>Ga0116129_1001762_pt1 | contig 11646 bp, 10 predicted proteins | sample June2015DPH_17_2_FD_89732 | JGI IMG/M metagenome (GOLD analysis project Ga0116129, IMG submission 89732) | Peatland microbial communities from SPRUCE experiment site at the Marcell Experimental Forest, Minnesota, USA - June2015DPH_17_10 | ecosystem: Environmental > Terrestrial > Soil > Wetlands...
CGGGGAAGGTTTGGCAACATCGGTGATCGCAGCGCCGTTGGCGCCGTAGACATAGGCTTTCATAGGATCGTTCTCTGCTGGTTGGTGAAGTTGAGGCGCTTATTCCGCGGCTTGCCGGCGGGTGCCGGACATCATGGCTTCGAGCCGGCCCCGAATGATGGCTTCGGCGTCGCGCATGATGCGCGAGACCAACTCGGCGCAAGAGGGGATGTCGTGGATCAGTCCCTGCACCTGGCCCGCCGACCAGATGCCCTCGTCGGCATCGCCTGACGCATAGACCATCTTGCCGCGCGCGCCGGCCACGAGATCGCGGACCTGCTCGAAGGTGGCGCCTTCCTTCTCCATGGCGACGACCTTGGCGCTGACGGCGTTTTTGGCGACGCGCGAGGTGTTGCGCATGGTGCGGAAGATCAACTCGGTTTCGCGTTCGTCATTGGCGAGGATCCTTTCCTTGATCAACTGGTGGATCGGGCTTTCTTTGGTGCACATGAAACGCGTGCCCATGTTGATGCCTTCGGCGCCCAGCGCCAGCGCGGCGACGAGGCCGCGGCCGTCGCCAAAGCCGCCCGACGCGATCATCGGGATTTTGACCTTGTCGGCGGCCACCGGGATCAGGATCAGGCCGGGCGTATCGTCCTCGCCGGGGTGGCCGGCGCATTCAAATCCGTCGATCGAGATCGCGTCCACGCCCATGCGCTCGGCCGACAGCGCATGGCGGACGCTGGTGCATTTGTGCACCACGACGATGCCATGCTTTTTGAATTCGGTGACGTGTTCCTGCGGCTTGTTGCCGGCGGTCTCGACGATCTTGATGCCGCTTTCGATGATGGCCTGACGATACTCCGCATAAGGCGGCGGCTTGATCGAGGGCAGAATCGTCAGGTTGACGCCGAACGGCTTGTCGGTGAGGCCGCGGCAGCGCGCGATTTCCCGTGTCAGGTCGTCGGGCGTCGGTTGCGTCAGCGCGGTGATGAAGCCGAGCGCGCCGGCGTTCGCGACCGCCGCAACCAGCTCGGCGCGTCCCACCCATTGCATCCCGCCCTGCACGATCGGGTGCTCGACGCCAACCAGCTCGGTAAATCGCGTCTTTATCATTGTTGCTTCCTGCTGTTTCCCGGCGCGGGCGGCGACGCCCCGCGCATGTCTTGTCATTTTCAGGAGACAGGATGCCGTCGCGCCCGGGAAATGTCCATCGGACGCGACAGATGCAGAGACAACGCGATCATGCAAAAACCGGGGATTTCGTCCGCACCGGCCGCTGTCAGGCCGGAACGGATCGCGCCGCGGCGATGGCCTCGTCGTCGAACGCGGCGGCGATGTCGCGGATGCTGATCACGCCGATCAGGTTGTAATCGTCGATCACCGGCAGGTGGCGAATGTGGTGCTTGTTCATGAGACGACGGACATGTTGGAGCGTGTCGGTCGAACTGCAGGAAACCAGCTGCTGCACGGAAACCAGTTGCGAGACCTTCAAGTTGACGCCGGCGGCGCCATGTTCGGCAATGGCGCGAACGACGTCGCGTTCGGTAAACATGCCGACCGCCGTATTGCCCTCGGTCCACACCACATCCTTGACCACCAGCGCGCTGATATTGCTGGCGCGCATCAATTGAGCGGCGATGCCGACGGTTTCGTTCATTCGAACCGCCGCAACGCGGGCGGTTTTCTTGCGCAGGATGTCTCCGACTTGCATCGTAACCTCCTTCAGATCAGCCGCAGAAGTCTTCGGCACAAAGCAGATTGATATACGCTAACCGGTTGTCAAACTGATTCCGACGCAAACGCGACCTGGAATTTCGCTCCGGAATGACAGCAAAGCTGACATTTGAGCCCCAGCGCCCGGGATGTCTTGCAGTCAGGCAGCCCTGACCTTGCATTCCGGTACACCCTGCGCGGCCTCGTTGCCCAGGATAAAGGCGCGCCGCATCGGTTTGATGACGAACAGCGACAGCAGCGCCGCGGTGGCGTTGAGGGCGACCGCGATCACGAACACGGCCTGCCAGCCGAAATTTGCCGCGACGAGGCTGGCAATCGGCACCAGCAACGCAGCCGTCCCTTTCGCGGTGTACAACATGCCGTTGTTGGTGGTCGCGTATTTGGCGCCGAAGGTGTCGCCGCTGGTTGCCGGGAACAGGCTGTAGATTTCGCCGAACACGCCGAAATAGACCGCGGTCGCAAGCACGAAAACGATCGGAATGTGACCGTATGCCGACATGGTCAGCAGCATCAGCGCGGCGGTGCCGAAAGCGATGAACATGGTGTGTTCGCGGCCGATCTGGTCGGAGATCCAGCCAAAGAACGGTCGGCCGAAACCATCAAAAATACGGTCGAGCGAAATGGCGAAGGTCAACGCGGCCATCTCGAAACCCAGGATCCCGACGGGTTCGTTGGCGATCTTGAAGTCATGGGCAATCGGTGCGATCTGCGCCGCCGCCATCAGGCCGCCCGCCGCGACCATCACGTACACCAGATACATCATCCAGAAAACCGGGCTGCGCAAAACCTGCGGCGGCGTGAAGTCGATTTTGGTCTGCGGAAGGTTCAGCTGTTTCTTCTTCGCCGGCATCGCCACCGATGGCTTGCGCAGGAAAAATGCCAGGATGAATACGATAAGGCCTTGCCCGATCCCGAATGTGAAAAACGCATTCTGATAGCCGCTGGCGGCGATCATGTTCGCAATCGGCACCACGGTGATCGCAGCACCCGCGCCGAAACCGGCCGCGGTCGCACCCGCGGCAAGACCGCGGCGATCGGGAAACCATTTGAGCGCATTGCCGACGCAGGTTCCGTACACCGAGCCAGCGCCGATTCCGCCGAAAATCGCCGCGATATAAAGCAGCACCAGCGAGTCCGCATAGGAATTGAGGACCCAGGCGAGCGCGATCATCACGCCGCCGAACATGATGACCGCACGCGGTCCGTATTTGTCGACGAACCACGCCTCGATCGGAACCAGCCAGGTTTCCGTCACCACGAAAAGCGTGAAGGCGAGCTGGATTGCCGCGCGGCCCCAGTGATATTTCGCGTCGATCGGATCGACGAACAGTGTCCAGCCATATTGCAGGTTCGCGATCATCGCCATGCAGGCGATGCCCATCGCAAGTTGCAGCCAGCGGAAATAGGCCGCCTCGGGCGGAAGGGTTGACGCCGGCGGCTGCGAATTGGCTGACATGCTTGCTCCCCGGGGCACGCTTTCTGTTCAGCGTCGAGCGTTACCCACCAGGCATTTTGGTATGTGATATGCCAGAGCGCAAGTCATTCTTCTGTCATCAGCGGTTGGCCTGCCCAATTGTCGCGGCCGGGCGGGTCCTTCAGGGCCATGGCGGGTGCCCGAGGCAAAAAAAGGACCCCGGGAAACCGGGGTCCAGGCTGGGAGGTTTGGGTTGCGGGCAGAACTCGGCAACAGCCGAAAATCCTTCGCCGCAGCGGCCTTCAGAGGCCGAAATACGGAAGATCGCCATTACGGATAGCGATGGCCGCGCTCGCCATCAGCAGGCGGTCGAGCGTGGCCATCAGGCGGCCGAACAGGGTGGTGGAAGGCACTACTCCGAGCGTGGCAGTCCCAGACATCTAATTACCTTTCCTGAATGCGCCGTTCGCCGCACCATCGATCCTGACACTCTATGTATACCAGATGCCAAGGAACAACCACTTTGTTTGCATGGCAGCATAAAACATTTTGCAACGCAGCATTGGCAATTGAGGCCAAACGAAAAAGCCGCCGGAATCCCCGGCGGCTTTGATGCTATGGCAGGAAGTGTGCTGCCTATTCGGCAGCGACCTTTCGCGGCGGGTCGAGCGCGCCGGAATCGTGGATCTCGGCCACCTGATGATCGGTGAAGCCGAGAACCTGCCGCAGGATTTCGTCGGTGTGCTCGCCGAGCAGCGGCGAGCGCTTCACCTCGGTCGGGCTGTCGGACATCTTGATGGGGTTGCCGACCGACAGGTATTTGCCGCGTTCGGGATGATCCACCTCGACCACGGTGCCGGTGGCACGCAGCGACGCATCCTCCGCCAGTTCCTTCATCGACAGGATCGGCCCGCAGGGGATGTCGTCTCTATTGAGAATCTCCATCGCTTCGAACTTGGTCTTGGTCATGGTCCATTGTTCGATGCGGGCGAAGATTTCATTGAGGCGCGTCAGCCGGGCCGGCGGTTTGGCGTAATCGGGATGGGTCTTCCAGCCGGGCTCGCCGATCACATCGCAGATTTTCTCCCAGACCGGCGCCTGGGTGATGAAGTAGATATAGGCGTTGGGATCGGTCTCCCAGCCCTTGCACTTCAGGATGCGGCCGGGCTGACCGCCGCCGGAATCGTTGCCGGCGCGCGGCACCGCGTCGCCGAACGGAATGCCTTCGCCGAACTGGCTGTATTCCCTGAGCGGACCGTGGGCGAGACGCTGCTGATCGCGCAGCTTGACGCGGGAGAGGTTGAGCACGCCGTCCTGCATGGCGGCGGTGACCTTTTGTCCCCGCCCGGTCACCGTGCGCTGGTAAAGCGCGGTGACGATTCCGAGCGCCAGATGCAGGCCGGTGCCGCTGTCGCCGATCTGCGCGCCGGTGACCAGCGGCAGCCCGTCGCGAAAGCCGGTGGTCGAGGCCGCGCCGCCGGTGCATTGCGCGACGTTCTCATACACCTTGCAGTCTTCGTAAGGGCCGGGGCCGAAGCCCTTGATCGACGCCACGATCATTTTCGGATTGATGCTCTGGATTTTCTCCCACGGAAATCCCATGCGATCGAGCACGCCGGGTCCGAAATTTTCCACCAGCACGTCGCAATTCCTGATCAGGGCTGTCAGGACTTCCTTGCCTTTCGGATTCTTGGTGTCGAGCGTGATCGAGCGCTTGTTGTGGTTGAGCATGGTGAAATACAGGCTGTCGGCATTGGGTACATCCTGCAATTGACCGCGCGTGATATCGCCAACGCCCGGACGCTCGACCTTGATCACGTCGGCGCCGAACCATGCCAGCAATTGCGTGCAGGTCGGTCCCGACTGGACGTGCGTGAAATCGAGAATGCGAACGCCTTTCAGCGCCTTTGTCATGTCTTGCTCCAATTCAATCGATGCGGCTAACTTATTTCTTCTTCAGCTTGCTTTGCGGATTGAGGTTGCCGATGCGGCCGCTCTCGCTGCCGGCTCCGGGGTCGAGGACCGCGTTGATAAGCGTCGGCTTGCCGGAATCCATCGCCGCGTTGACGGCGCGCCTGAGCTCGTCCGGGGACGTCGCGTTGACGCCGACGCCGCCGAAGGCCTCCATCATCTTGTCGTAGCGCGCGCCCTTGACGAACACCGTCGGCGCCGGGTCCGCGCCGACATTGTTGACGTCGGTGCCGCGATAGATGCCGTCATTGTTGAAGATGACGATGCAGACCGGCAGCTTGTAGCGGCAGATCGTTTCGACCTCCATGCCGGAAAAGCCGAACGCCGAGTCGCCTTCCACCGCCAGCACCGGCTTGCCGGTCTCGATCGCCGCGGCGATGGCATATCCCATGCCGATGCCCATGATGCCCCAGGTGCCGACATCGATGCGCTTGCGCGGCTGATACATGTCGATAATGCCGCGCGCGAGATCGAGCGTATTGGCGCCTTCGTTGACGAGGATGGCGTCGGGCCGCTCCTTGATGACGGTGCGCAGCACCCCGAGCGCGCCATGGTAATCCATTGGCGAGTTGTTGTTCATCAGGCGCGGCGCCATCTTGGAGACATTCTCGTCACGCTTCTTGGCGACGGCGGCGGTCCAATCGGCTGACGCCGCGGGCCAGTTGCCGCCCATGCCTTGCAGAAGCGCCGCCACGCATGAACCGATGTCGCCAACCACCGGGGCTGATATCTCGACGTTGGAGTCCATTTCCTTCGGCTCGATATCGATCTGTATGAACTTCTTGGGCGCCTCGCCCCAGCTCTTGCCCTTGCCGTGCGACAACAGCCAGTTGAGGCGCGCGCCGATCAGCATGACGACGTCGGATTCCTTCAGCACGGTCGAGCGCGCCGCACCTGCGCATTGCGGATGCGTATCGGGCAGCAGGCCCTTGCCCATGCTCATCGGCAGGAAGGGAATGCCGCTCTTTTCGACGAAACCGCGGATCGCATCGTCGGCCTGCGCGTAGGCGGCGCCCTTGCCGAGGATGATCAGGGGACGTTTCGCGCTTTTCAATACATCGAGCGCGCGCTTGATCGATTCCGGTGCGGGGATTTGCGCCGGCGCGGCGTCGATCACCTTCACCAGCGAATTCCTGCCGGCCTCCGCGTCCATCACCTGGCCGAACAGCTTGGCCGGCAGGTCCAGATAAACGCCGCCGGGGCGCCCCGACACCGCGGCGCGGATCGCCCGCGCCAGCCCAATGCCGATATCCTGCGCATGCAGCACGCGGAAGGCCGCCTTGCAGAGCGGCTTGGCGATGGCCAGTTGGTCCATCTCCTCGTAGTCGCCCTGCTGCAGGTCGACGATCTCGCGCTCGGACGAGCCGGAGATCAGGATCATCGGGAAACAGTTGGTGGTGGCGTGAGCCAGGGCGGTAAGACCATTGAGGAAGCCGGGCGCCGATACCGTGAGGCAGACGCCGGGTTTTTTGGTCAGGAAACCGGCGATCGAGGCCGCATAGCCGGCGTTCTGTTCATGGCGGAACGAAAGGACGCGGATGCCCGCGGCTTGCGCCATGCGTCCGAAGTCCGTGATCGGAATACCCGGCACGCCGTAGATGGTGGTGAGGCCATTGAGCTTGAGCGCATCGATGATGAGGTTGAAGCCATCGGTCTGTTCACGTTCGGCCTCCGGTGCCTCGGTTTTGGTCGCAGTGTTCAGCATGGCTTTTGTCTCCCTGGTCGTTTCTTGGTGCCGCCGAGTTCGTCGTCTTCCCAAACCTGCAAGAGCGAAAAGGCGGCAGGAATTAAAACAGCAATCAAAACAGATCTTGGCCGTGCGCTTCGACATAGGCGGCAAGACCGAGCGTGTGATCGCGGGCGCGCTTCTCCGCAAGCTCGGTGTCGCGCTCTTCGAGCGCTTCGATGATACCCATATGCTCGGGCAACGACGTCTCCGTGCGGTCCACGCGCCCGATCGTCAGTTGGCGGTAGCCGCGAACGTGCAGCAGGATGTCGTTGGTCATATCGACCAGCACCGGCGATTCGCTGAGCGAGATCAGCGCCTGATGGAAGGCGATGTTGGCCTTGGAATATTCCTCGACATGATCCTGCGGCAGGCGGTCCTTGCCAAAATCCCTGAAGAAGTCGCGCAAGCCGGAAATATCCTTCTTGCGCGCGGTCGTGGTGATCAGCCGCGCCGCCATGCTCTCGAGCGCGGCCCAGGCGCGGATCATGTCGACGATCTCGCTCTTGGTCCGGCGCACCACAACGATGCCACGGCGCGGCACGGTCTTGACGAAGCCGTCCTGCTCCAGCATCGCGATTGCTTCGCGGATCGGGGTCCGGCTGACACCGAGGCGCTCCGACAGCGCCCGCTCGTCGAGCATGACCTGCTCGGGCGTCGCATAAATGTCCATCTTGAGGATGGCTTCCTTCAAGGCCTCATAGGCCTTGTTCTTGAAGCTGGTCTCCGGCGCAAGTCGGACGATTGCAATTTCCGCCTCGGCCATGGTGGGTGGCGCCTTGGTCAGTTTCCGCTGGGGCATGACTGATCTCCTCTGTGGGAGATGTATCAAAAGAATATAAGTCAATTATTGGCATACCAAATACCAGCGTGTCAAGTTGCCAATGTTTTCGGTGTTTGCAGGTGCCGCGGTGTCTTGACAAGGTCTTTCCTGGCATACCAAATGCCATATGAGCCAGTCATTTCGACGGCCTTAACAAGGCCGCCGCGAACGCGAACCCGCGTTCGCGATCTGCAGGGAACCCCGGCCAAGTGCGCGCAGGCAACCTAAGGTCCTGACGCGCGCGCGTTGTCGGCAATCAAGAAACAGACGTCGAGGAGCAAGCCAATGTCGAATTCCAAAGCTGCGGTCCGCAAAATACTTGATCTGGTCAAGGCGGACAAACGCACAAGCCTGACGGCGCCCGAAGGCAAACTGGTGTGCGATGCCTACGGCATCCCGGTTCCGAAGGAGGGGGTCGCCAAATCCGCCGCCGAGGCCTCCAAGATCGCGACCGAGATGGGTTTTCCGGTGGTCATGAAGATCGTCTCGCCGGATATCCTGCACAAGACCGAAGCCGGCGGCGTGATGGTGGGCGTGAAGACCGCCGCCGAGGCCGAAAGCAGCTATGCGGCTATTCTGGCGAATGCCAAAAAATACAAATCCGACGCCAAGATCGAAGGCATCCAGGTCCAGCAGATGCTGCTGGGCGGCCAGGAGGTCATCATCGGCGCGGTGACGGACGGATCGTTCGGCAAGCTCGTCGCGTTCGGCCTCGGCGGCGTGCTGGTCGAGGTTTTGAAGGACATCACGTTCCGCCTCGCACCGGCGACCAAAGAGGACGCGCTCTCGATGCTCGACGGCATCCAGGCCCATGAGATGCTGAAGGGCGTGCGCGGCAGCGATCCGGCCAACCGCGATGCCATCGCCGATATCATCGTCAACGTCTCGACGCTGATCACCGATTTTCCCGAGATCACCGAGATGGATCTCAACCCGGTATTTGCCACCAAGGCCAACGCCATCGCTGCCGACGTGCGCATCGTCGTCGACTTCGCGCCGAAAGAGCCGCGCCCGCGTCCCAAGCATGACGACATCGTGCGCCAGATGAACCGGATCATGAAGCCGAAGGCGGTCGCGGTGATCGGGGCGTCCGCCGAGAACGGCAAGATCGGCAATTCGGTGATGAAAAATCTGATCAATGGCGGTTACAAGGGCGAGATCTACCCGATCCATCCCAAGGCCGATGAGATCATGGGCAAGAAGGTCTACAAGTCGGTCAAGGATGTCCCCGGCGAGATCGACATCGCGGTGTTCGCCATTCCGGCGAGCCTGGTCGCCTCCGCGCTGGTCGAATGCGGCGAGAAGAAAGTTGTCGGCGCGATCCTGATTCCGTCGGGCTATGCCGAAACCGGCAACGTCAAGGGCCAGGAGGAAATTCAGGCGATCGGACAGAAATACGGCATTCGCCTGATGGGGCCGAACATCTACGGCTTCTATTACACCCCGGCCAATCTGTGCGCGACATTCTGCACCGCCTACGACGTCAAGGGCTCCGCGGCGCTGTCATCGCAATCCGGCGGCATCGGCATGGCGATCATCGGCTTTTCGCGCTCCGCCAAGATGGGCGTCTCGGCGATCGTCGGTCTCGGCAACAAATCCGATATCGACGAGGACGATCTATTGACGTTCTTCGAGCAGGACGACAACACCCAGATCATCGCCCAGCATTGCGAAGACCTGAAAGACGGCCGCTCCTTCGCCGAGGTCGCAAAACGCGTGTCGAAGAAAAAGCCGATCGTGGTGTTGAAGGCAGGCCGCACCTCGGCCGGCGCCAAGGCCGCGAGCTCCCACACCGGCGCGCTGGCCGGCAACGACAAGATCTATGAGGACGTGTTCAATCAGTCCGGCGTGATCCGGGCGCGCTCGCTGCGCGACATGCTGGAATTCGCCCGCGGCATTCCGGCGCTGCCGACGCCCAAGGGCGAGAACGTCGTGATCATCACTGGCGCCGGCGGCTCGGGCGTGCTGCTGTCGGATGCCTGCATCGACAACAAGCTGTCGTTGATGACGATCCCGCCCGATCTCGACGCGGCTTTCCGCAAATTCATCCCGCCGTTCGGTGCCGCGGGCAATCCGGTCGATATCACCGGCGGCGAGCCGCCGATCACCTATGTCAACACCGTCAAGCTCGGGCTGGAGGATCCGCGCATCCACGCCCTGATCCTCGGCTACTGGCACACCATCGTGACGCCGCCGATGGTGTTTGCGAGGAACATGGTCGAGGTGAAGAACGCGATGAAGGCCAAGGGCATCGAGAAGCCGATCGTGGCCTCATTGGCCGGCGATATCGAGGTCGAGGAAGCCGCCGACTATCTCTACCAGAACGGCATCGTCGCTTACGCCTATTCGACCGAAATCCCGGTTGCGGTGCTCGGGGCCAAATACAAATGGGCACGCGGCGCGGGGTTGCTGTAATCGTCTGACCGGGCCGCGTACACATAATCGATTGGTGTACGCGGCCTGATCCATGTCCACTTTACAGCGTTTTGCGGACTCCAGTCGGACATCACCGCAAGTCCGAAAAGTGCCAGAAGGTGACGTTCTGTGCTCGCGCCCTTAGTCGGCCTTTACCAGCTCAAATTCAACGATACTTTTTGCACCAGTCATCGGCACAATGACACCTGGTGACTTTACCATCAATTTGTTGCCGTCGACCCGCATGAAATATACGCGATCGTTGCCAACAATCGCCTGACTCGATGCGGTGTCAACATGGGCGGTCAGCTTGATACCGTCCGATGTTTGATCGGTCGTTGAGTATTTGCCGGTCCAAGCCACTTGCGACTTCATCATTGCGATGGATTCAGCGTCGGTCAGCGAGGCTGCGGCGGGTGCTTTTCGCGTCGAGTCAACGAACAACAACCAAATTCGAGCGGGGGTGATGGTAACGTAACCCGTCACCTGATCTCCGAGGGGATAGCTAACCTTATCGTCACTTACGGCTTTCAGATTGAGGACCTTCCATGTCCCCACAAGCTGTTCTTTAGTCGTCTGTTGCTGGGCGAATAAGGGTGCCCCAGCGGCAACCAGAGCGACGGCGGCAATCGCGAACCATATCCTGTTCATGGCGATCTCCCTACTCGCACCAGAGTTGTTAATGGCTTGCCATGAATATTTGCACTCAGAAGGCGATCTGTCTACCCCGTGGGCTGGCCGTACCCGAGGCTATAACGGACTTTCGCTACCACAGCGACGACGCGCTCGAAGCACTGCCGTCAGCATTAAACATCTAAAAATTTGGTGTGATCCGACGTACTTGTCCGAGTTGGGGTCGAAACTGGAAGTCGCAGCAGGTCCGGGCCAAGTCCGTTAGTCCCCCAGGAGCAGACATCGCCCAAGGCGCTCTGTTTGTCCGAGAGACGCCAATTACGGAATTGGAATCAGTAACCCGGTGTTTATTCCAAGCGATTGCTCGTGACCTGCTGCAAGAGAGTAGCTGTAACTCGGTTCCAGAAACCATCCGAACTTTCGATCCGGTGTCGGCCAGAACATAAAATCCGCAGCAATCTCGGCGGCCACTTTTTCCCCCTCTCGCGAAAACGTCCATTCCGGCCCGGCACCGATCATGAACTCAACCTTGTCGGACAGAGTGAATGGCTTCTTAAATAGAAGATCGGTGCTCCACTCTGTCTGACCGTTGCCAAGCATCGGCGAGACACCCGCCTCGATTTCGAGCCAATTTTTGATCGGAGTAAACTCGACCGCCGCCGTCGGGCCAAGCTTGCCGCTCGGAAAATCCCATTCGCCTGCAGCCCCGAGTTCGACGATTGCCGTAGGCTCCTTGTCTTCGGCCTTAACCTTGCCTGCGAAGAGTAGCAGGACGCTTGTCACCCCAACCCACAGCACCCGCCGAAATGCAACGGTGCCCCGCCCGGGGTCGTGATCGTCGCAGTTATTGCAGCAACTCACGTTCATGATCGCCGGCACTGTCGGTTAGCAACCGCTTATACTCAAGCCTGTAGCCACTGCAGGGTCAAGAGATGCGGCGAGCGAGAG
>Ga0116129_1001763_pt1 | contig 11644 bp, 7 predicted proteins | sample June2015DPH_17_2_FD_89732 | JGI IMG/M metagenome (GOLD analysis project Ga0116129, IMG submission 89732) | Peatland microbial communities from SPRUCE experiment site at the Marcell Experimental Forest, Minnesota, USA - June2015DPH_17_10 | ecosystem: Environmental > Terrestrial > Soil > Wetlands >...
CACAACGGCGTCTATTCTGTTTGGTTCTCTCCTCGTTGCCATTCTCCTGTATGCCTCATCGGCAGCGCAGCAGCCGCATCCTTTCGTCGAACCACCCGCAGACCTCATACCCAGAGCACCCGCCAATCCCATGCTGCCCAGCATCTTCATCATCAGTGACTCCACAGCTGACTACCACCTCGATCGTGATCACGAAGGTGCTGCAGCCATTCAGGGCTGGGGAGACTTTTTCCCCGCATTCTTCGACCCCACAAAGGTCAACGTCGTGAATGCAGCACGCGGCGGCCGCTCCACGCGAACCTATATGACGGAAGGCCTATGGAACACGGTGCTGGCCCAGATGAAGCCAAACGATGTCGTTTTACTCCAACTGGGTCAGAATGACATCTTTGAACTTAACGACAGGATCGCTCGTGGCACAATTCCCGGAATTGGCGACGAATCACAGGAGATTGACAACCAGGTTACGCACAAGCATGAGACGGTCCATACCTTCGGCTGGTATCTCCGAAAATATATTCAGGACACCCGTGCAAAGGGCGCTATCCCCATCGTGATGTCTTTGACGACCCGCAACGTATGGAAGGATGGTCACGTCGAAGTGGGCGTAAGTGGCTATCGCGAATGGTCTCGCACGATTGCGGAGCAGGAACATCGCACCGATTTCGTCGACGTCAGCACTATCATTGCACGAGAGTACGAGAAGCTCGGACAGACAAAAGTAGCCGGTCTCTTTCACACCCGCGAACCCGTTCACATGACAACCCCAGGCGCGTTTCTGGCCGCGCAATGTACAGTGGCCGGTTTGAAGGCGTTGTTGGATGCGCCGGTCTCGCAATTTCTCTCCAATCTTGGGCAACAGGTATCCTCCGCCACCGAACTCTCTTTCAAGTGGCCGGCCAACCCAAAACTGCCGACCCTCTGGATCATCGGCGATTCCACTGTTCGCAACGGCGACGGAGAGGGAACCGACGGACTCTGGGGTTGGGGTGATGAGATCGCTCCTTCTTTCGACAGCACTCGGCTGAATGTAGTCAATCGCGCAGTCGGCGGCAGAAGTAGCCGAACCTACTACACCATGCACTGGCCTCTGCTCCTGCCCTCCATTCAAAGTGGAGATTTCGTCATCATGCAGTTCGGTCATAACGACTCCGGTGCACCGGACGACAAGAGCCGCGCCCGTGCAGTCCTCCCTGGTATTGGCGATGAAACCCGAGAGATTCTGAACCCGATCACAGGCATGCACGAGGTCGTGCACACCTACGGTTGGTACCTACGCCAATTCATCGCCGAGACAAGACAGAAGGGCGCAACGGTTCTCCTGTGCTCTCTCGTTCCGCGCAAAGTCTGGGTTGATGGAATGATCAAACGCGAAGACTACGCCAGATGGGCCGCCGAAGCCGCTCACGCCGAGAAGGTGCCTTTCCTTGACCTCAATCAGATCATCGCAAACCAATACGAACAGCTAGGCACAGAGAAGGTCGAAACCTTCTTCGGCGATCCCAACACTCACACCACACTGGAGGGTGCGAAGAAGAACGCACAAGCTGTTATCCAGGCGCTCAAAGCTCTCCAGCCCGACCCGCTGAGCGAATACCTCTCATCGAGCGCATCACAACCGCAACCATGAAGGAAGAGGTGATTCGACCCACCGTAGAAAGTCACATCGCACCCACTTCATACTGGTCTTCTAACACTGCTACAACGTGGATACTTTTCTTTTGATTGTGATGGCACTTTCACCGGTTTCCAGGAGCAACGCAAGGGACGAACGATGACTCGATTAGGATGGACGCGCCGCAAATTTTTACAGAATGCGGGAAAGGGCCTGGCGACGTTGCCGCTCGCCGGCTATCTTCCATTGGCACTCGAGGCACAAAAGCCGGCACCGGCGAAGACAAAGGCCGCCGAAGTGTCGGTTCCGAGGCCGACAGTGCATCTCAACGCCCGCGATCTTGGCGCAACCGGCGATGGCAAGACCAAGGACACGCTGGCCCTGCAACAGGTACTGGACCGCTGTAGCGATCTTGGCGGCGGAGAAGTGCTGGTTCCCGCAGGCGACTACCTCACCGGCGCTCTGTTGCTACGTTCCAACACCACGTTGTGGCTGGAAGAAGGCGCCAGTCTGCTGGGGTCGCCCGACATCGCCGACTATCCCATGACGCAAGTGCGCTGGGAAGGACGCTGGATCAAGGGCTACGGAGCTTTCATCAATGCTCAGGCCGCCGAGAACGTCACTGTCATCGGCAAGGGCAAGATCATCGCCAGTGCGGAGATCAAAGGCCGAGTTCGACATGCCGACGGTTCCCCCATGGTCTACAGTCGCCCACCCGCCGGAACCACACCAACTCCGCGCCGATCCTCAGACGGCCCCACTAATGTCGCCAGCCAGGACATTATCCGCAACCCGGCGCTCATGGAGTTCAACAGCTGTAAGAATGTGTTGATCCAGGATGTCTTCACTCAGGGCAACGACATGTGGTCGACCCATTCGGTCTATTGCGAAAACATCACCTTCAGGAAAGTCGCCATCCACAGCGGCGCTGACGGCATCGACGTCGACTCCTGCAAGCACGTCGTCATCGATGACTGCACCTTTGAAACGCGCGATGACTGTATCTCCCTCAAGAGTGGGCGCGGCATGGAAGGCGTCACCATCGGCATCCCCTGCGAAGACGTTTACATCTCCAATTGCACTTTCAATGACGCCGTCTGGGCCTGCATTGGCATTGGCAGTGAGACCTCCGGCGGCGTGCGCAACGTTCTCGTCGAGCACTGTAAGTGCCTTGGCGCGCGCACCCACGCCATTTATATTAAGAGTCGCCCAGGCCGCGGAGCGTTTATCGAAGACATCACGATGAACGACCTCGAAGTCTCGAACGCCAAGCTCGGCTTCCTTCGTATCAACACCCTGAACAGCGGCCTGCAGGACCTCGCGCCCGTCCCCGGTCTCGAAGGCATCCCCACCATTTGCAATTACAAGTTTTCGAACATCCGTGTCGCCGATGTCCCGGTCCTCGTGACGGCTAATGAGATTCACCCCGACAAGCCGCTCGATGGCTTCACCCTCACCAACGTGACGGGCACCTGCCAGAAGGGCATACTACTGGCCAACATGAAGAATGTTCACCTGAGCGAGATCAAGGTCACAGGCTTCGCAGGCCCTCTTGTCAGCACCTATAACGTCACCGGCACAGGCCTTACCGGTGCCGCAACGCTCGACGCCCCGAAGGTCCCCGACCCGGTCGCCGCGCCCGCGAAACCCTACGTGCTCGGTTCATAACGTCTTCCTCCTCACTCGCAACAGGAAAATTCTCGTGAAGACCAGAATAAGAGTTTTGTCGGCTACAGGAATGATGACGGTAGCGCTCTGCGCATCCGCACAGGCACCAGCGCGTCCTGATCCCAACGAGATTCCAATCCCGCCGATTCACACCAGCATGAAGGCTATGCCCGGGCCAGATGCTTTGCCGGATCATCCGACGATGCCCGATCCGCTGGTTCTCAACAACGGTCAGCGCGTCCGCACGGACAAGCAGTGGCAACAGCGCCGTAAAGAGATTCGCACCACGCTGGAGTATTATGCCGTCGGGCAGGCGCCACCGCCACCGGGCAACGTCAAGGGTCGTGTGGTCAGCGATCAAATGCTTGCCGCTGGCAAGGTGAAGTATCGTCTCGTGCATCTCACCTTCGGCCCGGAGGAAAGCCTCAGTCTCGACATTGGCATCTTCACGCCAGTCGGCGTCCCTCCGGCGCCGGCGATTATCTCGCCTTCGGGCTCGCCTCCGGGAGCGACGCCTCTGCCGCGGCTTGCGCAGGGAGCCAACCAGGGCAAAGGGCAGGATGCTCTACTTGTTACCGGCCCTATGGTGACCACGACTGCGCCGCCGCCGCCGGGCGCGCGTGAAGGCGAAACGCCTGCACCCCCACGGCGCGGCCCTGCTGGCCCGTTCCGTCTGCGCACAGCAGAAGAGATCGCGACAACAAACCCGGCGCTCGCGCACGGCTACGCTTTTGTCACCTTCAACAATAACGATTGCGGCGAAGACACTACGCTGCGTTTGCCCGATGGCAGCTGGGCATATCGCACCACGCGCTTCTATCCTGCGTATCCCAACTACGACTGGGGACTGCTGCGCGCGTGGGCATGGGGAGTTTCGCGCATTGTCGACTATCTGCAAACTGACCCCAGCGTCGACAAGACAAAGTTGATCGTCACCGGCGTGTCACGCACTGGCAAGTCCGCACTCGTTGCCGGGGCCTTTGACGACCGCATTGCTATGATGGCTCCGGTCGCTAGCTCTGGCGGTGGTACACCCGCATTCCGCTTCAGCGGCGAAGGCCGCGGTGGCAAAGAAGGCCTCACCGAGATGGTGCGCAAATATCCCAACTGGTTCTCGTCACACCTGCATGAATTCTGGGGACAGCAGGACAAGCTACCCTTCGACGAGCATTGGTTCCTCGCACTCTGTGCTCCGCGTCCCATTATCACGCTCGAAGGCACGCACGACCAGAACGTAAATATCAACGGGGTTTACCAGAGCATCCTCGCCGCCAGGCCGGTCTTCTCGTTCCTGCACGCTGATGGCAAACTCGGCGTCAGCTTCGCAGACCGGCCCCACGGCATGGTGCAGGGTGACTGGGACGCGATGCTTGCCTTCGCCGACAAGTACCTGCTTGGCAAGCCCGTCGAGCGCGACTTCTACACTTTCCCTCCTGACCTCCTCAAGCCTAGTGCCTCACCAACCAAGCCAGTCGAAGGAGCCGATTGATCTGTAAAGCGCCGCCGCTTGCATCTTGTTACCATTGTCTTCGTCCTTTATGCTGCATCGTTTTGCGCGCAGAATGCTCCGGTCTCCGCCGCATCCACGCAGTCCCCGGCACTGTTCCTTGTAGGCGACTCCGTCATGCACACCGGCACCGGTGACGTTTCTATGGGGCCCTTGGGTTGGGGTGCTGAAATCATCCCGATGATCGATGCCACAAAGGTCCACGTCTACAACGATGGCCAAGAAGGCCGCAGCAGCCACAGTTACATAAACGAAAGCGCATGGAAGAAGGTGATGGATCAACTCCAGCCCCCCGGACTGGGTCATCGTGCAATTCGGCCATAACGATGCGGCCAACTCGACCGACAACCCCCTACCACAACGACCCTGAAGGAAGATAGCGATGAGACGCAGGAGAACGAGTCGCCGATCACGCACAAACCGAAAACCCTCCACAGCTACGGCTGCTATCTGCGCCAGTACGTGTCAGATGCAAATAAAGGCATAATTCCGCTTAGGGAAATTCTGCACAAGCTTTGCGACCTCGACCTGATTGATTAGTCTTATGGTTGGGGGTGGGGTGCGATGGCTCAACAGGCGTTTGCGTCTCAGGCTGGCTTAAAAAAGTACGGGCGCAAGAGCAGCCCGACAACGCTGGTCGAGGAGAGTACAAGACGATTCTCGTTGCAATCACGGTTTCGGCGAACGGCGACCGCGCCAACCAAACTGGCTTCTATCTGGATGGCTCCTCAATGAAACGGCAAACTCACCGGGATTCGGAAGTATTACCAACCTGAACACAAATGGTAATCCGCGCATCGGGCAGTTGGCTATGAAACTGCTGTTCTAAGAACAATCATCAAAAGCGAGCGGGAGCGACACTGGGAAGCTTTTGAGCGTCAGCGAGGAACTAGATGGGTTTCATCAAAGCACTGATACGGGCGATGACGATTTTGGCGCTGGCGGAAGGCTGCATAGCGACAACCGGACAGACCATTGCCGCCAATGGTCCAGACGGACGTGCGACATCGGCGGAGCGCGCCAAAGCAGGCGTTGGCGCGCCGGTTGATCCACTTCGATCTGCAGCAAGTCTCAATCGCGCAGACGAGAAGACTCGGATAAGAGTATGGCGAACTACGATTCGCAAAGTGCTCTATATACCAATCGCACTGCCGAAACTGGATGCTAAAACATGGTCGACCTTTTCGCCGATGCATGGCGTTATGGTAGATCGTGTGACTTATTCCACTGCGGATGGCATGATTGTGCCTGCGATCGTGTATTACCCCGATCCTGGAGTGACACATGTTAAGGGAAAGATGCCTGGCATTGTCATCGTAAATGGGCACGGTGGTGACAAGTTCAGTTGGTATGCGATGTACAGCGGCATGCTCTTCGCACAGGCAGGCGCAGTCGTTGTGACATACGACCCGATTGGGGAAGGCGAACGGAATCGCAATAAAGCGTCGAGGGATGGCGTCCATGACACCTGGGTGAGCCCACCTGCGAAACTTCCGCGGACAGACTGGGGACAGCGGCTTGCGGGACTAATGCAGGTGGACGTCATGCAGGCCGTGAGTTATCTGCGATCACGACATGATGTAGATCAAGAGCGCATCGGAATTGCCGGCTACTCAATGGGTGGATTCATCGTCGGCATCACGGGCGCAATCGATACTCGGATTCACGCGGTGTTGATTTCAGGGGGTGGTGTTTATGATGGGCCAGGTGGCTACTTCGACTCAAACCCGCTACCCTGTCAGATGCCGCCATACAAAGCGATGTTGCCACTAGGTGATCGCGGAGCGGTACTGTATGCGCTGAACGCAGAGCGTGGGCCTCTGCTGGTAATGAATGGTTCCAATGACAGCGTGATGGACATCGAACATCATCCACCTGCATGGTTTGCAGAGGAACGTGAGCGAGCGTTGAGTCTCATAGGGCCGAATTCGCAGGCAGAGAATAACATCTTCCAGACGATTGTCTATCCCGGTATCAGCCATAGGCCTTCATGGGTAGATCGCGACGGTGTGGCGTGGCTAAACGATAAACTTCACTTCGCCTTTTGGGATGCCGCGAAGATCGCCAAGGAGCCGACAACGCACGTCGGAATTTGGGTCAAGCAGAATAATGTTGACGTTGCAAAAGGATTTGCGCGCGAAGACCGCGAGGCCGGTATCGATGCTCTTGGTGAGAATATTGCTGCCATTCCAAGAGACATGTTGATGTCACTGCCGAGAACAGAATGGGAACGCGAGAAAGATCGCTTGACCTATGAAGCATGGGCTGAGAAGACGAGAGCAGCGGAGCAGGGCGCTGCCGCTGATATCAACAATTAGCTCGTTCGACTGTTGACGGCACGATTCCGAAGGCAATCCGCTTCGATTCAGGATCGAAGGCGTTCTCCCACTTGGCGGCTACGATAGTAGCGACGCTGCTGCCAATGATATTCACCACGGTTCGTGCGATGTTTGTCAGGCACTCGACGACGAGTAGAAACGCAAGACCGGCAACAGGAATAGTATGCATAGATGCAAGCGAGCCGCCAAGCGTGACAAAGCCTGCTCCCCTGACACCAGCCTAACCTTTGGATGTAAGCGGCACCGTCAATAGAATGACAAGCTGATCGCGGAGGCTGAGATGTGTGTTGGTAGTCTGAGCAAAGAAGAGAGTCGCCATGCTTAGATAGATAGCCGTGCCGTCTGCATTTAAGGCGTAGCCATCGGGAAAAACCATACCGACAACAGGTTCCGCACAGCCGAGCCGCTGCAGCTTATCCATTAATGGCGCGAGAACGGCTTCGGAGGAGGCAGTGCCAGCGTTTATCACGATTGCGTCGCGGATATAGTTTAGGAGCCTGAGGAGGCTGAATCGAGCTATCTGACAGATAATGCCCAGCGGAATCACTACGAAGACGACAGAGACGGTTCATACTTCCGCAGCGGACTGGGATCGATACTATAAGCGCCGTAGCACCGAGACTGTTGCCGATCGCCGAATAGCTGTGGAACCAGCGCAGGTGCAATGATGGTCACCCCCTGGATTTAAAGCGCGTTCTCGTCATACCAACCAATTACTAACCTTGATAGACGATGATGCGGAGCGATCGTACAGCCTGCTAGAGAACAGAGGAGAAATATTCCCCTGAGGGAAAGAAACTGGTTTGTTCCATGTATCATCGGCATGCATATACTCCATGACGACTGCAGCCGGTCAACTACCGCGAACCAGACTGCGCCATCCTCATGAAAATGAAAAATGACTTAACCGCCGGCGAAGTGCGCTTGATCCGTTGCGCGCAGTGTCCGCACGATCTCCGGCAAGAGCGCAAGATAATTAAAAGCAGGGCAGGCAGCATACCTCTCAAAGAATTGGTCGGGTTTAGTGGAGTTCCCGCGCTAGAACGAAAGTAATCGATGTGGGCACTTCTTTCTCGAATTTTACTTTGAGCAGCACCTGATAGTAGCGCGGCATTCGACCACCGCATATCTTCCTCAACTCTGTGGCGAGAGAATGGACCGAAGACGGATCGGTAAAGAATTTGACCGCACCAACATACCCGGTGGACCTGCTGCTGCTAAAGCTCTCCACATCGCTATCCCTGAGAGGGCCGGGAAGATGCGTCACAAGGGCATACGCAAAGCCTTCTTCCAAGGGCGCGGTCGAATATTGGTCGGCGAAAAGAGGAGGCTCACCTAGGCCTGGATGCACGTTTCGGATGCCTTCGCGAACCGGCTGCAACTCGGCCTCGATCGGCATTGCCTGAGTCTCTTCCTTGAAGAAGAGGTTTTCCACGCCAACAAAGATTACATTGCTATCGTTCATCTGGCGCAAAGAAAGATCGCTCGTTTTTACAACAGAGATATTCTGCTCTCGGGGCCCAAGCAGCTTGGCAATCATAAAAGAAGCATCAACCTCGCCAAACGATGTGTAATGCCGGCTAGGTTGAATTGCCGGAGCCTTCAATACAGTTCGAAGCGTTTCAACAGTATGAGAAGACGCGATCTCATTCCAGTTATTGAGCGTCCTGTCACGAAAGTACGTCTCCGTGCTTCCGTTCATTTCTGCAAAGAGAGGGTCTTCGATGGCAAGAATCAGCGGCCGTTTGGTCTCGATGAATGGCCGCCAGAGATCCTGCATATCCGCATCCCACACTTGGGGATTCGGAATGCTGGCAGCGTTTGCATTGGATGACTTGAACCAATAATGCTCGCCTATTAGGAGAGCAACCATCACCCCGACCAATACGGCAATGGCAGAGCGTAACCGGACAATTGCAGCTCTGAAGCTTTTGTTGCGAGCTCCTTCCGAAGCCTTTGTCTCCGTTTGGTGCGGTGCCCCCGGACTTTCGTTGACCGAGGAAGGCTCAGGTATCGGGGATGTCCGATACTCGAATCTGAGCTTGAATCTCCCTTTTGGAACATCGATGACGATCGGATCTTCCCGTCCGTCGCCCCGGTAGTAGTCCGCGAGCTTCTGGCGGAGTCTGCCCACTTGAATGCGAACCGTCGAATTGTGGCTAGGATCATATGTTGCGGGCTTACCGAGCCCGTCAATCGCAACAATGTATTCTTTTAACTCATCTGCTTCGCCGGAGATCGATTTCTCCGCGAGAAATTTCAGCAGGCGACGCAGAACCTCGGATCCTCTAAGATCCTCGCTGCGCAAAATGCGATCGATCTGTGTCTGAATCAGTTTGTCTTCTGCGACTTCCATCCCCGCTAACAAAGTTACCTCCGGCCGGACCTAAAGGGAAATGCCAAGACCACTCAAAGCGGGTTCAGCATGTCTACCCCTAGATTTCCACCCACTTCGGTCGAAATTGCGGCTCCATTGCTTCTGTAGTTGTGGGCAACCGCAAGTCTTCCGAGTTGCGGATAGACACTTCGCGCGAGTTGGACACGATCCCGGGTCTAAGTCATCTGGATCCGGAACCCACCGGGATGAGCATCGAGTGGTTCCAGAATTTGTCCCGAGAGCGGCCTGAAGCGGGCCCGTCGTCCACCCAAAGCCGTCCCTGGTTGTGACTTGGGGATCAGGGATGCTGCGTGCGAGATGGACGTTTGAGACTCCGATGTAAACGATTGTTGGGGCCGGGAAGATGGTCCTCCACACGAAGTATAATCTCGGTGTCCAACAATATAGAATCCATTAGCCTCTGTCAATCCTGCTCCCACTCAACTGTGGTTCATGCGCGCTTGGCCGCTTGTCTTCGCTACACCTTAATCCGCATGTTACATACATGTTCATCACAGTTCAAATCCTTTAGATACAAAGCAATCCTGATAACGTGATGATGGTACGCGGCGCCAGCCAAACGTTCGGCCCGTCAGGTGAAGCATTGAACAGCAATCCATCCGTCTGCCTGAACTCATTCGGATGCCCATTGTGTTCCGGGAGGCTTCGCCCCAGGTGAAGAGGATACTGCGCGAATTGGCGGGAAGGTCGGAACTGAAAGCATATGGCAAGGTGGTCCTGATAAGAAACAGAAATGGAAGTTCAACAAGACAAAGAAGCGCTGTGTGATGGTTGTGCTCCCCCCCTTGTGACCAAATACGCATCGCAAGAATGGGGCACCCAGTGTTTCATCCACCCGTGGGTCGGCTTCGCCGGTGGAGAACTAAAAAGGAGATTACACCATGCAAACGAATCGCCGCCGCTTCATCGCCGCCGCTCTGGCGGGCGGTACGGCTGCCGCAGTTCTCCCCAATCCGGCACGGGCCCAGTTCCTCAATGCGCCCCGCCACGGGCTCCCGGGAACCCTTAGTGAGCGCTTCACCAGACTGGACGCCATCCTGAAGGAGCCGGTATTCAATCGCAGCCTTTTTCCGGATCCGGTCGTGATTCAGAGCGTAGAACTGCTTCGAAACAAGAAGGAATATCTCTGCCGTATTCGCTCTCAAGACGGACATGAAGGCATTTCCGTTTCGAACGCGCAGCAGATGGATGCCCTGTACCCGATCTTCGTTAAGCGCATCGCACCTTTCTTTATTGGAAAGGATGCGCGCGACATTGAACAGCTGATACCAGCGGCGACTGTCTACGAAAGTAACTACAAAGCTCAAGGACTCGCTATCTGGGTTCCAATCGCCACTGTCGAGTTTGCGATCCTCGATATGTTCGGCAAGATCTCCGGCCGGCCGATAGGTATGCTGATCAGCGATAAGATCTACAATCACAGCATTTCCGTCTACCAGGCCAACGGCGAACGCGACATCACAGCCGAGGAAACGATCGAACATCTCAAACGCGATGTTGCAATTTCTAACGCCAAGGCAATCAAATTCAAAGTTGGCGGCCGCATGAGCCACGTTGAGACCCCGCAAGGAAGAAGTGAAAAGCTGATTCCCATGGTGCGAAAGACTTTCGGCGATCAAATGATCATCTCCGCGGACTCCAACGGTTCGTACACACCTGCGCAGGCTGTCCCCATCGGCAAACTTATGCAAGAATACAAGTACGCCTTCTATGAGGAACCCGTACCATTCGACTGGTATGAGGAGACGAAACAGGTGGCTGACGCGCTCGAGATTCCAATCGCCGGCGGAGAGCAGGAGCCCAGCACGCACAATTTCCGCTGGCTGGTAGCAAACGGCGCTCTCTCAATCGTCCAGCCGGACATGTTCTACTTCGGCGGTATGGTGCGCTGCATTCAGATAGCACGCATGGCCAACGCATTTGGCAAGCAATGCATCCCGCATATCTCCTCGACTGGTCTCGGCTATGTGTATATGATGCACTTCGTCTCCGCTATTCCCAACTCGGGGCCATATCATGAGTTCAAGGAATTTAACAACGAATTGCCCTACCATTGTCCGACTTCGACCCTTCGCAGTGACGGCAACGGGGTCATTCAATTGCCGAGCGGGCCTGGA
>Ga0116129_1001764_pt1 | contig 11623 bp, 8 predicted proteins | sample June2015DPH_17_2_FD_89732 | JGI IMG/M metagenome (GOLD analysis project Ga0116129, IMG submission 89732) | Peatland microbial communities from SPRUCE experiment site at the Marcell Experimental Forest, Minnesota, USA - June2015DPH_17_10 | ecosystem: Environmental > Terrestrial > Soil > Wetlands >...
AACATCACGCAGTTATGCTTGATTAACTCGGACGGATGTTCGGGCCGGCCGCGCTTGGCGAGGTATTCCGGCGAAGCGCAAATAACCATGCGGTAGTCAGCGAGGCGGCGAACGATAAGGCCCGGATCGGGCGTGGCAGCGTACCAAATCGCCAGATCGTATCCCTCCTCCACGAGATCCAGCATGCGGCTCGTTGCGGCAAGGTGAACCGTCACATCCGGATAACGGGCGCTGTATTCAGCAATCGACCGGGCGATCAGCCCTGGCATGCCGGGAGATGTATTGAGCCGTAGAATACCTCGCGGCTTCGATTGAAGCAGTTGAACCGCTTCTTCCGCGTTTTCTATCTCCGAAAGAATCTGGACGCAGCGGTCATAATAGGCTCCTCCCGCCTCGGTAAGGCTGACGCTGCGGGTTGTACGATTCAGCAAGCGTACACCAAGTCGCTCTTCGATTGATTTTACACGGGTGGTGACCACGCTGGTCGCCAGGTTGAGTTGTCGCGCTGCCGACCTGAATCCGCCGGTGTCGACCACTTTGACGAACGATAGCATAGATGAGATGCGGTCCATGACTTGCCCATTGCATCTGCCTTCATGGGCTAATTGTATCGCGTTGTATCGTGCATTCAAACCGTCAGCCCTCGACCGCGGTCGCGGGATCGGCCGATCCGCTCGTCTTCTTGAAAATGACGAGCAGCAGGAATAGCGCAAGCGTAGCGATCAGGAGCACCTTGTAATCATCAATATAAGCAACGATCTGCGCCTGCTGCGTGACCAATGCATCGAGCGCCGCGCGGCCGGCCGGAGTAAACGGGCTCATGAATTGCGCGATGCGGGGATCTTCAAAGGCGCGATTGACTGGGGTGACATATGCAGAGATATCGGCATGATTGACCTGTGTATTGGTGGTCAACAGCGCACTGAATATTGAAATACCCACGCTTGAGCCGATGCTGCGCGAAAGGCTGAAGACGCTGGCCCCTTCGGCACGTTCTTCCGGAGCAAGCGTCAACACGGTGACGGTGCTCATCGGCACAAAGAGGAAGCCAAAACCCGCGCCCTGCGCCAACCCGGCGACGATAATTTCCTGCTCCGAAACGTCTGGGGTCCACCCCGTCATGACGTAGAACGACCAAGCGGAAAAGCCGAGGCCAATTGCCAGAAGCAGGCGTGTATCGACCTTTCCCACCAGGCGACCGACCAACAGCGTCGCCGCCATGGTGCCCACCCCACGCGGTCCCATAACCAGGCCGGCGGTCACGACTGGGTAGTTCATGAGGTCTTGCAGATAGGGCGGCTGCAGGGCGAGCGAAGCATAAAGCGTGACGAAGGCGATCAGGCTGAAGATCACGCCGGCGGCAAAATTGCGGTCGCGGAACAGCGCCGGCCGCATGAAGGGCCGCTGAGTCGTGAAGGTGTGGACAAGAAAGAGATAGAAAGCCGAGCCGGCGATGAGCGATTCGGTGAAGATTTCGCTTGAGCCGAACCAATCCTTGATCTCGCCTCGGTCCAGCAGGAGCTGAAACGCACCGATGGCCAGGCTGAGAGTGCTGAAGCCGAACCAGTCGAATTTCTGCACCGGGGTGCGCGGGCTCTCCGGCAGAAAGACCATCATCCCGAGAAAACCGATGAGTCCCAGCGGTGCGTTGATATAGAACACATAGCGCCACGTGTAATTTTCAGTGAGCCAGCCGCCAAGGACCGGACCGAGCACGGGGCCGACCACAACACCAATGCCAAATAGCGCCATCGCGAAGCCGTGGCGCTCTTTCGGGTAAATCGTGAGCAAGACCGTCTGTGACAACGGTATCATCGCCGCTCCAAATGCACCTTGCAGAATTCGAAAGACCACGATCTGTGTCAGTGACTCAGCCACGCCGCAGAGAATCGACGCAACCGTGAACCCGAACGTCGACACGATGAACAGACGCTTGAGGCCGAAACGAGCGACCAAAAAGCCGGTCGGCGGCGTCATGATCGCAGCCGCGGTGATGTAGGAGGTCAACACCCAATCGATCTGGTCCTGGCTTGCCGCCACGCTGCCCTGTACGTAGGGCAACGCGACATTGACGATCGTCGTGTCGAGCGTCTGCATCATCGCCGCGAGAAGCACCAGGACGGTGATCGCACCGCGACGGTTTCCGGCGTGGGCAGCGTCTTGCATCATGACGCCCTCCCACGCCGATCGAACAGCGCGGCCAGGAAGTGCGGCAGGCCGCGTGCGTGGCCGGGTCGACATCGATTTCGACGCTCATCCCCGATCGCAGCGGCGGCATCCCGGCTCCGCTGGTGTCGATACGCACGCGCAATGGAATGCGCTGGACAACTTTGACCCAGTTGCCGCTGGTGTTTTGCGCCGGGAGCAACTGAAATTCCTGCGCCCCGGCCGGGCTGATGCTTTCGACGGTGCCGTGCCATTGGACGTCAGGGTAGGTATCGACTGTCGCCACCACTGGCTGGCCCAGCCGCACGTTAGTCATCTGCGTTTCTTTAGGATTGCCCTCGACCCAGGCGTGATCGGTGGCGACCAGGTTGAAGGCGGTGACCGAGGCGGCCAGATACTTGCCGGGCGCGATTGAGGGTACGTTTGTAACTGTGCCGGCGAACGGCGTCCTCACCACCGTATGGTCGAGCTCGCGCTGAGCTTCGTCGACCTGCGCCTTGGCCTGCAGGTATAGCGGATGTTGCGTCGTTTCGATATCGGGTTTTCCTGCGAGCCGTGCCAATTGCGTGGCCGCTTGCTGCTGCAGCGACTGAAGTTTGCTCTTGCTGTCGAGCAGCGCGTAGTTCGCCTGATCGAGCGTAGCCTGTGACACGGTGCCGGAATGCTGCAGCGTGCTTGCGCGGTTGTAATTGATCTGGCCGAGATCGAGCTGCGCCTGCTCGGCCGCAGCGTCGCTTAGCATGCGCTTGTAATCTTGCTTCATCGCATCGATCGTGAGCGCGGTCTGTGCAAGATTCGCCTTTGCGTTGTCGAGCGCGATCTGGAATTGACGGGGGGCAAGCCGGTAGAGAAGCTGTCCGGCAGACACATGCTGGTTGTCGCGGACATCGACGTCATTGACGATACCGGAAACGTCGGTTGAGATGCCGACCTTGTCAGCCTCGACATAGGCATCGTCGGTCGACATGATCCGGCCACCGGTAACATACCAATAAGCGCCGGCGGCGGTAGCGATCGGTAGCAGCGCGAACAACGCCCATCGGACTCTTTGATTGCGCGCCGGCGGCGGCTTGTCTGCTGCGGTTGCGATCGCGTCGGGGCGCTTCGCCGGATCGACCGGCGTGATCAACGGCAAGTCGCGCGGTTCGGAGCGCAATTCGGAATCTTTGTAAGCAACGGTTGAGCGGTTGTATGAAAGGACATCAGCGCACAACTCATCTGCTTGATTGTCAATGCGGTCGATTTTCTCACGGGTAAGCATGGTGATGCTCCTGACTGTTGGTCGGCCTTGTGCGAAGGCGTATTTTCTTCGGGCCATAGCTGCGGCACTGACAGCCCAATTGCGTGAGCTATTGCTTTAAGAAGCGTGGCGATGATGGGAGCGGCGGCCCACACTCCGACCGCGCCGTGCTGAGAAACACCGGCAACCGCAAGCCACCAAATCTTTTGCTTTAACGCTTTCAGCATGACGGGCCTCAGGACACTGCTTTCCCGAAGCCCAACATGCGGTCGCCACTGGGATTTCTCTATCGGACCGGATTGAAACGCTTTGTTCGCGAATCCAGAACAGTCGACATCAGAGGCACTAAGTCCTTCGTTGCAAGACCGGACAGTCTGGCACTCATGGCCGCGTTCCGCTTACCTTGCGGGCTCTGAAGGATTGGAAGTTTTGCGGCTCCGCACCGGCCGCGATAGATATTTCACGATGCCGGAAGGTCAATGGGCGTCGATGAGGCCGGAATCCATCAGGCGGCGATGGAACGCCAGGATCGTACCGCGCGGCGCGCAGGTGAAATAGCGCCCGTTGCAGGCGGTCATGATCTGCTGCCGCTCTCGAAACGAATCCGACAGCGGCAGCCCTGCCGCCTCGATGATGACCAGCGGCAGGTAGGGCACGTCCAGCGTCTCCACCTCGGGCAGCGGAGGCGGTTGGTAGTTGACGCCTTCGACGGCGTAGTAAGTGAGGAAGCCCAGTGACTCCAGCGGCAACGAAATATCCTCGGCTTCGAGCTTGTTATTGAGCCCGAGGAGGCTGCGGGTCGCGACCGGATGGTGGTCGCCGTAGTGCACGATCAGAAACCGTTCGCCCGGGAACCGACGGGCGAGTTCGCCGCGCAGCTCATCGTAGTCGATCCTGGCCATGGCGAGCCGCCGCAGGTACTCGCTCATTTCCGGATCGGTGCCCGGGCCGCCGCCCGGCACGTCGACCTCCGGCATGTAGACCGTGTCATAGGGGCTGTGCGTGGCCATCGTGAAGATCATGGTGAAGAGCGGCTGCCGCGACCGTTGTAGGTGGCGCGCCATCTCGTCGAGGGCGTTCCCGAAATAGAAGCGATCGCGCTCGTTGAAGGTTTTGGCGCCCTGGTCCTTGGCGTCGAACATCTCCTTGATGCCGACGGATGCGTAGAATTTGGCGTTCGACACGAAATTGCGCAGGAGCGGATAGAACACGACATTCCGGTAGCCGCAGCGGGCGAGCGTTTCCGGCAAGGTGTCGCGCAGTTTCCCCGCCATCAGGGGCTGGACGAATTGTTGCATGCCGCCGAAGGAGTGCGTCGACAGGCCGGTCAGGACCGCGAACTCGGTCAGCCAGGAGGCCCCGCCATAGGTCTCCACCCGCAGGGGGTGCGTCTTGCCGTCATGGGATGCAAACAGCCGGTCGACGCGGTGGTCGTATTCGAGCGTCGGGAAGTACCCGGGCGGCACCACCGATTCTTCGTGGATGAGGATAATGTGCGGAGGTTTTGTCGTGATGGCACATAGCCCCGGCATCGCAAAATGAGCGCCGGGTGCGGAATTGGCGGCCTCGATCAACTGGCCGCGCCACAACGCCTCGACCGTCTCGGCCCATGACGAATAGAACGAGGACACGTAACGACCGTCCAGATAATACTGCATATGCCGGGGCTCTCCCTTCACCTCGGCGGCGAGGGCGGAGACGGACGCGAGAACGACGACCGCGACGAGGGCGGTCCGGCGGCGTACCGGCCTGGTATCGAACCGGTAAGCGATCATCGTGGCAATTGCGGTAGCCGACACGCCGGCCATGAGAGCGATGACGTAAATTTGGAAATCCCGCCACAGAAACGCGATCGTCGACCACGAGCCCAGATAGAAGACGATGTCATAGGCGTGGAGCACCATGTCCATGGTCTGATGCTTCGCCCAGGCCACGGTCGCCACGATGCCGACGAGCGCGTTGACCAGAACGGAGGCCACCAGGATCCGGCGAAACGCCAGTACCGTGAAGGCGGCCAGTGTCAGCGTGACCGACGACACAAAGAACCGGTTGGCACCTTCACCCTCGTACCTCCAGAAATATTGCGCGGTCGGCAATGTGAAAAGCACGGCCACGCCAACAATAAGGCTTCGGCTCAGGGCACCGTCGGGCGCAAACAGCAAGCGCCGCAGACTATGTCTCCACTCGGAGAGCTTGGCCCAAAACCTCACGGTGGTCGGGCCGGCACCCCCTGCCGCATCCGGGGACGCCACCTTGGCCGCGTCGCGGCCCGCATAACTCATGGTCGTCCCCCGCCACATATTTTATGTGACGGAAATATGACACGTAGGCCTATCGGCGGCAAGCAGGCGTACCGACAGCAGGTTACCGACAGCAGACGTGCCGGCCTGCCATCTGGACGTAGCCGCAGGGCGGTTACAAGAGGGCGAAGCGTTCGCCGATCGCCACCAGCCAAATAGCCCCGGCGATGAGGATCGCGCCGCCGACCGCCGCGGACCCCATGTCCTTGATGCGGCCGATCCCGGGGTCGATTTTAGCGGTGACATGATCCGCGAGTTTTTCGATCGCGGTATTGAGCAACTCGACGATGATAAGAAGCAGGACGACGGCAATCAGGGCGAGACGCTTCCACGCATCCGTCGCCACCACAAAGGCCAACGGCACCGCGACCGCGAGTGCCATCAGTTCCTGGCGCACGGCCGCCTCGCTGCGCGTCGCCGCGACCAGCCCATTCCACGAGTTGATTGTGGCGCGCAACCATCGTTCCATAGGAAGCTCCAGCACACGCCGGCCGTCACGCCCCATCGATGGTTTCGGGTTTCGGACGCTACGATACCGCGTCTTTGGCGGCCTTGACGGGGCGCGCCCTGATGATCTTGCGGGCCGGCTTCGCCTTGAATACCGTCGGCTCCTTGGTAAACGGATTGATGCCTTTTCGCGCCTTTGTGGCGGGCTTTTTGATGACAACGAATTTGGCGAAGCCGGGCACGAAGAAGGCGCCCGTCTTCTTGAGCTCTTTGTAGCCGATCTCCGAGAGCAGCTCGATGACGCCTTTGACGTCCTTGCGCGTCATGCTGGTCGGGTGCTGCTCGGAGATCTTTTGAATGAGTTCAGACTTCGACATCAACTTAGCCATGTGTGCTCCCCAGTTCCGAATCGTTCCGTGCGTAGGTTAGCCCGAAGTTTGCCATGGAGGGAAATCAGTAGTTCGCCGCGGTGCAGCAACGGCTACCGATGCAGACAGGCGTGGATGCGCACGAGCCGGCGGCTTTCGACCAGGACCGCACGGTCGGCCCGCTCATTGGCCGTCGCGGTTTCGCAGGACAGCCAGAAATAATTCGCCGTCGGATCGACCACGAGCCGCCCGGGCGCCAAACCCGGCGCCACCAGCACCGACAGGAACTGGGTCGTCGAAAACCAGGACAGCCGATTCAAATCGGCATCGATCCGGTCCGATGACACAAAATGCGCATCTCCGAGCGCCGGATCGGATGCCTCGCCCATGGCCAACTCCCGCACCGCGGCCTCGTAGTCTGTCCAGGCCCTGACGAATTTTACGGTCTCGACCCCATGCACCAGCATGACGATCAGGATGGCGCCGGTGACCGCCCGCGCCATCGGGTCGCTCGCGAGCGCCGCCATCACCCGCGGCAGGAGCGGCAGGTTCAGGCGACCTTCCGCGTGGAGGGCGTAGGCTGCCGCGAGCCCTCCGAGCGCCGCCATGGCGATGAGGAGCACGGTCCGCATGGGGTAGCGCTGGCTCGCATGAAGTGCCCGGTCGAACCACATCCAGTAAACCGCCAGCGCGACGGCGACCAGCAGGGCGGCATAAAGGTGGGCGTTCGCCGGGTGCAGCCGCCGCAGCACCAGGACGGCGATGGCGTAGCTTGCGAGCGCGCCGAGCAACAGCAGGACCATGTAGCTGGTGAAGATCGTGACGTCGAAGACGTGGAGCGCCGCCCTGCGCATCATGGGGCCATCATAGGCATCGGGCGGCAGCGTCACCTTCACGAACGTCCAGATCGACATGACGGCGAGGAGGGCGCCGGCCGCCCGCAGGAAGGCCGCGGACCGTAGTCCCCGAAACGCAAGCGTAACCAGGATGACGACTGCAAGCAGCGGCCCGGCTTCATGGGTGAGGGCGAGCGCGAGCAGCACCGCGAAGACCAACGCGGCCCCGCCAATGCCGCCGCGCGCATAGTGGGCGAGCGCGAGTGCCGGCCAGAACACCGCATGGACGAACCACATCTCGGTCGGGAAGCCAAACACCAGCGGGCAAAAGCAGGCCGTCGATGCGCAGGCGCAGGTGAAGATGATGCGGCCTTTGGAGCGGTCGGCCGCCCAGGTGGCGGCGAGCCCCACAAGCTGCGCCGCGAAAAACAGGAATCCGTAGACCACGATGCCGCCGCGGGCGTCCTTGGTCAGCGCGACATAGGCCTCGGCCGGCACGCAGGTGACGAGATAGACCAACAGGCGGCCCGAGATGTTGTGCCAATGGAACGCCCACGCATCCTGGACCACGACCGCATAGGAAAACATCGATCCGTCCGCGTACTGTTGCAGCCCGTATCGCAGACCGATGACGACGAACAGGATCGACCAGCCGACCCCGGCGGCGACCGCCAAGCCGCGCAACGCCTCCATCTCGGGACGAGCGTCCGGCTCATCGAGGAAATCATTTAGTTCGTCATTCCGGGGCGCGCGGCCCTCAGGCACCGTCACTTCTCGAACACCAGCATGATGTAGCGGATGGTGCCCCGCCGGAGCAGCCGCTCCAGATGCAGGCCGCCGATTTCGGCATCGCTCAAACGGGCAAAGCCGCGGCTGGTTTTTTCCGCGCGCTGCGACGAGAGATCGTCGAACGCGGCATCGAGATCGGGTTCGAGCCGAGGCTTGAGCAGGTGGGAAAGATCCTGCTCCTCCACAAGTCTCAGGCCGGACGATCGCGCCAGCGCCGTCCATCCACTGGCCGAGAGCGCCAGCGGACAGCGCCACGCCCGCTTGAAGTCGGCAAGGATTTTGGCGTCGGCGTCGTTGACATCATCGCGCGGCATGTCGTCGACGATGATGAGGCGCCCGCCGGCATCGAGCGATGCCACCAGGTTGTTCAGCGTGAAGGACGGATCGGCGCTGTGAATGAGGCTTTCAACCGCCACGATCACATTGTAGCGGCCGGGCAGGGCGTCGTCATAGGACATGAGGTGGAAGTCGATCGTCCCCTCTAGTCCACGCGCTTTGGCGATGCCGTTGGCGTAGGTCCATTGCTCCCGCGAGATGGTGATCCCGGTCCAGCGCCCGCCATGGACCCGCAGGCCATGGAAGCATGTCCCGCCATAGCCGCAGCCGGCATCGAGGCCACGGCAGGTGCCGTGCGGCGGAATGTGAGGGCCGATGAACTTGTAGATGGTGTCCGGCGAGAAGCTGCCGGTGCCGTCATCGATCAGGAAGTGATGGATGGTGTCGTTTTCGAAGCCCGAGAAGACCCGGAAGCTCTTGTCCTTCTCCGTCCATAGGTGAAGCTCGTCATAATAGAGCGCGACATCCTTCGTCGTCATTACGCGGGCCCAAGCTTCATCATGGCGAGCGCGGCCTGACCGTCGGGACCGTACGGATTGCCGAGGCTCTCCGCCATCACGGCGTGGGTGAAATTCTTCGCCTCGATGAGTTGCACAGGCTTCCCGGCGGCTTTGACGGCGGCGGCAAAGTCGCGACCCTGGCGCTGGAAATCGGGCGTTTCCAGGCTGCCATAGGCGACGGTGACGGGTGCGTAGAGCTTGTCGATGTGGCGCTGCGAACTCATGGCATCCGCCATGGCGTCGGTGAACTTCACGACGCTGTTGCGCCACGACAGCCGCACCGCCGTCATGTCGTACATGCCGCTGATGCAAAGGCCGCCTTTGACGATCGAAGCCGGGATCCCAAAGTCCTTCTCCCTATCGGTGACGAGTGCGACGCCGCAAAGATGGCCGCCGGAGGAGTGGCCGCCGATATAGATGCGGTCCGGGTCGCCGTCGAAGCTCGCGGCGTTTTTGTAGACCCAGACGACGGCGCGGCGCACCTGCGTCGCCATCGCGCCGAGGTCGCCGCCCAGATCCTTGACCGAGGCGAAATCCGGGACGACGTAATGCGCGCCGGCCCGAACGAACGTCTCCGCCGCATATCCGGCCTCGCTCGCCGATCCGACGATCCACACGCCGCCGTGGATGAAGATGAAGATCGGCGCCTTGGCGCGATCGGTACGATAGATGTCGAGCTTTTCGATCTCCGTCGATCCATAGGCGACCCGCTGCGGCGCGCCGATGCGCGCCCGCACCGTGTCGCTGCTGGAAGCAAGGCGCCCGTACACCTGGCCGCCGAACGGTTCGTAATAGTCCTGGTCATAGGACGCATCGAGCTCGAACTGGTCATAGCCCATGAATACCGTAGGACCCTTGTGATGGGGCGGCGGCCCGAGGCGGCATTCCTGTGCCAGCGCCGGAGCGGCGATCACGGCCGTCGCGGAGCCCAGGATGGAGCGCCGCGTGAACCGCACGGAGCGTGGACCAAAAGCTCGCATGACCTACCCCTTTATATGACGAAGCTGGATCGGATTCCGTTCAGCTTTTCCCGCTCAGTGGTCATGGCCGGGCTTGTCCCGGCCATCTCGATGAGGAGGGCACCGTGCCCTCCTTTTCGGGGTCGCCGGGACAAGCCCGGCGACGACAATTCAAGCCCATCGAAATCCGCTCTAGATCGCTCGCGCCGGCGCGAATGCGTTGTTGCCGCAAAACGATGGTCGAATAAATAGCGCGCCTGTCGACGGCATCAACGCTGCCCATTCCCCGAACCAAAACTACAACGATTTCCGGCGCATGCGAAGGGGCGTTATGGCCGCGATCAAGGTCGAGCATTGCGTCCGGCTGGGACTTGGCAATTCCGCTCTGTTCGGCGTAGACCCGCGCGATGGACCGCAATGACGCTGTCGGGGCAGCCGCCGTTTCCATCGCCGACGCGATCACGGCGGCGCTGGCGGCCTACGGACGCGGCGACCTCGTCGAGACCGAGCGGCGATGCACCGCTATCATCGCGGTCGCAGACTGCTTCGAGGCGCGCTATCTCCTCGCCGTCACGCAGTCCCGCCGCGGGCTGCAGTTCGAGGCGCTTTCAAACTATGACCGCGCGCTCGCCATGAGACCTGGCTACGCCGAGGCCCACAACAATCGCGGGCTTCTGCTGCATGACATGAATCGCCTGGACGAGGCACTGGCGGGCGCCGACCTCGCGCTTTCGCTCGCGCCCGGGGAGGCGTCCGCATGGCTGAACCATGGCGTCATCCTGCAAAGCCTGGAGCGGTTCGCGGAGGCGTTCGCGAGTCTCGACCGGGCGCAGGCGCTCGCGCCCGACCTCGCCCAGGCCCACCACAATGAAGCGCTGTGCCGGCTCCGGCTCGGCGATTTTGGCCGCGGTCTCGCGAAGAACGAATGGCGATGGGAAACCGACGACTTCCGCCGGTTGCGACGCGACTTCGTGCAGCCGCGCTGGCGGGGGGAAGACATCGCCGGCCGCACCATATTGCTTCACGCTGAGCAGGGGTTCGGCGACAGCATTCAATTCAGTCGCTACGTGAAAATGGTCGCGGGGCGCGGTGCCGCCGGCGTGCTCGAAGGGCAGCCGGCGCTCAAGCGTCTCTTGACCGGATTGGAGGGCGCAGCCGTCGTGGCGGCACGCGGCGAGCCCTTGCCGGCATTCGACGTTCATTGTCCATTGCTGAGCCTGCCGCTCGCATTCGCCACCACGCCCGACACGATCCCGCCGCCGGGCGCGCTGCCGCCGATACCGTCAGATCGCATCGAGGCGTGGCAGGCAAAGCTCGCCCGTCATGGCCATCCGGGACGGCCGCGCATCGGGATCGCCTGGTCTGGCAACCCGGGCCACGACAACGACCGCAATCGCTCGATCCCGCTGGCCACGATGGCGCCGCTCTTCGCCTTGGGGGCAGACTTCGTCGGCCTGCAAAAGGATATGCGGGACCACGATCGCGATTGTCTCGGCCGCAATGCCGCAACGATCGCACACTTTGGCGACGACCTCACGGATTTCCTGGAGACGGCGGCGCTGGTATCGCTGATGGACGTGGTCGTGTCTGTCGATACCTCGGTGGCGCATCTCGCCTGTGCGCTCGGCCGCCCGACATTCATCCTGTTGCCAAGCGTGCCCGACTGGCGATGGTTCCTGGAT
>Ga0116129_1001765_pt1 | contig 11609 bp, 8 predicted proteins | sample June2015DPH_17_2_FD_89732 | JGI IMG/M metagenome (GOLD analysis project Ga0116129, IMG submission 89732) | Peatland microbial communities from SPRUCE experiment site at the Marcell Experimental Forest, Minnesota, USA - June2015DPH_17_10 | ecosystem: Environmental > Terrestrial > Soil > Wetlands >...
CCTTGGATGCGACGGTAGCCAGGAATCTGATGCTGGTGGTCGAGCGTTGTCACCTCAACGTCGAAGCCATGGCGGCGAGCCCCTATGTGGCCGGCCTCTCGGTGCTGACCGACGATGAGGCCGATATTGGCGCCGCCGTGGTGGAGATGGGTGCGGGTACCACCACCATCGCGACCTATTCCGGCGGCCGCTTCGTGCATGCCAGCGGATTTGCGGTCGGCGGACAGCACATCACCATGGATCTTGCGCGGGGCCTCAGTGCATGCATTGCGGATGCCGAGCGAATCAAGACGTTATATGGCACCGTGCTGACCGGCGGGTCCGATGCGCGTGAGTTGATGTCGGTGCCTGCTGCCGGCGACAACGAACGGGATCTTCCGCAGATGGTGTCCCGCGCCACGATCGCGAACATCGTCCGGCAGCGTGCCGAGGAGATTTTTGAAATGGTCAGGGACCGGCTGGCGGATTCCCCCTTTGCGGCAGAGCCGAGGGCGCGAGTTGTCCTGAGCGGTGGCGCTTCGCAGCTCTCCGGCATCCTCGAACTCGCAACCGAGGTTCTCGGCCGGTCGGTGCGCATCGGCCGTCCGCTCGGCTTTGGCCGGCTGCCCAATGAGGCAAAGAGCGCATCGTTCGCGGTTCCTTCGGGCCTGCTGGTCTACCCCCAATACGCTCATCTTGAACACGTCGAACCGCGGCATACGCGGCAGCTCAGGGCAGGGACTGACGGCTACTTCGGAAGGGTCGGACGATGGCTTCGCGAGGGCTTCTGATGAATTTTTTCCGCATCCCTGGAATTTCACCAACTCCCGCGGCCGTCGGCCGGGGCGAACCAACGCGCGCGTAATCGAGAGGCAACCATGGCACTCAATCTAACCCCCCCTGACATCAGCGAGTTGAAGCCGCGAATCACCGTATTCGGCGTCGGCGGAGCCGGCGGCAACGCCGTCAACAACATGATCACCGCCGGACTGCAGGGTGTCGATTTCGTCGTCGCCAATACCGACGCGCAGGCGCTCACCATGTCGAAGGCGCAACGCATCGTGCAGATGGGCACGCAGGTCACGCAAGGCCTCGGCGCCGGCTCGCAGCCCGATGTCGGCGCGGCCGCGGCCCAGGAAGTCATCGACGAAATCCGCGATCATCTCTCCGGCGCCAATATGGTGTTCGTCACCGCCGGCATGGGCGGCGGCACCGGCACCGGCGCCGCACCCGTCATCGCCAAGACCGCGCGCGACATGGGCATCCTCACCGTCGGCGTCGTCACCAAGCCGTTCCACTTCGAAGGCCAGCGCCGCATGCGCACCGCCGAGGCCGGCATCGCCGAACTCCACAAGGTGGTCGACACGCTGTTGATCATTCCGAACCAGAACCTGTTCCGGGTCGCCAACGAGAAGACCACCTTCGCCGACGCCTTCGCGATGGCCGACCAGGTGCTCTATTCGGGGGTCGCCTGCATCACCGATCTGATGGTCAAGGAAGGTCTGATCAATCTCGACTTCGCCGACGTTCGCGCCGTTATGCGCGAAATGGGCAAGGCGATGATGGGCACCGGCGAGGCTTCCGGCGAGAAGCGCGCATTGACCGCGGCCGAGGCCGCGATTGCCAATCCGCTGATCGACGATTCCTCGATGAAGGGCGCACGCGGCCTGTTGATCTCGATCACCGGCGGCAAGGATCTGACGCTGTTCGAGGTCGATGAAGCCGCAACCCGGATCCGCGAGGAAGTCGATCAGGACGCCAATATCATCGTCGGCGCCACCTTCGACGAGACGCTCGACGGCCTGATCCGCGTCTCGGTCGTTGCCACCGGCATCGAACAGGCGCTGATTTCGCGCAACGCAACAGCCCCGGCTGCGACCGTGACCAGTGCGGTGGCTCCTTCCGCCACGCCGGACAACCGCCTGGCCGATCTGACGGCGCGGTTGCGCGCCGACAACGCGCGCCTTGCCGAACGCGCCCAGAAGCTGGAAGCCTCCCCCCCGATGAAGGCGGCTCCAGCGGCTGCGCAGCGCCCGTCGGGCACGGTCGAACGCGCGGCATTGGCGGCCATCGCCGCCGCGGTCGGTCCGGAGGCTTCGCCACCGGCTGCACCCGCGCCGGTCCAGCCCGCTTCCTACGGCGATGTTACGGTTCGCCCGATTGCGCAGAAACCGTCTTTGTTCCCGGATATTGCCGCCTCGCATGCCGAGGCCCATGAGGCCGCGACGCCCGAAAGGTTCATTCCGCAAGCGGCCGAACGCCCGCCGCTTCGCACCCCCAGGATGCCGAAATTCGAAGACCTGCCGATGCCGACACAGAACGAAATTCGGCATGCCCGCGGCGAAGTCGACGAGGAGCATCCGCACAAGACCCGGATGTCGCTGCTGCAGCGATTGGCCAATGTCGGCCTCGGCCGTCGCGACGAAGAGACCGAGCCGCCGATCGCGGCCCGTGCCTCGGGTCCGGCGATGGCGCCGCTGCCGGAGCGCAAGCCCCAGCGCCCGGTTGCGGAGCGAATCGCAGCCAGCGAGCCGGTATCGGAATATGCCCGCCGGCCCGCACCGCAGGGATTGGACGCTCACGGGCGCACGGCACCTGTTGCTGCAACGCCACAGGGCGACGATCATTTAGATATCCCCGCGTTCTTGCGCCGTCAGTCCACCTGACGTCTGTAACAATTCTGACGACAAAAAAGGTCCCGGCAGGCTCCGCCGGGACCTCGTTTTTTTGCCGGTAAACGGTCGCAGCTTGGTTGCCAAGCATCTGATATTAAATAATTAATTATGTATTTGGTGATCAGATAGCAGGGCCGAGGCGGTTCCCAATCGAGGCGCAATTTGGTCAAGCTTTGGCGTGAATACGGCAGAGATAGGGTAACAATCGGTAAAAAAGCGTGAGTTGGCGCGCTTTGAGGCAGTGACTAAGGTCCGCCGTGACTTGGGGATACTTGAAGTACGAATCGGCGGACAGCCGGATCATTCCGATCTTTAAGTAAGTCATTGGTGGGCAGCTTCCGCATGAAATTCAGTCGGCAAACAACGCTTCGGTCGCAAGCCACCGTAACGGGCGTCGGCGTTCACTCCAATTTACCGGTAAACTTGACGCTTGGACCTGCATCCGTGGATGCGGGTTTTATTTTTGTCCGGACCGGGCTGAACGGCGGCGACCGTGAAGTGCGGGCGTCGGCGGAATCCGTGATCGCGACCGAATTCGCCACCGTGCTGGGCGATCGCGAAGGCCCGCTGGTCTCCACCGCCGAACATGTGCTGGCAGCATTGCGCGGCATGTGTGTCGATAACGCCACGATCGAAGTCGATGGTCCGGAAGTCCCGATCATGGACGGCAGCGCCGCCGCTTTTGTCGCCGCGATCGATCAGGCCGGTATTGTGACGCAGTCTGCGCCGCGCCGCTTCATCCAGGTGGTCAAGCCGGTGCAGGTCGCGATGGGTGATTCGTTCGGCGAATTGCGGCCTTATGCGGCCGGCTTCCGCGCCGAAGTCGAAATCGACTTCGCCAATCCCGTGATCGGCCGTCAAAGCTATATGCTCGATCTCAGTCCCGAGAGGTTCCGCCGGGAGATTTGCCGCGCCCGGACCTTCGGATTCATGAATGACGTCGCCCGGCTCTGGAGCGCCGGTTTTGCGCTCGGCTCGTCGTTCGAGAACTCGGTGGTGTTCGACGAAACCCGCCTGCTCAACCCCGAAGGGTTGCGCTACGCCGACGAGTGCGCGCGCCACAAGGTTCTCGACGTTGTCGGCGATCTGGCTTTGGCGGGGCTGCCTCTGCTCGGCGCTTACCGCGCGGTGTGCGGCGGCCACAAGCTCAACCACGCGGTACTCACGGCCTTGATGAACGACCGCAGCGCCTGGCGGGTGATCGAGGCCGAAACGGTGCGTCGTTCGCGTGGTCACGCCGAGGTCGGAAGCGGAATGGTGGGCGGCATGGTCGCCCCGGCTTACGGGCCCGACGTGTCCTGACCGCCGCCTTCGACGTGTCCTGACCGTCGCCTTCGACGGATCGTGAACGTCTATCGTGATGCCCTGAGAGATTTCCCGAGCATCGTTTGATGTCTCCCGAGCGTCCGTCGTCTCCCTTGCTCGCCCAGGGCGGCCTGATGCTCGATTTGCCGTGGTAACCATACTGCGGCGCGATCCGCCTCAATCGCCTTAATCCCGGCGAAATGATCTGCGTATTCGGTTGGTTAATGGACTTTTCTGAGCTACACAGGCCTGCGGTTGGTTGTGCGACAAGTGACTCTACGGGAACGATTATCAATGCGTCCATGACCGCGCTCATGGCGTACGGCGGGCACCGCATCACGGGCATCAGGTCTTGGATTTATGGCGGCACAGCGCATGACGCTTGAACTACGCAAGATATCGGCTGGCGCCTGCCGCAACCCGGTTGCGAGCCGCATCCCGATTGGCAGCAGGCGGCTTCTTGCCGCCGGGCTGATTGTGCTCGCGATCCCCTTGAGCGGATGCGGCTCCGAGCCCGGCTCCGATGGCGGCGGCGTCGGGGATATGTGGAACAAGTTATTTTCCAAGGACGAGGCCGTCGCCCCCGAGGAGCCGGCGGAAAAGCTCTATAATGAGGGCTTGTACCTCATGAATCAGAAACATCAGCCGAAGGAGGCGTCGAAGAAATTCGAGGAAGTCGATCGCCAGCATCCATATTCCGACTGGGCGCGCAAATCGCTGCTGATGTCGGCCTTCGCCTTTTACAGTGCCGGCGACTACGACAGCGCCATTGGCGCCTCGACCCGCTATGTCACGCTGCATCCCGGCAGTCCCGACGCCGCCTACGCGCAATACCTGATCGCCGCCTCGCATTACGACCAGATTCCGGACGTTTCCCGCGATCAGGGCCGCACCGAGAAGGCGATCTCGGCACTTGAGGAAGTGATCCGCAAATATCCGACGTCGGAATACGCCAACACCGCCAAGGCCAAGCTCGAGGCCGCGCGGGACCAGCTCGCGGGTAAGGAAATGTCGGTCGGCCGCTATTACATGGAAAAGCGCGACTATCAGGCCGCGATCAACCGTTTCAAGACCGTGGTCACACAGTATCAGACCACGCGGCATGTCGAGGAAGCGCTGGCCCGGCTCACCGAAGCCTATATGGCCCTGGGCATTGTCGGCGAGGCGCAAACCGCCGCGGCCGTGCTCGGGCACAATTTTCCCGAGAGCCCATGGTACAAGGACGCCTATAATCTTGTAAAGTCCGGCGGTCTCGAGCCGAGCGAGAATGAGGGATCCTATATCTCCAAGGCCTTCAAGAAACTGGCATTCTGGGACTCGAGCAAGAATAAGAATTAGGAAGCAATCTCGCATGCTGGCGCGTCTTTCGATCCGTGACATCGTCCTGATCGAACGGCTCGATATCGAGTTCTCCCGTGGCCTTGCGGTGCTGACCGGCGAAACCGGCGCCGGCAAATCGATCCTGCTCGATGCGTTCGCGCTGGCGCTCGGTGGACGCGGCGATGCGAGCCTCGTCCGCCACGGTGCCGAGCAGGGGCAGGTCACCGCGGTGTTCGATGTCCCCAACGGCCATCCGGCCGCGGCCATCCTCAGCGACAACGGGCTCGATGGGACCGGCTCTGAAGATTCAGGCGGGATGATCCTGCGCCGGGTGCAGCTTGCCGACGGCCGTACCCGCGCCTTTATCAACGATCAGGCGATCAGCGTGCAGACCTTGAAGGCGGTCGGTTCGGCGCTGGTCGAGATTCACGGCCAGCACGACGAGCGCGCGCTGGTCGATGCCTCGACCCACCGGCGGCTGCTCGACGCCTTCGCCGGCCTCGAGAAGGATGTCGCCACCCTGGAGCAGCTCTGGGATGCCAGACGCGCGGCGAACTCGGAGCTTGAGCAACATCGCGCGGGCATGGAACGCGCCGCCCGGGAGGCGGATTATCTGCGCCATGCCGCCGATGAGTTGAAAACGCTCGCGCCCAAAGACGGCGAGGAGACTGTGCTGGCGGAGCGCCGCACATCGATGATGCAGGGCGAGAAAATCGCGGCCGATCTGCGCGAGGCGCAGGACGCCGTGGGCGGCAATCATTCGCCGGTAGCGGCGCTGTCGGCGGCCGTGCGCCGGCTGGAACGGCGGGCCGGAAATTCGCCCGCGCTGGTCGAGCCCGCGGTGAAGGCGATCGATGCGGCGATCAATGCGCTGGAGGAGGCCGATCAGCACCTTAACGCGGCGCTGATCGCGGCCGACTTCGACCCCGCCGAGCTCGAACGCATCGAGGAACGGCTGTTCGCGCTGCGCGCCGCGTCGCGAAAATACGCAACGCCGGTCGACGGCCTTGCGGCGCTGGCGGTGAAATACGCTGCCGATGTGGCGCTGATCGATGCCGGCGCCGACCGGTCGAAAAAGCTTGAGGCCGCGGCAATGGAGGCGGACAAGCGCTACAGCGCCGCTGCGACCAAACTCTCGGTCGCGCGCGGAAAATCCGCCGAGAAGCTCAACAAGGCGGTCAATGCCGAACTGGCGCCGCTAAAGCTGGAGCGCGCGAAATTCACCACCCAGGTCGAATCCGACGCCAAATCGCCGGGGCCGCAGGGTTTTGACCGCATCGAGTTCTGGGTCCAGACCAATCCCGGCACCAGGCCGGGGCCGTTGATGAAGGTCGCTTCCGGGGGCGAACTGTCGCGGTTCCTGCTGGCGCTGAAGGTGGTGCTGTCCGATCGCGGTTCGGCGCCCACTTTGGTGTTCGACGAAATCGATACCGGGGTCGGCGGCGCGGTGGCCGACGCCATCGGCGCGCGCCTCGCGCGGCTCGCCGGCAAGGTGCAGGTGATGGCGGTTACCCACGCCCCGCAGGTCGCCGCGCGCGCCGATCTGCACTTGCTGATTTCCAAGGACGCGCTCGACAAGGGCAAGCGCGTCGTCACCCGCGTCAACATGCTCGCCGCCGATCACCGCCGCGAGGAAATCGCCCGCATGCTGGCGGGCGCGGAGATCACCGCCGAAGCGAGGGCGGCGGCGGAGCGGTTGCTCAGGGCGGCCACAGCGTAATTCTTTGTGTCCCGGACGCGGTGCAGCGTTCTCCCGGCGATGCGAAGCATCGTCCGGTACGGAGCCGGGACCCACACGGCAAAACCAATGGACCCCGGATCAGCAGCGCACCGCTTGCGCGATGCGCGGCATCCGGGGCACGCGGAACTTGTGGCCGCTTTTATCGAAATATAGTTCATTGTATCTAAGAGCCATGATCAGGACGGCAAAAGCAAAAACTTCTCCCGACGTCGCCAAGCTCACCAAGGCGCAGGCCAGGGTTGAGTTGAAGCGGCTGGCGCTGGAGATCGAGGGACACGACAAGCGCTACTATCAGGACGACGCGCCGTCCGTTACCGATGCCGAATATGACGCGCTGCGCAGGCGCTTCAACGCCATCGAGGCCAGATTTCCGGAATTCGTTGCGAGCGATTCTCCATCGCAGAAGATCGGCGCCGCCCCGTCCGGCCGCTTCGCAAAGGTCCGTCACGCGGTGCCGATGCTGTCGCTCGATAACGCATTCGCGGAACAGGATGTCGCCGATTTCGTCGCCCGCATCAGGCGCTTCCTGAAACTGGGCGACGACGACAAGCTCGCCTTCAGCGCCGAGCCGAAGATCGACGGCCTGTCGATGTCATTGCGCTATGAGGCCGGCGAACTCGTTACCGCCGCTACGCGCGGCGACGGAGCGGAGGGCGAAGACGTCACTGCCAATATCCGGACACTGCGCGACGTGCCGCAAAAACTGAAAGGCCGCAACGTGCCTGACGTTTGCGAGGTGCGCGGCGAAGTCTATATGACCAAGCGGGCTTTCCTGGCCCTCAACGAGCGCCAGAAGGCTGCCGGCGATACCATCTTCGCCAATCCGCGCAATTCCGCGGCGGGCTCGTTGCGCCAGAAGGATTCCGCCATCACCGCCTCGCGTCCGCTGGGTTTTTTCGCCTATGCCTGGGGGGAGATGAGCGGGATGCCGGCGGATACCCAGTCCGGCATGATCGAGTGGTTCGAGCATTGCGGCTTCAAGACCAATCCGCTGACCAGGCTATGTCATTCGGTCGAGCAACTGATCGCCTTTCATCGCAAGATCGAAGAGGCGCGCGCCGAGCTCGACTACGATATCGACGGGGTGGTCTACAAGGTCGACCGTCTCGACTGGCAGGAGCGCCTCGGCTTCGTGTCGCGCACGCCGCGCTGGGCGATCGCTCATAAATTTCCGGCCGAGCGCGCCACCACCGTGCTCCGGGATATCGAGATCCAGGTGGGACGCACCGGGTCCTTCACGCCGGTCGGCAAGCTTGAGCCGATCGGCGTCGGCGGCGTCATCGTGCAAAACGTCACGCTGCACAACGAGGATTATATCAGGGGGATCGGCGGCGACGGCGAGCAGTTGCGCGACGGCCGCGATATCCGCATCGGCGACACCGTCATCATCCAGCGCGCCGGCGACGTCATTCCGCAGGTGGTGGATGTGGTACTCGACAAGCGGCCGAACGACTCCAGGGCCTTCCATTTTCCCACAAAATGCCCGTGCCCGCTGCGTACCGACGTGGTGCGCGAGGAAACCGCAACCGGCGAAGAGGGCGCCCGCGCCCGCTGCACCGGCGAGTTTGCCTGTCCCTACCAGACGATCGAGCACCTCAAGCTGTTCGCCTCACGCCGCGCCTTCGACATCGAAGGACTGGGCGAGAAGCAGATAGAATTGTTTTTCGAGAAGGGTTGGGTGAGAGAACCGGCCGATATCTTCACGCTGCCGGCGCGGAACGGCGAGATCGAACTGGAAGAGGTCGAAGGCTATGGCGAGACCTCGGTGCGCAATCTGTTCGCCGCCATCGGGCAACGGCGCAGGATTGCGCTTGAGCGCTTCATCTTCGCGCTCGGCATCCGGCAAGTCGGCGAGACCACGGCGCTGGCGCTGGCGCGCGGCTACGGCTCGTGGCAGTCATTTCACGATGCCTGCGTCAAGGTCGCACGCGACGACGAGGAGGCCATTGCCGAGATGGATGCGCTCGACCAGATCGGCGACACCGTGATCGCCAGCATCAAGGCCTATTTCGGCGAGAGCCATAACCGCGGCATCGTCGAGCGCCTGACCAGGGAAGTCACCATCCTCGATGCCGAGAAGCCAAAAAGCAACTCGGCCATCGCCGGCAAGACCGTGGTGTTCACGGGATCGCTGGAAAAGATGACGCGCGACGAAGCCAAGGCCATGGCCGAGCGGCTCGGCGCCAAAACTTCCGGCTCGGTATCGAAAAAGACAGACTATGTGGTCGCCGGTCCCGGCGCCGGTTCAAAGCTCGCCGAGGCCAAGAAACATGGCGTTGCCGTGCTCAGCGAGCACGAATGGCTTGATCTGATCGGGGAATGACAGTCCTCATGCCCCGGCTCGCTACAGCGAAAGCGGCGCGGTCGCGGCGTCGAGCCACACTTTGGTGGCCTCGTCGAGATGGGCGCGGACCTCGTGGCGGACGCGGGCGTGATAGTCGTTGAGCCAGCTCAGTTCGGGTCCCTCCAGCATGTTCAGATCGATCAGGCGGCGGTCGATCGGCGCCAGCGTCAGCGTCTCGAAGGCGTTGATCGGCTTCTCCGCACCCGGTATATCGGCGCCGATTACCAGTTCGAGATTTTCGATCCGGATTCCGAAGCCGTCGGTCTTGTAGTAACCGGGCTCGTTGGACAGGATCATGCCGCGCCGCAGCGGCGTGGTGCCGAGCTTGGAAATTCGCGCCGGGCCTTCATGCACCGAGAGGTAGCTGCCGACGCCATGGCCGGTGCCGTGATCGAAATCGATGCCGGCCTGCCAGAGGAATTGCCGCGCCAGCGTGTCGATCTGCGCGCCGGTGGTGCCGTCGGGAAACACCGCGCGCGCGATCGCGATATGGCCGCGCAGCACCCGGGTGAAGCGGTCGCACATTTCCAGCGTCGGCTCACCGATCGCGATGGTGCGGGTGACGTCGGTGGTGCCGTCCTGATATTGCGCGCCGGAATCGATCAGCAACAAATCGCCCGGCGCGATCCGGCGGTTGCTCCTGCGGGTGACGCGATAGTGCACGATGGCGCCGTTCGGTCCGGTGCCGGCGATGGTCGGGAACGAGACGTCCTTCAGCGCGCCGGTGTCGCGGCGGAAGGACTCCAGCGCCTCGACGGTATCGATCTCGGTCAGCGCGCCGGAGGGCGCTTCGCGGTCGATCCAGGCCAGAAACCGCGCCAGCGCCACCGCGTCGCGGCGATGCGCGGTGCGCGTGCCTTCGATCTCGGTCGGGTTCTTGACGGCCTTGAGCAGGCTGACGGGATCGTTGCCGCGCACCGCCTTGCCGCCCGCGGTATCAATCAGGCGGCTGAGCGCATCGGCGGCGGTCGCGCTGTCGAGCGCGATCGAGGCAGCCCCTCGCGCCAGCGCGGTCAGCCTTGGCGTCAGCGCGTCCGGCTCCTCGACATCGGCGGTCTGTTCGAGATGGTCGCGGGCGCTGTTGGATAATTTTCGGTGATCGATGAACAGTGTGGGCCGGCCGGCCTTCGGCACCAGCGCATAGGACAGCGGCAGCGGCGTGTGCGCGACGTCGGCGCCGCGGATGTTGAAGGTCCACGCCACGGCGTGGGAATCCGACAGCACCAGCGCATCGACGCCGAGACGCTCGATCTCCAGCCGGATACGCCTGAGCTTGTCGGTCTCCGCCTCGCCCGAAAACCGCGTGCCATGAACGGCCACCGGGCCAAGCGGCGGCGCGGGGCGCTCGGTCCACACCGAATCCAGCGGGTTGGTATCGACCGCGACAAGTTCCGCGCCGGCTTTGGCGCAGGCCGTGGCCAGCCGCTCGGCTGCCGCAGAAGTGTGCAGCCATGGATCAAATCCCAGGCGGTCGCCTGACGTGAGGTGCTTCGTCAGCCAGCTTTCGGGAGAGGGGTCGACCAGCGGCTCGACGCTCCAGGCCTTGGCGTCGACCTGTTTGGCGGCCTGCAGCGTGTAGCGGCCGTCGACGAACACTGCCGCCTCGTGGGCGAGTACGATGGCGAGGCCCGCCGATCCGGTAAAGCCGGTCAGCCATGCCAGCCGCTCTTCCGACGGTGCTACATATTCGTTTTGTTGCTGGTCGGCACGGGGAATTACAAATCCGGTCAACTTCAGCCGCGCCAATTCCTCGCGCAACGCCGACAGCCGCGCCGTCAGCGCGACGCCGCCTTCGGGGTCTTCGAATGTCTGGAAATGGGCTTCGAACATTGCCCGACCACCTTAAGATTACGAGGCGAAGTTCGCAATGTGACGCGGATTTCTTCGATCTGGCATAACTTGTGCTTGATTTATTGCACCTGAATTAGACAAGATGGATGGACCCGTTTGCTGTCACAGCAGTATATCCAACGGTATCTGGGGAATTTCAGGAGTGTTTCAACTCAGCGACGAGGGGATACACAATGCCTGCCTTCACGTTTGAGAAAATTCCGCCGCCGGTCCGCCGCGGCCCGACCCCGCCGATCGTCGAGAAGCAGCGCGGTGTCATTGTCCAGATCCTGGATCGTTTGGTCGAGGCGCGCGTCAAGCGAACGCTGCGGGCGGAGAAGGGCCTGATCGCCCGCCGCGAGCGCAAGGCGGCGGATTAGCTCCCGTTAAAAGCCGTTGCACGACGTTACTCAAG
>Ga0116129_1001766_pt1 | contig 11605 bp, 8 predicted proteins | sample June2015DPH_17_2_FD_89732 | JGI IMG/M metagenome (GOLD analysis project Ga0116129, IMG submission 89732) | Peatland microbial communities from SPRUCE experiment site at the Marcell Experimental Forest, Minnesota, USA - June2015DPH_17_10 | ecosystem: Environmental > Terrestrial > Soil > Wetlands >...
TTGACCGACATGTTGATCGCCGCCTGCACGCCGAACAGAATGGCAAGGCCCGAAGCCGCAAAGCGCGCAAACATGTCCTCGCTTGCATAGGCCCGCGACAGCGCTCGCACCACGATGAAGGCGAACAACAAGAGCAGCACCAGACACAGGATGATTCCGAATTCCTCCGCCGCTACCGCAAAGACAAAGTCGGTGTGGCTGTCGGGCAGGCTTCGTTTGGCGATGCCCTCGCCCGGCCCAAGCCCGAACCAACCGCCGTTGCTGAAGGCTTCCATCGCGGTATCGACCTGAAAGGTGTCGCCGGAGGCTGGGTTCATGAAGCGCTTGATGCGCCCCGCGACGTGCGGCACGAAAAGATAAGCGGTGAACAGCCCGACGCCGGCCGCGCCCGCAAGCCCCATCACCCAGATCATTCGCATGCCGGCGATGAAGAACAGCGAGCCCCACACCATCAGGATCAGCATGGTCTGACCGAAGTCAGGCTCCATCACGAGCAGCGAGACCAGCATCAACAGCAGCACCAGCGCCATCGAGGTCGCCGGCATTTCCGGCCGCCGCGCCGATTCCGCAAACAGCCAGGCGGCGAGCACCACGAAAGCAGGTTTGGCGGATTCGGAGGCCTGGATGTTCACCCCGATCAAGGTGATCCAGCGCCGCGAACCCTTTACTTCAGGCCCGATCAACAGCGTGATCACAATCAAGGCGATACTGACGGCAAAGACGATCAGCGCGGTGCGCCGGATCTGCCGCGGGGAAAGGAACGACACGCCGATCAGCACGGTGAAGGACGGCAGCAGAAACATCACGTGATGATTGAAGAAGTGGAAGGGATCGAGCCCGATCCGGGTCGCAACTTGCGGGCTCGCCGCCAGCGACAGGATGACGCCGCCCAGGATCAGCGCAATGATCGCCGCGAGTTGCAGACGGTCGACCGTCCACCACCAGTCGCTGAAGGGGTTTCGTTGTTCGCGGGAGAGCATGGGCGTTCCCAAGGATAGAGATCGCCCATTGGTCGCCCATGATGGTTTCCAAGGGGTTAATGGATTGGTTACTTTTTTGGCCCAATCGGCCTCTCGTGCCCCGGATGCTGCGCAACGCCCTCGGAATCGCGCGTAGCGCGATGCCGGCGGTGCGCTGCTGATCCGGGGCCCACCCAGTACCCTGAAGATCGTGATGGGTCCCGGCTCTGCGGAGCAGCGTGAAGGACGCTGCACCGCGTCCGGGACACGAGATCCGCCTACACCACCGGCTTCACGCCCGGCAGCGCCTGCACGAGATCGCGGAATTTGGCGCCGCGGATTTCGAAATTGCGGTACTGGTCGAACGACGCGCAGGCCGGCGACAGCAGCACGACAGCCTCGCCAAGTTGTGAGGCCTCGGCATCGCGCGCCGCGTTGGCCACCGCAACATCGAGCGTCTGTGAAATTTCGTGCGGCACGGCGGTGCCGAGCGTGGCGGCGAATTCGGGCGCGGCTTCCCCGATCAGGTACGCTTTGCGGATACGGGGGAAGTATTCGGTGAGGCCCGTGATGCCGCCCGCCTTCGGCTTGCCTCCCGCGATCCAGAAAATGTCCGCGAACGACGACAGCGCATGCGCGGCGGCATCCGCATTGGTGCCCTTGGAATCGTTGACAAACAAAACATTGTTGCGGCGGCCGACCTGCTCCATGCGGTGCGCGAGGCCGGGAAAGCTGCGTAAGCCCTTCTGCAAGACGTCAGCGGTGACACCCAGCGCGAGCGCGCAGGCCGAGGCGCAGGCCGCGTTCTGCGCATTGTGCAGGCCGCGCAGCGATCCGATGCCGCCGATCTTCGCGACCTCGCTGCGCGCGGCTAGTACCGCTTCTCGATCTGAAGTCCCTGAACGAGAACCCTGCTGCTCGTGCTGCAGGGACTTCAGATCGGCGGTACTAGCCGCTCGCCAGATCGTCTCGTGATCGACATAAATGCCGTCGGGCAGCGGATTTTTCACGGAGACGCGAACGACGCGCTTGCCGGCCTGCTCGATCCGGTCGGCGGCCGCGCGGCACCAGATGTCATCGACGCCGACAATCGCCGTGCCTTGCGGCTGAACACCGGCGACCAGACGCTCTTTCACCGCGGCATAATGTTCGAGCGTCCCATGACGGTCGATATGGTCTTCGCTGACATTGATCAGGATGCCGACGGTCGGATCAAGAGAAGGCGTGAGATCGATCTGATAGGACGACATTTCGATCACATGCACGCGACCCTTGCGCGGCGGCTCCAGCGACAGGATCGCGGTGCCGATATTGCCCCCCATCTGGGTATCGTAACCGGCCACGCGCGTCAGATGCGCGATCAGCGCGGTGGTAGTGGACTTGCCGTTGGTGCCGGTGATCGCGACGAATGGCGCATCCGGCGCGTGACGTTTTCGCTCGCGGCAAAACAGTTCGATGTCGCCGATGACCTCGACGCCGGCCTGGCGCGCCATCAGCACGCTCCAATGCGGCGCAGGATGGGTGAGCGGCGCACCCGGCGTCAGGATCAGCGCGGCAAAGCGCGACCAGTCCACCGTACGCAGATCGGCGGTGATAAAGCCGGCTTTTGCAGCCTCCGCCAACCGCTCCGCGCCGTCATCGCCTGCGACCACTTCGGCGCCACCGGCCTTGAGCGCATGACAGCTCGCCAGCCCCGAGCCGCCGAGGCCGAACACCGCGACCGTCTTGCCCGCAAAGGAAGTGACGGGGGTCAAGTCGTTCACCGCAGCTTCAAGGTCGAGAGGCCGGCGAGCGCCAGCATCACCGAGATGATCCAGAACCGGATCACGATCTGCGGTTCGGTCCAGCCCAGTTGTTCGAAATGGTGGTGGATCGGCGCCATCTTGAAGATGCGTTTTCCGGTGAGCTTGAAGGAAGCCACCTGAACGATCACCGAGACCGCTTCCAGCACGAACAGGCCGCCGATCACGGCAAGCACGATCTCGTGTTTGACCGCGACCGCAATCGAGCCAAGCATGCCGCCGAGCGCGAGCGAGCCGGTATCGCCCATGAAGATCGAAGCCGGCGGCGCGTTGAACCACAGGAAGCCGAGGCCGGCGCCCAATACGGCGCCGCAAATGACCGCGAGTTCACCAGTGCCGGCCACGTAGTTGATTTGCAGATAGTCCGAGAACACCGCATTGCCGGTGAGGTAGGAGATCATGCCGAAGCTGGCGGCCGCGATCATGACAGGCACGATCGCAAGCCCATCGAGGCCGTCGGTGAGATTCACCGCATTGCCGGCGCCGACAATGATGAAGGCACCGAACACCGCAAAGAACCAGCCGAGGTTCAGCGCCACGTCCTTGAAGAAGGGAATCACCAGCGAGGTTGAGAACGGCTCGCGCCCGAGCCGGACCAGCGCGTAGCAGGCGGCAAGCGCAATGATCGCCTCGATCAGAAGCCGGATGCGGCCGGCAAAGCCGCTGTGCGTCTGCTTGGTGACTTTCAGGTAGTCATCGTAGAAGCCGACGAAGCCGAAGCCGAGCGTCACCGCCAGCACGATCCAGACGTAGGGGTTGACGGGATTGGCCCACAGCACGGTCGAGACCACGAGCCCGGACAGGATCATCAGGCCGCCCATGGTCGGGGTGCCTTTTTTGGTGACCAGATGAGACTGCGGGCCGTCGGTGCGGATCGGTTGACCCTTGCCCTGGCGAAGCCGCAAGTGATCGATGATCCACGGACCGAACAGGAACACGAACAGGGCGCCCGTCACCATCGCGCCGCCGGTGCGGAACGTGATGTAGCGGAACACGTTCAAAAGGCTACGCAGGAAGGCGAGCGCCGGAACGGTGTTGGAGAGTTCGATCAGCCAGTAGAACATTAAATTCGCCCTATACCGCAGCTTCGTCGAGTGCAGCCTTGCCGGGGAAGCGCTTTTCGAGCGCGGTGACGATGGTTTTCATCTTCGAGCCAAACGAACCCTTGATCATGATGGCATCGCCGGCGCGAACGGCGGCGATAACCTGCGCTTCCAGATTCGCCGCGCTATCCGCATAGCCGCCCCGCTTGCCGGTGGAAAGAGCATCCCACAGGTTACGCATCAGCGGGCCACAACAATATACGAGGTCGATATGATCGGCCTTGATGGCGTCATTCAGGCCGGCATGCAATCCGGCGCCGGTCGGCCCCAATTCGAGCATATCGCCCAATACCGCGATCCGCCTGCCCTGCGGACCGACCTTCGCCTGGCCAAGGACGCTCAGCGCCGCCGCCATCGAGGCCGGGTTGGCATTATAGCTCTCGTCGATCAGGGTGATTTCGCCGCCGGAAACCGCCAGAATTTGCCGAACGCCGCGGCCGGCCGCCGGCACGAGTTGCGACAGCGACAGCGAGGCCAACGCCAGATCGGCGCCCGCCAAAGAGGATGCAGCAAGCACCGCAAGCGAATTCATCGCCATATGACGTCCGGGCGTGCCGAGCTTATAGGTGACTTCATGCCCCAGAATATCGGCGTGCACCGCCGAGCAAGTCGCATGCAGCGACAGGTCGATCAGCCGCGCTTCGGCTCTCCTGTTCGCGCCGAAGGAGACGATACGCGAAATACCGAGTTTTTTGGCGCGGCGGCTGAGGCGGGCGAATTGCGAGTTGTCGCGGTTGAGCACCACCGCGCCATCAGGCTCGACGCCCTCGAAGATTTCCGCCTTCGCGTCAGCAATCGCCTCGATGCCGGAAAAGAATTCGAGATGCACCGGCTCGACGGTGGTGACGATGGCCACATGCGGCCGCACCATCTTCACAAGCGGCCCGATTTCGCCGGCGTGATTCATCCCGATCTCGAACACCGCAAACCGCGCGTCCGCCGGGCAGCGCGCCAGCGACAACGGCACGCCCCAATGATTGTTGAACGACGCCGCAGAGGCATGGGTCTGCCCCTGTGCCGAGAGCACACGCAGCAGCGCTTCCTTGGTCGAGGTCTTGCCGACCGAACCCGTGACCGCGATCACCTGCGCTTGCAGCCGCGCACGCGACGCATGCGCCAACTCAACCAGCCCGCCGAGCACGTCATCGATCACGAGCAGCGGCGCGTCGCTTCCGAATTTGTCGGCTTGCGCCTTTTCCACGACCGCGAACCCCGCCCCGGCTTTCAGCGCCGCGGCTACGAAATCATGACCGTCATGCACCGCGCCACGAATCGCAAAATACGCCTCACCCGGTTGCAGCGTGCGGCTGTCGATGGAAATGCCGGTGACAGCTTGCGGCAATGCGCCATTGACTCCGGCGCGCATCGCCGCCTGCATCGCATCCGACGTCCATAACGGCATCGCGCTCATGCCACCCTCTGTGCCAAAGCCTGTGCCACCGCATCGTGATCGCTAAACGGCAGCGTGCGATCTCCCACGATTTGCCCGGTCTCATGGCCCTTGCCTGCGATCAGAAGCACATCGCCTTTGGAAAGACCAGCAATGGCGTTACTGATGGCTTCCGCGCGGTCGCCGATTTCCACAGCTCCCTTCGCGGCGGCGACGATCGCCGCACGAATCGCTGCCGGATTTTCACTGCGCGGATTGTCATCGGTGATGATGACCTCATCGGCGTTTTCAGCGGCGATCGCGCCCATCAATGGACGCTTGCCGGCGTCGCGGTCGCCGCCTGCGCCGAACACCACAATGAGTTTGCGGGGCGCATAAGGCCGCAAGGCTTGGAGCGCCTTCGCCAGCGCATCCGGCTTGTGCGCATAGTCGACGAAGATCGGCGCCTCATGATATTCGCCGACACGCTCGAGCCGTCCCTTGGCACCCTCGAGTTGTTCGAGCGCGGCGAAGACAGCGTCAGGCGCGCTGCCGGTGCCGATCGCAAGGCCGGCTGCGACAACCGCGTTCTCGATCTGGAATTCACCGACCAGCGGCAGGTGGGTGGAATAGCGGCGCCCGCGATGTTCAAGTTCGAGCCGCTGCGCAAAACCGTCGATGGCGCTGGCCGCGACGCAAATCCCTTCGCCCGCGCCGTCGCCCTTGTGGCCGACCGTGATCGTCAACAATTTCCTTTGACGCGCGACCCCGATCACCTCAGCCGAACAGTCATGATCGGCCGAGATCACCGCCGCCCCATCGGCGGCCACGAGATCATGGAACAGCCGAAGTTTTGCGGCGAGATAATGCGCCACGTCCGGATGGTAATCCATATGATCGCGCGACAGGTTGGTGAAGGCGCCGGCATTCACGCGCACACCGTCGAGCCGGTATTGATCGAGCCCATGTGATGACGCTTCAAACGCCAGATGGGTGACGCCCTCGCGCGCGATCTCATCGAGCTGCCGGTGCAATGCGATCGGATCGGGCGTGGTCAGCGAGCCATAGACGGCGCGCTTTGGTGAGACGAGACCGATGGTGCCGATGCTGGCTGCCTCGAAGCCGAGATGCTGCCAGATCTGGCGCGTGAACGCGGCGACGGATGTCTTGCCGCTGGTGCCGGTGACGGCGGCAATGGTCGAGGGCTGCTTCGGGAAAAATTTCGCCGCCGCGAGCGCCAGCGCGCGGCGCGGATTCGGCGTCGTCACAAACGGTACGCGGCAGCCGCCCTCAGGGGAGTGTTGGCCCGCGATCGCGACCGCGCCAGCCGCAATCGCCGCGTCGATGAATCGCGCGCCATCGGTCTTTGCGCCAGAAAGCGCAAAGAACAGATCGCCCGGCTTCACGGCGCGGCTGTCCACGGCAAGCCCCGATATCTCGACGGCTTTTACCTGCGGATCGATCGTGATGTCATTACTGAAGAGATCGGAAAGCTTCATGCTGTTCCAGTTCGGACGGCCCCCTTGGGTCCGTTTCCGAATCCATGCGGCACGGTTCGAATATGAATATTACGCCTTTACTGACTTGTTCTCGATGCCGCAAGAATAAGGCGGTCGGACGGCGGCAGGTCGAAACGCGGCTCGATGCCCAGAAGCGGCGCGATCCGGGAAATCACATTGCCGGCGGTCGGCACCGCGTTCCAGCCCGAGGTGATGAAGCCATAGGTCTCCTTCAACGGCTGCGGCTCGTCCAGCATGATCAGGAGCTGGTAGCGCGGCTTGTCGACGGGGAGGATCGCGGTAAAGGCAGTGAGCACGCGCTTCTTGGCGTAGCGGCCGTTGATGACCTTCTCGGCGGTGCCGGTCTTGCCGCCGATATAGTAACCCTTGACGTCAGCCTTGCGCGCGGTTCCGATCTCGGCATTGAGACGCATCAGGAAACGCATCTTCTCCGACGTCTCGGGCCTGATCACTCGCTTGGCGACGTCCATCGCCTCTTCCTCGCTGCGCTTGAGGAAGGTCGGCGGAATCAGATAGCCGCCGTTGACCAGCGCGCTGACGCCCATCACCGCCTGCAAGGGTGCGACGGCCATGCCGTGGCCGAACGCGATCGTGATGGTGTTCAGGTCACCCCAATGATGCGGCACGATCGGCGAAGCGCTTTCCGGCAATTCGGTGCGCAGCCGTTCGAGCTGCCCCATTTTCCGCAAGAAAGCCTTGTGCGCTTCCACGCCTTGCGACAACGCAATACGCGCTGCGCCGACATTGGAGGAGAAGGTGAACACCTCCTTCATGTTCAGGAAGCGGCCTTTCGGCTCGTCGTCATGGATCGCGAATTTGCCATAATGCAGCGGCCCACGCGCATCCCACAGCGAATTGAGATCGTATTTGCCGCTATCTAATGCCATCGCCAGCGTGAACGCCTTGAACGTCGAGCCCATCTCGTAGACGCCCGTGGTCAGGCGATTTATGCGATCGGGATCGTGCGCTTCCCTGGGATTGTTCGGATCGAAATCCGGCACCGACACCATTGCGACCACTTCGCCGGTCCTGACGTTGGTGACGAGGCCGGAAGCCGCCTTGGCGTGAAATTTTTCCTTGGCCTTGAGCAATTCGTCGCGCAGCGCGTGCTCGACCCGCAGATCGACTGACAATTCGACCGGACGCTGCAGGCGGTCGGTGGCAAAGCCGGCGCGATGCAGATCGGCGAGACCGTTGCTGTCCAGCCATTTCTCCATCCCGGCGATGCCCTGGTTGTCGATATTGACGAGGCCGATCAGATGCGCGACCTCGTTGCCGGTCGGGTAGACGCGCTTGTTCTCGCGCAGGAAGCCGATGCCGGGAATGCCGAGGCGGTGGATTTCCTGCTGCTGTTGCGGCGAAATCTCGCGCTTGAGCCAGACGAAGCCTTTGTGTCCCGACAGGCGCTCACGCACCTCGGCGGTGTCGAGATCGGGCAAGGTCGCGGTCAGTAGTTCGATCGCCTCGTCCTTGTCGATGATGCGGCGAGGCTCACCAAACAGGCTCGGCGCCTTGACGTCGGTCGCCAGAATCTCGCCGTTGCGGTCGACGATATCAGGCCGCGCGGTTGCAATCGCGTCCTGGCTTGCGCCGCGTCGCGCGCCGTGGCTGTCGGTACCGGTCGCAAACATCACGAGCCGTCCGCCGATCACGGCATAGGCAGCGACAAAGGCCAGCATCACGAAGCCGACGCGGGCGCGCGCCTTTAAGGCGCGATCGACGTTACGCCCGTAAAGCAGGCTGCGGACCAGCCGCTGCCGCCAGGGTTCCTGCGGTTTTTGGCCGGAAGGTGCGCGATCGGTCATCGCTGTCCCTCCTGTGACGGTGCCGGGATCGAGCCCGTCGCCGCTGGAGCATCGGCGGTCGCCTCGATGGTCTGGATTATCGCGCCGATCGGGTCCGGCTCGCCGGGTTTGACCAGGCTCGGCGGACGATCGGGCAGGTTCTTCAGCTGATCGTATTGATTGGCGTTGAGCGGCTTGAGGGCGAGGTGCCGCTCGACCAGGCCTTGCAGCCGCAGCGGCGAATCGAGCCTGGCCCATTCGGCGCGCAACACCGCAATCGCGTCGCGCTCTTCGCGGATTTCCGCGCGCAGCCGCAGCACACGCTCGGTGCGCTCGGTCGATTCCATCTTGATCCGGTAGACATAAGCCGCCGCAAAAATCAGCGCGCCGATGACGAGGAGGTGGATGATGCGCATGCCTCTAGCCTCCCCTCATGACGGTATCGAGGGTGGGCCATCCGGGAAGCTCGCTGCGAGGGTGCGCCGGCGCATCGGTACGCATGCCGGCGCGCAGCTTGGCGGATCGCGCGCGAGGGTTAATCGAGACTTCGTCGTCTCCAGCGATTACCGGGCGCTTGGTGAGTATGGCAAAACTCGGAGCCGCCAGCGCGATCTCCGGCTGATGCCGTGAGCCGCCGGCCGCCTTGGAGCGGTCATTGAGGAAATTCTTGACGATGCGGTCTTCCAGCGAATGAAACGACACCACGACCAGCCGGCCACCCGGCTTGAGCACGCGCTCAGCGGCAGAAAGCGCCAGATGCAGCTCGTCGAGTTCGCCATTGACGAAAATCCGCAAACCCTGGAACGTCCGCGTCGCGGGGTGAATCTCGCCCGGCTTCGAACGCACCACTTTGGCCACGAGATCGGCGAGCGCGCGCGTCGTCGTGATCGGCGCTTCCTTGCGCGCTGCGACAATCGCACGCGCCACGGCGCGCGAGTGACGTTCCTCGCCGAAAATATAGATGATGTTGGCGAGATCAGCTTCAGATGCCTTCGCGATCACGTCGGCTGCGGTCGGACCGTCCTGCCCCATCCGCATGTCGAGCGGGCCCTGGCTGCGAAACGAAAAGCCGCGACCGGCTTCATCGAGTTGCATCGAGGACACACCGATATCCATCACGACGCCATCGACCTGTGGAGTGCCTTGCGCTGAACAAACTTCCGCGAGGTTGGAGAAGCGGTCCTCGACCAAAGTGAGACGGCCATTGGAGCGATCGACCAGATCGAAGCCGCCCGCGATTGCGGTGCGGTCGCGGTCGATGCCGATGACGCTGACGTCGCTGGTTTCGAGGATGGCGCGGCTGTAGCCGCCGGCGCCGAAGGTGGCATCGACATAAATCCCGCCTTCGCGGGGCTCCAGCCAGGCGATGACTTCGCGGCCGAGCACCGGAATATGACGCGGACGGGCTGCCGCCGGCTCAGTCATGCCGGCCCTCCGGGCGAACGCCGGAAAACGATGTGGAACTCGGACACGAAGGGGCCCATGGCGCCTCAACAATAAGCTTTTCGCCGGCCTTTCCGATTCTGATGGCCGGCGGACGGTCGGAATTCGAGCTGGGATTCGAAAGGACACGTCAAACCTATGCTTCCCGCGCCCCGCAGCCTCCGCCGACGGAGGTTCCGATCCAACCCCGAAGCGCACCCCTCATGCAGAAATCTCAAGTCAGCGGCGCCAACCGGCCCAAGAAAATCGGGCGCAGCTCTTCACTACTAGTGTCCCGGTTCTGACATTCGTACCCTCTCGCGGCGGGTTCGTTTGCGAATGTCAGAACCAAAGGGACACTAGAAAATATTTGATTCTAGTGTGGTTTTGGATTTGACATTCGCTTTGAGGACCCCGCGGTGACACTGCAGCGAATGTCAAATCCACCACACTAGTAACGACAGGTAGCGTTAAGAAAGCGTTGACGCTCGGCGGTCGGATTAATCACCGCCTCGGTACGGATCTCCGACGGAGTTATCCACCGGTCATGACCGCAAAGTGAGGCGTTCCGCACACACCCGGCCAAAATGCTCAAGCCAGGGACGACATTCGATTGCGCGCGCCGCATCCCGGGAGAATAGTGGCTGTATTCATTTCCGAAGAAATTTATTGCCGTTGTCTTGCCCGGTTTGAGTCTTCATATGTCGCTAGGTTCGTTCGCATCTGCTGGTCCTGATTCGAGGCGGCGCGCCATCCCGCTTCCCCGACCGATTGCGAATATGCAGACCTTCTCACCAGACTCCTCAATCGCTTCCGACGTCATTCCTTCGGCGAACTTCGGCGAACGAAACAAGGGCCGCCTGCCCGACATGATTCTCTTGCACTACACGGGCATGCCTGACGCGCAGGGCGCGATCGCGCAGCTCTGCACCGCGGGCACCGACGTCTCGGCGCATTACATCGTTCTGGAAGACGGCCGTATCGTCCAATGCGTGCCGGAAGCCAAGCGCGCCTGGCACGCTGGCGTCGCCTCCTGGGCCGGCGAGGACGACATCAATTCCTGCTCGATCGGCATCGAGATCGTCAACCGCGGGCACGATTGGGGCTATCCGGAGTATCCGCTGCGCCAGATCGCCGCCGTGATCGCGCTGTGCCGCGGCATCATGCTCCGCCGCAGCGTGCCGTCGCACCGCGTGCTCGCGCATTCCGACGTGGCGCCCTCGCGCAAGAAGGATCCCGGCGAGAAATTTCCCTGGCATTCGATGGCGAATTCCGGCGTGGGCCATTGGGTTCAGCCGGCGCCGGTCGTGCGCAGCGAAGGGCTCCGTCTGGGCACGATCAGCGAGGAGGTGCGCAATCTGCAACAGGCACTCGCCCGCTATGGCTATGGCCTTTCGATCACCGGGAAATACGACACCCCGACCATGGAAGTGGTCACCGCTTTCCAGCGTCACTTCCGCCCCTTGCGCGTTGACGGCGTGGCGGATCATTCGACGCTTGTGACGCTGCAAGCATTGCTCGCCAGTCTGCCGACGCAGACGGCGGCGGTCGCGGGGAGTTAGTCAGCTTTAGCGGTCGAGTTTCCGCCAATCGCCGCGCGTAAAGCCGCCGCAGCGGTTCAAGCTGCGTGGCGGCCGAGGCCGCAA
>Ga0116129_1001767_pt1 | contig 11601 bp, 8 predicted proteins | sample June2015DPH_17_2_FD_89732 | JGI IMG/M metagenome (GOLD analysis project Ga0116129, IMG submission 89732) | Peatland microbial communities from SPRUCE experiment site at the Marcell Experimental Forest, Minnesota, USA - June2015DPH_17_10 | ecosystem: Environmental > Terrestrial > Soil > Wetlands >...
AACTACATGCCCAAGGAAGTCGCCGACGCGCTGAAGAAGCAGGGGCACTGGAAGGATGACTACGCCGCCAAGCCGGATCATGGCGCAAAAGCGGCGAGCGCCCAGAAGCCAGGTGCGTCGCAATGATCGCGGAAGCCGGACATTACGCGCTGGTGCTGGCACTGGCCCTGGCGCTGATCCAGTCCACGGTACCGATCCTCGGCTCGCGCTGGCACGATCCCGCCCTGATGAATGTCGCGCGCTCGACGGCGCTGGCGCAATTGCTGTTCGTGGCGGCGTCGTTCGCGGCGCTGGTCGCGTTGCACGTCAGTTCCGATTTTTCCGTGGTCAACGTGTTCGAGAATTCGCATTCGCTGAAACCCTTGATCTACAAGATCACCGGCGTGTGGGGCAGTCATGAAGGCTCGATGCTGCTGTGGGTGTCGATCCTGGCGCTGTTTGGCGGCCTCGTTGCGGCATTCGGCAATAACCTGCCGCTGTCGCTGCGCGCCCATGTGCTGGCGGTGCAGGCCTGGATCGCCAGCGCCTTCTATCTGTTCATCCTGATCACCTCGAACCCCTTCCTGCGCATCGACAATCCGCCGATCGAGGGCCGTGACCTCAATCCGGTGCTGCAGGACATCGGTCTCGCCGTGCATCCGCCGATGCTCTATCTCGGCTATGTCGGATTTTCGATATCGTTTTCTTTCGCTATCGCCGCCCTGATCGAAGGCCGGATCGACGCCGCATGGGCGCGCTGGGTGCGGCCCTGGACGCTGATGGCGTGGATATTCCTGACGCTCGGTATCGCGATGGGCTCATACTGGGCCTATTACGAACTCGGCTGGGGCGGCTGGTGGTTCTGGGATCCGGTCGAGAACGCCTCATTGATGCCGTGGCTGGCGGGCACCGCGCTGCTGCATTCCGCGGTCGTGATGGAAAAGCGCAACGCGCTCAAGGTCTGGACCATCCTGCTTTCGATCCTGACCTTCTCGTTGTCGCTGCTCGGCACCTTCCTGGTGCGCTCCGGCGTGCTGACGTCGGTGCACGCCTTCGCGAACGATCCGACCCGCGGCGTGTTCATCCTGCTGATTCTCTGCATCTTCATCGGCGGCAGTCTTTCGCTCTATGCATGGCGGGCCTCCGCGCTGAAGCAGGGCGGCCTGTTCGCGCCGATCTCGCGCGAAGGCGCGCTGGTGCTCAACAACCTGTTCCTCACCACCGCCTGCGCCACCGTGTTGATCGGAACCCTGTATCCGCTGATGCTGGAAGTCCTGACCGGCGACAAGATCTCGGTTGGCGCACCGTTTTTCAATCTCACCTTCGCGCCATTGTTCCTTCCCTTGATGATCGCGATGCCGTTCGGGCCATTGCTGGCGTGGAAGCGCGGCGACCTGCTCGGCGCGGCGCAGCGCCTGATGGCCGCCGGCATCGCAGCGCTGATCGCGATCGCGGTGCTGTGGGCGTGGACGCGCCGCGGCAGCGCCTTCGCACCGCTCGCCATCGGGCTTGCCATCTTCGTCGTCGTGGGGGCGTTGAGCGACATTGCCGAGCGCAGCGGCCTGTTTCGTATGCCGTTCTCAACCGCGATGCGGCGCGCGCGTGGACTGCCGCGCTCGACCTGGGGCGCCGCGTTCGCTCACGCCGGCATCGGTGTCGCCCTGATCGGGATCGTCTGCGAGACCACCTGGAACAGCGAATATATCGGGTCGATGAAACCCGACGATGTCGCCACGATAGCCGGCTACGAATTGAGGCTCGATGGCGTGACGCAGCGCCAGGGGCCGAATTTTCACGAAATGGTGGCGCAGTTTACGGTAAGCATCGATGGCCAGCGGCTGAGCGCAATGACGCCGTCAAAGCGCAGCTTTACCACGCGGGGAGCAACCACCACCGAGGCCGCGTTGCTGACGCGCGGCGCAAGCCAGCTCTATATCTCGCTGGGTGACACCGCTGCCGATGGCGCGGTCGCGGTGCGCATCTATCACAAGCCCCTGGTATTGCTGATCTGGTTCGGGCCCGTCCTGATGGCGTTCGGCGGCCTGTTGTCGCTGTCGGACCGAAGGCTGCGGGTAGGTGCGCCGAAGCCCGCCAAGGCAATGCACGGCTTGCAGGCGGCGGAGTGATGTTTTGAATCGATTCCTCGCAGCTCTCGTTGTCGCAACTGCGGTTGGCATGCCGGCCGCTTACGCCGTCCAGCCCGACGAGATCATGTCTGATCCGGCAAAGGAATCGCGGGCGCGGGATTTGTCGCGCGAACTGCGCTGCATGGTGTGCCAAAACCAGTCGATCGACGATTCCGAGGCGCCGCTGGCGCGCGATCTGCGGCTCCTGCTGCGCGAGCGGATCGCCGCCGGTGACAGCGATGCGCAGGTGATTGATTTTCTGGTGGCGCGTTATGGCGAGTTCGTGTTGCTGAAACCCCGACTGGCACCCCACACGCTGCTGCTTTGGCTTTTGCCGCCGCTGGCGCTGGCCGGAGGCGGGTTGGCGCTGTGGGCATATGGCCGGCGGCGCTCGAGATCCGCCGCGGCGGAAGCTCAATTCCCGCCGAAACTGACGGCGGAGGAAGAAGCGCGGCTGGAACGGCTGATTGCGGCGGAACCGTCTCCGGATAAGTCCGTGTAGTTGTTCCGGGCTCGCGCTTCGCGCGTCCGGAATGCAAAGAAGCCCTGCGATAAACTGCCGCACGGCTTTACCGCTTCATTACCAAAGTTTAATTCCCCCGCCAGCGCACGGTAAGGCGCAAATGCCCATCTTCAGCGTTGTAGGGTGCTCGCCCCCCGCACCGACGATTCAGGCTTTTGGAGATTGCCGTATGACCGACCGTCCGACCGATTTTTCGTTTCTTCCGTCCTATCGCCCGCCCCGGCGTTCGCTGTTCTCCGCACGCAAGCTGGCGTTGATGGCTTCCGTCGTTGTCGGCCTCGGCGTCGCCGCTTACGGCTTCGGTCCGTCATCCGGTCCGGTGGATATTTTCAGCAGCCCCGCGCATGCGCAGGTCAACAATGAAGTCCGCAACGTTGCGCAGCCCGTCGGCTTTGCCGACATCGTCGAGCGCGTGAAGCCGTCGGTGATCTCGGTGAAAGTCAACATCAACGAGAAGCTCGCCAAGGACGATAGCTCCAACGACGATTCTCCGTTCCCGCCGGGCTCGCCGATGGAGCGCTTTTTCCGCCGTTTCGGCGGACCGGATGGTTTGCCCCCGGGTCTGCGCGGTACGCCCCGTGGCGGACACGGCATGGTGACCGGCCAGGGCTCCGGCTTCTTCATTTCTGCGGACGGTTATGCCGTCACCAACAACCATGTGGTCGATAGCGCCGACAAGGTCGAGGTCACGACCGACGACGGCAAGACCTATACTGCGAAAGTGATCGGCACCGATGCGCGCACCGATGTTGCGTTGATCAAGGTCGAGGGCGGCTCGGGTTTCCCGTTCGCCAAGCTTTCGGATGGCAAACCCCGCATTGGCGACTGGGTACTGGCGGTCGGTAATCCGTTCGGCCTCGGCGGCACCGTCACGGCCGGCATCGTCTCGGCCATGGGCCGCGACATCGGCAACGGCCCGTACGACGATTTCATCCAGATCGACGCGCCCGTGAACAAGGGCAACTCCGGCGGTCCGGCCTTCAACACCGAAGGCGAAGTGATGGGCGTCAACACCGCGATTTATTCGCCGTCAGGCGGCAGCGTCGGCATCGCGTTCTCGATTCCGGCATCGACCGTGAAGAACGTGATTGCCCAGCTCAAGGACAAGGGCTCCGTGAGCCGCGGGTGGATCGGCGTCCAGATTCAGCCGGTTACAGCCGACATCGCCGACAGCCTCGGCCTCAAGAAGGCGGAGGGTGCGCTGGTTGCGGAACCTCAGCCCAACGGTCCGGCGGCCAAAGCCGGTATCGAATCAGGCGATGTGATCACCGCGGTGAATGGCGAGACGGTCAAGGACGCCCGGGAACTCGCTCGCACCATCGGCGGTCTCGCGCCGGGCAATGCGGTGAAGCTCAACGTGCTCCACAAAGGTCAGGACAAGGTCATCAGCCTCACGCTTGGCCAATTGCCGAATTCGCTGGAAGCCAAGGCCGACACCGACGACGGCGACAAGGGCGGTACCACCCACGGTACCGAGGTGCCGAAGCTCGGTCTGACGCTGGCGCCCGCCAACAGCGTAGCCGGCGCCGGCAAGGATGGCGTCGTCGTGACCGATGTCGATCCGAAAAGCGCGGCGGCGGAGCGCGGCTTCAAGGAAGGCGACGTGATTCTCGAAGTCGCTGGAAAGAGCGTCGCCAATGTCGGCGATGTGCGCGAGGCGATCAACGCCGCCCACACCGACAACAAGAACAGCGTTCTGATGCGCATCAAGAGCGGCGGGTCGTTGCGCTTCGTCGCGGTGCCGCTGGCGAAGGGTTAGCGCATGATGCGCCGCAGAGCATGATCCCTCGGGACAGACGCGAAACTTTTGCCCGCGGATCATGCTCAACTAAAGAGATGAGACCATGGTCCGATTTTATCTGATCGGATCGTGATCGAGGAGATGGAAGGTGTTGCCGGCATCTGTCGCCCCAGCCGACGGCTCTTTCCGGGGGGCGGGTCAAAGGCCCGCTCCCTCTGGCTACCTTCCGGTGGAATACGCCCCCCTCCGTCGGAAGGACAAGGGCGGTGAGGTCCCCCCAGCCTCACCGCCCGCTTTCTTCTTTCTTCGCCTGGATCGGGGAGGTATTACGTCGCATTGCATGAGGATGCTGACCGCGCCATGGTGACAGAAATCTCGCCCAATTTGACCGCAACCGATTCCCAAATGCGCCTCCTGATCATTGAAGACGACCGCGAGTCCGCCGACTATTTGGTGAAGGCGTTTCGCGAGGTCGGCTATGTCGCCGATCTCGCCAGCGACGGCGAGGAAGGCCTGGCGCTCGCCGACAGCGGCGACTATGACGTGCTCGTTATCGACCGGATGCTGCCGAGACGCGACGGCCTGTCGCTGATTGGCACCTTGCGCGAGAAGGGCAATCACACGCCGGCGCTGATCCTGTCGGCGCTCGGACAGGTGGATGATCGCATCAAGGGTCTGCGCGCGGGCGGCGACGATTATCTGCCGAAACCGTATTCATTCGCTGAACTGCTGGCGCGGGTCGAGGTGCTGTCGCGCCGCCATGGCGGGCCGACCGAAGAAACCACCTATCGCGTCGGCGATCTGGAGCTCGATCGCCTCTCGCACCGCGTGGCGCGCGGCAAGGACGAATTGACCCTGCAACCGCGCGAATTCCGGCTGCTGGAATATCTGATGAAGCATGCCGGGCAGGTGGTGACGCGAACCATGCTGCTCGAAAACGTCTGGGACTATCATTTCGATCCGCAGACCAATGTCATCGACGTGCACATCTCCCGGTTGCGCTCCAAGATCGATAAAGGCTTCGAACGGCCGCTGCTTCATACGATTCGCGGCGCGGGATACATGATCCGTGACGGCATTCGGTAAGCTGATCCGCACCACCGCGTTCCGTTTGACGCTGGTCTATCTGTTTTTGTTTGCGCTGTTTGCCGCTTCGCTATTGGGCTATTTCGCCTGGAATACGCGCCGGCTGATCACCGAGCAGATTACCACCACGGTGAACGCGGAAATCGGCGAAATCAGCGACATCTATGGGCGCCGCGGCCTGCGCGGGCTTATTTTCACGATCGAGAACCGGGCGCTGCGCCCCGGCGCCAATCTTTACCTCGTGACCACGCCGGCGGGGCAGGCCATCGGCGGCAATGTAGGCTCGCTCGCGCCCGGCGTCATGGCGACCACAGGCTGGTCGGAAACCGATTATCGGCGGCTGGACGAGCAGGACACCGCGGATCATCGCGCGCTGGTATATGTCGCCGAATTGCCCAACGGTTTCCGGTTGCTGATCGGCCGTGATCTGGAGGAACGCAGGCGGCTGTTCGGCATTGTCGCGAAAGCCGCGCAATTCTCGCTGCTGATCGTCGTGGTGCTTGGTCTCGGCGGCGGCATCTTTGTCGCGCGCCGCGTGCTGCGGCGTATCGACGCCATGACCGGCACCACCCGCCGCATCATGGCCGGCGATCTGAGCGGGCGGCTACCGGTCGGGCGCAGCGGCGACGAACTGGATCGGCTGGCGGAAAGCCTTAACGCCATGCTGGAGCGGATCGAGGCGCTGATGATGGGTCTGAAGGAGGTTTCCGACAACATCGCTCACGATCTGAAGACGCCGCTGACACGATTGCGCAATCGGGCCGAAGAGGCGCTGGCGAGTTCCGGCAGCGAGGCCGAATACCGCGCCGCGCTGGAACGGACCATCGAGGAATCCGATGGCTTGATCCGCACCTTCAACGCGCTGTTGATGATCGCGCGCGCCGAGTCCGGGCAGGCCCGCGATAACATGGACAACTTCGATGCCGCCGAGGTCGCCAACGGCATCCACGAACTTTACGAACCGCTCGCGGAAGACGACGGCATGAGCTTGAACGTCAGGACCGCATTCGCTCCCCTTCACGGCAACCGCGAGTTGATCAGCCAGGCGCTGGCGAATCTCGTCGAGAACGCGATCAAATACGGCAAGCCGGCTCTGTCGGCGCAGCCGCTCGGCGCCGATGCGGTTGCCGGCGCCGGGGGCAAGGAAATCCTGATCGAGGCCCGGCGCGACGGCGATCAGGTGCTGCTCTGCGTCACCGATCACGGGCCGGGGATTCCGGAGTCCGATCGCAAACATGCCGTAGAGCGGTTCGTGCGGCTCGAGGCGAGCCGCACCCAGTCCGGTTCCGGTCTTGGACTGAGCCTTGCGTCGGCTGTGGCGACGCTGCATGGCGGCGAACTGAGGCTCGGCGATGCTCACCCGGGATTGACCGCGACATTGGCGATCCCGGCGCGCGCGGGCATCAGCGTCAGGCTTGCGGCGCAAACGCCGAATGTGTCACAGAAGGTGGCATGACCTCATCCGCGAAGGGCGGCGCGGACCAACGTCTGGCCGCGCGGTTCGTGGAGGGACCGCATGTGTCCGCTCCCGATAGAGCCGAGCAACTGCTGGCAGACTGGCTCACCGGTCTTGCGCCGGAACAGTTGGCTGCGATCGACGATCTCGTTGTCAATCGTTTCGCCAAAACCATTCTTTTGGGTATCGCGGAAGCTTCACCCTACCTCTTCGAGCTGGTGCGCGCCGACGCGGGGCGCCTGATCCGGCTGCTCGAATGCGAGCCGGAAACGCATTTGGTCCGGTTGATCGAGAAAACCTGCCTCGACGTGGCCGCCGCGGCCGGCGAGGCCGAGGTGATGCAATCGCTCCGCCGCATGAAATCGGAAGCAGCGCTGCTGATCGCGCTGTGCGATATCGGCGGGGTCTGGCCGCTGATGCAGGTGACCGCGGCGCTGACCGAGCTCGCGGCTGCCTCGGTACAGGCTGGCTTGCGCTTTTTGTTGCGGCAGGAAGCCGCGCGCGGAAAGCTGTCACCATTCAACCCGGATCGTCCCGACGACGACAGCGGTCTCATCGTGCTCGCCATGGGCAAGATGGGCGCGGGCGAACTGAATTATTCCAGCGATATCGATCTGATCGTATTTTTCGATTCCGCCGCGCTCACGCTCGCGCCCGATATCGAGCCGCAGCCGTTCTTCGTGCGCGTCACCCAGGGCCTCGCGCGGCTGCTGCAGCGACGCACCGGCGACGGCTACGTGTTTCGCGTCGATCTGCGCTTGCGGCCGGATCCGGCTTCGACACAGGTGGCGATCTCGGTTCAATCGGCGCTGCATTATTACGAGCGGGAAGGGCGGACCTGGGAACGCGCCGCCATGATCAAGGCGCGGCCCTGCGCCGGCGACAGCAAGGCCGGCGAGGCGCTGGTCGCGGAGATCGCTCCTTTCGTCTGGCGCAAGCATCTGGATTTCGCCGCCCTGGCCGACGTGCACGACATGAAGCGGCAGATGCAGGCTTTTCGCGGGCAAAACGAGATCGCAGTCGAGGGCCACAATGTAAAGATCGGGCGCGGCGGCATCCGCGAAATCGAGTTTTTTGCGCAGACCCAGCAGTTGATCGCGGGCGGCCGGCATCCCGAATTGCGAGTCCGGCCGACGCTGCAGGCATTGCAAGTACTGGCATCAAGCAACTGGATTACCTTCGAGGCGCGCGACGAGTTAACCGCGGCCTACGAGTTTCTGCGGCGGGTCGAGCATCGGCTGCAGATGGTGGCGGACGAGCAGACCCATGCTCTGCCTGACGAGGTCGAGGCAGTGGAGCGTTTCGCGTGTTTTTTTGGCTATGAGAGCCGGGCTGCGTTCGCAGAAGATCTGCTTTCTCATCTCAACGTCGTACAGGGTCATTACGGCAAGCTGTTCGAGGGTGATCCGACCGGAACGGTGAAACTGCCGGCAGCGGACTACAGTGCCGGACCGGACGATCCGCGGCTGATCGAACATCTGGCCGCGCTCGGCTTCAAAAAGCCGATCGCCGTGGCCAAGACCGTTCAGCGTTGGATGGCGGGTGAATATCGCGTGCTCCGGGTGGAAGCGACGCGAAACGCCTTTGTCGAGTTCGTGCCGGCGTTGATCGTCGGACTGGCGGCTGCCGAGGAACCCGATAGCGCGGTGGCCGCGTTCGATCGCTTCCTCGGGGCTTTGCAGCGCGGCGGACGGTTGATTCCGCTGTTGAGCCAGAACCGCGACCTCGTCGCATTGGTGGCGCTGGTTCTCGGCGCGGCGCCGCGCCTCGGCGACATGCTGGCGCGACAGCCGCAGATCATGGATGGGCTGATCGATCCGCGGTTCTTCGGCGCCATGCCGGACCAGCGCGAATTGTCCGCGCGCCTTGCCGCGACGCTGGCGGACGCTGATTCATACGAGGAGTTCCTCGATCGATTGCGATTGTTCGGCCAGGAAAGCCTGTTCCTGATCGGCACCCGAATCCTGTCCGGCACGGTTTCCGCGCAGCAGGCCAGCGTCGCCTTCGCCGATGTCGCCGAGGGCATCGCCCACACCGTGCATGGTCTGGTGACCGAGCGGTTCGCGGCCCGGCATGGCCGAATCAGGGGGCAGCAGACGGCGATCCTGGCGATGGGCAGACTTGGCGGCCGCGAGATGACGGCTTCCTCCGATCTCGATCTGATCCTGCTCTATGATTTCGATTCCGAGCACCCGGACTCCGACGGCGAGCGATCGCTGCACGGCGCGCATTATTTCGCCCGCTTTACCCAGCGACTGATCAGCGTATTTACCACGCGGACAAATTACGGCGTGCTCTACGAGGTGGATATGCGGCTGCGCCCGTCGGGGCGGGCCGGGCCGGTGGCCTCGCACATAAAATCGTTTGCCGAATACCAGGATCTGGAAGCCTGGACCTGGGAGCACATGGCGCTGACCCGGGCGCGGGTGATTTCATCGTCGCCGGAATTTCGCGCCAGAATCGAGAAAATCATTCATCGTGTGCTGACCCGGCCGCGCGACCGCGCGAGCATCGCCGGCGACGTGGCGGAGATGCGCCGCGCCATCGCGCTGGAGAAGGGCGAGGACGACGTCTGGGACCTGAAATATGCCGCCGGCGGCATGGTCGATATCGATTTCATCGCGCAGTTTCTCCAGCTGGTTCACGCCGCCGACAAGCCCGACATCCTCAACGTTTCTACGCTGCAGGTGCTCGACAACGCCGCCCGGCTCGGGGTGCTGCCGCAATCGGCCGTGGAAATCCTGCGGTCGGCGGATCGCCTCTATCATGACCTCACGCAGATACTCCGGCTTTGCGTCAGCGGAAAATTCAAGCCGGAGACATCAGGGGAAGATCTCTTGCGGGTTTTGGCGCGGGCCGGCGATGCACCGGACTTTTCGTCGCTGCAGGCGCGGCTGCGGGATACCCAGATCGAGGTGAGGCGGGTGTTTCTGGAACTTGTAGGCTAGGAGCATGATCCGGAAAAGCATGCCCTCGGACCTGATCCGGGGTGGGTGCCGATTTTCCGAAAAGATCATGCTCAAACAAAAAGATAGCGCACGATTCGAAGAAAAGTAATCAAGTTCGCTCAGGTCTTCTTCAACGCCTCGATGGCGTCACGGACATTGGGATCGAGCCCGGCGCCGCCGGCATCGAGATGCGCAAAAATGGCCGAGCGCATCCGTGGGTCCCAGAATTTCCGGATGTGTTCGGCAATGCCCGGCACTGCCTTGTCGTGGCCCTGGCTTTGGAAGAACTTGCCGATTTGATTGGCCATGTAAATCAGCCGGTCAGGCGACATGAACGGCTCCTTGGGCGAGTGCAATTCGCTGCGGATGAGTGAAGACCTCAAAACCGTCGGCGCGCGCAATGGCGACGAGCGTGATACCGGCTGCATCGGCCATCCGTACCGCCAGCGCGGTCGGCGCTGATACCGCGACCATCAGCGGCGTGCCCATTGCGGCTGCCTTCTGCACCATTTCGACCGAGACCCGGCTGGTGAGCAACACCATGCCCTCGCTTGCCGGAACCTTGCCGTGCGCCAACGCGCCGGCCAGCTTGTCGAGCGCGTTGTGACGGCCGACATCCTCGCGCAGCGCCACGATGCCGCGCGCCGGGGTCCAGAACGCCGCGGCATGCACCGCGCGGGTTTCGATATTGATCGCTTGCAGCGGCGGAATTCCCTGCATCGCCGCCATGATCTCTTGCGGCGAGAATGACCGGCCGTGCTCGACGATGGCCGCCGGCCGAACGGCTTCCGCAATCGAATCGATACCGCATAGCCCGCAGCCGGTCGGTCCGGCGATATGCCGGCGCCGTTCGCTCAGCCGGTCTGCCTTCGATTGCGCCAGCCACATCCGCAGCTCGATTCCGTCGTCGAGAGCCACGATGTCCAGCGAACTAATATCGTCCGGCGATTGCACGATGCCTTCGCTGAGGCTGAATCCGACGGCGAAATCCCCAAGGTCCAGCGGCGTGCCCATCATGACCGCATAGGTGCCGCCGTTATAGGTCAGCGCGAGCGCGGTCTCTTCCGGAATGGCGCGCGTACCCGCGATAACGCCGCTGCCGCGCCAGACCTGCCGACCAACTGTGCGGACAGGATCGTGCATCGGGTTATTCCGCGGCTTCCACGGCCGGCGCGATCCGCCGGGAATGGCGAGCCTGTTCGTCATAAGCCCTTTGCCATTCGGACGGACCGTTCGACGGCGATATCTGCACCGCCGTAACCTTGTATTCCGGGCAATTGGTCGCCCAATCGGAATACTCCGTGGTGATGACGTTGGCCTGGGTGTCCGGATGATGGAAGGTGGTGTAGACGACGCCCGGCGCGACGCGGTCGGTAATCTCCGCGCGCAACGTGGTTTCGCCGGCGCGGCTCTTGAGCCGTACCCAGTCGCCGTTTCGTACGCCGCGTTGCTCGGCGTCGTGGGGATGGATCTCGAGCATATCCTCGGCGTGCCAGACCACGTTTTCGGTGCGGCGGGTCTGGGCGCCGACATTGTACTGGCTCAGGATGCGCCCGGTGGTGAGCAGTAGCGGATAGCGTGGCCCGGTGCGCTCGTCGGTCGGAATGTATTCCGTGATGACGAACTTGCCCCTGCCGCGCACGAAGCCGCCGATATGCATCACCGGCGTGCCCTCCGGTGCCTTCTCGTTGCAGGGCCACTGCACCGAGCCGAGTTCGTCGAGCTTGGCATAGGAGACACCG
>Ga0116129_1001768_pt1 | contig 11600 bp, 13 predicted proteins | sample June2015DPH_17_2_FD_89732 | JGI IMG/M metagenome (GOLD analysis project Ga0116129, IMG submission 89732) | Peatland microbial communities from SPRUCE experiment site at the Marcell Experimental Forest, Minnesota, USA - June2015DPH_17_10 | ecosystem: Environmental > Terrestrial > Soil > Wetlands...
AGCAGCGCCCGATCCGGGTTTTCGAGGTAAACAAGGTAAGGTGGCTTAAGGGTGAAATCCGTAAACCCTTGAAAAGATGGAGCGGGAGACGGGGTTCGAACCCGCGACGTCCAGCTTGGGAAGACGGCGATAAATTGGAAACAAAGACAATAGCGTTTCCTGCACCTCGTTCTGGCGATAGAGAATTCGCCGGTTTTCACTCAGTGCTCTCTTCAGCTCGCTAATGGAGCACAAATGGAGCACACCAGCTGTGCCGCTTGGGTTCACTGAAACCTTTCAATTTCCAGACAGAGACGATTGCGCTAGACTCCTCATTAATGCGCAACCCGGACTGGACACGCGACGAACTGATCCTTGCGCTCGATTTGTATTTCCGCGTTGACGTGCGGCGGGCAGCAAAACTTGATCCCGAAATCGTCGCGGTGAGCGAACTCCTAAATAGGCTTCCAATTCATGCGCACAAGCCGGATACTCCGACGTTCCGGAATCCGAGCGGAGTCTACATGAAGCTCGGCAACTTTCTCCGCCTCGATCCCTCATACGACGGGGAGGGGCTGAAATCTGGATCGAAGGCTGATGTTGGCGTTTGGACGGAATTCGCAGGCGACCGTCAGAAACTTCGAGCCGCGGCGGAAGCCATCAAGAACTCGCTGCCTCCGGAGAAGCTGCATGAATCGACTCCTGATGGCCCTCCCGCCGGCGGGCCGAATCTACCAGACCTGCGGGCTATCGTGACTGAGCTCAATTCGAGGGCTCCGGGCCACGCGATCGGGGAGTTGCAGGAAATCCGCACACATCTCAAAGGGCTGTCGCGTCAGCCCGGCAGCGATATTTTCAGTACGAAGACAACGAAAGCGCATTGGGCGTTCCACCATGGCGGGCGGCAGGAGCTCCAATTCAATGTCGGAGTCGAGGAGGAATCAGATTATCGCGAGCTCCGGTTCGGAGTTGCATTCTCTATTGAGGCAAGCCGCACTTTGCCCGACCCCGTTCGAGCGCTGGAAGGCAAGGTCAGACTCTTCAATGACTTCATGGAACTCTACCCAGATCTATTTGGGGATTTGCGTATGTGGCACTTTGAAGATCACAAACGAAGTCCGGATTACATGCCGGGATCAATTCCGTGGGAACGCGTAAAAGAAAAAGTGTTTGTCTTTCTCGGGAGCCGGCAATCCGTGAGGGCGCTGGACTATGAAGCCATTCTGACCGTTTTCGACCGGTTGCTGCCTGTCTATAGGTACGTCGAGAGCGGCGGCGCATCAGCACCCATTTCGATGCCAGTTCAAACTCCCTTTCTGTTCCGGCCAGGCTGTTCACCAAAAGCATCAGCGGCAACTGCAACACAAACCCAGAAGCAACTGGACGTTAGTCTGCGCCACAATGAGCTTCAGGAGGCGCTTCACCGGCGCCTGACATCGGAATACGGAATGGACAATGTAGGTACTGAGAATTCGAGCGGCGTCGGGACTCGGGTCGATGTAGTCGTCCGGCGGAACGGCGAGTATTGGTTCTATGAAATCAAGACGGCTCAATCGCCACGGGCATGTCTGCGGGAAGCAATGGGCCAGCTGCTTGAATATGCATTTTGGACGGGAGCGCAGGTCGCCTCGCGATTGATCGTTGTTGGCGAAACCGCTCTCGATAAAGATGGTTCCGAATACTTGAGGTGCCTCAAAGAACGGTTCTCTCTGCCAATCGAATACGAACAAGTGAGCGTGTAGATTTCTGTCAGCTCAGGAAAGAACGGACTCGCCGTGCCAGCGCTGCAGTCTCACTCAGTTCGCACTCCCAGAGAGTAAGCACCTGCCAGCCCAGCTTCTTGAGTCTCATCTCGTTCTGCTTGTCACGTTTCACATTGCCAGTGAGCTTCGGCTTCCAATATTCGATGCGGGTCTTCGGAATCCGGGAATCAATGCATCCTCTATGCTGATGCCAGAAGCAGCCGCGCACCTCGATGATTTTTCCTAATCGCGGGAAGACCATATCCGGTTTGCCGGGGAGGATGGGGACATGAAGCCGGTAGCGGAATCCCATGCCATGGACCAGCCGGCGCACGGCCATTTCGGGCGAAGTGTCCTTCGACCGGATATTTCGCATATTAGCGGAGCGGCGTTCCGGCGAGAGTTTGTCGGTCACACGGCTAAATCGAGAGGAAGATCGGAAATGTCTTTCAACCGCTTTCCGTCCGTGAGCATTTTGACGACGTTGAGGGCTTCTTCGTTCTTGAGCTTTTCAACGCTGGCAATCAGTTCGGGTAAAGCGAAATGGTAGACGCAATCAATATCGCCCGTGCCTAAAGCGAGCGACGCGAGTCGGCTTGGCAACGGTTCTCCGGTGACAACGACAATGTGCGGAACGCGGCCTTTGCGGTTGCGAATCAAATTGAGAGCTTCGGAGCGCGCGTTTTGCGCCCGGTCGCTGCGCAGCGTCCATTTACACGAAATGCTCGCGTGTAGGAGCGGAAGGGCATTGTTTCGCTTCCGGAGTCCGGAGCGTTTCGCGACGGTGTCATCGACTAGCAATTGATTGGAGTTGATCGTCTCGTCCGCTTCCGGTTCACGGACGATGATGATGTCGGGAGCAATGACGTAATCGCTGCCAAGATGGACGGCCATCTCGGGATATTTATCAGCCAATTCCGAGAGCTCCATCAGGTGGTGATATTGCTCGTATCGCGAAATCGCTCTCTTCGCCGGAGAGCAATCCCATGTGCCTGGGCGGATGTTCTTGAGCGCACCAAAAGTCTTCGCGACGAACTGCTGTGTCAGATGCTCGAAGATGTTCCCCGAAACTTGACCGGCAAGCCGGGCAGTTGCTTTGGTTTTGGATTGGATCTGGTCGAGGATCGCTTGTGCGATCGCGATACTGGTAGAGCTGTCGCCATCGGCGTTGGACGGAACTTGGTCGGGACGTCCAGCCTTCGGCTTTTTGCGGGCGCTCAAACTGAGAACGCCCTCTTTAATAAGGGCCGCGTGATAGCCTTTACGGGCTTCTTGGAACAGGGCGGGTGTGCTCACCCCGACACCTTAATGAGACGGCGGACGCTCAAACAAGCCTTAATGCATTCCGCGACGGCTTTCGCAAAGGGGGGCGGGAACGCGTTTCCGACTTGGCGGTAGGATGCGGTTTTCTTTCCGGCAAATTCCCAATCATCCGGAAATCCTTGGAGACGGGCGACCATCCGGACTGTCAGTCTGGGCATTCCGACAAACGTGGAATCGGGCGGCTCGTTTGCGATACCCATTCCATCGACGCCGAGGGCAGCCCATGCCCGTTTGGCTCGCGTCGGCCCAAGATCGGGTCCGCCGTGCTTATGCGAGCCTCCGACAACGGTCGGAGCGATTTCATCGGCGTGATTTCTCCACGCTCGTGCTCCCTTCCAGCCGCGGGACGCCATGAGGTCATAGAGAATCTCACCAACGCTTATCGGGGGAATCTGAGCGGCCTGAGGCCAGGCGAAATGTTCGGAATACTGGCTCTTGAGCGCGACGAACACGACCCTTGGGCGCAATTGGGGAACGCCGAAATCGGACGCGTTCATGAGTTTCCAGCCGGTCTGGTAACCCAGCTTCTTGAGCTGTCCCGAGATGTAGAACCGGTAATCCTCGAAGACGGCATCCATGATTCCCCGGACATTTTCAATCATTACCGCTTGGGGCCGGATTTGATCGACGAGGCGGACCATGGCCGGAAACAGGTTCCGCTCGTCATTAGTCCCGAGCTGCTTGCCGGCTTTCGAGAATGGCGGACAAGGCAAGCCGCCGGAGATTATTTCTACGCCTTCATAAGGCGCTCCATCGAATTTGTTCAAGTCGCATTCCGCAACGGTCCAATCAGGACGGTTGAGGCGGAGGGTCTGGCAGGCGTGGGGGTCCAGCTCGACGAGACAAGCGTGATCGATTCCGGCTTGTTCGTATCCCAAAGCTTGACCGCCGGCTCCCGCGCAGAGTTCGAGGGTCGAGAGGCCGCTCGATGGCGGAAGGTCCTGACGCCTGCCGGTAATGGTCGACCACGGGTTTTCGGACGCTTCGGGAAACAACAGGCCGTTCGGGTTCTCGCGGAGCCGCCGGGGTGTTCCATTTGCGCGGTTATATTTCGCCGTGGTTCCGTGGCCGTTCATCACGCCGCCTGCCTTAGAATGTTTGTTGCCTTGCTTCAGAATTCTTCTCCATGACGATAGCAGACCGGTTCGCTCCCCGCGATAGGCCTCCTTCCGCCTTGGCTTAGTTTGGGATTTCGAGTCGCTGGAGGCAAGTACTGATTTTACCGGAACGGCCGGCTTTCGCAGTGAATCGCGCACCCGTGCGCGCCGCTGTGCTGCTGCTTCCCTGCTGGCGTCTTTTTCTGTTTCACCATGCGCGCGCTGCAAAAGCGCGCCACGAAGTGCCCAAGCGAAGCTTAGGGGATGGTGTCTCTTTCCTTTCCAAAAATCTTCCCCTGAAGATTTTTGCTCCTCTCAGCTCTGGCTCCTTTTCCCTGCTGCTTCACTTGCTGCACCTCTTCTCAGACTTCTCTCTACCCTCCACCGGCCTTAGGCTCCGGTTCCGCCCCAGAAAAGTACTGCCTCCAATTCATTCGGATCTATACAAAACTCTGCGAAGCCGTTCCGTAGAGGCTGGGCAACTTTTGGATTTTCTGACCGAGGGATGGGATACGCCTAGCGTGGATGCCCCGCCGGTCAGGGGCCTCCTTTCTTGAGAGGGGCGAACTTGCTATGAAAGTACACCTTTACCTCGAGCTCGTTGATGCATTCCGTATAGCGGTTGATGGTGGCACGGTGCACGCGCTCCGCGTCTGAGTTGACCTTCAGGCCCTGCGCATTCCTGATGACGTCAGAGCGCAAGGAGCGATAGTGGGCGATCAATTCGTCGTCTGATTGAAGCTCTTGTTCCCTGCCCAATGGCTCAAGACTGGCGCAGTGTTCAGAATCGTCTTCCCATTTCCCGGCTGGTGAGGCGTATTTTGTTTTCATGCTTTCGCATGGGAAACAAAACGGCGAACCGGGAAGTGGGATGCAGTCGGCGCCTAGCAGCGGGAACCGGGCGAAGAGCCAGCGGCCGTGACAGGCGCCGTTTCCTGGCGCGCGCCGGTGCCGCCCGGTCGATCCGCAGGCGCGACGGCGGAATGGCGGACGCTCACGGCTGCATTTCCTTCACGAAAAGGTGCGTGACGACGACGCCTTCGCCGCCGGTGAACGATTGATGGCGCGGCGTGACGGTGAGAATGTCGATCCGGTGCCGCTTCGCGTCGCGGATGAGCTGGATGAGACCGGACCCCTTGATCGTGACGTCGAAAAGCCGGAACGTCATCTTCACGATGGTATCGGTCCCCTCGATGCTCAGAAGATCGTTCCACATCAGGACCCGGTAGATGTCGCCGTCGATCAGCGTCAATCCGTAGTAATAGGTCCCCTCGGGAACTGTCCGGTAGGCCTGTTCCTTGTCCTTCGCGTAAATCATCGTCCCATCTCCATTCCGTCCCGTTCATGCTTGGGCGCATATTCCGGCCCGAAGACGACGCGCGGGATGTTTTCCCAGACTTTGTGCAGGATTCTTCCGATGGCTTCGGCCATGTCCCGCGGCGGACGTTCCGCCGTGCGCGTCCGGTCCACCTTGCGCGCGCTCTGGCGCAGGAGTTCCAGCGCGGACATGCGCTTGCCCGAGACACCGATGGCTTCGCGCAATTTGTCGGGATCGCCGGTAAAGACGCTGATCCGCTTCCGTCCGCGCGACGCGGCGACGTAGAACAATTCCCGGCTCATCTTGTCGCCGGAGATGATCACCTCATCGACGGTGGCCCCTTGGCTCTTGTGCGCGGTAACCGCGTACCCGTGCGTGAACTGCCGGAAATTATGCGGGATGGTGCGCTTATCTTCGAGGACGATGCCGCCCTCTTCGTTCACGGACGCGACCTTGACCCGTTCGCCGTTGGTGAAATTGTAGGGACCGTCGCGGAGATTCGCTTGGATGGAAATCCAGTCGCCGGGAGCTACGCCGATGTCCCGCTTCGCGAACACCCCGAAACACTTCGCCTGCTTTTTCGTCAGCTCGATTTCCCGGCCCTGCGCGCTGCGCGCCTGAATGACTTCGCCGTCATGCGAAAGGATGGTGAACGCTTCATACTTCCGGGCCTCTTTGGTCCCCTTATGAAAAACGAGCACCTGGCCCGGCTCGAAATTGCGGACATCCCGTTTCTGCGGCTCGGTCCAGTTCAACGGTTCCAAGCGGTGGAGCTGGGTTTCCGGGCCGAGTTTGTCGCGGGCGATCAGGTCGGCGCGAATGGCGCGGGTGACGCGCGCGATTTCCTCATGGGTCGGGCAGACGACCAAGACGGACCCTTTCGCTTTCTTATAGGCGGCGGCGACTTCCTCGGGCCGGTCGAACAAATCCGACTGGTTAATGGCTCCCATGTCTTCGAGGCGCTGAAAACCTTTTTCGGGTTTGTAGCGAAGCGCCCGGATGGCGTCCTTATATTCCTTTGTTTCCTGCCGCTGCACTTTGCGGAGACCTTGAGTGGCGACGGCTTTTTCCGAAACCAGAATCCGCAGCGAGTCGCACGCTTCAACCGATTGCAGCTGCTTCGTGTCCCCGGTAAAGATAATCCGGGCGTCGAAACGCTTCGCTATGCGCAACAGTTCAATCATCTGCCGTCCCGAAACCATTCCGGCCTCGTCGACGATGATGGCGCGCCCGGAGAGGAGGGGATGCTTCTCCTTGTTCTGGAGCAGGGCTTCAATCGTCTGTGCGTTCTGAAACCCGACTTTCTTCAAAGCCTTGACCGCGCTTTCGGTGGGGGCGAGGGCCGCCATCAGCCGTCCACCGGCCTGCAACCCGCGCGCGAGAACGCGCAAGGTCTCCGTCTTGCCGGTTCCGGCGGCTCCCTCGATGTTCACGGCGAAGTCCTTCGAATCGAGTGCGAAATCGACGGCCCGCTTCTGTTCGGGATTGAGTTTGCCGTAGCTGAATTCTTTGTTCTCCTTGCCCATCCGGTCGTGTTGATTTCTGCCGGTGCGGACGGTTTCGACCATTTCGCGTTCCCTTTCGAGCGATGCGCGGGTGGCGACGTTGTCGCCAACCCGGAGGATTTCATCGCGGCCCTGCCGTTCGCTCATCGCGCGGGTGAGATCGTGGAGGTTCACCTGTCCGCGTCCGAATTGCAGCGCGGCGGCGAGCACGATGTAGTCGGGCGCGACGGAGAGACGTTCAAAAACATGATCGAGTCCGTGCTGCAACGCCTGCTCGGCGGTGACGGTCTTGGGTTCGCGTTTGTGCAGGTCGGCGTTTTCGCGCACCTGCGCCAAGGTGTTCCAATCGCGCGCGGTGAGGCGGTCCAACTGTTGGCGGCGGACTTCCGCCGTCGAAATGTGGATCAGCTTATCCGGACGGGTATCCCGAACGAGAACGGCGATTTCGTTGTTCGTCGGCTCGACGCCATACTTTTCGATGAACGCGGCGACGGCGGCTTCGCGTTCCTTGCTGCCCTGGCTGTAGCGGTCGATCAGGTATTGCGGCACGCCTGCAATTTCGAATCCGTTCTTCCGGTTTTCGGTTCTGTAGCCGAGAGCCTCGACTTCGTGCGCGAGAATGTTGCGATAGACCTCCGAAAAGAAGTTCGTGCGCGCATAGATGCCTCCCGCTTGCAGGGCCTTCCATTTTTGCTCCTCGGCGTCGTAAGTGAGATTGGCCGCGACGCAGTGGGTGTGGAGCTGCGGGTCGAGGCGGCGGCTCGAATCGTGGCGGTAACAGGCGGCAACCAGATTGCCGGTGATCCGGTCTTCGTTCTGGTCCTTGGCGCGGACGCGGGTGGCGGCCTGCTTTTCGATTTCGGCGAGCGTTTGCGCGACGGCGCGGTCGTGCGCGTCGATGAGACGCTTATCGCCGGTCAGGATCGCCATCATCGAAACCGATTTCGGCGCGGAAAGCGTCAGGTCGTAGAGATTGCGCGCGTGGTTCTTTTTATCGGCGGTGCTGTCGAGCAGGCTCAACCGCTGCCGGAGTTTTTCGCCGGTGTCCGGGTGCAGTCCCTGCCGCACGCGTTCGAATTGATCGATCTCGACCGGGCCTTTCAGTCCGAGTTTTTCCGCGCCGATGCCGAACCACTGGCCCTGAACCCGCTCGTTTTCGGAGTAGTAATCGTTCTGCTCCAGATGCCGCTGGGCATAGCCGCTGCCGTTGCGGAGAACGCGGTTCGTGAGCATACAAGAGTGATGTTAAGGCAGGTGATTTCGAATCTCCAAAGAAGGCGCGGCGGGGCCAACGGGGGCCACAGGAGGAAGATCGGCGGCGCGCCGCCGGTCTTCTTCCTGCGCGCGTTCTCCGGAAAGAATCGCGTTACCGGATTTCGTTGATTTCGAATTTCTTCACTGCCTGCATGACGCTGGCGAGATCGAAACGGGTACAGCGCCGGCCCAGCCGGATGACAGGGATCACCTTCCGGCGGACCAATATTTGCACGTACCGTTTGCTGACGCGGAGCTTGCGCGCGACGTCGTGAAGATCGGCGAGGTGATCGCTGTCGTCCGGCAACCGGCTCTTGGCGATCATCGGGACCGGTTTTGAAATGGGCGGCTGAGCGTCGTCCGTGGTGTTGATTGGCTTCGTGAATTTCATGTCTTCCTCCTTCTGCTTTTCCGGTGGGTGAGAACCCGGAATTTCTCGTGTAGAACGGAACTGCTCACTTGTTCCGTGCCGTTCATGCCTGAACGGAAGACTAGTCTTTATACGCGCGTGTAAGGACACGCGGCAAGGCGATTTTGATACAACGCGAACGATTGTTTGCACGCTGCTGAGTGAGAGAAAGTTCGAATGCTTAATAGGGCGAAGACAACGGTCAATTGTGCTAACCCGCCGCACTCAAAACAGTCGAACATTGAACGTGCATATTGGCGATCTGAAGGCTAACAAAAGTAATGATTTGCTGGCGGATGTGCGGTCTTGTTCTTGGGGCCTTTCTAATCTCTTCACTGAGCGGTCAGACCGCTGCCGATAGCGTCATTCAGCGTCGCGATGCAAGTCTAAAGGGCGTGACCGGTATAGTTGTAATTGTCGTTACGAATTCCAATCTTTCGAGCGAGACGATCGGCCCACGATTGGACAAAGAAAAACTTCGGACGTCAGCAGAATTGCGACTCCGAAAAGCAGGAATCAAAGTAATTCCCAACAACAGTCCCTACGGACCTGATGATGGTTTTCTTTTGATGAAGCTCGATCTGTTCGCGCCTGCACATGCGCCACTCGTTACCTATCGTGTGGACCTTGGGTTCTATCAAAAAGCAATACTTCTTCGAAAGGCCCAAACCGGCGGTGCGGACTGGGTGCCTGTTGCCACGTGGAGCAACGATTCATTAGGAACCGTGGGAACGGATAATGTCGGCGACGTCAGAAGTCAGTTTGACGATCTCATCGACGAGTTTGCGAATAAGTACCTAGAGCAAAATCCAACGCGGTGATCCCTTAACTCCCGGAGCTTTACCTCCACATCTTCCGTCGTTAGCCTGCCGCCATGAGAAGGCTCATTCTATTAGTAGCGTTCCTCACGGTGCTGCTGCCGGGGCCTATTGGGATACTTGTTGCCCAATCTTCAGCGCCGGCACAAACGGAAGACCATAAAAGCGAGATTGTTTACATCACGAAAACCGGGAAGAAATACCACCGGGCCGGGTGCCGCTATTTGTCCCACAGCCAAATCAAGACAACGGTCGGCGAAGCTCAAGCGCAAGGATACACGCCATGCCTGATTTGCCAACCACCCCAATGAGAACTTACTGGCGTACGGTCTGGCCCATTCCAGAAAAGCCGCGCTGGGTTTCACCCGATCACTTCCCAACGCTTGCCGAGATTGAGAAGGCGCACATTTGCAAAGCGCTCAAAAAGACGAAAGGGCGGCGTGATCATGCTGCACATTTGTTGGGCATTCATGTCAGGACGTTGCGCATCCGGCTGCGTCAATATATGGAGGAGGAGAAGCGTCGAAATCCGTAGGGAATCCGCTTTCCGCGATATTATCCTTCCGTATAATATTCTTGCCGTCCGGTATTCACCGGTTAGAAGTGGAGGGATGTTCATGGACTCCATCACAATCAAGAATTTCAAGCCGGGTCGCGTTTTGGACGGGCACGTCCACGATCTCCTCGGCGTGCCGGAACCGGTCTGGCCCTATTCCACGCATCCGAACGCGAAGGGGCGGCTGCGGGATTGGCTCAAGGCGAATCATGTGGAAATTTGGCTGCCGGGTCAGGCGCGCACATCGGACGATTGCGTGATTCTGTTTAAGGGATTTCGCGAATCGTTTGAAGCCGTCACGGAGAATCACGCGTTCTGTTTGGCCGTGTTACTGACCGACTATTTGAAACGATATGGCCGTCATATTCGCGTCCGGAGCTTTCACAATTTGTAGCCTGGGAACCGCTCTAAAATCCCTAGACTGCGACTCGCTGCAAGCTTACAATTGAGCCTATGAACGAACAAGATGCCCAAGCTTTCGCGAAGAAGGTTGCACGTCTTTACCTGAGCTCCGAACTGAGCGACGACGAGCCCGTTGAGCCCGTCGAGGTTCTGGACGCGCTAATCATCGAGGCGCGCGAAAAGACCGGCGAAAAACCCGAAGACGTCGAGGCCTGGTCTACCCAAAAGTAAACCCGGCTCTCCGAAGAGAACCGGGTTTGAAGCGCAGCCGCTCTACGCGGCTTTCTTCCTGGGCTTGGCCGGGATGGCGGCCTTGGGCGTGCTCTCGGCCTTCGGCTTGCGATCCAGCTTGCGGATCGCGCGGGCGCGGATTTCCCACGTCTTCGTGGAAATGACGGCCTTGCCTGCGCCGACGATCTGCACCTCGCGGTCGTATGAACTGGAACGGAGCTCGCCTTCGACCATGACATGGTCGCCCTTGGCGTAGTCTTTCACCCCGTCGGCCAATCCGTTCCAAGCCGCGACCCGATGCCAATCGGTGTGCGACTCCCACTTGCCCGTCGTCTTGTCCTTCCACGAGGCCTGGGTGGCGAGCCGCAGAATGGCGCAGCCGTTGTATTGGTCTGGCTTGTCGGCGATGAATCCGACGAGGGTCACGCGGTTGGTGTAGGCCGGGGCGGCGCTGGTTTTCTGTTCCGTTGTTTCGTTCTTTTTCATGTGTTGTTCCTTTCTGGTGAAGGCTTGTTCGGTGCCTTCGCAAATGCGGAGGTACGAAAAGCCGGAACGAAAGGGACAGAGCGACGATTTGCCGGGGAGCGGCGCGGGCGCACATGCGGTACGCAGGCGGCATGACAGGCGCCGTTTCCTGCGCGTGACGTCTGCGTGTGCGGCAAGCCGAAAACCGGCACGACGGCGGAGCGGACACAGAACAAAGAACGAACGGAACAAATGAAGCCGCCCGGCGCAAACCGCGCAAACCGGAGACCGCCCGGCAAGGCAGTCCCCGGCACGCTGCGGCTACGCGTCCACCAGCTCGGGAGAGGACACGGACGCGCGGGCATGGAGCCAATCGGCGGCGGCTTGGGCCTTGGACGCGGCGGTGAACAGGGCGCGTTTGTCGGCTCGAAGGATGCGCAGCCAGTGGGCGAGGTAGGCGGCGTGATCGGGCCGCGGTTCATTGGCGATTCCGAAATCCGC
>Ga0116129_1001769_pt1 | contig 11586 bp, 8 predicted proteins | sample June2015DPH_17_2_FD_89732 | JGI IMG/M metagenome (GOLD analysis project Ga0116129, IMG submission 89732) | Peatland microbial communities from SPRUCE experiment site at the Marcell Experimental Forest, Minnesota, USA - June2015DPH_17_10 | ecosystem: Environmental > Terrestrial > Soil > Wetlands >...
GCGCCATGGCGCTGTCCATATCGCTTCCCCTGGACCCTTCCGGCGGATTATCGAATTGCGCTAGTGACTTGACTTACATCGAGGCATGTTTCGGCGAATATTGAAACACGCCGGGAAGTGCTTAGCCGGAACCCGGACCCGCGAGTCGGCCGATTAGCTTGGATTGCCCATCTCCTCCGCCGCAAGCGGGAGGTGCTCCCACCCCACGCTGCGCGCGGCGTGCAACTGAGTTCGAGATCGCCGGGCTAACCCGATCGCCCGATTGCCCGCCTCGCCCCCTCGCCGCTACGCGGCTGGGGGTACCCCCACATCCCGCCGCTTTGCGGCGGGCATCGTCGGCGGGCTTTGCCCGATTGCCCGCCTCCTCATCCCGCCGCTTTGCGGCGGGCATCGTCGGCGGGCTTAAGCTAGCCGACCATGGCAGTCGTACCCATTCGCATTGTGGGAGATCCGGTATTGCACACCCCGATGACGCCGGTGCAGGTCGCCGCAGACGGTTCGCTCCCGGCTGATCTGGCCGAATTGATCGCCAACATGTACGACACCATGGACGCTGCGCATGGGGTCGGCCTGGCCGCCAACCAGATCGGGTACGGACTGCGGCTGTTCGTCTACGACTGTGCCGAAGATCGCGGAATCACTGACCGTCGCCGCGGTGTGGTCATCAATCCAGTCCTGGACACCTCTGAAATACCTGAGACCATGCCCGACCCCACCACCGACGACGAAGGTTGTCTGTCGGTTCCCGGCGAGTCTTTCCCCACCGGGCGTGCGAAGTGGGCGCGGGTGACCGGACTAGACGCCGACGGCAGTCCGGTCGCTATCGAAGGCACCGGCCTGTTCGCGCGCATGCTCCAGCACGAAACCGGGCACCTGGACGGATTTCTATATCTGGACCGCCTCATCGGCCGGTACGCGCGCAGCGCCAAACGGTCCGTCAAGTCACACGGCTGGGGCGTTCCCGGACTGTCGTGGACGCCGGGCGAGGTGGCGGACCCGTTCGGTAACTGATGGACTCCTGGCCGGCCCTCGGAACGCGGGTGACGGTTCGCTACCGACGGGCCGCCGGATCCGTGCCTCCGCTAACCGATGCGGTAGGCCACCTGCTGGCGGTCGATCCGATGGTGCGGGTGCAGACGAAGGCGGGCGCGGTCGTCGAGTTCGCTCCCGCCGACGTGGTGGCACTGCGGGTGCTGACCGATGCACCGGTGCGCACATCCCAGATCCGGGCGCTGGAGCATGCGGCCGCAGCAGGCTGGCCCGGCATCGAACAAACCTGGCTGGACGGTTGGCTACTGCGAGCCGGCCACGGGGCGACCTTCGCTGCCAATTCGGCAGTGCCACTAGATTTTTCGGCTAACGCGAGCACGATTCCCGCGATCCTCGCTTGGTACGCCCGCCGCAACCTGACGCCACGACTGGCCATCCCCGATCGCCTACTGCGGCCGCCGGCCGGCCTGAGAGGCGAAGGTACCGAGCTGGTTTTGGTGCGCGACGTGTCGGACGGCGGACCCGACCCGTTCATCACCATGACTTCTCAACCGGACGACGCATGGTTACAGCTGTACCACCGTGAAGTTCCCGTTGACGTACTTGCCGCCGTCATCGACGGCGAGCTGATGTTCGGCACCCACCCGCGCGCGGCCGTCGCGCGGGCGGCGGTGACCGACGCACCGGACGGCACACGGTGGGTCGGCCTTTCGGCGCTGCACGCAACGGACGATCCGACCGCTTCCGGCCCGCTGACCCGACTGTGCGAAGCACTCTTGGCCTGGGGTGCGCGTCGTGGCGCGACCCGCGGCTACCTTCGAGTTGGCCACCACAACGCCGGCGCGATCGCACTGGCCGAGTCCTTGGGTTTCCGGCTGCACCATCACAGCCGCTACTTCCCGGCCCGGCCAGACAGCTGGGATACGGTCTAACCATGCCCGACGGCACCCTGCGGCTGGCCACTTGGAATGTGAATTCGATCCGGACCCGCCTGGACCGCGTCCTCGACTGGCTGGCCCGCGCCGAGGTCGACGTGCTGGCCATGCAAGAGACTAAGTGTTCCCAGAGCCAGTTCCCCACCTTGCCATTGTTCGAACTCGGCTACGAGGTCGCACATGTCGGCTTCAATCAGTGGAACGGCGTGGCGATCGCCTCCCGAGTCGGCCTGGATGATGTGCGGATCGGCTTTGACGGTCAGCCCAACTGGAGCAGCAAGCCAGAGGTGACCGCCACCGCGGAAGCCCGCGCCCTGGGCGCCACCTGCGGTGGCCTACGGGTGTGGAGCCTGTACGTGCCCAACGGGCGCGCCCTGGACGATCCGCACTACACTTATAAGCTGGATTGGCTTGCTGCGCTGCGGGATACAGCCGCCGGTTGGCTGCGCGACGATCCCACCGCACCGATCGCGCTCGTCGGCGATTGGAATATCGCCCCGACCGACGAAGACGTCTGGAGCACCGAATTCTTCGCTGGCTGCACCCATGTCTCCGAGCCGGAACGCAACGCGTTCAACGCAATAGTCGACGCGCAATTCATGGATGTGGTACGCCCTTTCACTCCCGGGCCCGGGGTCTACACCTATTGGGATTACACCCAGCTGCGATTTCCGAAGAAGCAGGGTATGCGCATCGACTTCATCCTCGCTTCGCCGGCGTTGGCGGCCCGCGTGACCGACGCACAGATCGTCCGCGAAGAACGCAAAGGCAAGGCTCCCAGTGATCACGCGCCGGTTCTAGTCGACGTGAGGCAAAGCTAAGTCACGCGCACAGCGGCTTACTGGCGCCGACATTCAATAGGGGAATCGGCGGAAATTCCAGACGCCTGCTCGTTGTCTGCGCGTTTACAACGTGGCAGCATTTCGCTTGTTAGATGTTGTGCACAATTTCGTTGTTGCTGTTAACTTCGCGTTCAACGGGTATACATGTTGCCAACGCGGTTTGCAACGAGAGCGACCGAAAGCCTAGGGAGTCATCATGGGTGTCGTCGGAGGGGCAGTCCGCAACGTGGGGAAAACGGTCAATCGTGTAGCGGGCGCCACAACCGCGGCCGCGGGCGCTGTCGGCGGCGCAGCGGTCAATGGAGTTGTCGGCGGCGTAACCGGAGCCGCAGAGGGCGTCAGGCGCGGAATCAGCTCGGGCAGTCATTCGACGCCGGCTGCCGCATTGGCTTTTGGCGCGCTTGGCGCCGTCGGCCTGGTCGAGTGGCCGGTGATATTGGCCGTCGGCGGCGGTGCGTTGTTATTGCGTAAGCTCAGCCAGAAATCCGAGGCGCCCGCGCCGGCGCCGAAAGCGACCCTGAAGCCGGTGCCCACCGAGCCAGCGCCAGAAAAGGCCCCGGCACGGAAAGCCGCTGGTAAGCCGGCAGCCAAGAAGGCGGGCGGCCGCCGGGCCGGCACCACCGAGCTGCGCAGCACCAACTGATAGGCACCTGGAAGGGGCCCCCTGAGTAACCCCCTGAGTAACCGTTGAGCATCGGCCCATCCCTACGACGATCACTGCCGTTGCGCGCTGTCGTGACGGGTTTCCAAGTTTCTTCCACCCTCGCCAATGCATCGGTGACAACCGCGACAGCTATCGCGGGGACCATCGGGAAGACCGCGGTCTCGGCCGCCAAGGCCGGCGTCGAGACCGGCATCAACATCGCCGCCATTCCGCTGCGCGAAGGAGCCAGGGCGCTTTCCGGCGACATTTCCCCCGAAACGCTCAGCCGCCGGTGCTGGCGCGGCGAGAGCCGCGCCTGGATCGAGGTGCGGGGCCTTGATGGCGTCGGTAACGGTGAACTCGGCCGCGTCGTGCTCGACGCGGTGCGGGCGCACCCATCCGTGACCTCGGCCAGCCTCAACTACCCGCTATCGCGCGTGGTCGTCGGCATTGACACTCAGCACACATCGCTACGCGACCTTTGCCGCATTGTCGACGGTGCCGAAAAGCGTTGCCGCCGGAAGCAAGACGCCAAGAACTCGACGGCGTCACCGGCAAGCCTGCCCGGCGACGGCGTGGTGCTGGCGACCCGAGCGGTGACCGTGGCCGCCAACGCGACCGGGCTGGGCCTGGCGCTGGCCGGCCGAGCTCTGCGTTGGCCGCGCTTGCCGCTCAGCGTCCTGGCGGGCGTGCAGGTGGCGAATTACCAGCCCCACCTGCGCCGTCTGCTCGAGGACCGCATCGGCGTCGCCGCGACAGACACCATGATGACGCTGGCCGTTGCGGCCGCGGAAACGGTCACCCAGTCGCCGGCGTCGTTGTCGGTGGGTCTGCTACTGCAGTCCCTGCGGGCGGCCGAATCCCGTGCCGAGGCGCGAGCCTGGACGCAGCACGAACCGGAGCTGGCGCGGCACGCCGACCAACCTCTCGACCCGTCGTCGTCGCGGCCGAAGCCGCCGCGCGCACGAGCCGTTGAACGCTATGCGAGTCGTTTCGCGCTCATCCAAGCGCTCAGCGCCGGAGTGGTCGGCGCCAGCACCCGCAGCCTGAACATGGCCGCGACCGCGGCACTGGTGACCACCCCCAAGGCAACCCGGACCACGCCGGAGGCGTTCGCCGCCGGGCTGGGACAAGGATTGACTGATCAGCACGGGATACTGCCGTTGCGGCCCGACGCGCTGCGCAGGTTGGATCGCGTCGATGCGATCGTCATCGACCCCCGGGTGTTGTACACCGACAACTTGCGGGTGGCGCAAATCCGCGGTGCAGACGAGAGCGAGCTGTCTGCGGCGTGGAACCGCGCCCAGCTCGTGCTGGAGAAAAACGGCCTGCGGCCGGGCTGGCACCCGGTGCCCGGGATATCGGCCCTCGGGCCGGACGACGAAGTCGAGGCACTTTTTCGTCCCGCACTAGATCCATTGGCGTCGGCTGTCGTTGCCGAGGCGCATCGAACCGGGCTGGATCTGGTCTCGGTCGACGTCGATGCCCTGGGTGAATTGCGACCGGCGTTCGACGACATCAAGCCCCTGGCAAACGGATCCATCGACAACGTCCTGGCTCGCGCGGTGGCCGACCTGCAAAAAGCCGGTCGGATGGTAGCGGTGTTGTCATCGGCTGGCGCACAAGCGATTTCGTCCGCCGACGTAGCACTGGGCATGATGCCCAAACCCGGGGGCGGTCCACCACCCTGGTACGCCGATGTCCTACTGCCCGATCTCGCGGGTGCCTGGCGGGTGCTGCATGCGCTTCCGGCGGCCAAGGCAGCGCGCCGACGTGGTATCGAGATATCCAGTGGTGCAACAGCTTTAGGCGCACTTTTGATGCTCCCGGGTATCCGCGGCTTGGGGCCCGGGCCGGTGACCACCGGCGCGGCAGCCGGATTGCTCTCGGGATACCTGCTGGCGCGAAAGGTCGTCGGCGCACCCGCACCGCGACCGGCATCGATGCATGAGTGGCATGCGATGTCAGTCGAGCAGGTCCGGAAGATATTGCCGTCGCCCGACGCCGACATACGAGCCGAACCGCAACATTCGGCGTTGGCCGCCCGTGCACTGGCCGGTGGCCTGCAAACGGCCAAGCGGGGAGCGCAGTTGACCGACCGCCCCAGGCACGCGATCTGGCAGCTGTTGACGGCCGTGCGCGCTGAGTTGTCGGATCCGTTGACCCCGATACTGGCTTTGGGCTCGGCGGCCAGCGCGGTGTTGGGTTCGCCCGTCGACGCGGTGATGGTCGGTTCGGTCCTGACCGGCAACGCCATACTGGCGGCCAGCCAGCGACTGCGTGCCGAGGGCCGGCTGAACCGCTTACTGGCTCAACAGATCCCACCGGCCAGGAAAGTGTCGACCGGTCCAGACGGTCTACCGGTGTACACCGACGTCATCGCCGGACAACTACGCCCCGGCGACGTCATCGAGGTGCGCACCCACGAGGTGGTGCCCGCCGACGCCCGGTTGATCGAGGAGGTCGACCTCGAGGTAGACGAATCGGCGCTCACCGGGGAGTCACTATCGGTGACCAAACAAGTCGAAGCCACTCCGGGCGCCGACCTGGCCGAGCGTCGATGCATGCTCTTCGCCGGGACGACCATCGTGGCGGGGACCGCGGTTGCGGTGGTGACCGCTGTCGGAGCCGAGACTCAGGAGCGACGCGCCGCCGAACTCGTGTCCGGTGAGCCGTCCAACGTCGGGCTGCAACACCAGCTCAGTCAGCTCACCAACCAAGCCTTCCCGATCAGCATGGCCGGCGGTGCACTGGTCACCGGGCTCGGGTTGTTGCGCAGCCAGGGCTTACGTCAAGCGGTGGCCAGCGGCATCGCGGTCACGGTGGCCGCCGTCCCAGAAGGGATGCCGCTGGTGGCCACGCTGGCGCAGCAGGCGTCGGCACGACGGCTTACCCACTTCGGTGCCCTGGTCCGCATCCCGCGTTCGGTGGAGGCGCTCGGCCGTATCGATGTGGTCTGCTTCGACAAGACCGGAACGCTCAGTGAGAACCGGCTACGGGTGGCCCGGGTGCACCCGGCGCCCGGCAACTCGAGCGAGGAGGTGCTGCGCTGCGCGGCTCACGCCACGCCGGCTGCCAGCGGCGGCCCGCAGATCCATGCCACCGACGTCGCCATCGTCGAGGCAGCCGCCAGTTCGCTTAACGGCTCGGCCCCGGGCACAGAACCCGACGCTCACCTCCCGTTCCGCTCCGGCAGGTCGTTCTCTGCATCGGTGTCAGGCACCGAGCTGACCGTCAAAGGTGCGCCAGAAGTGGTGTTGGCTGCATGCGCAGACGGCGGCTCGAGCATGGAAGGCACGGTCAGCCAGCTGGCCGGCGGCGGGTTGCGGGTGATCGCGGTGGCACAACGCCGGCTCAGCCCGAAACAGGCTGAGTCGGTCCTCGACGACCCCGACGACATCACCGAGTTCTGCCACGACGGGTTGTCTCTGGTGGGTTTCCTCGGGCTGTCCGACACCCCGCGCGCGGAGGCCGCCGGCCTGATCGCGGATCTGCGCGAGCACGAACTGGACGTACGGCTGATCACCGGTGACCATCCGATCACTGCCGCGGCCATCGCCCAAGAGCTCGGCCTGCCGGTCAGCACCGACCAGATCATCAGCGGTGCCGAATGGGACGCCCTGTCGCGCAAGGACCAGGAGCGGGCCGTCGCGGAGCGCGTCATCTTCGCCCGGATGACACCGGAGAACAAAGTTCAGATCGTGCAGACGCTGGAACGCAGCGGTCGGATCTGCGCGATGGTCGGCGACGGCTCCAACGACGCGGCCGCCATCCGGGCCGCCACCGTCGGTATCGGCGTGGTCTCGCACGGCAGCGACCCCGCCCGGGTCGCCGCTGACATGGTGTTGATCGACGGTCGGATCGAGTCACTGCTGCCCTCGATCCAGGAAGGACGCCAACTCTGGCAGCGTGTGCAGGCGGCGGTGTCAGTGCTGCTGGGCGGCAATGCCGGTGAGGTGGCCTTCGCCATCATCGGAAGCGCGCTCACTGGTATCTCGCCCCTGAACACCCGCCAGCTGCTGCTGGTGAACATGCTGACCGATGCACTGCCCGCCGCGGCGCTCGCGGTCAGCCGGCCGAGCGACCCGACGAACTCCGACGCGCGCGGCCCGGATCAGCGCGCGCTGTGGCGTGCTGTCGGTATCCGCGGGGCGACGACCGCGGCTGCGGCCACCGGGGCGTGGACGATGGCCAGCTTCACCGGGCTGCCGCGCCGGGCATCCACAGTGGCGCTGGTCGCGCTGGTATCCGCCCAGTTGGGCCAAACCCTGCTGGACTCGCATGCCTGGCTGGTCGTACTCACCGCGCTGGGTTCACTTGCGGTGATGGGGACGTTGATCAGTATTCCGGTGGTCAGCCAACTGCTCGGCTGTACGCCGCTCGGCCCGCTCGGGTGGGGGCAGGCGCTGGGAGCCGCCGCTGCCGCGACCGCGGCCGTGGCAGTTCTGAATCGTGTGCTGACGGATCCGGACAAATCGGCCCCTTCAGACCCTCAGCCACCTGAGCCCTCGAAGAACGGTGAGACGTCGCCTCCGTCTCCGAGATCTCTACAATCTGCACAACCCCAACGCGCCACAGCAGCGCATAGAGTTCCAGCAACGGCACGCTCAGCACCGAAGCAAGCGACGAAATCGGGTCGGCAAGTCCGCCGGTCGTCGACATACGTCCGACGTTGATCGCACGACCAGGCGAAACAGCAAACCCCTCGTTACCGAAAGGCAAATGATGGCGGAAAAGAAAGCTCGTCGGGCAACGTCCCAGGCCGAGGCTGTGGAGAAAATCCGCGAAGGCGAGACCTTCTCCGTGAACCTGCCGGTGCTCGGTCAGGTGGAGATACCGCGACCCGAGCAACTGGCCTACTACGGCGGTCTGGCCGCCTTGGCCGCGTTCGAACTCATCGACTGGCCGGTTGCCGTGGTCATCGCTGCCGGACACCTCCTGGCGAGCAACCACCACAACCGGCTGCTCGAGGAGCTCGGCGAGGCGATAGAGGATGTCTAGCGGGCAACGCGGGTACCCCAACCCGCGTGTTGGATCAGGGGGGCTAGGGGTAGCCTCGCAAGCGGGCGATCCAACAAATTCAACAAGACGCGGGAGCGCACGGCGAGTGCGCTGAGAGGACGGCTTGGGGCCGTCGACCGTACGAACCTGACCGGGTAATGCCGGCGTAGGGAGATGACAAAAATGACCGTTACCGTCGAACCATCCGTGACCATCGGACCCATTGCGGGCAGCAGCAAGGCCTACCGCGAGATAGCGGGCCCAGGCGGCTTGGCTAGTGAGGGAGCCCGTCTTCGAGTGCCATTCCGGCGGGTGAACCTGTCCACCGGAGACCACTTCGACCTCTACGACACCTCCGGGCCGTACACCGACCCGGACGCGGTGATCGACCTGGCGGCCGGGCTGCCGGCCCGGCCCGGGGTGGTCGGAGACCGCGGCACTCAGCTGCAACGCGCCCGCGCCGGCGAGATCACGGCCGAGATGGCGTTCATTGCCGCCCGCGAGGACATGCCCGCCGAGCTGGTCCGCGACGAGGTCGCGCGCGGGCGTGCGGTGATTCCGGCCAACCACAACCATCCCGAGAGCGAGCCGATGATCATCGGCAAGGCGTTCGCGGTCAAGGTCAACGCGAACATCGGCAACTCGGCGGTGACGTCTTCGATCGCCGAGGAGGTCGACAAGATGGTCTGGGCCACCCGCTGGGGTGCCGACACCATCATGGACCTGTCCACCGGCAAGAACATTCACGAAACCCGCGAGTGGATTCTGCGCAATGCGCCGGTGCCGGTCGGCACGGTGCCGATCTACCAGGCGCTGGAGAAGGTCAAGGGCGATCCGACCGAGCTGACCTGGGAGATCTACCGCGAGACCGTGCTCGAGCAGTGCGAGCAGGGTGTGGACTACATGACCGTGCATGCCGGGGTGCTGCTGCGGTACGTACCGCTGACTGCCAGGCGGGTCACCGGCATCGTGTCCCGCGGCGGTTCGATCATGGCCGCCTGGTGCTTGGCGCATCATCAGGAATCGTTCCTGTACACCAATTTCGAGGAACTCTGCGATATCTTGGCGCGCTACGACGTCACCTTCTCACTCGGCGACGGCCTGCGCCCGGGATCGATCGCCGATGCCAACGACGCCGCGCAATTCGCCGAGCTGCGCACCCTGGGCGAGCTGACCAAGATCGCGAAAGCCCATGGCGTACAGGTGATGATCGAGGGCCCGGGGCATGTCCCGATGCACAAGATCGTCGAGAATGTGCGGCTGGAAGAGGAGCTGTGCGAGGAGGCCCCGTTCTACACGCTGGGCCCGCTGGCCACCGACATCGCGCCGGCTTACGACCACATCACCTCAGCGATCGGCGCTGCCATCATCGCCCAAGCCGGTACCGCGATGCTGTGCTACGTCACCCCGAAGGAACATCTGGGGCTGCCGGACCGCAAGGACGTCAAGGACGGGGTGATCGCCTACAAGATCGCCGCACACGCAGGGGACCTGGCCAAGGGGCATCCTCGCGCCCAGGAGCGTGACGACGCACTGTCGACGGCGCGTTTCGAGTTCCGCTGGAACGACCAATTCGCGCTGTCACTGGATCCCGACACCGCGCGCGAATACCACGACGAGACACTGCCGGCCGAACCGGCCAAGACCGCGCACTTCTGTTCGATGTGCGGGCCCAAGTTCTGCTCGATGCGGATCACCCAGGATGTTCGCGACTACGCCGCGAAACATGGACTCGAGACCGAAGAGGACGTCGAAGCGATGTTGGCCAGCGGAATGGCCGAGAAATCGCGCGAGTTCGCCGAGCACGGCAACCGGGTGTATCTGCCGATCACGCAGTGAGCTACCTGCCGCTGGCAGCGCCGGGCACCACGCCGCTTCGGGTACTGTCCATCGCCGGATCGGACTCCGGGGGCGGCGCAGGCATCCAAGCCGATATGCGCACCATCGCGCTGCTGGGTGTACACGCGTGCGTGGCGGTTACCGCGGTTACCGTGCAGAACACATTGGGAGTCAAGGGCTTTCACGAAGTTCCCGACGACGTCGTGGCCGGCCAGATCGAAGCGGTGGCCACCGATATCGGGATCCAGGCCGCCAAGACCGGGATGCTGGCATCGTCGGGCATCATCGCAACAGTCGCCGCCACCTGGCGCCGGCTCGAATTGACGGTGCCGCTCGTCGTCGACCCGGTATGCGCATCCATGCACGGAGACGCACTGCTGGCGCGAGAGGCCCTGGATTCGCTTCGCGATCAACTCTTTCCGTTGGCCACTCTGGTGACACCGAACCTCGACGAAGTGCGACTGCTGGTAGATATCGAAGTCACCGACTCTAATTCGCAGCAAGCAGCGGCCAAGGCCCTACACGCGCTGGGCCCACGGTGGGCCCTGGTCAAGGGCGGACACCTGCGGTCGTCCCAGCGCAGCTGCGACCTGCTCTACGGTGGCCCTTCCGGAGGCGCCGACTTCTACGAGTTCGACGCAGCGCGGGTGCCCACCGGCAACGACCACGGCGGTGGTGACACGCTGGCGGCTGCGGTGGCTTGCGCGCTGGCGCACGGGTACACCGTGCCCGACGCGGTCGGCTTTGGGAAGCGATGGGTTACCGAATGCCTACGCGCCGCCTATCCACTGGGCCGCGGCCACGGGCCCGTCTCAGCACTGTTTCGGCTGTCATGAACCTCGACGAGATCGCCGGCGTCACGCACGAACCCGCAGGCGCCCCAGCCGGACGCCCAAAAGGAGTGGTGGTGCTGACCCACGGCGCCGGTGGTAACCGAGAATCCCCGCTGCTGCAACAGGTTTGCGACGAATGGGCCCGCCGCGGCTGGTTGGCGGTGCGGTACGACCTGCCCTACCGGCGGCGGCGGCCCACCGGGCCACCGTCCGGCTCGGCGGCTACCGACCGGGCAGGGATCGTCGAGGCGATCACGTTATGCCGCAGCCTTGCCGACGGCCCGCTCATCGCCGGCGGCCATTCCTACGGCGGTCGGCAGACATCGATGGTGGTTGCCTCGTCAACGCAACGGACCGAAGCGCCGGTGGACGTTTTGACACTGTTTTCCTACCCGGTTCATCCGCCCGGTAAGCCGGAACGGGCCCGCACCGAGCATCTGCCCGATATCGCGGTGCCTACCGTGTTCACCCACGGGACGTCGGACCCCTTCGGTACGCCCGCC
>Ga0116129_1001770_pt1 | contig 11573 bp, 4 predicted proteins | sample June2015DPH_17_2_FD_89732 | JGI IMG/M metagenome (GOLD analysis project Ga0116129, IMG submission 89732) | Peatland microbial communities from SPRUCE experiment site at the Marcell Experimental Forest, Minnesota, USA - June2015DPH_17_10 | ecosystem: Environmental > Terrestrial > Soil > Wetlands >...
GATCGCGGCACCGCCCGGCTGGACCACCCCATTGATCGCACCGGCAACCTCGCCGCTGCCGACGATGCGGTTGGTAATGGTGATCTGGTAGACATCCAATGTCGTGCTCATATGCGGCAGCGGGCGCCACACCAGCCCCAGGCTATAGTCCATGGATTTTTCCGGTTGCAGTTTTCCAAGCCCCAGCGCGGCAGCGGCCGGCGAGTTAGGCGGCAACTGGATGTACGCGGTCGTGGGTCCCACATTGGTCGAGGAATAGAACTCTTCAGCCAGCGTCGGTGCTCGGAATCCGTTGTTCACGGTCCCGCGCAGCGCAAACTCGGGCGAAAAGTCATAGCGCGCCGTCAACTTGCCGACGGTGGCATCGCCAAAGTCACTGTAGTGCTCGTACCGCGCCGCGCCATCCACGCGTAGACCATCAATGGGCTGGGTGGCCAAATCGACGTAGATCGAACGGTTGGTCCGGTCGTGCGTTCCAGCGTCCAGCGGCGTGAATCCAGGATAAGACTGCGCGCCGCCGGCCTCGTACGACAGCGGCACGCCGGCTTGGATTTGATATGTCTCGCGACGGTATTCCGCGCCGAATGCCACCGTCAAAGGTCCCGCCAAGCCGATGTTGAAGTCGCGCTTGATATCCAGGTTCGAGGTCCACTGAGTTGAGGTAAGCGCACCATCATCGAAGTTGGTGGGGGTCGGTATGCCGTTGGTGTTGTAAGTGCCGGCGTTGTAAGAATCAATGGTCGAAACACCGACCCTGTCGCTGCCATATCCGGTCGCCAAATCCCAATCCCACGAAGCGATGCTGCCCTTCACCCCCAAATTGACCTGGTAGTCATCTTCGTCGCTCGCCTCTTGCGGATTGAAGCCGTAGGGGAATGGATAAATGGTGGCGCCGCCTGGGGGCGTGTACGCCACTTTCGAGGGGACGCGGTAGTTTTCGTAAGACGCGGCATCCTTGTGGCCGTAGGTGCCAAAAAAATACAGCTCCGTACCGCCATCGAAGTCGTATCCGGAGTTCACCGAAAACATCTTCTGGCGAACGGCCGCATCGCCCGAAATCGCATTCTCGTACGGGTAGCCGGGCACATTCATGATGTTGGTGTCAGGGTAGGTGGTCGCGGCCGGCCCTCGGGGATCAGGTTCACCCACATTGCTGTGGCCGTGGCTGCGATATTCGCCGGTCAAGCTGAAGAATCCTCCGGTCCCAGCCTCAAAGCCGGCATTACCGCTGACGTCTTCCGTGCGTCCGCCGCCCGCATCACCGTATTGCCCGTAGAGGCCCGAGAGCGAGCCGCCGGAGTTATTCTTTTTCAAAATGATATTGACCACCCCGGCGATGGCGTCGGATCCGTATTGCGCCGCTGCGCCCTCGGTGAGCACTTCGACGTGGTCGATGGCATCCAACGGAATGAAATTCAAATCCACGCCGGCGGCTCCCTGAAACGGCGAGCCCGTATCAACGGCGAGATTCGCCGTCGTGTGACGGCGCTTGCCGTTGACCAGCACCAGAACATCATTGGGACTGACGCCGCGCAAACGGGCCTGCAAGGTTTGCCCCGCCATATCAAAGCCGAAAGCCTGCATTTGCAGCGAAGGCACCAGAGTCGATAGGGCCGACATGAGGTCGGGGGCACCGGATGCTTTGAGGGCCTCGGCGCTCACAACTTGGATGGGCGCCGCGCTGTCCGAAGCTTTGATTCCCGTCTGACGCGATCCGGTGACGATGACCTCGTCCAGATCGCTTTCCCCTGTCGTGGGTGTTTCGGCAAATACTTGCACAGCCGGCCATAGTGCCGCGGCACTGAGCAGCGCGATGGTCGCGCACAAGTTACGCAACTTTGCATCATCCCGATTCGCCGTCATTGAATTGCCGGCCTTATTTTTGGCTATCAGCATCTGGCACCCCTTGTTGTTTGTGACTCACCCGCGTTGCGCATTTGCATCGTCCAATGCGCTGCTGCTAGCTGGCTGAGGTGCAATTAGTGGGCCAAACCTCCACAGCGTGGTTTTGGCTGAAGTGTGGAGGCAGGAAATTTCAGCGCTTTTACTCGACTAAGATCAGATATTTCATAAATTTGAAATATGATCCTCACTAGCTTCAAAGCTATGCCTGTTGTTGGTTTTTTCCGACATACGCATTGCCGCAGGCGAAATCCTGTCATCAGAAGGTGCACGGTTTTGACCGGCACGCACCGTCTGAGCGCAGCATGTCACCGACGGCGAGGCGCGGTACTTGCGGAAACCCAGACGCGCCGGTGTGCGCTGCGCCTACTGTGCGCAGCCGCGCGTAGGCTCGGCGTTCATAGCCCCAGAACGACGATTTTGGCGTTGACTTTGGGCGTCGGCCAGATGGGCGAGGTCATGCCCACCGCCACCGCGATCTTTTGTCCAACGCCCGTGTCATAGGTGATGACTCCGCCGCCGACGGCGCCGCCCAGATCCTTTGACCACAATTTCTGGCCGCTCGCCGCATCGAGGGCGTACAGATTTCCGCCCATGTCGCCGAACAAGACCAGTCGGCCACTGGTGGGCGTCACTCCTCCCATGAGGGGAAACGGCGCTCGGAATTGCCATTTGCGCTCGCCGGTGTCCGCGTTGCTGGCGGTCATCCAGCCAGACCACATCTTCTGATCGTCCTGTTTGCCGAACCCTCTCGTCGCGCCGCCCCAGGGCTTGCCGGGCGGTACGCTCTCCAGCGCGCTGACGCTCACGGCTTGCACCGTGGTGCACCAGTCGACTTCACCGGTAAAGATGAGATTGTTCGCAGGGTCGAAAGCCGGGCTGTTCCACTCCGCCCCGCCCTGGGTCCCGGGGCAAAATCGCGTCCCCTGCGCCGTCATCGGCGCCTCGACGTTGGACACCGTCGTCACCGGCTTGCGGTAGACGAGTTTGCCGGTATTCAAATCGATCAAGTACAAGTGGCCATCCTTGGGCGCCTCGGCCAGCATGCGGTGGCCGACCCTGCTGAGGAACAGCACCGGCGGGGAGGACACGTCCCAATCATGGAAGTCGCGCTTGACCAGCTGGAAGTGCCGTTGGAACGCCCCTGTTTTGGCGTCGAGAATCACGATCGAGCTGGCGAACAAATTCTCCCCCTGCCGCGGCTCCTTGATAAAATCAGGCGCCGGATTCCCTGCAGGCACGTACAGCAGGCCGGTGACCGGATCCAGCGAATAAGAAGTCCACGTCGCGCCGCCGGTGATGGGAAATCCTTTGGCTTCCTTCCAAGTCGCGGCGTCCAGCGACTTCGGGTCGGGCGCTGCCGGACCGCGCGCCGTGTCGCCCGGACCCTTGGGAACCAGATAGAACTCCCACAGGATATGGCCGTCTTTCGCGTCGAGCGCATACATGCGGCCCTTTACACCCTTGTTATCGCCTCCGGCATTGCCGATGAACACCATTCCGTTCCAAGCGATGGGTGCGGCCGGCGCCGACTCGCCTTTCGACGCATCTGCGATCACCGTTGCCCAGAGGCGCTTGCCATTCTTGGCATCGTAGGCGATGACCTTGCCGTCCGCGGTTCCCCTGAACACGCGATGATCCAACCAGGCCAGCCCGCGGTTCACCTTCAGATCGCCGGAGGGCGAATCTTCGTGGCTGCGCCAATTCTGCTTGCAGTTGTTGGGATCAATGGAAAAGGTATCGCGTTCCGTGGTCCCGAACAGAGCTCCATCCACCTGGAGAAGGCCTGTCTGGAAAGACACCTGTTCGCCGGTATCGAATGTGCACAGGACTTTCAGGCCGGTCACATTTTTGTTGTCGATCGATTCAAGCGTCGCATATCGATCGGAGGTCAAGGTGCGATTGTAGGTCGGCCAGTCCGTGCTGCTGCCGCGAGCCTGCACTGACAGGATGGACAGCGCCGCAACCGTTGCTGCTAAGCCGATGATGGTTCGCATGAGAAATTCCGTGTTCGTGGTTTTGGCGGAGTCTAGCGCGTCAAACCCAGCGCCGATGTCAGAGGCTACCTACAGTGATCGTCGCGATTGTGGCCGAATGCACGGCGAACTCCCGTGCGCTTGGGCGTATCTTTAGCCGCATGGCCCAAGATCCGCCCTCGCCTGCCGAACTGCCCTCTTCCGCCAAGGAGAATCTGGAAGTGCTATCGCGCTTCCAAGACCGCGAAGAGGAGCAGATTTCCGGCGTTCAATTGGCCATCGAACGCATCAGCCGGTTCTTTGGCAGCCCGGCGTACTTTGCCTTCGTTGTCGTCTTCATCGTGCTGTGGGTGCTCGTCAACACCTGGGGACTGCGCCATGGGTGGCACCCTGTGGATGCGCCGCCTTTCCAGTGGCTGCAAGGATTAGTCAGTTCCAACGCTCTGCTGCTCACCGTGGCGGTGCTGATTCGCCAAAATCGCATGGCGCTGGTCGCGGAGCATCGCGCGCATCTTGACCTGCAAATCAACCTGCTGACCGAACAGAAGGTCACGAAGATCCTGCAAATCATCGATGAGCTGCGGCGCGAGCGCACCACCCAGCGCGGCCATACGGATGAGCAAGTGACCGAGATGAGCAAGCCGGCGGACGCTCACGCCCTGATGCATGCCATCAAGGAAAAACAAGGAGAACGTTGATCGCCGTCAGCTATACAGGTGCCGCCGTGTCAGAGGCAGGTCGGGAATGCCGGCTGTCCGCTTGTTCGCCAGCACTTGGTAAATGCCGATCTCTCCTGATTCGAATTGCAGCGCGCACGCGGCCATATAAAGCCGCCATACACGATAGGTCGCCTCGTTGACGTACTGCAGCGCCCGCGGTCGGTTGTGCTCCAGCCGCGCCACCCAGTGCCTCAAGGTCATCGCATAGTGCGGTCTCAGCGCCTCGACATCGGCAATCTCGAACTTCGAGCGCTCCATGAAGCGCTGGATGTTGCCGATGGTATCGAGCTGTCCGTCCGGAAACACATAGCGATTGATGAATTCCGTGGACGCCGACCGTTCCCAACCTTCCGAGTCGTGGGTGATGCCGTGATTGAGGAACAAACCGCGCGGTTTGAGCAGGCGGTGCACGGTGGAAAAGTACACCGGCAGATTCTTCAGTCCGACATGCTCGAACATGCCCACGCTGGCGACCTTGTCGTAGACCGACTCGCCCGGCAGATCCCGGTAGTCCAGCAATTCGACCGTCACTCTCTGGGTGAGGCCCGCCTGTTCGATCCGCTCGCGGGCCACCTTCAATTGCTGGGGACTCAGGGTCACGCCATGGGCGCGCACCCCATAGTGTTTCGCCGCATAAATAACCAGCGCGCCCCACCCGCACCCGATGTCCAGAAAATTCTCTTCCGGCTTGAGCGACAGTTTGCGGCAAATATGTTCGAGTTTTGCCTGTTGAGCGGCATCCAGGCCGGCGTCCGGTGTCTCGAAGTACGCGCAGGAATACACCATCGCGGTATCCAGCCATAGCGCATAGAACTCGTTCGAGACGTCATAGTGAAAATGGATCGCCTCGCGATTCTCCGCCTTCGAGTGCGCCTTGATTCTGGGCGCATGTGAGGGAGCGAAGAGCGCGTCGGAGTGACGGGCAGCCGCATTCAGCATTTTGAGATGCAGCGCCTTGAAGGCCGCCAGAAGTTTTTCTCCGACGGGCATCTGCAGCACATCGAGATGATCTTTGAGGCTCAACGCGGCGAAAAAATCTCCTTCGATATCCAGATCGCCTCGGAAATAAGCATCCGCCAAGGCGAGCGGGTCGCGCCCGAGCACCGCCGACCACACCGCTTCGGGGGTGCGAAACACCAGGGTGAAGGGTGAGGACTCCTCGCCGGCGGCGGCAATCGCGCCCACCCGAACGGTCGTGCCGTTCCACAGACGCAGATTGAGACTGCCCGGATAGCGTCGAAACAGGCGCGTCAACAATTCGCGCGCCTGGGCGCTCCCTCGGAATCGCGCCAAGGCATTGTCTGAACTGGTCGCTGTGGAGGCCGAAGTCGCGGGCGATCCCTTGCCCAACGCAGACCCAGCGTGCAATTGATTAGTCATACAGACACCCCCTCACGTGCTCATACGAACCCAAGCAATATGCGTACCACCGCGAAAGGCGCCGAAAATCAAAGACTTCCGGCGATTTCGCGATGAATTTCTTACATAGTCATTCCACTTGTCCCAAAGTTTCAGTCGTCTTGCCGACGATTCGCTACTTGGCGCTGCCGTTCTTGGTCCGCTCGATAAACGCGGCGACGTTGGCATGCAGCGCCTTCAGATCCGGTTCATGGGCATACACCATATGCCCAGAAGTATAGAAATGCATCTCGATATTGCCCTGGAGCGTGCCCTGGATCGGCAGCTGGCGCAATTCGTACTCGGCGGCGAAATAGGGAGTGGCCAAATCGTAGTATCCGCCGTTCAATTGCACCTTAAGGTTGGGGTTTTGCTTCATCGCCACCGCCAGGTCCGGCATGACATTGATGGGGCCGGGAATCTTGGTCTGCGCCCCCGGCGGCTGGTGCAGATAATCCCAGAATTTGCCCACATCGTTCTCTGGCTTATAGGTTTTCCCATCGCCGAATTTGAGCGATGTCCTGACATAATCGTTGAATGCGGAAACATAAGCCGATGAAATAGCAGCGGATTGCGGATCATAGTCGGCCTCCTTGCTCATCGGATCGATGGTGGGACCTGCAAACCGCGTGTCCAAGCGGCCGGTGGTGATTTCGGCCCCCAACAAGGTTTTTTCGAATTCTCCGCCGTTCACCCGCAGATTGGCCCGCTCCACGTACTCAGCCGGCAGGCCGGTGTACTCGTGCAGCTTGGCGGCGATCTGTGACTTGCGCTCCGCGCTCAAGGTCGATCCTGCCGCGAGGGCCTGCAAGTATTCGGTCATCGCAAAATTTTCCACTTCGCGCAGCAGCGGTTCCAATGCGCCCGGCTGATTTTGCAGCTTGTGGTGGTACCACGCCGTCGCCGTGTAAGTGGGCAATGCCAGCGCATACGGTAAATCCACGCCGGGGTTGAACTGCGGTCCGTCAACGCTGTCGTCGAAATTCAATATCTGCGACAAAAGTATGACGCCGTTCAAGTCCAGGGACTTCTCATTCTCGAGAATGTTTGCCAGGGCCGCCGAGCGCGTCGTTCCATAGCTTTCGCCGAACAGATATTTCGGAGAATTCCACCGATTGTGCCGCGACAGGAACTCCACGATGAAATTGGCAAAGGCGTGCGCATCTTGATCGACGCCATAGAATGCCTTTTCCTTGTCCGCCCCGCGCAAATGGCCGAATCCGGTACCGGGGGCATCGATGAACACCAAATCGCTGGCATCCAGCAAGGTGTACTCATTGTCGATCACCCGATAGGGCGCCGCCGGACTGTGCGTGTCATCGGCGGTGACCACCCGCTTCGGGCCGAAGGCGCCCATATGCAGCCACACCGACGATGAACCCGGGCCGCCGTTATAAATGAACGTGATGGCGCGGTGGCCGTCCTCTTTGTCACCACGGAAATAGGCCACATAGGACATGCCCACTTCCGGCGGCTGCGGAGGCGGCGTCCCGCCCTTGTCTTCGTGCGGCGGCGGCGGATCATCGTCCAAGGGATCTTTGACATGCACCACCAGGATGCCGGCTTCGGTTTGATAGCCGATCGGATGACCGCCGATCACCACGGAACCTGAGCTCTTTTGATGCTCATCCTTGAGGTAACGCGGCGATTCCGTGGGTTCGGACACCAACGCGATCTTGGTGTCGGGAGCATCGCTGGGATTCCGTTCGGCGGCCTGCGAGTGCGCTGCGCCGAGCGCGACGGATGCGCCGAACGCGAGACTCCAAAAAGAAGCGCATATCAATCCGCGGATATTCAAATCCATTCTTTTCCGACTCCTAAGGGGCGAAGCCGCTATTGTAAATGCAAAGCGCTCTTCAATATTCAAATTGATAGCGCAGACCGACGCTGCTGCCTGGATCGTTGTCAGGCGTCGTGCCTTGAACCGAGGCGGTTCCATTTCCCAATCGAGTTTGCAGCTTCAGATGCTTGGTCAAGTCCACATCCGCTTCGAGCTGACTGGTGCCGGTGGTACTCTGTTTGGCTTCGAGGTAGATGCGCTTGGAAACATAGCGCCCTGCGGCGATGCTGGCCCCCGTGTCGGCCCCGGTCGCGGTGGTGCCGCCCGCACCGATGCTGAGGCGGTCCAATCCCAAGCTTCTTTGAATTTTGACCAGCGGATTGAGGCTGCCGTTTCCGCCCACGCCGCTGAACGAAGCGAGCGCGGCGCCCACTTGCGCCAACTGCAGGGGCGTGAGCTGTTGAGTCGGTGCGCCGAACAGCAACAGCGCCATGATTTCATCCTGGGGCTTTGGCGGGTTGCTCGTGAACTCGAATTGCGGCGCATCCGCCAACCCGGTGATGTGCAGGATGGCGGTCGTGTCGGTGACCGTCGCCTGCGCCGTGAAATCCAGCGTGGGATCGATCTTGTTCCTGAGGCCGGCGCCGTTGAAGCTCACGCGTCCCGCCGAGAAATTAAGTCTCCCCGAGGCCAGCGAGAATGTGCCGCGTTGCAGATCGAATGCGCCGGTCACGACGGGCGAATCGGCCGTCCCGCTGATTTGCAAGTCTCCGCCCATTTCCGCGTCCAGACCCCGCCCTTGTACCAAGATTTCCTGGGGCGCTTGCACCGACACGTTGATACCAATGATCAGCGGCTTTTCGGGCACGGCGACCGTCGTTTTGCCCCGCCGGCGAACATCGAGCACCGCGACATTGAGCGGCATACCGTTGGGAATGCCTATCAAGGTGCGGTTGAGGTGCACGCTCCCGCTCACATCAAGGCGCTCGCGGGCCGTGCCCTTGATGGCCAGATCCGCGTTCAGATTCGCGGTGACCAATTTGCTCACGATGGGCTGTGCATTGCGGGCGGTCACGGTGAGATCCACCGGAATCCCCTTTTGCAGAATCCCGACTGAGCCGCTCATCGACACGGTGCCGGGCGGGGCCGAGGCGGTGAAACTTTTGATTTGCAGCGCTCCTTCGTTGCCGGCAATTTGCGCGGTGATGTCGCTGAGAGTGACGCCGCGCCCATAGTCGTTGACTTTGCCGTTTTTGAGCTCCAGCGTGCCCGCGATCTGCGGCGCCGCGACGCTGCCGGTGACGGTCGCGTTGATATCCAGCTGGCCCGATGCGTGCTGGCCGCGCGCCTCGAGAAAGGGGTTCACCACGCCCACGTCGAGCTTACCGTTGATTTTCATGTTGACCTCGCCGTCGCTGGCCAGCGGCGCTTCGCCAACAGCGCTCAGCTGCGATGCCGCGCCCGCGTCTAGTCGTGCATCGATGTCAGCCGTGTGTCCGCGCAGGCCGGCCGTGACGCGGATATTGGCAGGCGGCAACCCTAAGGCGGCGTCATCGGCGGACTCGATGCCGACGGCGTGGACCGTGATTTCGCCCACGGGTTTAGCCAAGCTGCCGTGCAAATCGGCCTGGGCGTCGATGACGCCTTGCGCCAACAGATTGGGGAGGAAGACGTTGATCAGCGCAGGCTGTACATTGCGCAGCGATCCGCGCAGCTCGAGCGTCGGTGTCAGCTGCCCTTGCAGGTCGAGTTCAGCCTTTTGCGACCCCACTTTGAGCCGATCGACGGAAAGACCATTCCCAAAGTGAATGTGCGCAGGTTCGATCAAATGGAATTCCTGTCCGCGGTAATTGCCGAGGACGCTGGCCAGCGACACCTTGCTGGAATCGAGATTCAAATTGCCGCTCGTGTCGAGACTCGCCGCCGCACCCTTCAGTGTTGGAATTTGGACGCCGGCCTTGAATGCGAAGGCATCGGTAAATCCGTTGCCCGACACGTGCGCGGTTCCGGCGATGCCCGCCACCCGCACGTCTTGCGCGTCGACCTGCACGTGCGCGCGCGTGCGCGCGCCGTCGGGACGCAGGACCAGATTGCCGGCGAGGCTGCCGGCTAATTCCACGCCGAGAAGATGCTGCAGATCCTGAAGCTGCGCGACCGCCAGGTCCAACTGACCATGCATCTGTGTCATATCCCTGGCCAAGGTGATATCGCCATTCATGTGCAGGCTTTTCCAACTCGCCCGGTGAATGACGGCGTGAAACGCCCGGTCGGCGCTGCGCTCCATGGCAGCATCGAGGTTGAGCGGCGCCCCATCCAAGGAACCCTGGGCCGTCAGCGTGCCCGCGGGCGTGGCCGGCAGGCCGCGCGCCTTGACCTCGGCGGTCAGCGCGCCGCTTGGCGAGCCTCTGACCGAGAGCATGGAACTTAAACTGGCTGAAACGGCCAGGGCGTTGGGCGGACCGTCCACTGATCCGGACCCCTTCAGCGTGCCGCCGAGCACCGGCGACAGGATACTGAGGTCCGACAAGGCGAGATCCCATCGCCCTTTGATGGATCGGGCGCTGACGGTACCGTTCGCGCCAAGCGCGAGCGTGCGGCCGGAGAATTTCAGACTGTCGATGTTGAGCGCGGCGTCCTTGAATGAGCCTGAGAATTCCAACCTCGCCCGATCCCCGATGGCCCGGGCCCAGATTTGCGGGCCGGGCAGGAGAGCACCGCTGGCGTCGAGTTTTATTTGCGTCGCACTGGGATACCCACTCAATTGAGCATGGATGACGGCGCTGCCGCGCAGCTCCTGCGCCGCATAGGCGGCGAAGGGCGCGAGATTCGGCAGCCGCAGATCCACGGTCGCACTCTGATCACCGGCGGTGACTGCTTGGCCCTGCAGGGAAAACAACCGATGGGAAACGGAAACGTCGAGGCGACGCGCAGGATCATCCAGCCGCACGGAAGCGTCGATCTTGAGCGGATCAGATTCCAACAGCCGAGGCTGAGAACCCGGGATGATCACGCCTCGGGCGAGCGCATGCAGCTCGGCGTTACCCAGATCGGCCGCAAGATCGGCGGTGAGCGCCGCGGCCTGCGTGCCCGGGGCGCGCAGCCGCGTGAGTTCAAGGTGGCCTTCGGCGTTCGGCGACTTCATATTGCCATGCCAGCGGCCGTTCAAGACGGCGCGCTCCCAGCCGACGTCCGGCCGCGGATTCATGGCGCCGGATTCGAACGAAAACGCCAGGTCCCCGGACAACTCGTTGAGGTTCACAGTGCCTTGCGCGTGCCCGGTCAAGTTCCCCGCCTGAAGCGAAATATCGAGTTGTTCCGCCGAGCGCGGGCCGTTCAAGTTCACCGCGGCCTGCAGTGCACCCAAGCCGGGTAAGGAGAGGATATTCTCCAGCGGACCGCCGGCCGGCTCATGCAGCTTGAGTGAGCCGTCCATCCGCTGCTCATCGAAATGCAGATGCACCTCATACTCGCCGTCACTGCCGATGCGCCGGGCTGAGGCGTCAAACAGCATGTCGTGAAGGGAGCGCAGATGCGCACTGCCGCCGGCGACGAGCGAGGCCGGCGCTCCGGCCAGTGACGCGCCCAAATCCAGCCTGCCGATGGACGCTCGTGTCACATCGATGCGGGGTATCGACGCGTTGCCATTGTCCTGTGTGGCAGAGCTTTGCGGCAACCGCTCCATATCGACGGTGGCCACCTGCAATCGATCGATCTGCAGACGGCTTTCAAGGTAAGCGAGCGGCGTCCAGTCCAATTCGATGCCCGTGGCCGTTAGCCAGACCCCGCCGGCGTCGCGCA
>Ga0116129_1001771_pt1 | contig 11571 bp, 16 predicted proteins | sample June2015DPH_17_2_FD_89732 | JGI IMG/M metagenome (GOLD analysis project Ga0116129, IMG submission 89732) | Peatland microbial communities from SPRUCE experiment site at the Marcell Experimental Forest, Minnesota, USA - June2015DPH_17_10 | ecosystem: Environmental > Terrestrial > Soil > Wetlands...
ATCCTTAATCAGGAAGACGCGAACGTCGACCGCATAGTCAGAAGCGTTTGCCGAGGCTGCTGACATTCCAATATTCGCGCGTCAGCAGAAGTCTAGCGCGGCCGAGCAAAGCGCTCAGGAACCGCTCGCAAAAGTAAGAGGGAAGACAATGAACACTATCTACTCTTCCAACTATCCGATCGCCCGCCGGGCCTTATGGAGACGAGACGTCTTTATGGTCTTTGCCTTCTTCGCTTGGGCAGTTGTCCTGGGTTTGTTACCGGTCTTGGCTCTCGGCGCGTTGATATCAACTTGAGCCGGCTACGGCATAGATATTTAACATCTGCCTTTTCAACCTGAACAGCAGCGGCGAACGACTCGGTCGATCTCTCTTCTCGCCCGACGGCATGAATCAGGATGATCATTGAAAATGGCGATCGTTGCGCCGTCCCCTGGGGTTGTCGGTTTACTTGGATAATAGCGAATGCTGGTCGGCGCCGACGATGCGATCACGGTCTCTGCACGACTTGGAGCAAATTGATATGATCAAAAAGTTGGAATCTTCGGAAGCACTCGCCGTAAGGGCTGCGAAAAGCGGTCGTTTCGATCCAACGAGCATCGTCCTGCATTGGCTCACGGTGCTGCTTATCATCGGCCAGTTTACAACGGCGTGGCTGCACGAGGCCGTCGGTCACGGGACCAGCTTGGCTTTGGCAATTCTGGCAGCGCACCGAACGATGGGTGTGTTGACATGGACCGTTGGGTTGGCGCGCCTCGCCTGGCGGCGCAGGTTCGCCTATCTACCGCCATTTCCGGAGAGCATGCCGAAGCTGCAGGAATGGATCGCGAAGGCCAATGAATACGGCCTTTATGTCCTGCTCTTGATGCAGCCGATCACAGGCCTCGGCGATGCCGTGTTTCACGGCCGCCCCTTCACGTTGTTCATCTGGCAAGTGCCGGCGCTATTGGCACCGGACGCAGCCATCCGCAGCCTGTTCCAGGAGGCTCATGAGCTCGGCGCCAAGGCGCTCCTCGCCCTCATCGGCCTGCACGCGGGCGCTGCGCTTTTCCACGGCCTGGTTTTGCGCGACGGCGTACTGCAACGGATGCTGCCGTTGTCCATCAGCAATAACTTTCTGACCGCGCGCGCCAACGCCGTTCGCCTGCTCCTTGGTACGTTTTGGAATAAAATCACCTCTTGAAGATTCTGGGGCTTCATATCCACGACTCCTGCTAACCCTGGGTTATCCACTTCGAAACCAGTTCCGCGTCTGTGGGGAATTGATGCGCTGGAGAGCAATCAGCTTTGGAAGGGCGAGGATAGTCTACGCTTTCGGCGCGGCGCAAAGTCCGCGAAGACATGGACTCGTTTATCGCACGCCGTCTCGTTGAACGCGTTTAGTTTGGCCTCCTTGTGCGGAACGGACTGGCGATGATTGACCTAATATAGCAAGGGAGATTACGCGAGCGCACAGATAGAAGCGAAGGGCGCGCAGTTGGGAATATGGGGCGGTAGTTTTGTTGAGCCGTGGCGCTATAGAGCTTGCAGGCGATCAGGCGAAGAGCCTGATAACTGTTCTGATATACAAACCGATTCTACTTTCTGACGAAGGCTGAGAGAAAATGTTGATGAGGCTCCGCGGCGTACCAGCGATTGCTATTCTTTTTGTGTTTGGAATAACATCGGTATTTGCAGCCCCGATCGAAAGGGCCGTTGACTCTGCCGAGTGCAAGGGGATCATGGCGCGCCTCCTTGAAGCGACCAATACAAGTTTCGCCCACTATTCGCCTTCAGGCGATACTGTGTTCCTTAGAAACCCCGAAATTGTGCTGAGTTGCAAGAGTCATCGGTTTACCCGTATTTCTCTTGTGTGGGATGCGAGCGGTTTTCCGCCGAACGCGTGGTTCGGCCTACTCGTGAAGGCGGGCAAAGCGGTAACGGGAGTCGATTTGAAGGAGCTGGAATCAGCATCCCGTCAGTGCCACCGCTCGGCACTGAAGGACAAGACAGAACTAGCGGACATCGAAATCCCCAACGCAAAAATCGAGTGTCAGGCTTTCACGCGTGACGGGGGTGGCGTCAACATTAGTATTTGGATAAACGACCGCGATAGTCGAAAAGGCGTCGAAGAGCCTCCGTCTCTCGGAAGCGGTGCGGCCCTATTAAGAGAACCCGGCTAACACGGGGCTAATAGCAGCAGCCACAGCAGGGAAACCGATCCGTTTGCCCCAACGCGGAGAAATAGTATGACCGTTGCACCCCAAGGCGCTCCTGATCGCCGTAAGAGTCACCCCCGCTGGGCAACTCACATCTGATCGAGCGATGCTCCTGCCTTATGCGGGAGATCTTTAGCCTTACCGCGCTGGGTTCAGCTGATCTCGGCGAGGTCGATGCATGATGGGCCGTCTGAACAGCGAGCAGGGCCACTTTTCTACCACTTCAACCTTGAAGCTGCGGTGCCTGACGATCACCTCGTTCGGCGCTTCGACACGGCTCTCGATCTGTCCTGGCTTCGCAGCGAACTTGTGCCTCATTTATTCGTCGATGGGGGCGCCCGTCGATTTGATCCAGAACTGATGGTCCGGATGCCGGTCGTGGGATATGTTATTGCGATCCGCTCGGAGCGGTTGATCTGTCACGAAGGTGAACCTCACCTAATGCGGGTTCTGCAAGCCCGGCGTCGAGGACGCCATCCCAGGATCATTCGGCGTTTTCGCGTGCCCGCAACGAGCGCTTCCGCGAGGAAGATCTTTTCCCTTATGTATTCGAGCGGGTCGTCAAGGCAATGCATTGCGGCGGTCTAGTTGGTAGCGAAGGCTTTGCGGCCGCATTCGTCGCGGTCGGTTCGTTGACGATTTTGTGATTTTCATCGCCAGCGCCCGGAGCGGCGAATTGTTGCGCAGCGCTTCATTTTGATGTCGACGCAAAGCCAGCAAAATCAATGTTGCGGAGAGGTCGCTCAATGCGCCACTGCAGCGATCGCAGCCACTTATTGCAAATACAGCATGCGATTCCATGACGATCGAAGTCTCATCAAGTCTCGCGCTCAAAACGGCCCGAGCGGGAATAAATCGTTGAAACCCTCGGTCTAGTCTGTGTCCGGCCTAGTTACCGGTCTCAACAACAGAGGAAAAGCGCATGGCGCATGATCATCACGAAGACGGCCTCGACCGTCGTCACGTTCTCGAATGCATGCTCTGGGCCGGCACCGGCGTTCTATGGACGATTTCAGGCGGCGTACCGAAGTCGTTTGGCCTGCTGAGTGAAGCCGAGGCAGCAACCGCCGCGAAATCATTCACTTTCCTGCAGATTTCCGACAGCCACGTCGGCTTCGACAAGAAAGCCAATCCCAATGCACTCGGTACCCTGCAAGAGGCGATCGCGAAGGTCAAAGCGCTTCCCAACAAGCCGGCATTCATGCTCCATACCGGCGACATCACCCATTTGTCGAAGCCCAAGGAATTCGACGACGCCGCTCAGGTCATCGGCAGCGTGGGTCTTGACGTGCACTACGTGCCGGGTGAGCACGACAACCTCGACGAGGTACCGCTCAAGTCCTATCTCGAGCGCTACGGCAAGAACACCAAGGGAACGGGCTGGTATTCCTTCGACCAGAACGGCATCCATTTCATCGGTCTCAATAATGTGATGAACCTCAAGGCCGGTGGCATGGGCATGCTTGGGCCCGAGCAGCTGGCTTGGCTCGCCGATGACGTGAAGGGCCTTTCCGCCTCCACGCCGATTGTCGTCTTCGCCCACATCCCATTGTGGACGATCTCCAAGGATTGGGGCTGGGGCACCGATGATTCCGAGCAAGCGCTATCGATGCTGAAGCGTTTTGGATCGGTGACGGTGCTCAATGGCCATATTCATCAGTTGATGCAGAAGACCGAAGGCAACGTCACCTTCCACACCGCGAGGTCGACGGCCTTTCCACAGCCGGAGCCGGGCACGGCGCCCTCGCCAGGACCGATGGTCGTTCCAGCCGAAAAGCTGCGCTCCGTCCTTGGCATCAGGACCGTCGTCTACACCCAGGGCCAAAAACTGCTCGCGGTTACCGATCAACCGTTGGCGGAAAGCTAAGCCGACGTCGGGCCACCGGCACATTGATTCTCCGGGTCCCTCCTGAAGAGTCTCTGTGTCAGTGGCACGGCAGCCGTCTCTACCTTCGCGGGGCCCTTGGCGGCTCCCTAGCTGAAGGTTCTCGGCATTGATGACACGGCACCGTCCACCCGAAGGCACTCGCTCCGCCGCGACGTTCGGATCGAGTTTTCAAACTAAAGCACCAAATGCAACCACCGACCAAGCGATTGCACGCCCAATTGAGGGAGCCGCTGGTCTCAATATCGGAGCAAGATCATGAAGAGATCTATAGTAGCGGTGGGCATCCTTGCCGGCATCGCGTTCGGGACAACCGCCGTCGCGCAGACCAAGCCGACGATTCCGGTCATCGTAAAAGATATGACGTCGCCCTATTGGCGAACGGTGCTCGCCGGCGCACGGAAGGCCGGTCAGGACCTCGGCGTCAACGTTGTTGGGCTCGGCACGCAATCGGAGTCCGACACGAACGGTCAAATCAGCATCCTCGCAACGGCCGTTGCCTCGAACCCGGCGGCGATCGTCATCGCGCCCTCGGAATTTGCAGCACTTGGAAAGCCGATCGAAGAGGCCGCCAAGAAAGTCAAAATTATCGGGATCGAATCTGCCGCTGATACCAAAGCCATGACATCGCTTTTGGCGACCGACAATCTTAATGCGGGTCGCGTCGCCGCAGATGCTCTCGCTGTGGCAATCACGAAGTCATACGCTGACACCGAAGGTGACGTCGTGATGATCACTTCCATGCCCGGAGTTCCATCGCTCGATCAGCGCGCGAAGGGCTTCAAGGACGTGGTTATAGCGAAGTATAAGGCGCTGGATATCACTGCCGAGAAGGTCGCTGATGGCAAGCCGGCGACGGTCCTTGGCATTATGAACGACCTCATCGCCAACACTGGTGATTTGCGCGGCGTGTTCGTCTCAGATCCTACCACGGCGCAGGCCGTAAGTCAGGCCGTGGTCGAAAAGAAGACAAACGACAAGATCAATATAGTCGGCGTCGGCTCGGACGAGAAGCTCGTGAAATTCCTGCAGGACGACGTGATCACCGGGCTAGTGGTGGAGGATCCCTTCCGCATGGGTTATGAGGGGGTCAAGACGGCACTTGCCGCCTCGAAGGGCGAACAAGTGTCCGCCAATGTCGATATCGGGGTAACCCTCATCACCAAGGCCAACATGGGCTCCGCGCGTTCGCAGGAACTCCTCAAGCCGAAGGTCGAATGACCGGGGGGCGTAGAGCTCAAGTCAGACGACCCACGCTTGTACTGGCTGGACAGGCATACGGTGTCCAAATTAATTCGGTGACGGGCTTTGATCGCTGCGATACCGACAGACCTCATGGCGCAACATTGCGCCACGCGCTTGTGGCTCTCAGTCTCAGGTTTTTCGCAAATACCACAGGCGATTTAAACCGGCGTTCTTATGTCAATCCCCACGGACCGCGACCTCGAATGTATGGCAAGTCTACGGACCGGCTGGCGACGGTGTTACCTCAAGGAAATCGGACGTCTCCTGAAAGAAGATCGCAGTGAATGTGCCTCCCCCGCGTCTAGAATAACAGCTCCCGGGCTTTTGGCGCACTCCGTTAAGCAGCCCGACCCTGGCCGGGGAACGCATGCTGTGGGTCGTCCGCAAGCTGCTTCACCCAATTGCGCAACTGCGTCGGGTGAACACCAAGATCCGTTGACGCCTGTGCATACGAACGCCGCGATGCTTGATCAGCCGAACCGCCTCAAGCTTGAACTCCCGCGTAAACTGCCTTCTCTCCATCACGCACCTCCTGATCCATCGGTGTCTTCGGAACCAGGGGCAGCTCAAAATCGACTCGATGATAGCGGACCCTCCTGATTTTGGGGAGGATCGGATATGGGTCCACCCTTTGGTCCGTTGGAGCTTGATGAGGTGGATGGCCCGAGAATCGACGTCGCTGGCCTCGCGCCGAAGCACGGCGAAGGGCTTGGCGCTGCGGGCTCGGATTATCCTGGCCTGTGTTGAAGGCGAGCAAAGCAAGATCGTAGCGGCCCGCCTGGTATTGATCCCGACACGGTCGGCAAGTGGCGTCGGCGCTGGGCGGAAAAATGCGCTTCCAAAGATTTTGAAACGGTATCTTCAATGTCAGCCGCGGGAACTCGGGAGATTGATCCGGCTGGCACGGTCTTCGCCTCGCCGTGCAGAACAGGTGTCGACGCGTAATAGCGACAGCGGATGCCGGCCTTGGTGACGTGGGTTGGGATCATCCGATGCCCGGCATCGTCAAACAGCAGTCCCGTTAGCAAGTGATCAGATTTGTTGCGCACGACCGTGCGGTGGGACCGTTGAGCGAGGGATTTCTCCCGGACCGCCTCAACAGCCCGCGATCCATGATCGGTGGCTGTTCGCCGGGCAGAATCTCGTTAACGCGCAGCAATCCGCCGCCGATCCGGGCGCGAGACATCATCGCAGACCCACGATGTCGCAAAACATCGGGCCGAACGGATATTTTCCGAGCCAGGCGGCGGCGCGCGCCGCGCACCCGATCACCCAGGGCGGTACGACGGGCGGCACGGTAAATCCGGGCCTGACCCGCGATCATATGCAGCACGGCTATAACGGCTGATCTGCCCGCTCGCGCGCATTTATGGCCAGTTCGTGGCACGATCGCGGTGACTTGATTTCAGGGCCTGTTTGTAACGGCCCCAAAATTCCTGGTTTTAGCCGCCATTGCTGCCGTGGTAATCCGAACAGAACGAGGGTGCCGTACTGCACAGCGCCTGATTCATGGGGGACGGGTCAGACGTGGGGTAATTGTGCGCCTGCACACGCGCATCGAGAGCGCGGTGGTTGGCGCGTAATTGCTTTTTCTGCTCCGGATAAGTCCGTGAGTAAGATGGTCTTTCGTTGGCTTGCGACTGGGCAAACAGCGGCGAAGCAATAAGCGTGGCAAAGGCCAAGCACGCGAGAATAAGTTTCACTGCGCATCTCCGTTATTGGACGGCCACGCGGCCTCCAAAAACAAGACTGGGATTGAGCTACCGATATTCCCGAAATTCTTGCAGTTTTTTGGCTGTCTGGCAGCCTCTCGTCGGGAACGAGCATCTTGGGCCGAGCGACCACGCTTCACGCGAACGGAGCGACACGCCGGAGAAATGTTGAGCCGGACGCGATAGCAAGCGCCCGGCTCTGATCACGCTTTCTTCTAGGCGCGCCTCCGGCCTGCCCTGCGGTCCGCCTCCGCCTTCACAAGCAGTTCTAACCGCTGGGCCACTGAGCGCCGGTCATCGGCCGCCATACGAACGATCATATCCCGCACGCTGGGCGTTGCCAGCGACCGCCCGTCTGCGTCCGCCAGCCGCTCCCGCCGGCTGAGCTTTACACCGTCCGGATACCGATGACGTTGGCGTGGAGCGACTTTGCGACCTCGTTAACGAGGACCAATCGCGTGAGCAGCAACGGTCAAACCGAGCAGGCCAGCGAAGCCGCACGAGCACGACGCGGCGGCATGGGAAAAAACATCGCGAAGCGCAGCGCCAGCCATATCGCCAGCCGGATTAGACCCGCGAAGTCACCGTTTCAATCGTGAGGGGGTCCGAAAACGGCGGCAATCGTCGCGACGTCGTCATGTTGATTGCCAAACGCTGACGCTCATCCGCAAATGCAGTATCGCTCGATTTTCCTGCAACGGAATTGATCGCTAGAAACCTCAGCTTGTCAAAATCGGCTGGTTCACGCAAATATCGATTAGCTTCGCGGCTAACAGTTACACATGCCGCATAAATGTCGAACACGCGAACCGCGACGCAAATTTGGTTTGCTACAACGTTAGCGTAGGCAAGATGATTTGCCTTGTCCGGTGTCCAGAACTTAGTAAAGGGTACGCAGGCTGGAGCGTAACCAACCCACCCAGCGAGGTTATTCGTTGATTCTATATCTGGCTCGCAAATCGCGGCTCGCATCTCAAAGGCTAGAGGGTCATCAAGGTAAGTTTCGCCCAGCCACAAAAATGCGAGTTCATAAGCTATCTTGAACATCGCGTGACGCAGATATGCAGATTTCACTCTGATATCGACTTTTACGGTCGGGTTTTTGATCGTGTTGATCGTATAATTCGCAGCTTCGATAGCAAGTTCTTCGTTCGACAAGGGTGGCAGGTTGTGCCGTTTTCGCTCTCGCTTCAAGATTGTTGGAATTTGATCTTTATCCGTGGGGTCAATGATAATCCGGCGAAGTTTTTGTCCTTCGGGCGTGACAACATCTGACGCCTGATAGAGGCGTTTGCGCTCCAGTTTCTTAGTGATTTCATTGTAGGTTGTACGGAGCCTACCGCCGGGTTCATTCACCAACGTCACATCACCAGTAAGTAAATCAAACAATCCGGGCGGTGTGCGGGAATTGCCCGCAAGATTAAGCTCCGCCCGGCGGATGCGTATGGGAAGAAACTCACAGAGAGCCGCATCGACGCGGCTTCCGAGCGTCGAATTACATTCCTTGCACACGCGGTCGGTTGTGACGTGCCCGCCGATCGCTAGCGGAAACACATGCTCCAAACTTGGCGGACGCTCGTTAGTACAGAAGATGCATTTCATTGTCATTCAGCGGGTTTTACATTTTTTGCACTTACACCGGGAAGCTTCCTAATATAGGTGCTGGCATCTTTGAGAGTGACAGCTGACGACCGTTGGGCAAGGGGATCGGCTCATCGAATTTTCGTGACCAACCGGCCTGAGCCATCAGTGTGACGCTCCCCGTTTGGTAGCGGCCCCGCTTTATTCTGGCAGGATTTTCCATGCATTTTCGGATGCTTCGGCTTGCCCCCACGCTACCCCCGGGAAGTTTCCAATTTTCTCGACTGACCTGCCCTTCTCGACGGCCCGCGTTCGTGCCAGCATTTCATCAGCTTCGATTGCTTTGTTCACTTGGTCTTGCGTTAGGATGAAAAATCGATTTTGTCCTTCGTCGGGAACGAACGCGAAGATGTAAAAGAGATTATGCTTCGTCGCTTTGGCGCGAACGGCCCAAAAATTTCTCTTGTAAAGACCCTTCACATCGACCGTAAACGGAACGCCCTTCGGACTGATGGCCATCAGATCGGCTGACGGATGATTGCCCAGTGTCAGGGCCACTTGGCAGTCGCGCTTACAGAGTTCGCTCGCGACCGCGAATTGTGCCGCCCACTGCGTGCGATGCGCGGACCGCCGCTCCGCCGCCTCGGGCGGATCGCCTTTTCCCACTTTGGCTAACTTCATTGCGCGGTCCCCATGCGGTTGTGATGCTCCCGGCTGACAATCTTAGCGGAGCCTAGCAGGGGCGCAAGCGTTTCATGCAGCCCGTAGCGAACTGATCTTGGTCATGGTACGGGACTTAACAGGGGACGATGCTACCAACCTACGGAGTAGGGAATGAGCCAATTCGAAGACTGGCAAAACCGGAGCGGTAAGTACGGCGCGAAAATTTGGGGAGATATGACCCGCGAGCCTAAGACAAGTGCTGTCGACAGCGGGCTTAGAAAGGCGGTCGCATACTATCTATACATCCAATCAAAGGACGTACCCGATGACGAGGCGGGGCTGTACCGTGCAACGGCGCTTGCGTTACTTAGGAAGCCCGTTGACCCTGCACTTCTGGCTGTCGCCAGCGCACGCAAGTCAATCGATGACCCCTTATATGCCAATGGTTACGGGGACAATCCGACCTTAGACGATGTTTGGGAATATCACCATCGTACCGAGATCGGTTAGTAGAAAAGCCGGGCCTCCCGGGTTTTCTCTTTTAGTTGAGCGGGTTAGCGTTCGCGGGCGAGCTTGCGCTTTCCCAGTGTGTTTCCTTGCGCGATGGATTGAATTCGCGAACCTCGTGTCGGTGCAAAGCCCTCATGACGCCGATGCGTGCCAGCATCGTCGGGCCGCCGGCGTGCTACCAAGATCAAGGCCTCCATCGCCGCTTGCCATTCCGGAGCCATGTGTTCGGCCTTGGGTAGTTCGGTGATGTAGGTGCCGGCGTCTTTGAGAGTGACTAGCGGACGCCCCTTGGGCAGGGGTATCGGTTCATCGAATTTACGCGACCATCCCGACTTGCTCATCAGGTTTGACTGTTGTGCTCGGGGGTGCCGTTGAACTCGACGAACCGGCTCGTTCGCTCATCGTATCGCCAGCAAGCCCGGGTAACGTGGCCCCCGGTGAATGTGCCGCGATACCGAATAATGACCCAGAAGAACAAATCCTTGCCGCCCAAGTTCGGCCGGTTACCTTCATACTCGTCTATCACCACGTCATCCCATTGAAGCCCCTCATCCAGATCGTTCCGAGGTTCGCCCGGAACGAGAACGGCGGAGACAGCGAGCGGGTGATTGTAGTCGGTCCTAGCAGGGCTAAGCGGCTCGGTGAACACGCTCAGGCTGACTTGCATATCTTCGATGACGGCAGGAAGCTTTCCATAATTCGCAACTGAATACGTGACGCTCAATGACCCACCATCGCTCCCCGTCTGCATTCTGCCAGTACTGGATCTTAAGAGGGCTGACATTGAAGACGAAAAGATAAGGGCGTTCGATCTTGTTCAAAGTTTCTTCGGCTACATGAGCTTGTCGCGTGGCTGCCGTTGACGCGGCTTTAGCATCGTCCAAGCTGTCGCGGATCAAACGAAGCTGATAAACAAAGAGGACGGCTTGGATCGCCGCCACGATGGCTTGCAGTCCCGCGAAAAAGCCGCTGGCATCCTTCGTGAGCCAATTAGGCCCGATTGCTTCGACCGTCCGCCCAGATGACGCGAACATCATTCCCATCGCGAAAATTGCAACGGTCAACAAGCAACCTAGAATGATCTCTGGCAGCCGGAACTTCATGCGCGCTCATCTGCCGGGGAATGATTGCGCGAACGTGGTGTTAGCTGGAGCAGGGTCGTAGCCGGGCGCTTGGCAGCCTTCTTGCACTTCTGACAGACAAGCCTGCTCGTGAGATCGTGCACGCATGTCGTCGGTACGTGGCGCAGCACGCATAGATCAACGTCACGCTTGGCCTTGCACCGCGAGCATTCGATTTCCAGCCATAGGTAGCCGCCGTTGATGGCCTGATCGATCGTCGGTGACGGATCGATGGGGCCGCCGTCGCTCCACATCTTCTCATTCCAGCTTTGACAGGCCAGGTTGTCGGCTTCCCGGATCAGTGCCTCGCCCTCGCGCCGCTTTTCCTCGGCGCGCTCGGCGAAAATCCGCGTCATGGCCCTCGACTTAAAAAGCTCTTTCTTGAGTGCTTTGCGGTCGCCGCCGGACAACGGCATGTGGTGAAACTTCGGGGCCATGGCGCATCAGAGCGCACCGGGCCGGTTCGTGCAATCGTCCTAGATGTTGGGGCCGGGCGGGCTCGCACCCTGCCTGTTGCGGGCTGCGAATGTCTGCTTATCGGGCAAGACCGGAAGTAATCGGTGGGGGGCTAAAACGACGCGAATGTGAAGGTTTGCGGATGCCGGCCCGGTGAAGGTGGTGCGGCGCACGCGGGGGCCGGCGTACGCAAACCTCCAAG
>Ga0116129_1001772_pt1 | contig 11569 bp, 13 predicted proteins | sample June2015DPH_17_2_FD_89732 | JGI IMG/M metagenome (GOLD analysis project Ga0116129, IMG submission 89732) | Peatland microbial communities from SPRUCE experiment site at the Marcell Experimental Forest, Minnesota, USA - June2015DPH_17_10 | ecosystem: Environmental > Terrestrial > Soil > Wetlands...
GCGGTCCACCTGCGGCATCAGGGTGCCCAGGGCCACGGCCATGAAGACATACACGTAGGCCGGTATCAGCAAGTAATCGAGCAGGATCATCCAGCCGCCGATGAATCCGGCGAACGGACCTAGAGCGTGGCGCGCATAGCCGTAGATCGATCCGGCGCTCGGCACCGCCTCAGTCATCAGCGCATAGCTCTTCGCCGTGAAGTACATGCATATCGTCGCAAGAACATAGGCAAGCACGATGAGGCCGTCGGATGCCTGCCAGACGAACCCGAGCGACTGAAAGATTCCGAAAGGGCAGACGTAGGCGATCCCATAAATGACCAGGTCATAGTAGGTCAGCGTTCGGCGCAGGGATCGCACCGCAGGTTGGCCGCCGGCAGGCGGTGGTGCGTCGGCGGAGTTCAGAGACAGGTCGCCGCGGATTTGGCACAGATGCCGTGATGATGTTCGTTCGTGAAGTTCATTGCTCCATCCCCGGTCCCGACTGCCCTTACTACCATACTACGAGCCGGCCGTGGCAACAATGCCGTCGACATGACTGACAGCGCACGCACCCTCTTCAAGGGAGGCACCATCGTAACGATGGATGCCAAGATTCCACATCTCGTTGTCGGCGATGTCCTCCTCGAAGGCGATCGCGTCGCGGCGGTCGAGGCGAACATCGGCGCCGATGACGCCGAGGTCATCGATGCCGCGGGCACCATCGTTTTGCCGGGTTTGATCGACGCGCACCATCATGCATGGCTTGGCGTGATGCGCCGCCTCATGCCCGACGTCGATGATTTGTTTGCCTACATCGATGTGGTCGCCGAAAAGCTCGGCGCGCACTACCGCCCGCTCGACATGTATGTGAGCACGAAACTGACGGCGATCGCCTCGCTCGATGCGGGCATCACGACCATCGTCGATGCAAGCCACAACTCGCGCAGCCCTGAACACACTGATGCGGCACTCGAGTCCCTGGATTCGGCCGGTATCCGGGCTTTGCACATGGTCGGCGCGGCGATGGACAAGAAAGCATCGGCCGAGCATCTGCCGCGCGATCTCGAGCGCCTGTCTTTGAACTGGAACACATCGAATAGCTTGGTCCGTGTCGGCCTGTTCGGCCAACTCAATCTTGATTGGTGGAAGGTTGCCCGCAGCCTGAACATATCGATCCTGACCGAGTTCATCGGCGATCTCGCCAAGCTCGGCCCGCAATTTGCGAGGCCGGCGCTCGGCATCGACCTGGACACCGCCTTCGGCAGCGACATGTTCGGAGAGATGCGCGCCCTGTTCGGCCAACAGCGTACGGCGATGCGCTATCGCCGCTTCCGCGGGGAGGTGAATGCAGCTGCCCAAATCTCGGTGGATGAGGTGCTGCGGGCGGCTACGGTCAACGGCGCACGCGTTGCAGGGCTGGAGATGACGACGGGTACGCTCACGCCGGGCAAGCAGGCTGACATCATCATGCTGCGCACCAACGGAGTCGCCGTATTCCCGGTGACCAACGCCGTCGGCACCATCGTCCAAGCGGTCGAGCGGTCCGATGTCGATACCGTCATGGTCGCCGGCCGGCTTCGCAAACGCAGTGGCAAGTTGGTCGGCGTCGATATCGAGAAACTGGCCGCCGAGGCAATCGCCTCGCTCGATTACCTGCGAGAAGCGAGCGGTTACCGGACGAACCTGTTCGGGACATCGACGCCCGAGCTCGGCGTAACTGCCTGAGCTCCCGTTGCCGAGTACAACTATCCGAAAATGGCGATATTCTGCCGCGCGATGAGAACAGGGGCACCGGTTGCGTCCCAGAGCACCATGCGTTGACTGCTGTAGCCCTCGGCGAGTGTTTCGGCCTCGACGTGCATGAGGTGCCATTCAGCTCCCGAGATTCGATCGCTGAGAACGTCAACGGACCACGTTATCGTCGAAAGTGGCGCGAATGCCGCAAACATCGTCATCGCCGCCGGCGGCATGGTGTCGCCCAATACCACTAAACTGGCGATGTCATCGGGCGCGGACCGGTCCCGATGGCGTAGCCACGCCAGGCACTCCGGCTTCACAGCCCCTGAGGCAGGCACCGCCCCGCCGGCCAGCCGAGCTTCAAAGTTATCGGTGAAGCGCGGTACAAATGATCCGTTGAAGAAATTGGGGAGCGCGTCGGGGAGTTCGACCCGGGGCATCGGCAGACCCCGATAGGAATAATTCGATTGGCGCGCGTGGCCGAAGACCAGCATCACCTGCAAAGCAGTACCCGCTTCTGTCACGCCATCGACGTTGACGAAAGTGGCGGATTTGCCGGCGCGTATGATCTTCGGATTGAGAACGAGCCCCGCGGTCACCGGTGCAATGAACGTCATCTGCGCTGAGCGCAGCGGCGGAAGATCTGGAAAGGCCTTCTTTGCGCAGGCGACGGCGAGGCTGGCCGAGAGCCCTCCGAAAAGCGTCCTTCCTTGTCGCCACTGCTCCGGCGACTCCACGCGAAATGCGCCGGCGTCTTGAGTAAGCGAGGCGAGAATGTCGGAAAATGCCGCTGTGGACACATCACACCCAGGAATGTCTGATGCAGACATTACGCTCGCAGGGGAGTTGCGGCAATGGGATTGTCATGCATCAAGAACTATTCACATAGCAAAATGTCATATGCTGTCCCGTATGAAAGGAAAGGAGATCGGCGTCGTGAAGCATCAGGTGGATCGCGATGGGTTGGATCCCCGGACGCAGCGGCTCCTCGAGGCGCCCATCGTGCCCACGTTGCTGCGCCTGGGCGCACCCAATGTGCTCATCATGCTGGCTCAGGCCAGCGTCGGTCTCATCGAGACTTTCTTCGTGAGCAAGCTCGGCACCGACGCGCTGGCGGGCATGGCACTGGTGTTTCCGGCGGTGATGCTGATGCAGACCATCTCCGGCGGAGCGTTCGGCGGCGCGATCGCCTCCGTCATTGCGCGCGCACTCGGTGGCGGCCGCCGCGCGGAGGCCGATGCCCTGGTGCTCCATTCCTTGGCCATTGCCTTGGCACTGGGGATGCTCTTCATGGTGGCCGCGCTGGCGGGCGGGCGCTGGCTGTTCACCTGGATGGGCGGCAGGCAGGGTGCGCTCGAGGCCGCCCTTACCTACTCCAATCTGGTGTTTGCCGGCGCCATATTGGTATGGGTTTTCAATTCGCTGTCGGCCGTCATCCGAGGAACCGGGAATATGACGGTACCGGCATTGGTAACCTGCACGGGGTCGGTGCTGCTGATTCCGTTGTCGCCGCTCCTCATCTTTGGATGGGGCCCCGTTCCGGCGCTCGGCATCGCGGGCGGCGCGGTCGCTTTGCTCGCCTACTATTTTCTCGGCAGCGTTGCGATGGCGGCCTATCTCTGGTCACCACGGAGTTTGCTACGGCCGGCATTCTCCCGCCTGCGACTTCAATGGGCGCTGTTCCGGGACATTCTACGGTTGGGCGCGGTCGGTGCCCTTTCGGCGGCCGCCACCAATGTGACCATCGCCATTGCCACCGCACAAGTGGGGGAATTCGGGACGGCGGCGATCGCCGGCTATGGAACCGGGGCGCGGCTCGAGTACCTGCTCATCCCGCTCGTCTTCGGGCTCGGCAGCCCGCTGCTCGCCATCGTCGGCACCTGCATCGGTGCGGGGCTGCGCGAACGGGCCATGCACGCGACCTGGATCGGTGTGGCGATCACGTTCTCAATGACGGAAGCGATTGGGCTGGCGGCGGCACTGTGGCCTAATGCATGGCTGTCGCTGTTCGCCAGCGACCACGCCATGCGTGAGGCAGGTGTTCATTACCTGCACGCCGTGGGACCCCTGTATGGTTTCTTTGGCGTCGGATTGGTGTTGTTCTTCGCTTCGCAAGGCGCGGGACGGGTCAAGTGGCCCGTCATCGGCAATCTGGCGCGACTTGCTGTGGCGGCTCTGGGTGGCGCTCTGGCGTTGCGATGGGGCCACGGCTTGACATCGATCTTCATCGTGCAAGGCGTCGCGCTGGTGATCTATGCGCTCATCAACGCGGCCGCCGTGGCCGGTGGCGCCTGGTTCGGACCCATCCGTTGGCCGTGGTCCGTGACGTCGGGGCGGCTGGCCGAGAATTACAGTGGATGACATGAAGAGGACCTGAACATGAAACTCCAAGATGCCATCGTACTCATCACCGGTGCCAATCGCGGCATCGGGCTTGCCTTCGCTGAAGTGGCGCTGGCGCGCGGCGCACGCAAGGTCTACGCCGGCGCTCGCATCTCATCCTCCATCACAACCCCCGGCGTCGTCCCCGTAAAACTCGACGTTACGTCGGATGAGGACGTGGCCGATGCGGCGCGAATCTGCGCTGACGTCACCCTGGTCGTCAACAATGCGGGGATTGCACGGGCCGGCGGTCTGCTGAAAGCTGAGGCCGGTGATGCCGCCCGCGAGCAATTCGAGACGAATGTCTTCGGTATGCTGCGCGTGACGCAGGCCTTCGCTCCCGTGCTCGCCAAGAACGGCGGGGGTGCCTTCCTCAATGTGCTATCCGTCGCCAGCTGGATCAACAGCGGCGCCATGACCGCCTATGCCGTCTCCAAGGCAGCTGCCTGGAGTCTGACCAATGGCCTGCGCAATGAACTGCGCTCACAGGGAACGCAGGTCCTCGGCCTGCATGTCGGCTTCGTCGATACCGACTTGGCCCGCGGACTGGACGTCGTGAAAGTCTCCCCGCAGAGCGTCGCCCTCAGCGCCTTCGATGCCCTCGAGGCCGGTGCGAGCGAGGTGTTGGCCGACGAGCGTGCCCGGACGGTCAAACGCGGTTTGACGGCGGAGCCGGCGATCTATCTCTAACGAGCCCTATCGTAAGGGGTCAGGACGCAAATGGCTTCTCCGCCGTTTTGATCGGTGTGCCGCCGAACGCGGCGGCAGCGATTTGCGCGGAGATCTCCCAGAGCCGTCTCGCAAGATCCAAGTCCGAGCGCAGAGGATTGCCCGGGGACTTTTGGCAGTTCGACCAATACTCACCCGTCATGCCTGCAACCAGCGGACTCGCCGCCAGCAGAGCCGGCGTTGCCGCCCACTGTGCGTGCGATTTACTGAAATGTCGCGCGATCGACTGAATGAGGCGCTGCGCCCCTGAAGTCCGGTTTCCACCAGTGCCGCAACGGAACGAATTGACCGTCACGCCTTGCACATCGAGGCGGCGCGATAGCTCCTTCGCAAAAAGTGCCGTGGCCAGTCCGGCCTGTCCATCGAACGCGTAGGAATCATAAAGCCGTTCACCGACGAGATTGTCGAACATTGCCTCTTGCACACGATGTGCCGTGATGTTCGCATCGTCGTTGCTCCCTATCACGATCCGTCCCGTGCCGCCGCGGACCAACTCGGAAAGACGATTGACGAGCACAAATTGCGCGATGTGATCGGCGAAACACCGCAATTCGAGACAATTGATCACCACCGCATCCAGGGGACCGAGGCCGCGCATTGACTGCACCGCGGCGTCGACGGAGGCAGGATCCGTTGGGTCGCAGCCGAGCGGGATCGCGGAGCGATTTACTGCGCTGCATGCGGCTTGTGCGTCATCGAGCCTTCGAGCCAAACCGATGATGCGTGCGCCGTTGGCGCTCAGAGCTTCCATGATCGCGAACCCGATGCCTGAATTGCATTCAGTGACGAGGATTTGCTTACGTCCCAGATCGATACCCGCCAGCACGTGATCTGCTGTCGAACAGGAACCGAAGGGTATTGCTTGTGCCATGCGTCTACCAGCCTATATCGGGAACAGTATTTCCAATCGCTCTCAAGCCGTCCATGCGACGCCGATATTTTCTCGACGGGGCAGGGCATGTGCATTGATCGGCTTCGCCAGCAGATAACGGTCCCCTAACCATTCGACCGCGCGGGCGAGGGCGCGCTCGTAGTTCGACACGGGCGGGGACTGGAGGGTGGGGTCATGTGGGTGTGTCATAGCAGTACTCCTGCAAAGTGGAACAATCTCATCGCACAGCAAGACGGCCCATGCGTCCATCATCCGCCGGACATCCAAGCCGCTGATTCGAGCCGTCATCACCACGATCTGCATCTTCGCTCGCAAGCGGCGCCGAGGAGATCCATAAGTGACCTTTTTGTGCACAGTCAAATCCGTATTGGAACAACGAGCGCATCGTCGAGGCGCGAAAATCAAGCGATGCGTGGTTCGGGTACGCGACCGGAATCGCCGAATATTCGAAATGTGCTCCCTCGAGTTCAGCGCTGGTCGCCGTCAATTCGAGGCTGGTTCTCATCATATGAGTCAGGCCGACGGAAATGCTTCGCGACAGGATCGATCGGAAGCTCAGCTGAACCGAGAGCGGCTCTTCGCTCAATTGCCCGTCGACGATGACATAGACGGCGGTGGAGCCGGACGCCGTGCCGTGCTCTGCCGGCCCGTGGGTGAGGTCGGCCGGCACCAGGAAGGGAGCGGTGGCAGTGCCGTCCACATGTGCCTCGACGAACTGCGTCCCGTGCTCCTGAATACGAATGATCACCGGCGGAAACAGTCCCGGTACGCTGGCTGATGCAACCAAGACGTCCCGGAATAGAGTTCGCGCGCGATCGCCACCGTTCATGGCAATCGAACCCAAGTCCCACACCACGATCTCCCCCGTGTCGACATTGGTGGTTGCCACCAGAAGCAACCGGCCCGAGGCCGCCTCGCGGGCCACGGCTTGAAGCAGCGAATCGGTCAGGTAATGCTCGACCAGGTGTTCGAGCGGCGAGCCGCGATAGGCACTCGAACCGAAGAGCACGCCGAACTGACGCGGCTGCAGCAGATGCTCTGCCTGTCCGCTCGTGTAGGCGTCGGCGAGTTGGCGGTCCCATTCAGGGCCGAGAAAGGCGTACGGGGCGATCAATGCGCCGGCGCTGACTCCGGTGACCACAGAGAACTGGGGAAGAGTGCCTGAGCGCGCCAGTCCGACCAGAGCGCCGGCGCCGAAGGCGCCGTCGGCGCCCCCGCCCGACAGCGCAAGAATTCTGAAGGGCTCTTCCTGCCGCTGCTGATGCGCTCGCTTTGCGACGCTCGCGATGGGGAGCTCCACGAACTGCTGGTCTGCGCCCAAAGTTCGTACAGTTTCAGGCGATCCGCCGGATTCTCCCGTATTCATCGCCGATGGCGTTCTGACGATGGCCGGAGCGCAAGCAGCGAGAGTGAGCAGGCTCGTCAGGCACACGAGCAGTGCCGCCAGCCGGTTCACTTCGATGGCGCGCATGTTGCCTATCGCGGAGTAGCCGAGTTGAGGGGCCAATGGCGACCGATCAAACCGGCGAGCGCGATCAGATAACCGCCGGGCATCATCAACACCGCGATTGCCGGTGCCAATTCTTGGAGCGCGAATTGTGTGCTCCGCAGCAAAGAATTGATTTTGTTCATCGATCGTTCCTTTCGTCGCTGCCGTGGCTGCTTATGCCTAGGCAAGGATATGGGCAAAAAAAATGTCAAACGTTCTGCAGCATCCTGCCCAAAAAGCCCTCCAGTTGGCGCGCCTCCGCCTGCGTGAACCCTCGCAGGAACTGATTGAGCACCCGGACCGAGCATTCGCGCAGCTTGGGCAGCGCCGCCAGACTCGCCTCGGTCAACTCGAGTTTCACCAACCGCCGGTCGTCGGGACACCGACGCCGACTGATCAAGCCCTTCGCCTCGAGGCGGTCAATCATGCGAGTCATCGCGCCGGCATCGTAGGACAGGTCCTTACACAGCTGCGTAACCGAATCCACGCACTTCGATTTCGCGAGCACGCTGATGACTACGTATTGCGCGGCACTGATCTCCAGAGGCGCCAGCTCCGGGTCTTTGGCGAGCACTTCGTCGAGGGCATTCATCTGCGCAGCCCTGACTCGATACATCAATTGCCCCACGCAACTCGCCGGTTGGTAGGTCTTAAGATCGTATATATGGGCTTCAGACTTCACAGCTTTCTCGTACCTCGGGGCTAGACTACCTGCCTAGGCAGACACTGTCAAGGCCGATACTGTCAAGGCCGACATCTCTCTTGCAAGGCGGACCCATCTGTTGCGCCGCGCGATCCGGGTCCGCTGCACCGGCTTGTTTGGCGAGATCGGCAAATAGGGCCAGGCTCCAAGCGCGCGACTCATCACACATGGCCTTCACGCTGCTGCCCGGCCGTGCCTCCACGCCGGCTCTGGTAAAGGCGCAGCCGCGGTAATCCGGTTTCGCCACGGCTTCCGCCATCACGTCAAAAACCGCGAGGATCTTTTCCTTGGGGGTGGCATGTCGGGCCAGCCGCTCGCGCTCTGTAGCGCCGCGCCCATTTATTCCAGATCAAGGGCCCTAAGATATGTGGATCGTCGAGGTTGCGCTGCGGCGCCCGTCGCGATGCATTCGTCGCCGAAGCCAAGAAAGCTGTAGTGGAGCTCTACGGCACCGAACCGAAGAACAACCCTGATTACTCGCGTGTAATCAGTCCCCGGGAAGTTTCAAGGCTGGCGGGGCTCATCGATCCACTCAAGGTCGTTTCAGGCGGGAAGTCCGATGCCGAGGCACGATACCTCGATCCGACTATCGTCTGTCCGGTCACATGGGACGATCATCTGTTCATCGAGTCCATGCCCTTCGGGGGGACAGGACAATCTGGGATGGGCCACTACTATGGCAAGCACGGCTTCGATTCGCTCACCCATGCGAAATCTATGCTCATATCGCCGCCGGACTCGGCGATCGGCCATCTTTTCCCCCCTTACACTGACACCAAGAACGAAGAACTCACGCAATGGCTGGACTATTGAGGAAAGACAACCCATGGGCACGGGCCTTGAAGAGAAGAACAAGTTGATCGTTTTGGATGCCTTCGAGACGCTGTCCAATAAGCGTGACTTCAAGAACGCATTGAATCTCTGGTCGCCAACATACATCCAACATAGCGCCCACATCCCGCCCGGTCGCGACGGTCTTATGGAGCTGGTCAAAAATGTTCCGGCGACCATGCGCTACGAGAATCAACTTATCGTAGCCAGCGGTGATTTCGTCCTGCTGCACGGCCGCTTTTCGGGACTTGGCGAAGGGGTACCCAATTGGATCGTTGTGGATATTGTCCGCGTGGAGAACGGTGTTCTGGCCGAGCATTGGGACGTCATTCAAGACGAAGCCACGCGTGCGCAGTCCAAGAGCGGCAATCCGATGTTCGGGAACGAGTTTCCGGCAGCGGCCAAGAATGGCTGACCCGAATCCCATTGACCCATCGGCAGCACATTGGTCGGGCCTATAGAGAAACGCCTGCCCGCGCAGCCAGTCGCGCGAGCGGCGTGCGCAGGAAGATCGCTAGCATAAACGCGGCGCCCGTGAAGCCGGCAACGGATAGAAACGCCGTCGCGAATCCGAAGGAGTCGACCAGACGCCCGGCAAAGCCGGACAGATAGCCGCCGAGTCCGAGCGTGAACAAATACCAAAAACCCATGGCGACCGAAGCAAATCCGACGGGTGCGCTCCGTGACACCATGCCGTAGGTGCCGGTCCAAGCGACGAGCTCGCCGGCCCCGATCAGCGCGAGAGAGACGAGCGGCAGCCATACATTCGCCTGCAAAGGTGCAATCGCATGACGCGCAGCCAGGTAGAACAGTCCGTTAGCCACGGTGACCGTCGCCAGCGCGAAAATATATTTCTGGACTATGTCGAGAGCTCGATTTCTCTCGCCGAGCCTGACCCAGAGCGCGGCAAGCAGCGGTGCGAGAACGATGACGATTGCGGCATTAATCGAGGTAAACCAGGGAACGGGCACGGTGAAGTGACCGACCGCTCGATCCACATTGCCCTGGATGAACAAAAGCCAACTGCCGAACAGCTGAAACCAGCCGATGCTAAAAGCGCACAACAACATCGCCAGCACGAAGAGCAGCGCCACCCGGCGTGGCGTCTCGCCGGGCGCTGGCGCGCGGGCCTGGATGACACCTCCCGAGGAAGATCGCCCGGGGCGAGTGCGCTCGGGCCGCAACCCGATCGTGCCCAGCCACCGCTTCGAGAGCGCGAGATAGAAGCCGAGAGCAATGGCCATTCCGCCTGCGGCGACCAGGAACCCGACGTGCCAGCCGAGGATCTGCGCCGCGCTTCCGACCGCGACGCCCGACAGCATTGCCCCAACGGATATGCCCAAATAGTAGTAGGCGAAAGCGGCTTCGCGTCGCGGATCGGTGGGGTCCATCGTCTCGCCGCAAAGCACCACCAACGTGGATTTCATCAACGCATTCCCGACGATGAGGCAGAGTATTGCGCCATAGAATCCGAGCGAGCAAGCGGCGTACGCCTGTTTCAGCCAAGTTACGCCCGCGTGTGCGTCGAGCGATGGTCCCTGACTCAAGATCGCTGCTTGGACGGCCGAGGCCCCCTCCCATCGCCCTAATGGCACGCCCAGACCGCGAAGCGCCTGTAGAAGCGGGGCTCCATAAATCCAGCCCAACATCTTGGGCAGGAATACCGGGGAGGAGAGCAGTGTCTGCCCGATCAACATGAACGTTGCCCCAATGGCAACGGCGCGGCGGCGGCCGAGGATCCGGTCGGCGATATACCCCCCAACGGCAGGAAACGCGTACATGGCGAAGGTGTAGGCGCCGAGCAGGGCGAGCGACTCGCCGGCGCTCCAGCCAAACCCGCCGCCCGACGGTGAGGCGGTGAGATACAGCGCGAGAATCGAGAGCATTCCGTAGAAGCTGAAGCGCTCCCAGAATTCGACCCCGATGATGAGCCAGGCACCCTTCGGAAAGCCGAGCCATCGACGCGCAGGCGTGGCCGCCGGCTGCGACGGAAGATCATTCACAGCGACACGGTGCCTCGTGGCGTCTCGAGCACGAGACGAAACGCGGCGTGCTCGGCCGTCTGTGCCTCGATCGGAGAGCCGAGCTCCGTCATGATCGTGCTCAGGCGAGGTGCCTGTGGATGTTGCACGACCCATTCTCGGAGCGAGACGCCCGTGTCGGCCTGCTCGTCCTGCAGCATCTGTGAGGGATGAGGTGAGTCGAGCCAGTCGATGAAGAAAGGAAATGAGAGACCCAGGTCATCCACCTTAGGCGCCACCCATTGCCAGCGCAGATCGACCCCATCCGGGGTGCGGCGGCCGTTCCCTGCCACCACGGCATCCTTCCAGCCGCGAGTACGCGCGATCGCTTCCAGATCGGACAGCGGCCGGGCGCTTCGTTGGCAGTAGGTCATGATCTGCGGCTCGCGTGCGGCACGGGCGATGCGGCACCACTCATCGTCGTTGGCGCTCACCTGTCCCGTCGGTGCCAATATCTCGAGATAGGAGCGAGGAGCGATCCTCACCAAGGCATTGTGCGTAAGGCCGCTCGCATGCACGCCGCCGAAGCGGGGGCGCACGCCGGTGAGTGACTCGAATCGGCGCGAGCCCGCCTCGAGATCGGCGCAGGCCCAGATGATGTGATCGAGGTGTTCGTACATTGACCTTTCTCGGGGTAGCAATCAGTTAGTGGCTCCGACCGGCCGCCTTCACGATGCGCTCGGCCTCGGCGGTCAAAGCCGTGCGGTCGATCTTGAAGGCGGCCGGTCGGAGCCACTAACTGATTGCTACCCCGAGAAAGGTCAATGTACGAACACCTCGATCACATCATCTGGGCCTGCGCC
>Ga0116129_1001773_pt1 | contig 11561 bp, 8 predicted proteins | sample June2015DPH_17_2_FD_89732 | JGI IMG/M metagenome (GOLD analysis project Ga0116129, IMG submission 89732) | Peatland microbial communities from SPRUCE experiment site at the Marcell Experimental Forest, Minnesota, USA - June2015DPH_17_10 | ecosystem: Environmental > Terrestrial > Soil > Wetlands >...
GAGCGTCACGAACAGCGCCACCACCGGGTGGCGGTCGCGCGGCATGTGATCCGCATAGCCGGCCCGCACGGCGCCGAGCAGCAGCTTGTCGCGCACCGCGCGGCCGTTGACGAAGAGATAGAGGCCGAGCGCGTTCGCCTTGCTGTAGGTCGGCAGCCCGGCGAAGCCGTGGAGCGCGAACCCGTCGCGGCCGGCCTCAACCTCGACCGCGTTGGCGCGGAATTCGGGGCCGAGCACGTCGCCGAGGCGGACGAGCCGGCCGGTGGCGCCGGGCAGCGCCGCCGCCCAGGTCACCGGCGCGCGCTCTTCGCCCGCCACCGTGAAAGCGACGTCGGGCCGGCTCATGGCGAGGCGACGCACCACGTCGCGGATCGCCTCCGCCTCGGTGCGGTCGGTCTTGAGGAATTTGAGCCGCGCCGGCGTCGCATAGAAGAGATCGCGGACCTCGACGCAGGTGCCCTCCCCCAGCGCCGCCGGCTTGACCGGCGATTTCGCCCCGCCGTCGACCGTGATGGTCCAGGCGTGCGGCTCGCCGGCATGGCGGGTGGTGATGGAAAGCCGCGCCACCGCGCCGATGGACGGCAACGCCTCGCCGCGGAACCCGAGGGTGCGGATGGCCAAGAGATCGTCGTCGTCGAGCTTGGAGGTGGCGTGACGCTCCACCGCGAGCGCGAGGTCGGCCCGCGTCATGCCGGCGCCGTCGTCGGTGACGCGGATGAGCCGCCGGCCGCCGCCGTCGGTGAGCACATCGATTTTGCGCGCCCCGGCATCGAGCGCGTTCTCAATCAGTTCTTTGACGACGCTCGCGGGCCGCTCCACCACTTCGCCGGCGGCGATGCGGTTGACGGTTGAGGGATCGAGCTGACGGACCGGCATGGGCTTTTTCAGAAAGGCTGCTCAGTTGGGCGACTCAAATGGGGACGCGCGCCATCATAAGCGAGGGCGGCGGCGGACGGGAGGGCGATCCCGCGGCGCTATTCGTCCGCCGGCTTCGTCCCCCGCAGCGCCTTGACGCCGCCGCGGCGCTTCTTCCCTTCCAGCCGCCGCACCTTGGAGCCGTATGTCGGCTTGGTCGGGCGACGCGGCGACGGCCGCACCGCGGCGGCGCGGATGAGTTCGACCAGGCGCGTGAGCGCATCATCGCGATTGCGCTCCTGGGTGCGGTGGCGCTGGGCGGTGATCACCAGCACGCCGTCGCGGGTAAGCCGCCGCCCGGCGAGGCGCTCCAACCGCGCCCGCACCTCGTGGGGCAGCGACGGCGAATGCCGTACGTCGAAGCGCAACTGCACCGCGGTCGCAAGCTTGTTGACGTTCTGCCCGCCCGGCCCCGACGAGCGGATGAAGCTTTCGTCCAGTTCGCTTTCGTCGATGCTGAGATGGTCGTTGATGCGGATCATGGGCGGGGCTCATGGCGCGCGATTCCCGGGCGCGAATCTCAGAGCATCTTATACCAACCCGCAAAATCGCTGGCCCGTCATGCGCGGGCTTGTCCCGCGCATCCCGCTTATTGAAGCTCCGCGCTCTCCCGATCGGGATGGCCGGGACCAACCCGGCCAGGACCATGTCGATGTATTTGATAACACCTACCGCGGCGGGATGCGCACAAGCTCCTTGAGTTGCGCCTCGGTAAGTGGCTCGCGCAAGTATTTGAGTTTGATGGCGTCGCGCAGGATGCCCGGCATGTCGGATATCTTGTCGGTTTGCAGCGCCGCTTGCGGGTAGAACTCCTTCACCGCGTCGCGCACGGTTTCGACCGGCTTGCCGATCTTCTCGGCATAGAGCTCCATCGCCTTGGGGTCGGCATACATCCAGTCGACCGTTTCGCGGTAAGCCGCCATGAAGCGCGCCGCGGCGTCCGGGTGCTTCGCCAGGAACTCGGCATTGACGACGGTCGCCCGCACGGTCTCGTCGCGCAGCGAAGGCGCATCGCTGCCGTGGGCGATGATGCGCACCTTGCCCTCCTTGACCTCCTGCAAGCCGATGGGCGGCGCCGCCCAGCCGATGTCGATCTGGCCCGACATCACGGCGGTGAGCGTCGCGGGCGGGCTTCCGGTCGGGGTCGGCTTCGCCTTGAGGCCGAGTTCGTCCACGAAGGCCAGCACGAGATTGTGCGAGCTCGACCCATTGGTCGAATACGCAACGGTGTTGCGCGCGGTGGCGTCGGCGAGCGTTTTGATCGGCGAATCGGCGCGCACGTACCAGAAAAGGTCGTTGGTGCCCGTGTAGGAAGGAGCGAGAATGCGCACGGGCGCGCCGGTCGAAAACGCCCGCATGACGCCGGCGACACCGACCCCGATGCCGATGTCGGCGCTGCCGGAAATGATCGGCTGCAAGGTCTCGCCGGCGCCGGCGGTCCCGAAAGTCTCCAGCACGAGGCCGTGCTTCTTGAAGATGCCGGCATCCTGGCCGAGCGTCGGCGCCTGGTTCTCCCAGTTGTTGATCTGACCGATCGCGACCTTGATGGTATCCTCCGCACGCACCGGCGACATCGCGAATGCAGGCGCGATCAGTGCCAATGCCATAGCCGCTGAAATAAGGCGTGAAGGCGCAGCGCGCTTTTCCCCTCTCCCTTGCGGGGAGGGGCCGGGGGTGGGGGTCGTGCGGTGTGGCACCGTTGTCGCCACACCGCACGACCCCCCACCCCGACCCTCCCCCACAAGGGGGGAGGGAGAAGATGCCGATCGGCCATGCCTTGACGGATCGCCCATGCGCGTGAGACCGTCGAGATGAATTCGATTCATTTTCGTTTCCTTCCCTTCGGCTTTGCCGGCTTGCGGACGGCCGTCTTTTTCGCAGCGGCCACCGGCTTCTTCGCGACGGACACCGGCTTGCCGGCGCCGCCCGGCGGCATGCCGCCACGCTTGGCGAGCCGCGTCGCCCAGTATTCCCAGGCCCGCGATTGCGCATTGGGGAGCTGGTAGATCGCCTGCGCCATCTCGATCTCGCCCGGCGTCAGCGGCCCGAAATTGCCGAGACGCTTCGCCTCGCTGAGATAGCGCGCATTGTCGCAGGAATAGATGGCGCGGAAAACCAGTTCGCGCAGGCTTGTGCCCACCACGGTTGCGCCATGGCGTCGCATCAGCACCATGACGTGGGGGCCCAGCGCGCGGGCCAGCGATGCACCCTCGGCGGGCTTGACCACCAGCAGGTTGGTGTCGCCGAAGTCGTCGCGGCTGTCCCAGAACGGCGCGACGGCGCCCATGGAGGCACCGAGGTGGAACACCGGCACGATCGGGTCGCCGCTGATGCAGAACGGCATGATGGCCGCCGCGTGATGATGGCAGATCGCCGCCACGTCCGGGCGCGCCTTGAAGATCTCGCCGTGGATGACGCGCTCGGCATAGAGATGCACGGTGGGGGGCTTCACGGGGTGTGAATCAAGATCGAATTCCAGGATGTCGTCGGGCTCCACCAGCTCGGGCGAGCGCGAGCGCGACAGGAAATAGTGGCCGGGATCGTCGGGATTGCGGATGCTGACATGGCCGAAGGCGTCGATCACGCCCTCGGTGGCGAGGATGCGATTGGCGACGGCAAGCTCATGACGCAGATCGGCGAATTTATCGGGCACTGTGCGGTTCCTCTCAGGTTATGAAGCTGGCGGCGCCAGCAGGATATCGGCCATGTGTCCGGCCTGCACGGCGAACATATCTTCGCCGGTCACCACGTTGCAGCCGCGGCCGCGCGCCGCTTCGAGGAGCGGCGTCATGGCGGGCCGGGTGATGAGATCGGCGACGAAGGTCGCGGGGTCGAGCCGCGCGGCATCGACCGGCAGCGGATCGGCTGGCGCCATGCCGATGGGCGTCGCATTGACGACGAGGCTGAAGCCCGCGGGGTCGGCCGTCCCGGCCCGCACCACCGCCGGTGCTTTCGCGGCGAGGCGCTTGACCAGCCTTTCGCGCCGCGGCTCGTCCACATCCGCGATCGCCAGCATCGAGACCCCGTCCTCGATCAGCGCCAGCGCCACCGCCGAGCCGGCGCCGCCGGCGCCGACGACAAGCGCGCGCCTGCCGCCGGGCTCGCATCCGGCGCGCCGCAACGCCGCCACCATGGCGGTGCCGTCGGTCATGTCGGCGCGCCAGCCGCCGCGCCCGACGCGATGCAGCACATTGGCGGCACCCAGCAACCGCGCGCGGTCGGACGCCTCGTCGCCATGGCGCAGCGCCGCGAACTTATGCGGGATGGTGACCACAATGCCGTCGATGTTCTGCACCCGCTTGACGGCTCGCATGAAGTCGTCGAAATCCGCTGCGGCCACGTGGACCGGGATGCAGACCGCATTGACGCCCCGGGCGGCGAATTCCGCCGTCAGCCCCGATGGCGACTTGGTCTGGCCGACCGGATCGCCGATGATGAGATGAACGCGGGTCTCGCCATTGAGGGATGGAAGCATCTTGATCCGTTCGATAGTGATGGTGCAGTAGCGGTCGTGAGATTTCGAGCCGCCCGGAACCGAAGGTGAGGAAAACGATGGCCAGCTTTCCATTGATCGACATCTATTGCCACATCTACCCGGAGAAATTCTTCGAGGAAATGACCAAGGTGTCGCCGCAGACGCAGAATCTCGGCAAGCGGCTGCGCACCATCACCAAGCTGTTCGACCTCGACGCGCGCTTCCGCGAGATGGACGGCTTCGGCGACTACCGCCAGATCATCTCGCTGCCCAATCCGCCGATCGAGGAGATCGCGAGCGGAGACGTCGGGTTGCGTCTCGCGCGGATCGGCAATGACGCCATGGCGGAGCTGTGCGCCAAGCACCCCGACCGCTTCGCCGGCTTCGTGGCCGCGGTTTCGCTCACCGACGTCGACGGATCGGTCGCCGAAGCCGGCCGCGCCGTCAGCCAATTGGGGGCCTGCGGCATCCAGATGTTCACCCCGCTGGCCGGCCGGCCGCTGGACGAGCCCGCTTTCGCGCCGGTGTTCGCCGCCATGGCGGGCTTCGACCTGCCGATCTGGCTGCATCCAGCCCGCACCGCCGCCATGACGGATTATGCGGCCGAGCCGAAATCGCGCTACGAAATGTGGTGGTGCTTCGGCTGGCCCTACGATACCTCGGTGGCGATGAGCCGGCTGGTGTTCGCCGGATTGTTCGATCGTCATCCGGGCATCAAGATCATCACCCACCATTGCGGCGGCATGATCCCGTATTTCGACGGCCGCGTCGGTCCCGGCTTCGATGTGCTCGGCGCCCGCACCACCGGGGAGGACTATTCCAGGGTGCTGCCCGCGCTCAAGCGGCCCCATCTCGACTATTTCAAGGAGTTCTATGGCGATACCGCCATGTTCGGCGGCAAATACGGCATTCCCTGCGGCCTCGATTTCTTCGGGGCCGATCACATCGTGTTCGCGACCGACACGCCGCTCGGGCCGATCGCGCCCACCATCGCGGTGATCGACGGGCTGGACATCGACGACGCGGCGCGCCGGAAGATCTATGTCGGGAATGCCGAGAGGTTGCTGAAGCGCAAGCTCGGCTGACAGGGGCCTCGATCATCGTTTCCGAAGTTCAAATCCCATCGACGTCATCCCTAAACCTCGTCCTGAGGAGCGCGCTCTTGCGCGCGTCTCGAAGGACGGCCCCAAGCAAGATCGCGCCGGTGGCCATCCTTCGAGACGCGCCGTGAAGAACGGCGCTCCTCAGGATGAGGTCCGTGGGTTTGAATTCTACAGCTTTTCGGGATCATACCCTCACGCACGCCCGCGCGGCGTCGGGTTACTTGCGCTTTTTCTTGTCGGGGCCGTAGCCGGCCAGGAAAAGATCGACGCTGGCTTCGACATATTCGTCGGAGTTCTTCGACGCCGATTTCAGCCCCAGGACCCGCGTGAGGTGCAACTCGCCGCGGATCAGGCTGATGAACTGGATGGCTGCACTGCGCGGATCGCGCAGCTTCAGCAGCCTGCGCTCCGTCGCGCGACGCAGGATGTCGGCGATCCGGCTGATCATCACGTTGGGCCCGCTGTCGTAAAAAATGCGCCCCAGTTCCGGAAACCGGGGCGCTTCGGCGACGACGATGCGGTACATCGTCAGGCCCTCGCCGGAGCACAGCAGATTGTTGAAATCCTTCGCGACCTGGAGCAGCGCCTCGCGAATGTCCGGTGCATAAAGGGCGCCCCGGCCGATCTGATCGGATAAGTGCCGGCACTCCATCACGATGAGGGCGGCGAATAGCGCATCCTTGCCGCCGAAATGCGCATAAAGCGTGGCCTTGGACACCGCCGCCTGGCGCGCGATCGCGTCCATGCTGGCCGCGCCATAGCCCTCCTTCATGAACACCTTGCGGGCGGCGGCAAGGATCTGGCGAACCTTGACGTTACCGCTGTCGCCGTTCGCGGCGTGCCGAGGGGCGGTTCCTACGCGCGTCATCTGGACATGCGATGTCATAAGGACGGCGGCCCTCGATGGAATCATTCCACCTTTTCCGAATTGACATGGGATCGATTGGGTTGCAAGCAAAAACTGAACGGTTTAGTTTAGTTGGTGGATTGCGACGGGGTCCGTGAGGTCAGCGGCGCACGGAGGGTGAGATGTATAGAGCGCGACGCCTGAATCGCCTTCGGTTGCCGGCCGCCCGGTCGCCGTTGCATGCGGTCGTGCCGGGTTTGCTCGCGGCCGCATTGGTGGCCGGTTGCGCAGTGGGACCGGATTTCGAGGCGCCGCCGGCGCCCGCGGCCGGTCGCTACACCGATACACCGCTGGGAGACACCACCGCTTCGGCCGACACCAAGGCCGGCGAAGCGCAGCACTTCGCCCCCGGTCGCGACATTCCGGCCGAATGGTGGACGCTGTTCCGGTCGCGCCACCTCACCAGCCTGATCGAACAGGCGATTGCACAAAACGCCAATCTGGAGGCCGCGCAGGCGACGCTGCGGCAGGCCCATGAAACGGCGCGCGCCCAGGCCGGAACGCTGCTGCCGCAGTTCGACCTCAATGGCTCGGGAACACGCCAGCAGCTTTCGCCGGCCGAGTTCGGTACCCAGGGCGGCCCAGTGCTGTTCAACCTGTACAATGCCACCGTGAACGTCTCTTACACGTTCGATGTCTGGGGCGGAAAACGGCGAAGCCTGGAAGCGAGCAACGCCCAGGCCGACTTTCAACGTTTCCAGGTCGAAGCCACCTTTCTGACACTGATCGCAAATGTGGTGACGACCGCGATCCAGGAGGCTTCGCTCCGCGGCCAGATCAAAGCGACCCAGGACATCATCAAGGGACAGACCGAGCAACTCGAAGTGCTGCGCGGGCAATTCAATCTCGGCGGCGCCTCGCGATCGGACGTGCTGGCACAGGAAGCGGAGCTCGCCGCCACTCAGGCGACCTTGCCGCCGCTGGAAAAACAGCTCGAGCAGCAGCGCAGCCTGCTCGCGACCTTGACGGGCAAGTTTCCAAGCGAAGCTGACCGCCAAGCCTTTACGCTCGCGCTCCTCACCTTGCCGCAGAAATTGCCGCTCAGCCTGCCGTCCCGCCTGGTGCAACAGCGCCCGGATATCCGCGCTGCCGAGGAACAATTGCATCAGGCGAGCGCCAATATCGGGGTGGCGACCGCCAACATGCTGCCCCAGCTCAGTATCACGGGCGACTATGGCAGTACGTCGCTTCAGGCTGCCCAACTGTTCACGCCCGCAACCGCCGTCTGGAGCATCGGCGGCGCCGTGGCCCAGCCCATCTTCCACGGCGGCACGCTCCTCCATCAGCGCAAGGCCGCAATCGCGGCCTTCGACGCCGCCAGGGCGCAATATCGCGACACCGTGCTCAATGCGTTCCGCAACGTCTCCGATTCGCTGCGTGCGATCCAATCCGACGCCGTGACGCTGCGCGCCCAGGAGCGCGCCATGCGCACCGCAACCGACAGCCTCAATCTCGCACGCGAGCAATTCCGGGTCGGGGCCATTACGTATCTGACGCTTTTGAATGCGCAGCGCACGCAGCAGCAGGCGGTGATCGGACTGGTTCAGGCCCAGGCCGCCCGTTACGCCGACACTGCGGCGCTGTTCCAGGCGCTCGGCGGCGGCTGGTGGAACCGGACCGACGTGCCGCCGCGTCCCCCGACGGTGCTGGCGATCGATTGATCATTGCGGCGGGCCGGACCCGCCGCGCGACACGAATGCAACGGAGTGGAATGGGATGACCAAACGTATGGTCTTCATGTTGATCGCGGTCGGGATCGTGCTCGGCGGCGTCTTCGGGTTTCAGGCCTTCAAGGGCGTCATGATCAAGAAGTTCATGTCGACCATGGCGGCGCCGCCGCAAACCGTCTCCACCGCGATGGCGGGGACGCAGGAATGGCAGCCGCAGATCGAAGCGGTCGGTAGCCTGCGGGCCGTCAACGGCGCCGACCTGTCGTTCGAGGTCGCGGGAATCGTCAAGGACATCCGTTTCAAATCGGGCGACGACGTCGCGGCCGGCGATATTCTGCTCACGCTGCGCTCCGATGACGACGTGGGCAAGCTTGAGGCGCTACAGGCGACGGCCGAGCTCAGCGAGATCAATTATCAACGCGATCAACAGCAGTTCAGGATCAAGGCGGTGAGCCAGGCGACGGTCGACGCAGACGCGGCGAACCTGAAGAATGCGAAGGCGCAGGTTGCCGAACAGCAGGCGGTGTTGGACAAGAAAACGCTTCGGGCGCCGTTTGCGGGCCATCTCGGCGTCCGTGCGGTCGACATCGGCCAGTACATCGCAGCCGGTACCACCGTCGTGACCCTGCAGGCACTCGATCCGATCTATGTCGATTTCTTCCTGCCGCAGCAGTCGCTCAATCAGGTCCGGCTCGAGCAGGCGCTGACGGTCAAGATCGATACCTATCCCAAGCAGGATTTCGCCGGGACCATCACGGCGATCAACCCGAAGGTCGATTCCGCCACCCGCAACGTGCAGGTCCGCGCCACGTTGAGGAATCCGGACCGCAAGCTGCTGCCCGGAATGTACGCCACCGTCGACATCGCGGCCGGCAGCAAGCAGCGCTACGTCACGCTGCCGCAGACCGCCGTGGCCTATAATCCCTACGGCGAAACCGTGTTCATCGTCGACGACAAGGGCAAGGACGCCAAGGGCCAGCCGCAATTGATCGCCCGGCAGACCTTCATCACCACCGGCCCGACGCGCGGCGACCAGGTTGCGGTCATCACCGGCGTCGAGCAGGGCCAGACCATCGTCACCGCCGGCCAAGTGAAGCTGCACAACGGTACGCCAGTGGTGATCGACAACACCATCCAGCCCACCGCCGACGCCAATCCTTTGCCGGTCGATGAATAGGCGCCCCGATGAACTTCACCGACATCTTTATCCGCCGACCGGTGCTGGCGAGCGTCGTCAGCCTGATGATCCTGGTGCTTGGGCTGCGCTCCCTGAGCTCGCTCCCGGTGCTCCAGTATCCGCGCACCGAGAACGCCGTGGTGACGGTGACGACGAATTTCTATGGCGCCGATCCCGACGTCATTGCGGGCTTCATCACGACCCCGCTCGAGAATGCCGTCGCCCAGGCGAACGGCATCGATTACATGACCTCGACCAGCACGCTGGGCGTGAGCACCATCACGGTCAACCTGCGGCTCAACTACGAGGCCGACAAGGCGCTGACCGAGATCAGCACCAAGGTGAGCTCCGTGCTCAACCAGCTTCCGCCCGGCTCGCAGCAGCCGACCTTCAACGTCAAGGTCGGCCAGACCATCGACGCCATGTATATCGGCTTCAGCAGCGACGTGCTCACGGCCAACAAGATCACCGACTATCTGCTCCGGGTGGTGCAGCCGAAGCTCCAGGCGGTGACCGGCGTCCAGACCGCCGAACTGCTCGGCTCGAAGATCTTTGCCCTGCGAGCGTGGCTCGACCCCGACAAGCTCACGGCCTACGGCCTGACCGGCGCCGACGTCAGCTTGGCGCTCTCCAGCAACGACTACATCTCGGGCATCGGCACCACCAAGGGCCAGATGGTCCAGGTCAGCCTGACGGCCTCCACCAGCCTGCACACGGTGGAGGAATTCAAGAACCTCATCGTCAAGCAGACCGACACCGCCCTGGTCCGGCTGCGCGATGTCGCCAACGTCGTGCTGGGCTCGGAAGATTATGAATCCGAGGTCAGCTTCGACGGCAGGAAGGCCGTCTATGTCGGCATTCAGGTCGCCCCGGCCGCGAACCTGCTCGAGGTCATCAAGGGTGTGCGCGACGTCTTCCCGGGTATCCAGGCGCAATTGCCGCAAGGCCTCACCGGCGAGGTCATCTACGACTCGACCGAATTCGTGAACAGCTCCATCCAAGAGGTCATGAGCAGCCTGCTCGAGGCGCTGGTGATCGTCACCCTCGTGGTGTTTGTGTTCCTCGGCTCGGTGCGCTCGGCCCTGATCCCGACCATCGCGATACCGTTGTCGCTGATCGGCGCGTTCACCATCATGCTGGCGCTCGGCTATTCGATCAATCTCCTGACGCTGCTGGCGCTGGTGCTCGGCATCGGGCTGGTGGTGGACGATGCCATCATCGTGGTGGAAAACGTCAGCCGCCATCTCGAGGAGGGAATGGCGCCGATCCCGGCGGGAATCCAGGCGGCGCGTGAACTCGGCGGGCCCATCATCGCCATGACGGTGGTGCTGGTCGCCGTTTATGTGCCGATCGGCTTTCAGGGCGGGTTGACCGGAGCGCTGTTCGCCGAATTCGCCTTCACCCTGGTCGGTGCCGTCACGGTGTCCGGCGTGATCGCCCTGACGCTGTCGCCGATGATGTGTTCGCGACTGCTGAAGGGCCATGGCGGCGCGGGTCCCGGCAAGCTGGTGGAATTCGTCGATCGTCAGTTCGATTGGCTGCGCCGTGGTTACACCTCACTGCTGCACGGCAGCCTGAACTACCTGCCGGTAACGGCCCTGTTTGCCGCGATCATTCTCGGCAGCATCTATTTCCTCTATGCCGGTGCCAAGAACGAGCTGGCGCCCCAGGAGGACCAGGGGTTGGTGATCACCCAGTCGATCACCGCACCCAACTCGACGCTGCAGCAGCGCCAGATGTATGCGCGCCAAGTCTACGAAATATTCGTCAAGCACCCGGAAACCGCGCACGTCTTCCAGCTCGACGTGCCCGGACAAACCATCGCGGGCGACGTCTTCAAGCCGTGGGACCAGCGCACCCGGACCTCCATCCAGTTGCAACCGGAGCTCCAGCAGGAGCTCAGCAACGTCGCCGGCGCCCGCATCGTGGCGTTCCAACTGCCGCCCTTGCCCGGCAGCACGGGCCTGCCGATCCAGTTCATCATCCAGACCACGGAATCTTTCGAGCGGCTCAACGACGTCGCGCAACAATTCCTGGCCGAGGCGGTGAAGAGCGGCATGTTCATCTTCCTCGACAGCGACCTGAAGGTCGACCTGCCGCAGTCGACGGTGACCATCGATCGCGACAAGACCGCGCAACTAGGCCTCAAGATGAGCGACGTCGGCGGTAGCCTCGGGGCCATGCTGGGTGGCGGATACGTCAACTATTTCAGCCTGGCGGGACGTTCCTATAAGGTGATCCCGCAGGTCCAGCAGCGCTCCCGCCTCAACACTCGTCAGTTGCTCGACTACAATATCCGCACCGCGAGCGGTGC
>Ga0116129_1001774_pt1 | contig 11557 bp, 12 predicted proteins | sample June2015DPH_17_2_FD_89732 | JGI IMG/M metagenome (GOLD analysis project Ga0116129, IMG submission 89732) | Peatland microbial communities from SPRUCE experiment site at the Marcell Experimental Forest, Minnesota, USA - June2015DPH_17_10 | ecosystem: Environmental > Terrestrial > Soil > Wetlands...
GAGGGGACGCGGAGGTCGAGGACGAGCAGGGTCATGGCGACGGCAAAGATTCCGTCGCTGAGAGCGGCGATGCGTTCAACGCTTTGTCCGGCAACGCGGTTGTAGAGAGAGCGCATCCAACCGAAGTTTAGCAGGGGGCGATTTCCCGGATTGCCCGATGCAACTGTCAAGGGATTTACCACAGAGGACGTAGAGCGTCACAGAGGAAAATCTTGTGATCAGAAAGTGGGATGGCCGACGGCGATGCAAGGGATGCGGCGTGGCGACGCGCGGCATGTTTTTGCTGTGCGTGCTCGTGGTAATCGGGCGGGCTGAAAGCTGGACGCAGGATCAGACTCCGCAGAATAATCCGACGACAACCACTGGACAGGCTCCGGCAAAAGAGATTCCAGACGCGCCGGGGGCGACACAGACACAGAAGGATGAGAACGGAAATCCTTTGCACGCGGCGGTGGATGTGACCAAAGACGCGGCAAAGCAGAGCTTGCTCAAAGCGCGGGACTGGGAGTCGTCGAGAATTGCGGGAATTTATGTGGGCAAGAATCGAAGACTGGTGACTCTTTCCAGGGAACAGCGCGAGCAGATTTATCTACAACAGACGCTGACTACGCCCGAGGCTTACATGAAGCGAATGTTTGCGGCATTGATCGATCAAGCGCGCGGCGTTCCGGCCTGGCAAGGTGGGATCGGAGGATATGGGGAGCGATGGGCGTCGCGGGAGGGTCAGTTTATAGCGTCCAATTCTTTTGCGGCGTATGGGAACGCGAGGTTGGGATATGAAGTTCGTTACGACCGCTGCAAGTGTGATGCTTTTGGCGCGCGGCTAAAGCATGCAATTATGCGGAATTTTTTGACGTATAACCAGACGGAAGAAGAGTTGCGTCCGCAATGGGCGTTGTATGGGGGAGCATTTTTGGGTGGAGTGGTGGCGACTACCTGGAAGCCGAGTGGGCAGAGTTATGGAAGAAATGGTTTATACGGAATGGTGGGGCAGGCGGGGTATGGGATCTTGTTGAATGTGGTGACGGAATTTGCGATAGAGATTAATCGGAAGCAGGGAGTGAAGTAAGAGCATGAGACAGTCGTGCGTCAGGGCAGGGTTTGTCGACATCCGCAATACGACCCAAGCCAAACGTCTAAGCGGTCTCACCGATACGGTGTTGCTCGGCAACAGCGTATAACCAGTTGCCGCACGCCATACCCAATAATCCTCCCCCGAGCAAGATAGCCGTGCGAGCAAAAAGCATCTCTTTGGCAAAGTGATCAATATCCGGAAACACCGCGACGGCAGCCAACCTAAGCAACCGTGCCCCGCATACAGATATCACTGCAGCTACAATCAAGCCCTTCACTCCAGCCACTACACAATCCTCCGAAAGCACAAATAGCGCAACCGCCAAAACCAGCGCACCGCTCAGAATAGCTCCAGCGTTACAAGCGCTTGGTGGAGTAACCCTAAGGACGAAATATAGGAGCTCGAGGCCGCCGCCAATCCGGCCGCAAAGACTGGGCCACAAGATAGGGAGGATGCCTTGCCCCTCAGGTAATTACCTGTCAGCGGAACCAGATTGATCGAAGCTGACACCAGTCCTGCAAGGAAAAATAAGAGTAAGACTTTTGCCTTTGAGGATGAGCTCATCATGCTCGATCGCACGGTCGAAACCGCGCCGCTTCGAAGCATACTTGTGCTCGCATCGCTGAGAGCGCTAATTCGCGCCTACAAAACGCGGGCGGGGCGCCCCGCGCCACCCCAAGCACGAACTACTGTAGCAAACTTCCGTTGCCGTTTGGTTCTTCTTCGGGCGCTAGTACCACGGCGGCGGCGACGCGGTCGCCGGGTTCCATGTTCAGGAGGCGGACGCCCTGGGCGTTGCGGCCAGATTCGCGGATGGTTTTTGAATCCATGCGAATGATTTTGCCGTAGTGGCTGATGAGCATGACTTGGGAATTCTCATCGACCAGGGCGATGGCGACGACCTTGCCCACGCGCTCGGTGGTTTTGACATTGATGACGCCCTTGCCTGCGCGATTGGTCAGGCGGTATTCATCGGCGGGGGTGCGCTTGCCGTAGCCGTTTTCGGTGACGGAGAGGATGAGGTTGCCTTTTTGAGTCAGGTCGACGGCCTCGTCACTCGCAGCGGCTAAAGCCGCGTCCACTTGATCGCCTTTCGCGGCGCTTCCCGGCTTCCCATCGCTTCCCGGTTCCACGTCAGTTCCCGACGGTGCAGGTGCTCCTACCGGCTTTTCACCGGGCTTGGGAGTGACCGTCATTCCGACCACGTAATCGCCTTCGTCCAGGTTGATGCCGTTGACACCGTAGGCGGCGCGGCCCATGGGGCGGACGTGATTTTCGTCGAAGCGGACGGCCATGCCTTCGTGCGAGGCGATGAACACGATCTGGTTGCCGTTGGTGATGCGGGCGGCGACCAGTTCGTCTCCGTCTTCGATGTTGATGGCGTTGATGCCGTTAGAGCGGACGTGCATGAACTCGCGCAGCTCGGATTTTTTTACCAGGCCGTTGCGAGTAGCGAAGAAGATGTATTTATTTTCCTCTTCGAGATTGCGGACGGCGAGCATGGTACGGACGGTTTCGCCGGGTTGCAGGCCGATGAGGTTGCCGATGTGCTTGCCTTTTCCGGCAGCGCTGACGTCGGGAATTTCGTAGACCTTGAGCCAGTAGACGCGGCCTTTGTTGGTGAAAATCAAAATGTAGGCGTGGGTGGAGGCGATGAAGAGGTGCTCGACGAAATCTTCGTCGCGGGTCTTCATGCCGGTGCGTCCGCTGCCACCGCGGCGCTGCATGCGGTAGGTGGAGATGGGCGTACGCTTCATGTAGCCGGAGTGGCTGAAGGTGACCGCGACCTGCTCATCGGCAATGAGATCTTCGAGGACGATTTCGGCCGCTTCGTCTTCAATGCGGGTGCGGCGCTCGTCTCCGTAGAGCTCCTTTACTTCTACGAGTTCCTTGATGATGACGGTGCGAAGTTTTTTCTCGGAGCCGAGAATCGATTCGTAGTCTTCGATCTTCTCGCGAACTTCTTTCAATTCGTTGGAAATTTCGTCGATGGAAAGTTTGGTGAGGCGGTGCAGTTGCAGTTCGAGGATGGCTTCGGCCTGGCGCGTGGTGAAAGGCTTTTCGGGATCGAGCTTGGGAGCGCGGCCGGTGGTGTTGATATCGATTTTCTTGCCGCCGAAATAGGCGACCAGGTTTTCGCGGGCGGCGGCGCGGTTGGCGCTGGCACGGATAATGATGATGACATTGTCGAGATGATCGAGGGCGGTGCGATAGCCTTCGAGAATGTGCTCGCGGTCTTTCGCCTTTTGCAGCAAAAACGCGGTGCGGCGGCGGACGACTTCGACGCGGTGATGGATGAAGTGCTTGATGGCCTGGATCAGGCCCATTTCGCGGGGCTGCCCGTTGACCACGGCCAGCAGGATCATGGAGAAACCTTCCTGCATGGAGGTGTGCTTGAAGAGCTGGTTGAGAACGATCTGGGGTTCGGCGCCGCGCTTGAGTTCGACTACGATGCGCATGCCGTCGCGATCGCTCTCGTCGCGAATGTCGGAGATGTCCTCGATGTCCTTGTCGTTGACCAATTGCGCGATGCGCTCGACCAGGCGCGCTTTATTGACCTGGTAAGGAATTTCGGTGACGATGATGGCTTGGCGGTCTTTGTTGATGTTTTCGATGGCGGCTTTGGCGCGCATCATGAAGCGTCCGCGGCCGGTGCGGTAGGCTTCGAAAACTCCGGCACGTCCGTGGATGATGCCGGCGGTAGGAAAGTCGGGGCCCTGGACGAACTTTAGAATCTCAGCGAGCTGGGCATTGGGATCATTGATCAGCGTAATGGTGGCCTCAACGATCTCGGCTAGGTTGTGCGGCGGAATTTTAGTGGCCATGCCGACGGCAATTCCGTCGGAGCCGTTGATCAACAGATTCGGAATTCGCGTCGGGAGAACGTCGGGCTCGACTTCGCTGCCATCGTAGTTGGGACGGAAGTCGACAGTCTCTTTGTCGAGATCTTCGAGCAGCGCGGTGGAAACTTGCGCAAGCTTGGCTTCCGTGTAGCGATCGGCGGCGGGAGGATCGCCATCAACGGAGCCGAAATTTCCCTGACCGAAGATGAGCGGGTAGCGCAGGCTCCAGGTTTGCGCGAGGCGCACGAGAGCGTCGTAGACGGCGAGATTGCCGTGGGGATGGTATTTGCCCATGACGTCTCCCACGATGCGGGCGCACTTGCGGGTAGCGCGATTGGGATAGAGTCCCATCTGCTGCATGGTGTAGAGAATGCGACGGTGCACGGGCTTGAGTCCGTCGCGAACATCGGGCAGAGCGCGGCCGATGATGACCGACATCGAATAGTCGAGATACGACTTGCGCATCTCGTCTTCAATGTTGACGGGCTGGATGTGCAGGGCGCCGGGACTGCCGTCGCCCGGAGGCGTTGGCGGAGTCAGGGGGAGTTCGGGATTTTGATCGTCAGGCATTTTGGTTTAGGCTCTAGGCGGAGCCGCGAAGCTCTTCGGGCGAATTAGACGTAAACAGTTGCATCTAAAGGTGGTTAGTTTAATCTCGTGTAGTTTTTATTGTAGCATGAAAGGCGGCTCTGAAGGGCGTATCAGTCGGGATTCGCGGCGTGGATTGGTGGCGTCCCCGACGGGACTTGTACCCGTATGCCAGAGCCCACCCGGCACTTACGAGCCGGACTATTATTATGCCGCCCCTGACACGGGGCTGGAGTTGAGCGCATGTTCCGGACTCGATTTAAGGGACAGATCGTGGCAGAATTTTTGCCGGCTTCGCGGGCGCGGCAAGTGCAGCGGGTGATTATTTTGTGCGATGGGATGCCTTCGATTCCCCGGAAGCAGGCGTTGGTGGAATTTCTTGCGGCGAAGGGATTTTGGGTGGTGTATCCGCGGTATCGGGGAGCATGGGAGAGTGACGGGGAGTTTTTGGAACGGTCGCCGCATGAGGATATTCTCGACATAGTCGACGAATTGCCGAAGGGGATCGAAGAGATTGCGTTCGGGCGGCGGTTTGCGTTGGCGCCGGATCAAATCTTTGTGATTGGAGGAAGCTTTGGGGGCGCGGCGGCAATTCTGGCATCGCTTGATCCGCGAGTGAAGAAGGTGGTGGCGAATTGTCCGGTGGTCGACTGGGGGATTCTGGATCGCTCGGAGAAAGTCGAGACGTCCTCCGATCATTACGCCGGGTATATTCGCGAGGCGTTTGGACGCGGGTATCGGCTTTCGGATGCGAATTGGGAGAGGTTGCGGAGCGGGACTTTTTACAATCCGTGGCATTACAGGGCAGAGATCGACGGGTCGAAGGTAATGATTTTCCACGCAAAGGATGATCCGCATGTGCCTTATGAAGGCAGCGAGAGGTTTGCCGGGGAGACGGGAGTGGTTTTGAAATCGGTGAAACGCGGCGGGCATTTGCGGACAGAGGATGTGGTGAGGAGGTATTGGGAGGGGATTAACCGGTTCTTTGAATCAGGCTAATTCCGGTCTAACAGAGGCACGGTAAATAACATCATCCGATGCTATAATGAGTGCCTGGAGTTTTTATGAGAACAACGATTGCACTGGATGACGATCTGGTACGCACGGCCCGGGAATTCACTGGGGTGGCGGAGAATACCGCGTTGATTCGTGAGGCGCTCAAGGCTCTCATTGAGCGGGAAAGCGCGCGCAGGCTGGCGTCACTGGGTGGCACGGCGCCGGGGCTGAAAGACATTCCGCGGCGCAGGGGTTCGATAAGATGATTCTTGCAGATACGTCGATTTGGATCGACCATCTGCGCGCCGGCAACCTGCAATTACAGCAACTCTTAGGCCAGGGTCAGGTTGTGATCCATCCGTTGGTCATTGGAGAGCTGGCTCTTGGTTCTTTCAAGGAACGCAGCAAAGCTTTGACGCTTCTGGACCTTCTGCCACAGGTGCGAGTCGCTCAGCTCAGCGAAGTGCGGCACACGATTGAGGCTCGCCGTTTGTACGGCCGCGGGATCGGGTTGATTGACGCGCATTTGATCGCCTCGGTTTTTCTCAGTTCGGCGACGCTTCTGTGGACAAGAGATAAGCGGCTGCGCAAGGTCGCAGAGAGTCATCGCATTCACGCCGAGCTGCGCTAAAGAGCATAGGCGGCCGCAGAGTATTACCCGCGCCAGCATTCCTCAATGCGGTTTTCCAGTTGCCGTTCTTCGATATTATTTATCGATCAACGCTTAGATTTTGGGACATCGATTCGGGCCAAACAGTAGTGTTCGGGTTGAATTTGGGAAGGTGCCGCTCGTGGTGCGGATGCCGAAGCGCCTACAAAATGGGCCCCAGCAAGTTGAATTCGCTGGGGCCCATGCTACTGACGATGGTTTGTCTCGGCTTACTTTACGTAAACCAAGGTGGGAAATGATGGGATACCATTCGCGACCACTTCGAGTTTGCTGAGGCCCTTCTCTTGATCGGCAGGAACGTCGAAATGGGTGGATACAATATCATTCGACGCGACTGCCATGCTGCTGTGGTCGTGAGTGCGGCTGTAGAACACGTGTCCGGTTGCGAGATTGGTGATGCGCACCAGCGGATAGTTGGTCGCAGCTTGCACGTCATCTCCGTAGAAAGCACCTTGCGACATGCCGTTAAAGCGGAAACCATAGATTTGGTAGGAGCCGCTGGGCCAGACGAAGGACGGAGAGCCGAGGACGAACGGCGCCCATTCTGGCTGGTAGCCGCCTTTCGGGGTATAGAGTTCGATGTCGTCGGAGAAATCCGTAAACAGGATCTGTCCGTTGGGAAGCATCAGCATGTTTCCGAAGAAAGAGCCGTCTATGGGCGCGTTTGGGGGACCCGGAACGGTGTAAAGATCTCTGCCATCCCACTCGAAGAAGGTGGACGGAGGATCGCCGAAACCGGGGCTCGCCATCATGAGCACTTTGCCGTTGATTTCGAGCGAGGCTGGACCATCGGCGATATTATTTCCGCCGGTGAAATCCGGACCGGGGGTCCACACGCCAGAGTAGGAATTGTAGATCGCCGTGTGCCCGTTGGCGAAGACGGGCGGCGGACCTGCGGAAAGCTGGCAAGTGTCCGATCCCATGTAGAACACGGTGCCGTCGGGACGCAGCACAGCGGGACCGAGCTCGAAGGTTGCGTTTTTCTCTCCGCCGCAAGCGATCCCGGAATCCCAGAGCTGAACGACGGTGCTGCCTGCGCTCGACCATGAGCCCGTCCTGGGATTGTAGAGTTCCGAGTTTGTGCCCGTGGGTTCGTACGAAAAGGGAGGAAGAGGGACGTAGGCATCGACCGCCAACACCTTTCCATTGGGAAGCAAATTCCATCCCTCTTCATCATTGGGGTCGAACTTGCCGGCGCCAGTCGGAGTCCAAGTCAAGGTCTTGGCATCCAGTAGAGCGGATTGAAAGCTGCAGCAATCGGCCTGCATGTACGTGCCGTCTGCCAGCACGACGCTCTGGGCATCGCCGATGGTTTGTGGGGGCGGGGGAAGAAGATCGCCGAAAAACGTGGGAGGCGCTATCGGCGTCCAAGTGTTGGCAAGAGGGTCGTAGATCGCGCCCAGGGCGGTCCAGACGGCGTTAAAGAAATTGTATTCTCCGCCCTCAATGATGACCCGGCCGTCGGGGAGTACGGCGGAAGAATGATAGAGGGGGCTATAGTCAGCCGGCAAGGTGGCAAGCTGAGACCACATTCCATTCGCGTAGCTGCCGGAGGCATCGGGCGTCAACCGCCACCACTGCTGGCAGCCACCTTCCTGTACCATCACGGTGCCGTCGGTCAGTAAGAGAGGATTGGCAGCGCCGGCGCAGTTGACGTCATCAAGAAAAGTGGGTTGATTGGTCAGCGGAGTCCACCGCGAGTTTGTGCCACGGTGGTTGGATCGAAATTGAGCGCGAGCGCCCCCTCGGGGCGGGATCGGCGTGAGACGCTGTGCACAGGCAAAGCGCGGCGACGCCATCAAGGCGATCAGAGTGAATGCAAGCGCTAGCCAAATTCTGTTTCTGTCCCCTAGCATATTGCCTCCGTAATCACTTCCCGCCTTGCATAAAGCGGGGGCACAGCTTACACCGAATTCGCCGGGGTTTCAATTACGCTAAGAGGCTAACAGAGGCTAACAGCCATTTCTGAACTTGGGTGTGTCAGGACAGAGAGGGTGACGCCAAAACGCAGGCGAGAGGAAATCACGACCAGCGAAATCAAGTAGGTGCATTTTCTGACGGGTATTTGCCGATCGGCGCGGGGTTTATTTCCAGTGGGCGGGGACAACGAGGACGGTTCGGCGGAGAGTTCTCGGCTAGCTGGTGTTGGGGAGGAGAGGACGCAACCCAGAGAATGCGGCAGAGTTGCTCGGCGGAATGCACGCTGTGAGTGCCACGATGCAGAAAACGGATGCGATAGAGTCGCTCAATGGTTAGCGCCAACAGGGTGAGGAGATAGTTGAGGCGCACACTGTTCTCTTCGTGGTGGCAAGTGTGCTCAAAACCGTAACGGTTCTTGGCATCGTTGAAGCCTTGGTTTTCTATCTCCCACCTACTCTTCGCCATGTGATACAAGGACCGGCTGCCAACCTGGCGGAGGGGAAAGTCGGTCAACCATGCGGCCTCGACCACCTGGCCGTTGGGGTTTGTGCTGGCGATAGCGGATGACGCGCACCGTTTTCCATTGCAAACTCTCCCAGGGATCGAAGTCGTCGGCGTCCCAGATCTCGACCCGATCTTTCCCGTCGCGATAGACGTGAGTGGGCGCTTGCTGCCGGATTAGGCAAATCAGGACACAAATCTGAAGAAGGACCGGAGTTGAGGTTTTTTAGGACGGGGAGATTGTATTTTCAGCCGACTGAAGGAAATTATTGCCCAACGCCCAAACGTAAGCGTACGGTCTGACCATCTGGAAAATAGATTGAAAGCAGGAGATGCTCTGAGTCGGGACAGGTGTAAACGTGTCCGCGAGGAGATCGATGGAGAGTTCCAGAACGGGAGTGGTGGGCGCAGTATTGGCGAGTGGAACGGTTGTGGCGGAGTCGAAGCGACGACGACGGAGTGTCGCCGAGCGTCGGGGAGTAGTGGAAGAGACGCTGGCTCCGGGAGCATCGGTAGCACGAGTAGCGCGAGCGCATGGAGTTAATGCGAACCAAGTTTTTCATTGGCGCCGCCTGTATCAGCGAGGATTGCTGGGAGGAAAGGAGCGACGACCGGTGGGACTGTTGCCGGTGAAGGTTTCCGAGAGTGCGGAGACAAAGGCGATGGTGGCTAGAGGTTGGGGTGATACAACCGCGATTGCACCGAAGGCGGCAAACACCATCCAGATTGATCTCGCGAAGGGAAGAGTACGGATTGAAGGTAAAGCTGACGTAGAGATGTTGCGAGTGGTGTTGGAGTGTCTGGCGCGATGATCGGGCCGCCAGCCAACACGCAGATTTGGATTGCCGCAGGTGTGACCGACCTGCGGCGAGGATTCACGGGGCTCAGTGCGCTGGTGCAGACCAAGTTAGAGAAGAGTGCGATGTCAGGCCAAGTATTCATCTTCCGCGGCCGCAGAGGCGATCTGGTGAAACTAATCTGGTTTGACGGTGACGGCCTATGTTTGTTTTGCAAGCGTCTGGAGAGAGGGAGGTTTGTCTGGCCGCAAGCTTCGGAAGGAGTTGTTTATCTCACGCGGGCGCAGTTATCGATGCTGTTAGAGGGGATTGATTGGCGACGACCCGAGCGCACGTGGGATCCGCAGTTGGCGGTGTAGATACGTTGTTAGATTTGCACAGATTTTTGTGCGCTCCATATTTTACAAAGTGCCACTTCATGGCATACTGCGGTTCATGTTGGCGCCGACGCTTCCGGATCTGAGCAGGTTAAATCGAGAAGCGTTGCAAACGCTGCTGTTGGCCGAACACCAGGAACGGATTGCCACTCACCAGCAGTTACTGCGGCAGGAACAGCAGTTGCTCGAGCGGGACAGTGAGATCGAAACTCTGAAACTGCTGCTTAGCCAGCTGCGGCGGATGCAGTTCGGGCGCAAGTCAGAGAAGCTGGAGCGGCAGATCGAACAACTGGAACTGCGGTTGGAAGATTTGCAACAGGGTCAGCCATCGGAGAACGCCCCGGCGAGCGAAGGTCCGCATCCATCGGCAGCTTCCAGCGCGATTGATACTCCAGCGAAACCGGCACGACGTGCGCTGCCGGCGCATCTGCCACGGATGACGCAGACACATCTACCAAAATCGACGACCTGTCCAGATTGTGGCGGGGAATTACGGAAATTCGGAGAAGACATCTCCGAGATGCTGGACTACCTGCCAGCGAACTTCGTGGTGATTCGTTATGTGCGGCCGAAGCTGAGTTGCGGGCACTGCGAGCGAATCGTGCAGGCGTCGGCGCCGAGTCGGCCGATTGCACGTGGAGTGGCTGGCCCTGGGCTATTGGCACATGTGCTGGTCAGCAAATACTGCGACCATCTTCCACTTTATCGACAGTCTGAGATCTATGAGCGGGTGGGTGTGGAGTTGGAACGATCGACGCTGGCGGACTGGGTGGGAGGAAGCAGCCAGTTACTGGATCCACTGGTGGAAGCGCTGCGTCGTTACGTGATGGCGGCGAGTAAGGTGCACGCCGACGACACGCCCGTGCCAGTGTTGGCGCCGGGAAACGGCAAGACGAAGACGGGGCGCTTATGGACTTATGTGCGCGATGATCGTCCGGCTGGGGACACAGCAGCGCCGGCAGTATGGTTTGCGTACTCGCCCGATCGCAAGGGCGAACATCCCGAGCAACATCTGCGCATGTTTCGGGGTGCGCTGCAGGCGGATGCCTATGCTGGATTCAACCAGCTCTATAAAGAGGATGGGCGCATTCAGGAAGTCGCTTGTTGGGCGCACGTTCGGCGCAAGTTTTACGACTTGCAGCAAGCGCATGCCTCGCCCATCGCGGGCGAGGCTCTGGAACGAATCGCAGCTTTGTATGCCATTGAGAAAGAGATTCGTGGACGACCACCGGACGAACGGCAACGAGTTCGTACAGAACAGTCCCGACCTTTGATCCAGACGCTGCACGAATGGTTCGAGCTTTCGCTGCCCAAGCTCTCCCGCAAGTCGGATACGACGGCGGCCATCCGCTATGCGCTCGGACTATGGCCGGCGTTGACGCGCTACTGTGACGATGGTCGTTTGGAAATCGACAACAACGCGGCGGAACGGGCACTGCGCGTGGTCGCGCTCGGTCGTAAAAATTATTTGTTCGCAGGTTCCGACCTGGGAGGCAAGCGGGCCGCATCCATCTACAGCTTGGTTGGTTCGGCGAAACTCAATGGACTCGATCCCGAGGCATACTTGCGTGAGGTTCTGACGCGGATCGCCGATCATCCGGTGAACCGGATCGCTGACCTGCTGCCCTGGAACCTCGTCCCCACAGAACCGACTCCCTCAATCGCTGCTGCGTAATCGAAGCACCGACCCATTTGAAATAAGTGTCCACGTATTCTTATGTGGACACTTATTTCAACACCGCCACTTCCAGAAACCCAGTGATGTCAATGCGTCTTGTCCGGACGGTTAC
>Ga0116129_1001776_pt1 | contig 11554 bp, 11 predicted proteins | sample June2015DPH_17_2_FD_89732 | JGI IMG/M metagenome (GOLD analysis project Ga0116129, IMG submission 89732) | Peatland microbial communities from SPRUCE experiment site at the Marcell Experimental Forest, Minnesota, USA - June2015DPH_17_10 | ecosystem: Environmental > Terrestrial > Soil > Wetlands...
CGTAGCCGCGCTGCTCGGTATCATCGCCTTGATTGCCTGCTGGGCGCCCGCGAGACGAGCATCGCGAGTGGATCCCATCACGGTCCTGCGCGAAGAATGACCATTCAAATTTTCGGAGTAAAAAGTTCGCAAGCCACGCGCGCCGCGGAGCGCTTTTTCAAAGAGCGCCGCGCGACCATTCAACTGGTCGACCTGAATAAGAAGCCCATGGCCCCGGGAGAGATTAAAAGGTTCATCGACCGCTTCACGCTCGCGGCGATGGTCGATCGCGAAAATCCATCCATCAAATATCTGAGGCTCACCGACGTAGACCTACTCGTCAAAATCGAGCGCGACCCCAAGCTCCTCCACCTGCCTCTGGTCCGCGCCGCCAACCGTTTCAGCATCGGCCACGACGAGGAATCCTGGAAAGCGATGCTAACGGGTATATGATGAATTCCATGGCCTCGACTCGCCGCACATTTTTCACCCACTCTCTCGGCCTTGCCGCCGCATCCTCACTTCCCGCCGCCGTTCCGCGCGAACCCGGCGTGAAACTCAAGTTGGCCCTGAACGCTTACTCCTTCGATAAGCCTCTCATGGCCCATACCATGACGCTCGACGACGTCGTCCACTTCTGCGCCCAGCACCGCGTCGATGCGCTGGACGCCACCGGCTACTATTTCCCCGGCTATCCCAAAGCTCCTCCCGACGACTATATCTACGATCTGAAAAAGACCGCCTATCTCAACGGCGTCCAACTCAGCGGCACCGGCGTCCGCAACGATTTTGCCGTCGCCGATCCCGCCGCCCGCAAGCGCGACGTGCAGATGGTGAAGGATTGGATCGAAGTCGCCAGCAAACTCGGCGCGACGGTTCTCCGTGTCTTCAGCGGCAAAGCGCGTCCCGAAGGCTATACCTTCGATCAAGCGCTCCAGTGGATGGTCGCCGATTTTCAGGAATGCGCCCAACACGCCGCCCGCCACGGAGTCATCCTGGGCTTGCAACAACACAACGATTTCCTAAAGACCGCCGACGAAACCATCCACTTAATTGAAGCGGTGAATTCCCCTTGGTTCGGAGACATCCTGGACGTCGGCAGCCTGTTAGCCAACGACCCTTATCAGGAGATCGAAAAACTGGTGCCCTACGCCGTCTCCTGGCAAGTCAAGGAAAAGGTCGGCAACGCCGATATCGATCTCGCGAAGCTCAGGTCGGTCATCAATAAAGTAGGCTACCGCGGCGTCCTTCCCTTCGAAGCCCTAGGCGCCGGGGACCCGCGCGAAAGAGTAGCAAATTTTCTGGAGCGCATCCGTGCCGCCTTCGCCCTCTAACTGCATGCCGGACGCGGAGTTGGCAATCGTGCCGGCGCCGCTACAATTTATGCCCGTCTAAGCCCTCATCCAGCGACATAAACAAGCTATTTTGCCTGTTTAACAAGCCTCACGTAAACTTCCTCACACCCAAACCGGTCTACACGTGCGGATGGAAACAGTTCTTTCATCCGAAGTGATGCAGGATTTCGACGCGGTGATGAGCCAGCATCGGCCGCGAATTTTCCGCTTTATTCTTGCATCGCTCCGGGATCGGGAATCCGCGGAGAACCTGACACAGGAGTGCTTTATCAGGGCTTACCGCGCCCGCGATCAGTTTCGTGGCGCGGCCAGTATCCCTACCTGGTTGTTACAGATAGCGGCGAACCTGGTGCGCGACCACGAATCCAGTGGACGCTTAAAATTCTGGCGCCGCGCGCTCGGCATCGATTTGCGGGACGTGATGGATACCGTTCCCGACCGGCAACTATCTCCGGAATCAATGCTTTCGGTGAAGCAGGATGTGGAAGCTATCTGGCGCGTGGCGGCCAAGTTGTCAGAAAGGCAAAGAACCGTGCTGTTGCTGCGGTTTGTGGAAGATCTGGATTTGCTCGAGATCGCCGAAGTGACCGGGTTGAAGCTCGGAACGGTGAAGACCCATCTTTTCAGGGCCTTGGAAGCAGTCCGTGTGGCGCTGGAGGAACGAAAATGAATCATCTTTCGCCGGACCAAATTTCGCAATACCTGATCGGCGATCTGACGCCGGAGCAGGAAGCCCATGCCGATAGCTGCCCGCAGTGCAGCGCCAGGCTAGCCCATCTGGAATCATCACTTTCGCACTTTCGGAGTTCTGTCCGCAATTTAGAGGAGACCAATCATATGACCAGAATGTATAGCGGAAATGAAACCATGGCGGGGCTGTCCTCGCTGCTGATTCATAGCGGAGTGATCGCTTTGCTTCTATTACTTGGAACATTAAAACCGGTGCAACACATGATCCAGGAACACATCATGTTATACGCCCCGTCGATCGCGCCCGAGAAGAAGGTGATCGCGCAAGGCGGAGGAGGCGGCGGCGCTCGTTCGCCGCTTGAAGCAAGCAAAGGCAAACTGCCTCAGATTTCACATAAACAATTTGTTCCGCCCCGCGTCGATCCGGTGGACGCGCACCTGCCGATGGTTCCGACGATCATCGCGGATTCGGCCCCGCCGAACATCAATTCACCGGTGTATGGCGATCCGCTGAGTCACATGGGAACTCCTTCAAACGGAACGGGTTTCGGTGGTGGAATCGGCTCCGGATCGGGTGGAGGCGTAGGGTCAGGCCATGGAGTTGGAACCGGTCCCGGATCAGGCGGCGGATTCGGCGGCGGAGTCTACCGCATCGGCGGAGGCGTTTCGATGCCGATGATTCTTAAGAAAGTCGAGCCCGAATATTCCGAAGAAGCGCGCAAAGCAAAGTGGCAAGGAACGGTCCAGTTGTCGGTAGTGATCGACGAAATGGGACACGCGAGAGACATCAAAGTGGCGAAATCTTTAGGCCTGGGATTGGATCAGAAAGCGCTCGAAGCCGTTGAAAAGTGGTTGTTTAAGCCGGGGATGAAAGATGGCAAGCCGGTCGCGGTATTTGCCACAATCGAGGTCACGTTCCATCTTTTGTAGTAAACTGCTCGCTGATGGCAAGTTGGCAGGCCCACGTAACGACCTGGATTTTGAAAAGGAGGCTCAAGCCGAAACTGGCTCGAGCCTCCGACGCATTGACGGTACGTAAACTGATGCGGCCGGAGCCGATAAAAGTTCCGCCCGGCGTCCGCATCACGCCGCAACAGTTAGGAGGCGTCGCGGGCGAATGGGTAGAAGCGAATTCACCCCGCGCTACGTTGTTGTACCTCCATGGAGGCGGATACGTGGCATGCTCGGCGGAAACGCATCGGCCGATTACCACCGCGTTCGCGCAAAATGGGCTGCGCGTTTTTGCTCCGGATTATCGCATGGCGCCGGAGCATCTTTTTCCAGCGGCAGTCGACGATGCGGTTGCGGTTTATCGGGCATTGCTCGAACAAGGCACGAGGATCGTGGTCGGCGGCGATTCGGCGGGCGGAGGATTGGCGCTGGCGTTGATGATTTCGCTGCGCGACGCTGGGATTCCGCTTCCCGCGGCGGCCGCGCTGTTTTCTCCCTGGACGGATTTGGCCGCGACAGGCGAATCGCTCAAGACCAACGACCGGCACTGCTCGATGTTTCATGGAGAGAAGATCGGGCCGGGCGCGAGCTATTACCTGGGCTCCGCCGATGCGCGGAATCCTTTGGCATCGCCCCTCTATGCCGATCTCAGCAAGCTGCCGCCGATGCTGATTCATGTCGGCAAAGACGAGACTCTGCTGGATGATTCGACCAGGCTCGCCGAGCGGGCGCGCGCCGCCGGAGTGCGGGTCGAGCTGAAAATCTGGCCGGTGGTTCCGCATGTGTGGCAACTTGTGCCGACAATGCCGGAGGCTCGGCAATCGCTGCGGGAAGCGTCGGAGTCTCTGCTCTCATGAACGTCGATACGTTGATAGTCGGCGCCGGTTTTTCAGGCCTTGGCATGGCGATTAAGCTGCGCCAGGCGGGGATGAATTCGTTTCTGATCATCGAGAAAAGCGAAGGCATCGGCGGGACGTGGTGGGAAAATCGCTATCCGGGCTGCGCCTGCGATATTCCATCGCATCTCTATTCATTCTCCTTCGATTTGAATCCTCAATGGAGCCGGATGTTTGCCGGCTCTAAGGAAATTCAGGAGTATCTGGAGCAGTGCGCGCAACGCTACGGGATTCGTGAAAAGATTCGTTTCAAAACGCGGCTTCAGGAAGCGGTGTGGGATGAGGAAGGCGGATTGTGGCACGCCACGACCGCGGATGGAACGAAGATCGACGCGCGGGTGATCGTATCAGGCATGGGCGCGCTGCACGTGCCGCATTATCCGGAGATCAAGAATATCGACCGATTCGAAGGACCGGCGTTTCATTCGGCCACATGGGATTCGACGGTGGATCTCAAAGGGAAAAACATTGCTGTGATCGGCACGGGGGCGAGCGCGATTCAATTCGTGCCGCAGATCGCGCCGCTGGCGGGCAAGTTAATGTTGTTTCAGCGAACGCCGCCGTGGATCGTGCCTAAGCTCGATCATCCGATCGCCGAACGCTGGCAGAGGAGGTTCCATAAAATTCCCGGCCTAATGAGGCTTTTTCGCACGCTTCTTTTCTGGGGTCTGGAACTGCGCGTTCTGGGATTTCTGCGCAAGGGGTGGCTACGCGCGCAGGGTGAGAAGGAGGCTCGCAAACATCTGAACGCACAGGTGCAGGATCCGGAGCTGCGCGCGAAGGTTACGCCAAGCTACGAATTCGGATGCAAGCGAGTGTTGATCTCGAATGATTTTTATCCCACGCTGGCGCGGCCCAATGTGGAACTCGTTACAGAGGCAATTGCCGAGGTGCGCGCGCATTCGATCGTGACCACGGACGGGATCGAGCGGCCGGTTGACGTTTTGATTTATGGAACTGGTTTTCATGTAACCGATATGCTGATCGGGACGCGCATCACGGGTCGCAACGGGGTGGAAATTCACGAGGCGTGGCGGGAAAGAGCAAGCGCATTTCTCGGAATCACGGTGGCGGGATTTCCGAATTTTTTCCTGCTGCTGGGGCCGAATACGGGACTGGGACACAACTCAGTGGTCCTAATGATCGAGGCGCAGGTGCGCTACGTGATGAGCTGCCTGCGCATGATGCGGCGGCGCGGTCCCGTGATGGACGTACGCGAAACCAGTCAAAAACAATTCGTGGAAAAGACGCGTCAACGATTGGCGAATACGGTGTGGCAGGCGGGCGGATGCAAGAGCTGGTATCAGGATAAGAGCGGAGAAAGTCCGGTGGTGTGGCCCGGCTCCGTGGTCGCGTACAGGCGGCAGACGCGCGCGGCATCGGCGAGCGATTATCAATTCGGAAAGGTTCCATAAACATGCAGGAGTTCAAGAACAGAGTCGCCGTAGTCACCGGAGGGGCCAGTGGAATCGGGCGCGCGATCGCGGAGCGCTGCGTCGCGGAAGGGATGCGCGTGGCGGTCGCCGATATCGAAGGGCCGGCGCTGGCGGAAGCGGCGAAGGCCTTGGGCGCCACTCCTTATCAAGTCGACGTGAGCAACGCGGACGCGATGGAAGCGATGGCGGAGGCGGTATATAAAGAATTCGGCGCGGTTCATTTATTGTTCAACAACGCCGGAGTCGCGCCCGAGATGAAGCCGGCGTGGGCGCAATCGCTCGATACGTGGAAGTGGGTGATCGACGTGAATCTTTACGGAGTGATTCACGGGCTGCGCAGCTTCATTCCGCGCATGTTGGCTGGCGGAGAGGAGGGGCACGTGGTGAACACGGCTTCGGTCGCGGGACTGGTGGGTAGCCCGATGATCTCTCCTTATTTCGCCACGAAGCACGCGGTGGTGGGACTTTCGGAATCGCTTTACCTGGAACTTAAAATGGTCCAGGCGCGCGTGGATGCGTCGGTGTTGTGTCCGGCGTTCGTGAAAACGAAAATCGCGGAAAGCGCACGCAACCGGCCGGGAGGAAACGCGGGAACATCGGAGCCGAATGCGACGGTGCGCGAGTTGGTGGAAAACGGAGTGGCTCCGGAATCGATCGCGGACCAGGTGTTTGACGCGATCAAAGCCGGGCAATTCTGGATACTCACGCATCCGGAAATGGACGCGGTGATTCGAGCGCGAGTAGAAGGAATGTTGGCACGGCGGAATCCGGCGTTGGGTAACTAGAGGACCAGTTATAAAATGTCGACACTCTCGAAAACATCTACGAAGACTCCACTCCCTGGGGTCACGGCTCGGTAGAGGTGTCCGGGCTGCGCCCGGATGGACCGATTGCCCCACAACGGACCAAGGTTTTCATTGCTATTGGTCCGGCAATTGGGCGCATCCAAAACACGACTGTCGACACGGCAGTATTGTTACTTCAGCTCGGCTATCATGCCGGGCACGGACCACTGGATTTGCAAACTGCCGGCGGCCCATCCGTACTCGGCGGCCATCACTTTGTTGACTTCATCCTGGGATTTGCCGCCGCGGACCAGGCCTTGGACGCGATTGCGCAGCTTTTCCACGTTATCGCGATAGGTCTTTAATCCGGCCTTATTGGTCACGTTGCCGTGGCCGGGAATGACGGTATCGAAGTCGAGCGCCAGCGCTCCGTCGAGCGTCTTCGTCCATTCAACGACGCTGCCTCCGCCGGGGTAATCGATCAATGGAGACGTTCCGGCCATCAGATCGCCGGTGTGAATGGTCTTCAGCGCGGGGAAATAAATCACCGCGTCACCGTTGGTGTGGCCGCGCCCGAAGTATTTCGCGCGCACTTCTTTGCCGCCCAGATAAACCGAAGTCTCGTCTGTGAACGTGACCTGCGCGGGCGCCATATCGGCCGGCGCGCCGGGCTGTTTATGTTCAATGATATTGGCTCTCGCATTCGCCGTCGAGATGATCTCCACCGTGGGCAGGAACTTCACGTTGCCGCCGCTGTGATCGGAATGATGATGGGTCGAGAGAATGTACTTGATCGGCTGCGCAGTCACGCTTTTCACATTCGCCACGATCTGATCGTGATCCTGCTCAAATTTATCGTCGACCAGAATCACGCCTTCATTGGTGACGTAAACCGCGACATTGCCGCCGTCGCCGACGATGTCATAAAGGTCGTCCTTGACCTTTTCGATCTTCAACTGCGGCGGTGCGGCGTTCTGCGTATATGCGACCCAAGCGCCCAGGAGGAACAGGACTCCTCCACAAAGACGTACGATTGTTTTCCGGTTCATCTCCAAAAACTATATCAGTTCAAGTGCTTCTCAAACCACTCCAACTGCCGTCCGACCAGGTCGATTTGATGATTCGGCTCGGCGATTCCGTGACCTTCGCGCGGATAGCGGACGAAGATCGCTTCGACGCCGTTGCCGCGCAGGCCGCGAAAATATTCTTCGGCCTGTTGGATGGGAACGCGCCGGTCCTGCTCGCCGTGCGTGATCATGATGGGCGTCTTCACCTTATCGACATAGGTGATCGGAGAATATTTGCGATAAGTCGCCGTCGCGCTCCAGGGTTGGCCGGCGAAGCCATACGTCATCAGGCCGGGGATGTCGCTCTGGCCATAAAAACTGTACCAGTCGCTGATGCCGGCGTGGCCGATGGCGGCCTTGAATCGATTGGTTTGGGTAATGGTCCAAAAGGTCATGAAGCCTCCATAGCTGCCGCCCATCACGACCAGCTTGTCGGGATCGGCGACGCCCTTGGCGATCATCGCATCGACGCCCGCCATCAGATCGCCAAAATCCTTGCCACCCCAATCGGCGACGTTGGCCTGCTCGAATTTCGTGCCATAGCCGGTCGATCCGCGAGGATTCGGGGCCAGCACCGCGTAGCCATGGGCCGCGAAAATCTGCGCCCGTGCGTCGAAGCGCGCGCTGTTCGCACCATACGGGCCGCCGTGAATGCTGAGAATCATCGGCACTTTTTTGCCCGCCTGATAATCGAGCGGATAGGTCAGCCAGCCCTCAACCTCGAAATTATCGGGACCCTTCCAGTGCACCGCCTCCGACTTCGCGACCGCAAAATCATCGAACTGCGGATTGGCGTGCGAGACGCGCGTGCGGCCGCTGCCGCTCACATTAATAAGCCAAATATCGGCCGGGCTCATCGAATTATCGACGCTGCTGGCCAGGCGCGACCCATCGGGCGAGACGTCGAAATCCGCGTACAGCATCTCGCCTTCGGTGATGTGAACGATCTTTCCGCCGGAAACCGGGACGCGAAAAATGTGGCGATGCACGCCTTCCTCGGCGTCCCAATAAATGCTCTTGCCGTCGGGCGACCACTTCGCGGCGCCTGCCGAATCGGGAAAATCTTTCGTTAGATTCTTGGGCGTTCCACCGGAGGCAGGCATCACGATCACGTCGGTCTTTTCAGCCCACGAACGCGGATCCATCGCGCTCAAGTACGCGATCTCAGAACCGTCGGGCGACCACGCGGGGCTGGTATCGGGACCCGGGTTCGAGGTCAGGCGCTTCGGCACGCCACCGTCCGCGCTGACTACGAAAATATCGCTGTTGCGATCGGCGTTGAGATCGAAAAATGAGCTCTCCTGCTTGCCCATACTGGACTCGACATAGGCAATCGATTTCGAATCGGGCGACCAGCGCGGCGCGGACACGGTGAACGCGCCTTCGGTCACGCGCTTCTTCGTTTTCGAATCGACCTCGATGGTCCACAGGTGCGCATAATTATAATCGGCGTCAACCAGAATCGCATCGAATTTATCTTTCTTACGCTTCTCGCGATCGGCTTTATCCTTGCGCTCATCGGTAGTCACGAAGGCGATGCGCTTGCCGTTGGGAGCCCATTGAAACTCGCTGATGGCGTTCTCTTCGGAGGTCAGCTTTTCCGCTTCGCCGCCATCCGGACGAATGACCCAGATCTGATTGCCGCTCTTCGAATCAGCGCCGCCGCGATCGGCCAGGAAAGCGATGCGAGATCCATCGGGAGCCCACTGGGGCGCAGTTTCGCCCTTCTCGCCGGAGGTCAATTTCACCGGCGCGCCGCCGCTAGTGCGCGCCACCCAGAGGTGAGAAACCTGGCGATCGTCCTTGCGGTCCCATTCGGTTTCGGTGTAGAGGATCCAGTTTCCATCGGGGGAAAATTTGGGTCCGGCGACGCGATGGATGGCGAGCGAATCCTCGACGGTGATCTTTTTCGTTCCAGCCTGCGCCAGCGCGGCGGCGCACAGGATCAGCAGAGAAATTTTGGTTCGCATTTAGAAATGAGCATAATACAAAGAGACAAGATGATGTTGCACTCTCTGGTCTTCGCTCTGCAACTCATGACTACGGCGAGCTCGCCTCCGAAGGTCGTGCATCGGGTCGAGGCGCGTTACACTCGGGAGGCGCGCGTCAACGGGATTCAAGGTACGGTGCTGCTGGAGGTCGCCGTCGATGAAACCGGCAAGCCTGAAAATATTTCCGTGCTGAGTCCGATTGGTTTTGGGCTCGATAGCCGCGCGGTGGATGCGGTGCGGCAATGGACGTTTCAGCCAGCCACTTCGGGCGGCAAGCCGGTCCATAGTTCGACCACCGTCGAAGTGAAGTTTCGCATTTTCCATCGCCGCTTCGATCCGGCGGCAGAGGAGCGGCGCAACTCCTTCAACCTCGCCGTCGATGCGATTCAGCGAAAAAAGCCGACCACCGAAACCTATGACACGCTTCGCAAGCTGGCGCAGCAGAAGTATCCGCCGGCGATGTATCTTTACGGAAAATTGCTCGAAGCGGGCGACGGCGTTCCCGAGGATCGGGACCACGCATTGCGGCTGATTCTCGACGCGGCGAAGGAGGGCTATCCATCGGCGATGTTCGATACCGGGCGCATGATGATGGAAGGCCGGCGGCTTCCGAAAGATCCCGACAAGGGATTGGAACTGGTGCGCAACGCCGCTATTTTAGGAAACCGGCGGGCGCAATTTTTCCTTGGCGTCGCCTATTTGAGCGGCTACGGCGTGCCTCAGGATGTGGAGCGCGCGCACCAGAATTTCCGCCTCTGCGCCACCATGGGGGAGACGCCGTGCCAGGTCCAACTGGCGAAGCTGCTGTTACAGAATGCGCCCAGTGAAGAACGCAGTTTCCTCCAGGCGATCGCCTGGCTGGAGCTGGCGGCGGAGGATCGCAACGATGAGGCGAGACTGATTCTCGACCAGCAGCGCACGCCGCTTTCGCCGCAGCAGATTTCGTGGGTGAAGAAATTGAAGACGCAGTTGGTGCAGAAGCAATAGCTAATAGCTGGACTCCGCCATATTTAAAAAGATATTCCGCATGCTATCCGTGCCTCCGTCCGCGCGCTGAATCAGCAGAATCGAAATCAGACCGTTGGTAGGATCGATCCAGCCTTGCGTGCCAAACGCGCCGCCGTGTCCGTAGGTTCCTTTATTGTGGCCGGCCAATTCACCCAGAGGGTCGGTCACCACTTCCCACGCCAGCCCGTAATCGGCGCCGCGCATCCAACCCACCGGATGGATTCCCGTGGTGTGCGGTTCGGTCATCAGGTGAACCGAAAACTGGGAGAGATAGCGGTGGCCTTCATACTCGCCTTTATTGAGCATCATACGATACAGATGCAGCAGATCTTCGGCCGTCGAATACAGACCCCAACCTGGTGCTGGAAAAACAGCACCTTGGCGGTACTTCGCCGGATCGCCGCCGAGGATCGTCGCGGGCGCGCGCACCAGTTTGCCGTCTTTCTGCACATACACCATCGCGATCCGCGCGATTTTATCGGCCGGCGGATAGAAGAAGGTATCCTTCATACCCAGCGGTTTTAGGATGCGCTCGCTGATGAAATCCTCGTATTTCCGGCCCGAACACACCTCAATCAGGCGCCCCAGAATTTCGATGCCGGGGCTGCTGTAGCTCCATTCTGTGCCGGGCTGAAAAAGCAGAGGCGTCCTGGCCAGACGCCGCACGACTTCCTCGAGAGGCACGTTCATCAACTGCGGATAATCGTGAATCACCACCGGCGCGAAGTCTTGCACGCCGGCCGTGTGCGTCATCAGATCGCGAATCGTGATCGGATGGTCCGGGACGCGCAGGCGCGCCGCATCCGGCCCTACATTCGACACCACCTGTTGGCCGCGAAACTCCGGCAGATACTGCTCCACCGGATCCCGCAACGCGAGCTTCCCTTCCTCGGCCAGCATCATGATCCCGATGGCGGTGAACGGCTTCGTCATCGACATGATCTGGAAAATCGTGTCCTTCTGCATCGCCCGCCCGGCTTCAATATCCGCCATGCCGAGCGCGCGGAACTCCAGCGTCTTGTCGCCGCGCGCCACCAGCGTGACGGCTCCGGCAACAGTCTGGTCCGCGATAAAACGATCCATCTGCGCCGACGCGGCCGGCAACAGGATCAGGCAAATAGAAAAAATGCTTCGCACGGCTAATTAGGATAGCCGATTCCCTCACTGCGCGATCGGCTGTCCTTCGGAAAGCGTCTTCACCATCGCTTCCAAAGCAGCTTTGTTCAGCGGATCCGGCGCTTGCGGCAGCGCCTTCCGCGCGTGTTCGAGAGCCTTCGGCAGATCGCCTAGCGCGGCATAACCTCGCGCCAAGCCTACGTGTACCGGCCACGCGTCGCCATTGCGCTCCGCATTCAACTTGAAGACTTCCATCGCTTCGGCGTTCTTGTGTGCGGCC
>Ga0116129_1001777_pt1 | contig 11553 bp, 7 predicted proteins | sample June2015DPH_17_2_FD_89732 | JGI IMG/M metagenome (GOLD analysis project Ga0116129, IMG submission 89732) | Peatland microbial communities from SPRUCE experiment site at the Marcell Experimental Forest, Minnesota, USA - June2015DPH_17_10 | ecosystem: Environmental > Terrestrial > Soil > Wetlands >...
CATGGCGCTTGCCGCGATCCATAGACCGGGCGCGCTGACGCCGTCCGTCGTGCTGTCGCTCGGCTTGGGGCTGACCGCGCTCGTCGCGCTCACGCTCGTCGAGGCCAACATGCGCGCCGAATTGCGTGAGGCCCAGCCAGGCGTGACGCCGAGTTTCTTCTTTCTCGATGTGCGTGGTCCAGACGCGGGCGCATTTGTCGATTTCGTGAAGCGCGAGGCCCCGGGCGTCAAAGTGAGCGAGACGCCAATGATGCGCGGCCGCTTCGTGCAACTCGGCGACAGGCCCGTCGAACAGGTCAAGCCAAGCGACAATGTCGCCTGGGCGCTGGAAGGCGACCGCGGCGTCACCTTCGCCGACAAACCGCCGGAGGGATCCGAGGTCGTGGCGGGGACATGGTGGCCAAGCGACTATTCCGGGCCGCCGCTCGTGTCGATGGAGAAGGAGGTGGCCGAGGGTCTTGGTCTCCGCGTCGGCGACACCGTCGTCGTCAACGTGCTCGGTCGCGACATCGCGGCGAAACTGGCGAACTTGCGCAAAGTGAATTGGCGCAGCTTCGCGATCAATTTCGTATTGGTCTATTCACCCAACGCGCTGAAGGGCGCGCCCTACACGGAGCTGGTCTCAGCCTCGCTGCCCACCGCCGCGTCGGACGCCGAGCTCAAGCTCATGCGCGCCGTGGCCCAGCAATTCCCCGACGTCGCCAGCGTACGCGTTCGCGAAGCCATGGACAGCATCGAGACGCTGGTCGCCAAGCTTGCGCTCGCCATCCGCGCGGCGACAGGGGTGGCGTTGGCGACCTCGGTCCTGGTGCTCGCTGGCGCGCTGGCCGCCAATCGGCGCGCGCGGCTGGCGGACGCGACAATCTTGAAGATTCTGGGCGCGACGCGAGCCCGGCTGACGATGATGTTCCTGATCGAATACGCGCTTTTGGGACTGGCGACGGCCGCATTCGGCGTCGCCGCGGGAACGCTCGCCGCCACTTGGGTCGTCTGGCGCATCATGCAGTTCGATTTCGTCTTCGATTGGCGGGCCGCGCTCGCCGCCGCGGGCGGCGGCCTCGCGATCACCGTCGGGCTCGGCATGATCGGGGCGTGGCGGACTTTAAGCCAAAAGCCGGCGGCGTACCTGCGCGAATTGTGATAGGAGAGCGGCGAGGCCGCCCGCGTCATTGCGAGCGAAGCGAGCAATCCAGGGGAACTCGAGCGCCGGCATGGCCTCTGGATCGCCAGGTCGCTTCGCTCCTCGCGATGACGGCGATAGAGTAAAGGGAGCGAAACTTCGATGGCGCTGCTCACGCAATCCTACGTCCACGGCGTGTCTTTGACGCCGCTGATCGGCGAAACGGTTGGCCAGCTCCTGCGGCGCGTCACGGCGGAGGGGCCGGAGCGGCCCGCGCTCGTCACCCGTCACCAGAATGTGCGCTGGAGCTATGCCGACCTCTTGCGCCGGTCGGAAGACCTGGCGGTGGGCCTGCGCAAACTGGGCCTGGAAAGGGGCGATCGCGTCGGCATCTGGTCGGCGAACGTCAGCGAATGGGTTCTGGCGCAGTTCGGCACCGCGCTCGCCGGGATCATTCTCGTCAACATCAATCCCGCCTACCGCGCCCATGAATTCGACTACGCGATCAAGAAATCCGGCTGCCGGGCGCTGATCCTGAGCCCGGGCCACAAGAATAACGACTATTTCGCTTCGCTTAGGACCTGCGCTCCCGAGATCGACGCCGCTGAGCCGGGCAAGCTCCGATCCGAGGGCGTGCCAAAACTCGAGTTCGTCATTCGCCTCGGCGCCGACAAGTCGCCGGGCATGCTCAATTTCGATGAGGTCGCTCGCCCCACGACGGCGGACGAGCGCGCCGAACTCATGGCCTTTGAGGCGTTGCTTCAGTTCGATGACCCGATCAACGTCCAGTTTACGTCGGGAACGACTGGCGCGCCCAAAGGGGCGACGCTGACCCACCACAATATCCTCAACAACGGCTATTTCATCGGCGAGGCCATGCGGCTCACGCCCGACGACCGCTTATGCATTCCCGTGCCGTACTACCACTGCTTCGGCATGGTGCTCGGCAATCTCGCCTGCGTCACCCACGGCTCCTGCATGGTGAGCCCGTCCGAGGGGTTCGATCCCATCGCGACGCTGGAGGCGGTGCAAGCCGAACGATGCACCGGCCTGCACGGCGTGCCCACAATGTTCATCGCCATGCTCGAACATCCCGATTTCGCGCGCTTCGACCTTAGGAGCTTGCGCACGGGGATCATGGCGGGGTCGCCCTGTCCGGTCGAAGTGATGCGAAAAGTGGTCAATTCCATGCATATGAGCGAGGTGACCATCGCCTATGGCATGACGGAAACGAGTCCAGTCAGCTTCCAGAGCGCGTATAACGATCCGCTCGAGCGGCGCGTGTCCACGGTCGGACGCATCCTGCCCCATCTCGAAGTCAAGATTGTCGACGCCGAGTGTCGAATCGTTCCGCCAGGCGTGGCCGGCGAGTTGCTCACCCGCGGCTACAGCGTCATGCGCGGCTATTGGGATGATCCCTCGGCGACAACAGCTTCGATCGACGGAGCCAGATTCATGCATACGGGCGATCTCGCGACTATCGATCAGGAAGGTTACTGCAATATTGTTGGTCGATTGAAAGACATGGTTATTCGGGGCGGCGAGAACGTCTATCCGCGTGAAGTCGAGGAATTTCTCTTCACCCACCCGGCGGTCGCCGAGGTCCAGGCTTTCGGCGTTCCCGATCATCGCTATGGCGAGGAGCTTTGCGTCTGGGTTCGCCGGCGCGACGGTTCAGCGTTGAACGAGGCGGAGGTTATCGCCTTTTGCCGGGCTTCGATCGCCCATTACAAGGTTCCGCGCTACGTGCGCTTCGTTGATTCGTTTCCGATGACGGTCACCGGAAAGGCGCAAAAGTATTTGATGCGCAAGGCGATGATGGAAGAACTGGCGCTCGCCGAAGAAAGGACCGCATGAAGCTTGCGGGCCTGTGACATCCGAGTGATTTCAACAGGTTTTAACCTTTACCAGACCATCAGGGGGGTCGGGGAGCGGCCCGGGGGGCCGGCCCGTACGCCGCTAAAAAGCAACAATTCCGGCCTTCACTGGAATTTGAGACAATTTGAGTTCTCTTGGCAATTCGGCCGGGTGCGCTTAAATGGCAGAAACGGGGTCGGAAGGGTCCGAGAAATCTCAGACGACCGCTCTGTGACGGAAAGATTATGAACGCAAACTATCGAAATTTCGCCCTCTGGGTGATCATCTTTCTGCTCGTTCTCGCGCTCGTGACCCTGTTCCAGAGCCCGGGCCAGAAGTCGCCGTCGAGCGAGATCACCTTCAGCCAGCTTTTGTCTGACGCCGACGCGGGCAACGTGCGCGACGTCACGATCGCGGGCCCGGAGATTTCCGGCCATATGAAGGATGGGCGAACGTTCCAGACCTATTCGCCGAACGACCCCGGCCTCGTCCAGACGCTTTACAAAAAGGACGTGACGATCACCGCCAAGCCGCCGTCTGACGGCAACAACTGGCTGCTCACGATCGTCTCCAGCGTCCTGCCCGTGCTGCTGTTCTTGGGCCTTTGGATCTACATGACCCGGCAGATGCAGGGCGGCGCCGGCAAGGCGATGGGATTCGGCAAGTCGAAGGCCAAGCTTTTGACTGAGGCGTCGGGACGCGTGACCTTCGAGGACGTCGCGGGCGTCGACGAAGCCAAAGAAGACCTGCAGGAGATCGTCGAGTTCCTGCGCGACCCGCAGAAATTCCAGAAGCTCGGCGGGCGCATCCCGCGCGGCGTGCTGCTCGTCGGCCCTCCGGGCACCGGCAAGACCCTGACGGCGCGAGCGGTTGCGGGCGAAGCCAATGTGCCCTTCTTCACCATTTCGGGGTCCGACTTCGTCGAAATGTTTGTCGGCGTCGGCGCAAGCCGCGTGCGCGACATGTTCGAGCAGGCGAAGAAGAACGCGCCCTGCATCATCTTCATCGACGAAATCGACGCGGTCGGTCGCCATCGCGGCGCGGGCCTCGGCGGCGGCAACGACGAACGCGAACAGACGCTGAATCAGTTGCTCGTCGAGATGGACGGCTTCGAGCAGAACGAAGGCATCATCATCATCGCCGCGACCAACCGGCCCGACGTGCTGGACCCGGCATTGCTGCGGCCCGGCCGCTTCGATCGTCAGATCGTCATCTCGAACCCCGACTTCATCGGCCGCGAGAAGATCCTGAAGGTCCATGTGCGCAAGGTCCCGCTCGGGCCCGACGTCGACCTCAAGGTTGTCTCGCGCGGAACGCCGGGCTTCTCTGGCGCCGATCTCATGAATCTGGTCAACGAGGCGGCGCTGCTAGCCGCGCGGCGCGGCAAGCGCGTCGTCACGCGTCAGGAATTCGAGGATTCGCGCGACAAGATCATGATGGGCGCCGAACGGCGTACGCTGATCATGACCGAGCAGGAAAAGCGCCTCACCGCATTTCATGAAGCCGGCCATGCGCTCGTCTCGGTCTCGATGCCCGCCTCGACGCCCATCCACAAGGCGACGATCATCCCGCGCGGCCGGGCGCTTGGCATGGTGCAGTCGCTGCCGGAACGCGATCAGATCTCGCAGAGCTTCGAGGAGCTCATCTCGATGCTGGCCATGTCGATGGGTGGCCGCGTCGCCGAGGAATTGATGTTCGGCAAGGACAAGGTGACGTCAGGCGCAGCCGGCGACATCCAGCAGGTGACCAAGATCGCCCGCGCCATGGTGACGCGGCTCGGCTTCTCTCCCAAGCTCGGCACGGTCATGTATGGCGAGAATCAGGACGAGGTGTTCCTCGGCTATTCGCTGGGCCGGCAGCAGAACATTTCGGAAGCGACCGCAGAGACGATCGACCAGGAAGTGCGTCGGCTGGTGCAGGAAGCCCATGAAACGGCGACCCGCATCCTCACCGAGCGGAAGGCCGACCTCCAGACGCTCGCGGATGGACTGATGGAGTTCGAGACCCTGACCGGCGACGAGATTGTTGGCCTGTTGCAGGGTGTGAGGCCGGTGCGTGAATCGGCGGCCGACAAGGAGCCTCCGGCGCCCCCGCGCGCCGCCGTGCCTTCGACCGGCAAGCAGCGGCCGATTGGTCCCGAGGCTGGCGGGCTCGAGCCGCAGCCGCAAACCTGAGGTCGCTTCGACGCCAAGTGTTGACAGGAACGAGGCCGCGCCATGAGCGCGGCCTTAATTCGTTTCAGGCTCCGTAGCGGCGCGCTCATGATCGACGGCGATACGAAACTCATCGCGCATATCGGCTACCCCACGGCGAGCTTCAGGGCGCCAAGCATATACAATCCGTGGTTCAGACGGCGCGGGATCAACGCATTGGTCGTGCCGCTTGGCGTCACAAGCGAGAACTTCCGCGACGCCTTCCCGCAGATCTGCCGTTTCACCAATTTTCACGGCGCTCTGATCACCATGCCGCACAAGGCCGTAGTCGTCGATTGGCTCGACCAAGCCTCTGCAGCCGTGCGAGTGGCTGGCGCCTGCAACGCCGTGCGCCGAAGCGGCGACGGCGAGCTGATCGGCGACATGTTTGACGGCGAGGGCTTTGTTCGCGCCGCCGCAGGCGCCGGCCGCACCATCGCTGGCCAACGCGTTCTGATCATAGGCGCCGGCGGCGTCGGCTCGGCGATCGCCGCCGCCTGCGCCAAAGCCGGGGCGGCGGAGATCGCGCTCTTCGATACGCGCGCCGACGCCGCGGGGCTACTCGCCGAGCGGCTGCGGCGGAATTACCCCCGCCTCAAGATTTCGCTCGGCTCGAACGACCCGTCAGGCTTCGACGTCGCGGTCAATGCGACACCGCTTGGGACCTATCCCGGCGACCCGTTGCCGATGGACCCCTCGCGTCTCTCGCCATCGGCTCTCGCCGGCGAGGTCGTGCTCAAGCCCGCGAGGACGCCTTTTCTCGCCGCGGCGAAGGCGCGGGGGCTGGATTGCGTGACTGGCCTTGATATGTTGTTCGAACAGATTCCCGCCTATCTGGAATTCTTCGGCTTTCCACCGTCGACCGCAGCCGAACTCAGAGAGACGGCCGAAGTCAAGAGCTAGCGCGCAAAAGCAGCGGGAAACGGGGAGGAGACGATGTCATCAGCCATGACGCACGAGCCAACGGGCCGACGTCAGACAAGGATGGCCGCTGCGAGCGGCTGGATTGGCTCGGCGCTCGAATATTATGATTTCTTCATCTATGCGACGGCCGCCTCGCTCGTCTTCCCGCAGACCTTCTTTCCGTCGAGCAATCCGACCGTCGCGATCGTCGCTTCGCTGGCGACTTACGGCGTGGGCTACGTAGCCCGGCCGGTCGGCGCTTTTGTCCTCGGACATTATGGCGATGTCTATGGCCGCAGAGCCGTCCTGCTCGTCTGCCTGTTTCTCATGGGCCTATCGACCATGGCGGTCGGCGTCGTGCCAACTTACGCGCAAGCTGGCGTCTGGGCGCCTGTCCTGCTCGTGGTCTTGCGCCTCATCCAGGGATTTGCGGTCGCCGGCGAAATCTCCGGCGCAAGCTCCATGATCCTCGAGCACGCGCCTTTCGGACGGCGCGGCTATTTCGCGAGCTTCACTCTGCAGGGCGTGCAGGCCGGCCAAATTCTCGCCGCGGCTGTCTTTTTGCCGCTGAGCTATGCGCTATCAAAAGAGGCGTTCCTGTCATGGGGCTGGCGCATTCCGTTCCTGCTCAGCGTGCTCGTTCTCATCGTTGGCGTGATCATCCGCCGCGAGGTCGAGGAGACGCCGGCCTTCCGCGAGGAACAGGCCAAGCACACGATTCCGACCGCGCCGGTGAGAGAAGTCCTGACCAACCACAGTTCCGACCTCCTTCGCGTCATGTGCATGGCGCTCATGAACGTGATCCCCGTCGTCGCCACCATTTTCGGCGCGGCTTACGCGGTTCAGCCGGGCTACGGCGTTCAAATGGACAGAAGCGTCTATTTGTGGATTCCGGTCGTCGGCAACATCGTCGCCGTGATCGTGATACCCTTTGTCGGCGCGCTCTCGGACCGGATCGGTCGCCGGCCTCCGATCATCGTCGGCGCGTTGGGCGCGGGACTGCTTGCGTTCGCCTATCTCCATGCGATCGGCATCCATAGCGTCCCGCTCGCCTTCCTGTTCTCGATCCTGATGTGGGGCATCGTTTACCAGGGCTATAACGCGGTCTTCCCGAGCTTCTATCCGGAACTGTTCCCGACCCGCGCCCGCGTCTCCGGCATGGCGATCGCCCAGAACATCGGCACGATGCTGACTGCGTTCTTGCCGGCTCTGTTCGCCACGGTTGCGCCGCCGGGTTCGACCAACGTGCCGCTGACCGTGGGCGTGATCGCCTTCGGCGTCACAATCGTCTCGGCGCTCGCAGCGTGGAGCGCGCGCGAGACCTACCGTGTGCATCTCAACGATCTCGGCGATCCCTCCGCGCCGGCGGTCGAGAAGGCCGAATACGATCGGCTGCGGCGGCAGAGCGTCGCGGCGGCGACGTAATGCCCGTCAGCTCATCGCCATCCTGACGACATGTCCGCCAGGGCCGGGCCGGGGCGGGACCGGCAAGTCTGGAAGATAGCGCGCAACGAGCGCCGCGCGATCGAGATCCTCGATTTTCGCGAACCCCAGCTCTCGCGCGCGGGCATGCAGCTCAGCCGTATCGAAATAGCCCCGGAACGGCTCGCCGCCCGCCGCGACCCGCTCGGCCAATTGCTCATGATGAGCGCGCGCCGCGGAATCTGAGACCCGATCGGGCGGGTTGGCGTAATCGAACACGACTTCCGTCCCGCCGTGCCAGCTCGCGAGCTCACTGAGCGTCGCGAACACCGCCTCCTCAGTCAGATAGGGCGTGACGCCGAGCCACAGCATGAAGGCGCCCCTGTCCGGGTCGAGCCCGGCGGCCGTGAGCGCGGCTCTCATGCTGCCGCGTTCGAAATCGTGAGCGACGTAAGAGACATGGGCGGGCTCGGCGATCTGCGCTTGCGCGAGCCGGCGTCGCTTCTCGGCCTGGGTCGCCGGGTGATCGAGCTCGAAGACGCGCAGGTCATGCGTCCGTTCGAGCCGGTAGGCGAAGGTGTCGAGGCCGGCGCCCAGCACCAGGATCTGCCGCACGCCGTTTGCGATCGCATGGGCCGCCGAGTCTTCAGCGAAGCGGCTGCGCATGGCGATGAACAAGCGCAAGCCTCGCCGCTCCGGCCGTTCCCTGGCGAGCGCGATGGCGCCGTCGGCGTCCTGGCCTAGAATTGAGAGCGCCAGCGGGTCGGCGAAGACGAAGCCGCGCTCCAGGACCTGATGCGCGGCACGATGACCCGCTGCGCCGATCGCGGTCACGCTTGCCTGTCCCTGTTGCATGGGTCGAAGATAGAGACGGCGGGAGGGTGTGTCGAGCGCGACAAGCTTGACGCCGAAAAACCGCTCCCCTATAGACCTCGCATCTATTAGCCAGGCCGAGCGGCAGGCGGGGCGCTTCTTGATTGGAGCGGCCCGCTTTCATATTTGCTGTCCGGGCCTGAAGCTTTTTCGTTTGAAGGATCGTAGTTCGATGGCACGCCGCTGCGAGCTGACTGGGATAGCCGTTCAATCCGGCAACAAGGTCAGCCATTCCAACCGCAAGACGCGCACGCGCTTCTTGCCCAACCTTGTCCAGGTCACGCTCACCTCGGATCTGCTCGAGCGCTCCGTGCGCTTGCGCGTCGCCGCGGCGGCGCTGCGTTCGGTCGAGCATCGCGGCGGCCTCGACGATTTCCTCACCAAGGCCCACGAGTCCGAGCTTTCCGAGGGCGCGGTCAAGCTCAAGCGCGCAATCGCCAAGAAGCGCGCCGAGTCGAAGACCGAAGCCGCCTAGAGCGGCGCGCACTTCTTCTTGTGTAGACGCGGTCGCCGACGTCGCCCACCGCGTAGCCGCGCTCGCCTACACAATTGCTGCGTCAACTCAAACCTAACCTGCGCTAGCCGGCCGCCCGCGTGAGCCCCGCCGCGTCGCGCGATAGAGCCTCGACCGCAAGATAATCCCCCGCCGCCAGCGCCGCCTTCTGCAGCATCCACGAGCCGCCGACGCAGGGCACGTTCGGAAGCCGCAGGTATTCCGGCGCCTTCTGAAGATCGATGCCGCCGGTCGGGCAGAAGCGGAGATCCGGCAGGGGCGCCGCGAGCGAGGCGAGCAGTTTTGCGCCTCCGACGGATTCGGCGGGGAAGAGCTTGAGCGCCCGAAAGCCAAGCTCCCGTAAGGCCATAGCCTCCGAGGCCGTCGCGCAGCCTGGCAGGAACGGAACCGGCGACCCAGCCGCGGCCTTGGCGAGCGCCGCGGGCGCGCCCGGACTGACCAGAAACTTGGCCCCGGCGGCGACCGCCTGATTGATCTGGTCGGCCGAAACGATCGTGCCCGCTCCCACGACGGCCTTTGGCACATGTTTGGCGATGGCCTTGATCGCCTCGAGCGCCGCGGGGGTGCGCAACGTCACTTCGATCGCGTAGAGGCCGCCGGCGACGAGCGCCTTGGCTTGCGCGACCCCATCCTCGACGCTTGCGACCGTGAGCACCGGGATGACCGGCGCGAGCGCCATGATCTCAGCTGTTTCGCGTTCGTGCGGATAAGCCGCCATCGATCCACTCCAACAATCCGCGCCGCGCCGATTTGCGGCGCGCCATCGTAGCTGCGGTCGGCGACCGCGGCTGCCGCGCTCCAAAGGGTGTTCGGAGGAACGCCCGTCCTTCGACGGGCGACCGAGCGCGGCTACAGCTAACATGACCCCCGTTCCGGGGCGAGGCTCGCGATCGGGCGCGAATCGACTAGGGTCATCGCTGAACCAAGCGCGGCCAGCGAGGCCAAGGTGAACGAGCCGACCGACCTTTCGGTCTACAAGGAAACGCTGCTGTTCCTGGTGACGGCGGGCGTGGTCGCGCCGCTGTTCTTCCGGCTGCGCATCAGTCCGGTGCTCGGCTACCTGCTCGCTGGCGTCGCGCTCGGACCCTACGGCCTCGGCGCGATCGCGCAGAGAGCCCCGTGGCTCAGCGCGCTCGCCATCAATGTCGAGTCGATTGACCGCATCGCCGCCTTTGGAGTCGTCGCGCTCATGTTCACCATGGGGCTCGAGCTGTCGTTCGAGCGCCTCAGGCGGATGCGCCATCTGGTGTTCGGGCTTGGGCTCACGCAGGTCGTCGTCACGACCCTCGTTCTTGCCGCCGCGGCGTGGCGCCTCGGCCTTAAGCCCCCTTCGGCCCTCGCGATCGGGGCGGCGCTGTCCATGTCGTCGACCGCGATCGTCATCCCGATGCTGGTCGAGAGCAAACGGCTTCATTCCAGCGCCGGTCGCGCAAGCCTGTCGGTGCTTTTGTTTCAGGATCTCGCGGTCGCCCCTCTCCTCGTCATGACGGGAGCCTTGTCGGCCGCGGGCGAACACGGCCTCGCGTGGCAGCTCCTCACGACGCTCGTTCCGGCAGCGCTGGTTCTGACCGTCCTGGTCATTTTCGGCCGTCTGGCGTTGCGGCCGTTTTTCCATTTCGTCGCCGAAACCAGGAGTCCCGAGTTCTTCATGGCGGCTTGCCTCTTGGTCGTGCTCGGCGATGGATTGGCCGCCGCGGCGAGCCATCTGTCGATGGCGCTCGGCGCTTTCGTCGCCGGCCTCCTGTTGGCGGAGACCGAATATCGCCGCGAGATCGAAGTCACGATCGAGCCGTTCAGGGGCTTGTTGCTCGGGCTCTACTTCGTCTCGGTCGGCGCCGCGATCAACCCGGCGTTCATCCTCGCGCGGCCCGGCCTCATTCTTGGACTCGCCGCGGCGCTGATAGCCGCGAAGGTTTTGACGCTGTTCGGACTCGGGCGGGTGTTTCGGCTCTCGTCCCGTGCGGCCGCCGAAACGTCGCTCCTCCTCGGGCCTGGCGGCGAATTCGGCTTCGTGATGATCGGCGCCGCGCGCGCGGGAGGCCTCATCGATCGCATGCTGGCGACGACGCTCATCAGCGCGGTCGCGATATCGATGCTGGTGATTCCGGGCCTGGCGAAGCTCGGCGCGCGCATCGGCTCGAGCCCGCGAGGCGCGGCCGATGCGAAGGCGCCCGAGATACCCCCGGACAGCGAATCGTCCCGCGTCATCATCGTCGGCTACGGCCGCGTCGGCGCGCTGATCGGCGACATGCTCGATCGGCACGCGATCCCCTTCATCGCGGTCGACGCGAACGCGGGCATCACGTCTCAGGCTCGCTCCGACGGCAAGCCGGTCTATTATGGCGACGCCTCCCGGCCCGAATATCTGCGCCGCTGCGGGCTCGAGACTGCGCGCGCCGTCGTCGTCACCATGGACTCGACGGTGGCCAACGAGGCGGTGGTCGAGACGACGCGGCGCCTCAGGCCGGACATAACGCTGGTCGCGCGCGCCCGCGACGCCGACGATGCGCGTCAGCTTTATGAGCTCGGCGCCACCGACGCGGTGCCGGAAACCGTCGAGCCAAGCCTGCAACTGCACGAAGCGGCGCTGGTCGGTCTCGGAATCCCGGTCGGCCCGGTGATCGCGTCGATCCACGAGAAGCGCGACGAGTTGCGCCACGCCTTGCAACAGG
>Ga0116129_1001778_pt1 | contig 11547 bp, 7 predicted proteins | sample June2015DPH_17_2_FD_89732 | JGI IMG/M metagenome (GOLD analysis project Ga0116129, IMG submission 89732) | Peatland microbial communities from SPRUCE experiment site at the Marcell Experimental Forest, Minnesota, USA - June2015DPH_17_10 | ecosystem: Environmental > Terrestrial > Soil > Wetlands >...
GCCGAACTGGCCAGCCGCACCCTGGTCGCTCGCCGTCTCAACTGGATCAGCATTCCCGCGCTCACCTCCCCCCTGCGCGTCCAGGTCAAGATCCGTCATCGCCACGAACCCGCCTGGGCCACCCTGGAGCCGGCCCCGCCTACCGCCAGCGGCGAAGCACAGGTCATCGCCACCTTCGACCAGCCGCAGCGCGCCGTCACCCCCGGCCAGTCGGCCGTCTTCTACGACAACGACGAAGTGGTCGGCGGCGGCTGGATCGCCTAGGGTTTCTGCCGGCCCAACGGCCGCGATCCTCTGTTTGCATGCGATCCCAGAACGAAGGAGACAATCTGATCCAGCAAGCCGCGCCACCGGCCGGGTGAGTCTTTCTCGAGCAGTTGGAATGTGAGCTTCCGCAGTCAGACGTTCTGCTTTGTCGATGAACTTGTTGTCTACCGAAGCGATCATCGAACGGCGAACCACGATCAGGCGAAGGTCTCTTGGGGAAAATGTATTTGTGCCCTTTTTCCACCGGACCAGTGCGTCGCCACACTGTTAAAGTACAAGCCAATGCGGGAAGGGCTGAATGCGTTGCTTGGACCTGATCCGACGGATGAACGTCTGGTCGCCGTTGGAATGCTTCTCCAGTCCGCTTGGACGGAGGCTGGAAAGGTCACTACGCTGAAAAAGATGCTGGAGGCGTTTTATAAGAGAGAAGCTCCGCTGCTCCGTCCTCTGAATCCGGTCACGGCGATTGAGTCGCAATTGAAAGCAGTTCTCGATTTGATTCCCAATTTTCATTCTTCTCTTGAAAGGGGATGCATGCGTTGGCGTTATGGCACAACAGATCGCGGATGCTTGAGTGATCATTGTGGAACGCAAAAGTCCGCGTCCTTTGCTCTACGAGTCATTCGCCTGAGGCCAAGCACATTTGCAGACTTGGAGAGAGAGCTCGTATGAGCCGCTACATTGCACACATTAGCTCCGAAGCTAAAGCTGCCTTGGAATTGCTCGTGGACACTGGTACAGCGGCTGCCGAGTACGGAGATGCGTTTTATCGACTTGGCCAGTACTTAGCGAAACGATTGAAGGGCGCAGATCTTGGACGGAAGACCCTGCTGGTCTGCACATCGGAAGACGCCGACTGCTTAGCGCGCGGCATTTTCGAGTCGATCAGCGAGCAAACTTCGCGTCGAACTCCGGTGGCTTTTGCCTGCTTGTGGCAGGCCAGATTTGATCCAGCTTCAGAAACATCAAACAAGAAGCGATTCGAGGTTGCGCCGATCGTTAAGAGATACGAAGAGCCGACCGACGACGAGATCGATTCCTTGATCGTTGTGAAATCCATCATCGCCACTTCCTGTGTGGTTCGACACGCTTTGCTGGATACCATTGAACGTAAGCACCCGAAGAAGATCTTTGTGGTAGCGCCTGTTATCTCTAAGGACGCACCGGATAAACTCAGAGCCGAATTTCCGAACAATGTCGCTGCGCTCTTTCGGTTTGTGTACTTCGCGAAGGATGATTCCCCCGACAAGAATGGAATGGTATGGCCGGGCATCGGAGGCAGTATTTGCGAAAGGCTTTCACTGCCCAAGACCGGCGTAACGCTCACTCCCAAGATCGTCACGGAACGCAGGCGGCAATACGATGCGAATCTTCTCCACGTGAGCTGACGGGAAGTGAGTGAAACAGGTCATGTTCCGGTGATCGCGGAGACCGTGGCATCGATGGCATCGGCATCTACTTCGGAGAGACGCCGTCCGTCGACACCCGCCGCGACTCCTGCCTGGCCACATTGACCGAAATAATCAGTACTATCCGAAGGTTTGCCCGTGCGCCTGGGTAAACAAAGCGCTCAGCGTGCCCCTTGCGGTACAAAATTGATGATTGCCGAGTGGATGTCGGCCAAGCCGGAACGAGTCCACTTTTTCGCGAATTGGCTGATCCAAAGCCGGGCACTCGAGCTCCAGGTGGCCCGCAGCATTGCCGGCAACGAATACAATAGGCAAAAGGTGACGATCAATTGTTCGGTTCGCGAGCATAAGCGTTGTTCATGCCAGCAGACAAATCGGAGGCTCGCGGCGCTGGCATCCAGGTTGCTGGACGAGGCCGGCGGCGCGATCTTCTGGAGCTTTCCGTTGGATACGGACTGATACTTGTAGCGCTCTGGACCCCCCGCCAGTGGCAAAGAATTCCCTCTCTGGGGGCATTGATCTGGATCGTGCTGGTGACCGTCCTCTCTTTTGACGGGTGGAGCGCGATGGGTCTTCGCGTCTCTCGTTTTCTCGCTTCAGTCTGGGTGGTATGCGTAGCCCTGGTGCTTGCGGCTGCTGCCGCCCTGCTTGCCTGGAGACTGCACACCCTGCACCTGCCGGGCGGTCCCATAATGATCTTCCAGCGCTACTGGGCCTACACGATCTGGGCGTTTCTGCAGGAGCTGATTCTTCTGGATTTCGTTCTGCTGCGGTTGTTCCGCGTGCTGCCCAATCGAAAGCTGGCAGGCCTTCTGACAGCAGCGCTGTTTGCGATTGCGCACCTGCCCAACCCCATCCTGGCGCCAATGACCTTGATCTGGGGTTTCGCTGCCTGCCTGCTTTTTCTTCAATACCGAAATGTCTACACGCTGGCCATGGCGCATGCGATCTTCGGTATCTCGATCGCCCTGACGGTCCCCGGTCCGGTCGACCACAATATGCGGGTTGGACTGGGCTACCTCACCTACCGTGCGCACCGCGATCATCACCGCAGCCAGAAACCCCAGATCGTGTCCACGGTCGAATGGGTGATCGCAGAGGCCCCAACGCGACGCTCCTGACGCCATGAGCGGCCATAGAAGATTCCTGCCAGAGCCGCCAGCACTACGTAGCGCCAATTGAAATGCAAGGCTCGCTTGTTGAAGTGGGACAAGCCGAATAAGGCAGCTGTAACCAGAAGCGCCGGAGAGCGTCCGATGCGCCGTTCGAGCAGATTCTGTATCCATCCGCGGAAGAACAGCTCTTCCGGAACGGCGATGAACAAGAAGGTGAAGATGAATGCTCCCCCAAGCGGGAGCAGGCGCGGCCAGGCGGCGTGAAGATGCAGGAAGCCAAGACTCAACCCGAGGGCGATCGCGATGGGCGTATAGAAGATAAACTCACCGAGTCCGATGCGAACGTCCCTCAGGCGCAGACGTAGATCAAATCCAACACCATCGAGTTCCCGGACCACGAGCAGACCGTAGATTCCCGCATCGAGCAACAGGATCTTGTTAAAGATGGCAAGATGCGGCGGCCAGGCGGGTTCGAACCAGCGAAGATCGATTGCCAGACCCAGGAGGGCGAGCAGGAGATAGTCGCGCCAGTTGCCGTCTCGAGCGGTATCTCTGTGCTTGGCCTGCCACATCAGCGTGGAGATTGCAACCGGCAACAGCGCATACAACGCGAACCAGCCCCAACGGAATGTTCCTGTGGAAGATGCCACCAAAAGGTAAGGCACACACAGGAGGACGGAAGCAAACAGTCGCACTCTGACCGGGAGGGCTTGGGCGGCGTGTTCGACAAGTCTGGGGAACAATGCCGCTGCCAGATAGGGTGTCAGCGTAACGAGAGCTGCGATCACAATGGCCGGATTGATCATCAGGTTGCTTCCAGTCTAGCGTCTCACTCTGCCCACTCTTGAGAGATGCGTTGTTACAGGTTCGCTCGCTGTCGCGCAACTCCGTGACTGTTCAGCCTGCTGAACAGTCACTACGGCACAAACTTGGTTTCCAAATGCAAGAACTTGGGTTTTCATTCCCGCGAAAAACTTATAGCACAAGGCCAGCTTCTCTCGCCGCGCTCTATATCCCCGCCCTGAAGGACGGAGCTTTCCGCGCTATATGGGTAAACTCCTCGTTCGTATCCTCCGGTTACTTGTGTCAGTTGGAGTCCACCGTTGCGAATTGGCGGCAATTGAGATCCGGATTGTATGACCTCAAAGGTTGATTCGGTGAAGATCGGCGTTATGCCTTCAGGCTGTTCTCTGTCCTAATGCGGCTTGTGGACGATCATGATCCTGGTTTCGATGGGCACATCGTTCACGATGGTGACATGCAAAAGTACTTCGAAAGGCTGGTCAGTGCCGGAGCTGCCAAGCTGCTTCATGAGGTCGGCTACGCCATCCGGGTTGCAGACGTACTCGACCGCGGCCTGGGTGCCGATTGTTGTGGTTCCGGCGGCGACGAAGATGCGATGCGACGGAGTCATTCCCGGCAGCATGGCGATGACGGCGTAGTCATCGACCAGGGGTTTCAAGGGGACGCTTGAGATCATGTAGACCGGCTGTTCTCCAGCACGAGGCTCTTTGTTCAGAATCTCTACCTGGCCCTCGCGCACACCGGAGGAGATCTCCTGAAACTGAAAGCTGTGCAGCGTGGCCAGGTTTGCCAGCGTGAGATTTTCGACAGGCGCGCCCAGAAAAATCAGATTCGTATCCTTTACATCTTCGAGCGACAGCAGAGCGCTGCGCTTCACCCAGATCGACCGTCCAAAGCCGGTGAACATCTGGTCCAGCAGATGGACCGCCATCACCTCACCTACGCCCGTGTAAAACGCATGGGTGCTCTCGGGCGTATCGCGCTGCGGGTCGAAGTAGCGCAATCCGCCGACCGCATTGCCGACGAATCGGGCGTTGCTGAAGATTACCCATGTCTGCTTCGGATCGACGGCGAAGACATGCCAGAAGGCGCGGAGCCCGGAGTCGGGCAGCATCGCCTTTACCTTCATGGTCGAGGAGTGCGCGCGAGTACTGTACCGGCCCAGAAAGCTTCCGAGGAACAGCGCCGTCAGCACAATTACAAACACCAGCCATGGGACAGACCGGCGTCCGAACTTGTGGCTCACAGGCGGATCGACGCCAGCGGCTTCAGCTGATGTGAGTAGGGGAGAACCTGGAACCAGGGCCGATCGTTCGACCTCTCGTTCGCTTAACAGATCGTGAGGCTCAGTGGCCTTCGGGTGGGCGACATATTGCAGCCGGTATGCGCCCTTTGGGATCTCGACCTGGACCTCTTCTTGGGCTCCTTCTGTGGTGTAGTACTCGATCAGCTTGGCGCGAAGCCGGGCGACCTGCACTCTGACGCTGGAGTCGGTCCGGGGATCGAAATCGGCCTTGCGCCCAAAGACGATCGTGGCGATCTCATGCTCTTTGGGGGAGTATTCCGCATCGATATTCGCCTTTTCGGCAAGGAAGTAGAGCAGCCTGCACAACGCATCCGCGCCGTGAAAGAGGTGGCTACGGGTAATTCTCTCAATCCTCTGAATGTTGATGGTGGGAGCGTGTTCCCCCCGTCCATCGGAAACCCCCGAGACCATTCCAAGCTCCGGCTATATTTCAACTCTTTGCACCGAATTCACAATAGCTTCTCCCGCAGGTGGCCGTCCAGAAGAGAGGGGTGTGGTTGCAGACATTAGCTTTGGAAAGATGTTTATTTTGTGTGGTTTATGGATTGGTTTGAGTTGTGACGCTCCGCTTCTCTTATGCGCCCACCAACGGAGCGTCATCCTGGGGCACATTCAAAGAACAAACAGGGGTGCATGACCCATCCACCAAAGCAGGGAGACAAGGCAGGGAGAGAGCAAATCGCGAGCAACAAAAGTGTGCCATTCAATCTGTAACCAACGTTACACAACCAAGTAACACGCTAGCTAACTTACGCATAATCAGTTTTTTACCAAAGGACCCTCGTAACATACCCAGCGGAGACTTCCCAAGGTTTTGCATCAACCCGTATAAAAAATCGTTCATAATTCCGAACCTGCAGCATCGATGCAGGTCTGGCCTCCAAGGGCCGGATTGAGAGGGACAAGGAAGATGATAGCCCAGAACGTCACTCCCTCCGCAACGATCCACCCTTTAGGCCAGGTGCCTGGAAGAAAGAAAACAGACACACGCGGAGATTCACTTTGGAGGACCTCACTATGACTCAAAGACGCAGTTGGCTTTACACACTTCCCTTACTCCTTACCCTGTGTGCGCAGACCCCGCAAGTTCTTGCGCAGGCGGTCTTTGGCTCGATCTTTGGCACTGTCACCGATGTCAGCGGAGCCGCGATTCCCAATGCAACCGTTACTGTTACCGATGTCGATAAGGGAATCAGTCAGACCGTGCTGAGCAACGAAAGCGGCAACTATCGGATCGACCGCCTGGTTCCCGACAAGTACACGGTCAAGGTCAAGGCCGACAATTTTGCCGCCGCAGAGACCGATAACGTCGAGGTCGTCGCCAACGGTGCCCCGAAGGTCGATGAGAGCCTGGCCATCGCCGGCGGCACGCAGCAGGTTACCGTCTCTGCCGCACCCCCGGCGCTGCAAAGCGACGCTGTGCAAGTCTCAGACCGCATCGACCAGCAGACCATCACCGACCTGCCGAACCTGAACGGAAACTTTATGCAGGTCCAGGTGCTGACGCCCGGTACCACCAAGGCGAACTTCAGCAACAGCGCTTCGCAGAATCCGCAAGGCTCGGCCAGTTTCTCGATCAACGGCGAAAACTTTGGCACCCAGAGCTGGATCCTGGATGGAACCGACGACCGTGATCCGGTGCTGGGCATCATCGTCATCAACCCGACGCTCGACTCCGTGGGCGGGATGCAGGTGCTTACCCAGAACTACAACGCCGAGTTCGGAGGCGCTTCGGGCGGTATCGTCACGGCGGAGACGCGGTCTGGAAGCAACAGCTTCCACGGCGATGTCTTCTTCGATCGCGACTCCGACGCTCAGCAGGCGCGCGACCCCTTCACACAGTTTCAGGCGGATCCGTTGACGGGTAAGCTTTTGCCCAGCAACCTGTATAGCCGATTCGGCGGTTCAGTCGGCGGCCCCATCATTAAAGACCGAACCTTCTTCTTTGGAGACTATCAGGGCACCCGGCAGAGGAGCGGCCAGAGCTTCCTGCTGAACGTCCCCACCGACCTGGTACGCAGCACCTGCCTGACTCCGGGCTCCGCCACGTGCGATCTGAGCGAGTATCTTGCCGGCGGCGCACGTCAGATATACGACCCGGTGACCGGGGCTGCGTATCTAAACAACGTCATCCCTTCGGCCAATCTTTCCTCCCAGGCCGTTGCGCTGCTCTCAGAGTTGCCTGCTCCGAACGTTCCAGGTGCGGGAATCTCCAACAACTACTCGGCTTCGGGCTTTGGCCCTCAGAACGCCAATCAGGCTGACCTTCGCCTGGACGATCAGACAACCGGAAGTATGCACACCTTTGCTCGCTACTCCTACGCCCGCTACACGCTGAGCGGTGCGAACGTGTTCGGCGCAGCCGGCGGCGTTGGTCTTGACGGCGCGGACTTTGCCGGAACCGACTGGTCGCAGGATCAGAACGTCTCCTCTGGGTTTGATCTCGCTCTAAGCCCAAAAATGGCGACTGACTTCCGCTTCGGTCTGCTCAAGTATCAGGTGAAGCAGAACAAGGATGATGTCGGCACCGACCCCGCAACCTCTCTGGGCATTCCGGGGCTGAACCTTGGCACGCTCGACACCTCCGGGAACCCGGACTATCTGTTTACCAACAGCACTCTATCCAACTTTGGCGCCAACATTACTTTCGACGGCACCCAGATCTGTAATTGCCCACTGAACCAGAGCGAGAAGGAGTTCCAGTTCACCAACAACTGGACCCGTACTGCGGGAAACCATACCATCCGCTTCGGCGGTGATGTCCGCTTTGCAGAACAGCTCCGCAGTGCGAGCGATACCAACCGTACCGGCGTGCTGAACTTCAACGAAGCCACGACAGAAAATGCGGCGGGCAACGGCGGCCTCGATCTGGGCACAGCGCTGCTCGGCTATGTCAGCAACTTCCAGCGCTTTATCGTCTACGACGACAATGCAGCCAGCAGGCAGAAGCGCATGGCCTTCTACGGTCAGGACACCTGGCGCGCTACGCCCAAGCTCACGCTGACGTACGGTCTGCGCTGGGAGCTGACCTTCCCGGAGACGGTAGTCGGCACGGGCAACGGCGGCTTTACCAACCTGAGCACAGGCTTTGTACAGGTTGCCGGAGTCGGCGGCATTGGCTCGAACGGCGGCGAGAGTATGAATTACAAAAATTTCTCTCCTCGCCTGGGCGTTGCCTATCAAGTGACACCCGAGACGGTGCTACGTGCCGGCGCTGCCATCATGTATGACTCAGAGGGCTTCTACGGTACTCTGTTCGGCACCTCGTTGACAGAGAACACGCCCGTCTACACAACCCAGAGCCTGACGCCGGTAAGCTCAGTCGGCGGTTCTGTCTTTACCCTGGCAAGCGGCCCGTCCCTGCCTGCTCCTCCCGTCGTTCCAGCCAATGGCCTTATCCCCTTGGAGAACGGCGTCAGCTATCCCACGATTCGTCCTCTGACCATTCAGCTTCCCAGAGTTGACCAGTGGAACGTGAGCTTTCAGCATCAGTTCGGCCCACAGACCACTGCTGAGATGGCCTACGTCGGCAACCTTGCCGAGAAGACCTACCCTGGCAGCACCTTCGGGTACAACCTGAACCAGGCGATCGTTCCCACGACTCCTGCACAGTTGGGCAATGAGGATGCTCGTATGCCCTACTTCAACAAGTTCGACAACGACGGCGTAATCTGCTGCAACACGACTCTTACCAGCGGAGCGCCGTCGGCCCATGCCAACTACAACGCGTTGCAGACCAAACTGACGCAGCGCTTCAAGAGTGGTATGACTATCAATGCTAACTATTCCTGGTCGAAAGCTATGAATAATTCGGCAACCTACTTCGTCTGGTCTCCGAGTTCAACGTACTCCCGCAACGACCTGAACCGTACCAATGTCTTCAACCTCTACGGAGTCTATGATCTCCCCTTTGGCAGGGATCAGAAATTCCTGAATAACAGTAACCGGCTGGTTACCTACGCAGTTGGCGGCTGGGGGATCAGCGGCGACGGATCATGGATGAGCGGTCTTCCCTTCACCCCAACCTATAACGAGTGCAGCTCCGATCAGGACGTGGATGACAATGTCAGCGATGGCGTGCTCTGCCGTCCCAACGGCCCGGCCGGCAGCTTCCCCCTCTCCGCAGGCTCGTTCAACACCTCCACGCACTCGGTCACGTACTTTACACCAGTTGCTCCTCTTACCAACAACGGCTCGAGCTCCGGGCCATTCAGCAGACCGGCGTTCGGCCAATTCGGCAACATCGGTCGCAACTCGTTCGTCGGACCGCGGGAGTTTATGGCAGATGCGACCCTGATCAAGAACTTTGCGATCACGGAAGGAGTCAAGGGTCAGTTTGATTTCCAGGCGTTTAACGTCTTCAATCATGCTGCGCTCGGAATTCCGACCGAAGGCAATGAGACCAACGGTCCTTGTATCGACTGCCTGGTCAGCTCCGGAACCGTCGGACAGATCATCGGACTCGATCCCAACGTGAATATGCGCCAGCTCGCATTCGCGCTGAGGGTCTTGTTCTAGGAAGATGTCCGACGTTTTCGCTCAAGTCCGCAGACGCTGAGGAAATACCACCCAAAAGGCTGGTTTAGCTCAGCGGCGAAAGCGTCAGGAACGGGGGAAGCCAGGCCTTGACGGCCCCGCTTCCTCCCTCTTCCTGCTTTGCTTTTTGCCTTCCCGACTGGTTGCACAACCCAATCAATCGATAGAAAACGCTGTAACGGCCGTTGATCTTTTTTGGAACGGTATTGTTTCGCGGGTGAAAGCTCATCTCTTCCAGCCGACTCAGTGCTTGGCTGGACGAACGGAGATCTATGTTGCGCATGTATAGATTCGCTCTGTCCTTGTTTCTTGCCTCTGCAGCTGTCAGCCAACAGACGGACTTGCATTCGGCCCCACACGACGACTGGTGGAAGCATGTTGTTATCTATGAGATCTATCCGCGCAGTTTTCAAGATTCCGATGGAGACGGTATCGGCGACATCAACGGTATCACCTCACGACTGGACTATCTGAAGAACCTTGGTATCGGTGCCATCTGGCTCACTCCGATGTATCCTTCGCCGGGCGTAGACTACGGCTACGACATTGCCGACTACACCGCCATCGACCCTGAATACGGCACGATGGCCGACTTCGATCACCTCGTCGCAGAGGCCAGGCAGCGTAACATCCGCGTCATCATGGACTACGTGATCAACCACACCTCGGACCAGAACTCGTGGTTCAAGCAATCACGCTCTTCCCGCACCAATCCCAGGCGCGACTGGTACATCTGGCGCGACGGCAAGATCGGTCCCGACGGCAAGCTGGGTCCGCCGAATAACTGGCAGTCCTGGTTCGGCCACTCGGCATGGACCTTCGATCCTGCGACCAACCAGTACTACTACCACTACTTCTATCCGCAGCAGCCCGACCTCAACTGGCGCAACCCGGAGGTTCATCGGGCGATGGAAGATGTATTGCGCTTCTGGATGAAGCATGGTGTCTCAGGCTTCCGCATTGATGCCGTCTCGCGTCTGTTCGAAGACCCCAACCTGCATGATGATCCCTACCTGCCCGGCACCAACGCTTACGGCGATCGCAACATCGAACACAAGTACACGGATAACTTGCCTGAGGTTCACAACGTGCTGAAAGAGATTCGCGCCGTCGTCGATCAATTCCCCGGCGACCCCGTTCTGATCACCGAAGCCGATGAACCGAACATTCAGCAGCTGACCGAGCTCTACGGCACCGGCAATGAGGTTCAGCTCCCAATGGACTTTCAGATCGCCGACGTCAATCAGCTTTCGGCTACGAAGTTCCGGCGTCTGTTCAACGATATTGAGACCAACACCGCTGATGGCCAGCCGCAGTACTTCTTCAGCAATCACGATCAGCGGCGCCAGTGGGATCGCTATGGCGATGGAGTTCACAACGATCAGATCGCCAAGCTGATGGCGACCCTTTTGCTGACTGCTCGCGGCACCCCGCAGATGTACTACGGGGAAGAGCTGGGTATGCGAACTACCGACCCGGTCCGCATTGAAGATGTTCACGACCCCATCGGCAAACTCGGTTGGCCGCTCGAGAAGGGTCGCGATGGCGAGCGCACGCCAATGCAGTGGAACGCGTCTTCCGGAGCAGGTTTTACGACCTCGCCGAAGCCGTGGCTGCCGATTCCTTCCTCTGCCGCCAGCTACAATGTCGCCACCGAAGAAGGGAATGCAGACTCCATTCTCAACACCTACCGGCGACTGCTCGCCCTGCGAAAATCAGAACCCGCACTCCGTAACGGCACCTACCAGGCAATCAATGAAGACAACCCCAAGGTCTTTGCCTATGTGCGAAAGAGCGGAGCTTCCACGATCCTGGTCGCACTGAATATGAGTGCAGAGGTAAGAACGATCACCGTTAACCTTGACCATGCCTTGACGGCCAAACCACTTTATCGCTCCCCTGAGCGAAGCACGGAGGCTATTCAATTGAATCATCTGTCCCTTCCTCCGTTTGGGGTTGTGGTGGCCACAGTGAGGTGAGTGCCGGCGAGACCATGCGCACCGGTAGCCTGCCCCTGTTCCTTTCAGGGCAACCTCATCATCCACGATCACCATTTCCGCCGAAATACCTTCTGCACGCGCCAGCTCCGCCGCGCGAGGGAAGTTCAGCC
>Ga0116129_1001779_pt1 | contig 11538 bp, 4 predicted proteins | sample June2015DPH_17_2_FD_89732 | JGI IMG/M metagenome (GOLD analysis project Ga0116129, IMG submission 89732) | Peatland microbial communities from SPRUCE experiment site at the Marcell Experimental Forest, Minnesota, USA - June2015DPH_17_10 | ecosystem: Environmental > Terrestrial > Soil > Wetlands >...
CCCCCGGCAGAGCCGGGGGCTTTACGGTGTGAGCCGCTCAAAGCGGCTGGTGCGTTCGTTGCTCATACCTACTTCCCTTTTGGGTCTTGCGCTCACGAACGATTGTGCCCAACATTCGCATCCTTCAGTGGCAATTCGAGCGATCTTCATCGCCTCAATCATTTGTGTCACAATCCAACATTCAAAAACAGAAAACCGGGGCATACTCCCGGAAATGTCAAACTTCTACTGCCACCCCGGCAGAGCCGGGGGATCTCCCATTTGGTTAAGGCGATGCCCCTCCGGTTGCGGCGATTGTCTGGCTATAGGCTGCGCCATACACTGCATTGGGAAGCGAGGTTGGCGACAGCGCGATATCCACCGCCGAGCCTGCCAGCGAAATCGTCTGCGCCGTGCCGGGGTTGGCGTTCAGGTTGGTGTCGGTCAAAATCAAGGAGCCCGCGATCGAGCTCCCTACGGTCGGCGTGAAGCTGATCTGCAGCGTGCAGCTTGCCTGAGCAGCCAGCAATCCGGCCGTGCCGCCGCTGGCCGTCAGCGGGCAACTGTCGCCGCTGCCGCTGTTCAACGTAAAGTTGGGGGAGATACTCGGGTTGTTTCCCGAGGTGGGAACCGGGAAGCTCAGAGCCTGGTTGCCGATGTTCTCTAGCGTCACTGTCTGCGGACTATCGGAGCTGGCGCTGCCCACCTCCGTTTCGGCAAAGCTCAGCGAGGGAGGATTGCTGAGCGAGATCTCATTCACCATGGTATTGCCGGTATTTGCGACAAAGAGGTTGCCGCTGGCATCGACCGCTACGCCAGTGGGAACGCTGAAGCCGCTGCCCAGCGGGGTCACCATGGAACTGGAACTGACCACACCATTGACGGCGACGATCTCCTTCACCGCATTATTGCCGCTATCTGCGACAAAGACGTCGCCGCTCCCATCGACCGCCACACCAACGGGCCCGTTGAAACCGTTTCCCAGTGTGTTCACCGTGGAACCCGAGGTGACCACCCCGTTGACCGCCACGATTTCCTTCACTGCATTGTTTCCGAAATCCCCGACAAAGACATCGCCGCTCCCATCGACCGCCACGCCATTGGGCTGTTTGAAGCCGCTGCCCACCGTGTTCACCGTCGAGCTGGAGCTGACCACCCCGTTCACCGCCACGATCTCATACACCGCACTGTTTTGATAATCGACGACAAAGACGTTGCCGCTCCCATCGATCGCCATACTGGTGGGATAGCCGAAGCCACTGCCCACAGGGTTCACAGCGGAGGTGGAATTTACCATGCCGTTGACCGCAACGATCTCGTAGACCGTACTGCTGACGCCATCGGCGACAAAGACGTTGCCGCTGCCATCGACCGCCACACCGTAGGGGAAATTGAAGCCATCGCCGCCCACTGGAATGACCATAGAACCGGAGCTGACCGCCCCTGCCGGGTTTCCATTACTGGCCGCCACGATCTCGTAGACCGCGTTGTTGCCGTAATCTGCGACAAAGACGTCGCCGCCCCCATCTACCGCCACCCCAGAGGGATTGCCGAAGCCGCTGCCAATCATCGTCTGCGCGCCGGGCGGGAAGGCCACCTGCGGTCCGTTGCCCGTACCATGGAGCTCAAAGGTGGCGATGAGGAGGCCTGCGGAGCCCATCAACTGCACCGCGCCTACCCGCAGGTAGGGTTTGGTCGGGGTAAACGTCACGGCCACCGTGCAGACGTCTCCCGCCACGTAGGATGCGCCGGCGACGCAGGCATTTGTGCCCTGCGTCGCGGCTGCCTGGAAATCTATCCCCTGCTTGCCCTGAGTGAGCGCCACGTAGGACGTGGACGCAAGCGTCCCTCCACTGTCAAAGGTGAAGTATAACGTCGACGCGACGCTGCTGCTGCCTGCCTCTGTCGCGGGGAACTTCTGCGTTCCTGACACGATCTCATTGATCGTACTGCCGGTGAGATCTGCGACAAAGACATTGCCGCTCCCATCGACCGCGACGCCATTGGGCGAGCCGCCGGTGCTCAGCGTGCTCACCGTGGAGCTTGAACTAACCGCCCCGCTGACGGCCACGATCTCATACACCGCATTGTTATGGGGATCGGTGACAAAGACGTCGCCGCTTCCATCCACCGCCACGCCAGCAGGAGTAGTGAAGCCGCTGCCGATCGGGTTCACCGTGGAACTGGTGCTGACGACTCCTGCCGGATTTCCATTGCTGCCCGCTACGATCTCATAGACCGTATTGTTGCCCTCATTGGCGACAAAGACGTCGCCGCTTGCATCGACCGCCACGCCAGCAGGCGAAGAAAAACCGCCGCCGATCGGGTTCACCGTGGAACTGGAGCTGACCACTCCTGCCGGGTTTCCATTACTGCCCGCCACGATCTCGTATACCGCGTTGTTGCCGTCATTGGCGACAAAGACGTCGCCGCTCGCATCCACCGCCACGCCGTAAGGGCCAGAAAAGCCGCTACCCACCATGTTGATCGCGGAGCTGGAGCTAACCACTCCCGGCGGGTTTCCATTACTGCCCGCCACGATCTCATACACCGCATTGTTGCCGTAATCCGCGACAAAAACGTCCCCGCTCGTATCTACCGCCACGCTCTCGGGAATGGAGAAGCCGCTGCTCACCATAACGTTGGCTCCGGCATGTGCGGTCTCGGCATGAGCCGTTGCCAGGCTTGCCCAGGCGGCCAGCAGAACCAGCGCAAGCCAGCCGTGCGCGCCGAACAGGCCATAAAACAAGCCGCGAAACTGGCCGCGCCCCGGTTCGTCTTGGCAAGCGATGTTTCCGAAAGCAAAGCCTGGAAGACGCCGTCCAGAGCTGCGCGAGAGCACAACTGAGAACCGAAAAGAAGAGATATCCCTATGCATAGAGGCCCTTAGAGGTAAAGTGCGCCACGATAGCCGGATAGCGGGCAGTTCAAGGCCAGCGATCCGGAGATGTGGTCAGAAAAGTTAAAAATTTGTTCCTTATTCTGTGCGATCGGCATAATTTCGCCGCTCTGTCTTACACGGAAGTGTTATGTGCTGCTCCCTGGGGGGATGTCGTTCCGTCTGCGTTTTGGGTCTGGCTCTAATTGTTTCGGTGACTTTTTGTTCCGGCCCCCATCGACTCGCGCCACCCGCGTCTTTAAGAGGGCCTAAGGTCTTAGGTCCCCTCGCGTGTCCAAGTCTCAAGGCCGTTGCCGGGATGGCGGCCGTCGTTGCTTCGCTGGATGAGACCTCGGCATCGCGGAAGCGGGCACTGCCCTCCATCGGAACCATGGAAAGGCCGTAACTACTCTCCAGGGACGGATAGGGAAAGCCGAAACTGAAGAGCCGACGGAAAAAGAGCGGCAGCCCTATTGGAGGTCAACCGGGGTATTCAGGCAGCACGTGAAAACAGGTGGAGCGGCCGGATCAGACGGTGGTCTGTCGGGCCGGGGGTGGGCGAATGCGGGTGTGGTTTAAACGGGGTGCGAGGCGTTCAGCCTCGTGCCCTTGCCCGGCAGAGGTCTCAGCCCAGTTCCGCGGACGATTCTTCGATCTCGGGCGCTCGAAAGGGTGCGGAAAAGTCACCGAACAGTCAACCGAGACCGTTCACTGACACCGATCCGCCCAGCAACGCCCCCAACCATGGTGAATGAACGCTCAATAGCCGTGTCATAGTCAACAGTCGGACAGATTCTGGAGACGTGGTTTGGACTTCCATGAGAAAGCCGATACGCTCCACTCAAAAAGTCCTATCGTTCGGGACACGGAGGAACCAGGCTAGAAGCAGTGCACGTCAAGTCCGGAATGGGGCTCATGCGCCCGTATCGGCGTGCAGCTGCTGCAACGCATACACCGTGGTGTGCTGCTGCTGCATGGCCGCTATGCCTTCGACGGCAGCCTGTGCCGCTGCGATCGTGGTGATGGTGGGAACGCGCGCCAGGACTGCAGCGCGACGGATCGCCTTCTCGTCGAAGAATGTGTCCTGGCCCCGCGGCGTGTTGATGATCAGCTGAATGCGGTCACCTTTGATAAGATCGACCACGTTGGGCCGCCCTTCCTTCACCTTGAAGACCCGGTCCACGCTCAGGCCAATCTTTTCATGAGCATTCGCTGTGCCTTCGGTGGCCACAATCTTGAAGCCCAGATCGACATAGCGCCGCGCCAGCCCCATGGCTACTTCCTTGTCATGATCGTTGACGCTGAAGAAGACCGTACCCCTGAGAGGCAAAACCTGACCGGCAGAAAGCTGCGCCTTGGCAAAGGCCTCGCCGAATGTTGCCGCAACCCCCATCACTTCGCCCGTTGAGCGCATTTCCGGACCGAGGACCGTATCCACCCCGGCGAATTTGTTCCATGGGAAGACCGGCGACTTGACATAGAAGTACCTGCCCGTTTCGAGATCCTTGCCCGCGGCCAGTTGCCGGGGAAGAAGCTCACGCAGCTTGCGGCCGGTCATCAGCCGCGCCGCCACCTTGGCCAGGGGAATGCCCGTGGCCTTCGATACGTAGGGGACCGTGCGCGAAGCGCGCGGATTCACCTCAATCACGTAGACCTGGTCCTGGTCGCTGGCATCGCGCTGGATGGCAAACTGCAGATTCACGAGGCCAACCACTTTGAGTGCCAGGGCCAGTTTGCGTGTGTAGGTGCGCAAAACCTCCAGGGTCTCTGGCCGGATATTGACCGCCGGCAGCACACACGACGAGTCGCCCGAGTGGATACCGGCTTCTTCAATGTGCTGCATGATGCCGGCAATGATCACGTCTTCTGAATCCGAGAGCGCGTCTACATCGACTTCGGTCGCGTCCATCAGGAAGTGGTCGACAAGCACCGGCCGCTCCTGCGAATACTCAACGGCCTGCTTCATGTATTGCGCAACGGCTTCGGCGTCATAGGCGATGACCATGGCGCGGCCGCCAAGCACGTAGCTGGGCCGCACCAGAACCGGATACCCAATGCGCTCGCCGATCGACAGCGCCTCCTCTACGCTCGTGGCAGTGCCGCCGGCAGGCTGTGGAATCTTCAGTTCGTCCAGCAGCTTGCCGAACCGCTTGCGGTCTTCGGCCAGGTCAATGGACTCGGGCGAGGTGCCGATGATTGGCACGCCGGCAGCACGCAGACGTTCGGCCAGGTTGAGCGGCGTCTGTCCGCCGAACTGCACAATCATGCCGATCTTCGCGCCCGACTGCGCTTCGTGGTTGTATACCGCCAGCACATCTTCAAGCGTCAACGGCTCAAAGTAGAGCCGGTCGCTGGTGTCATAGTCGGTCGAGACGGTCTCCGGGTTGCAGTTGACCATGATGGTCTCGTAGCCGTCGTCTTTGAGCGCGAAGGCAGCGTGACAGCAGCAGTAGTCAAACTCGATTCCCTGCCCGATGCGATTGGGCCCGGAGCCGAGAATGATGATCTTGGGCGTTGGCGTGGGCGGCGCTTCATCCTCTTGTTCATAGGTGGAGTAGAGGTACGGGGTCATCGATTCGAACTCCGCCGCGCAGGTATCGACCAGTTTGAAAACCGGCCGGATGCCTTTGCTCTCGCGCAGTTCCCTCACCTGCCGGGTCCCGGCGTGCCCTTCGAGCTTCCACTCGGCGGCGATGCGCTCGTCGCTCAGGCCGAGGCGCTTGAGGCGGCGCAGATGTTCTTCGCTGATGGTCTCTGGAGTGGTGGCCGAGATCCCGGCCTGCTCCAGCGTGATCTCGCGAATCTGGTGCAGGAACCATGGATCCATGCCGGTCAGCCGCGCCACTTCACGCACACTCATGCCACCGTCAAACGCAAAGCGGATGTAGCCCAGCCTCTCCGGCTGCGGCGTTACCAGCCGCTGGGTAAGCCGGCGCGGTTCGAGGTTGATCTCCGAACCTGTCTTCTTCCCGGTTTCAAGCGCGCGCCAGGCCTTCATCAACGCTTCCTTGAACGTACGGCCAATGGCCATCACTTCGCCGACCGATTTCATCTGCGGCCCGAGGGTGTCGTCGGATCCGGGAAATTTTTCAAACTGCCACTTGGGAATCTTGACGACGACGTAGTCAATCGTCGGCTCGAAGCAGGCTGGCGTTTTGCGGGTGATGTCGTTGGGGATTTCGTCCAGCGTATAGCCCACGGCGAGCTTGGCCGCAATCTTGGCAATCGGAAATCCGGTCGCCTTGGAGGCAAGAGCCGAGGACCGCGAGACGCGCGGATTCATCTCGATCACCGTCATGCGCCCGTCGACCGGGTTGACGGCAAACTGGACGTTCGATCCGCCGGTCTCAACCCCAATCTCGCGCATCACCGCGATCGCCGCATCGCGCATTTTCTGATACTCACGATCGGTGAGCGTCTGCGCCGGGGCCACGGTGATCGAGTCGCCGGTGTGCACGCCCATCGGGTCAAAGTTCTCAATCGAGCAAATGATGATGACGTTGTCCGCCAGGTCACGCATCACCTCAAGCTCGTACTCCTTCCACCCCAGCACGCTCTCTTCAATGAGGCATTCATGGACCGGCGAAAGATCCAATCCGCGGGCCAGAATCTCCATCAGCTCTTCGCGGTTATACGCGATGCCGCCGCCCGAACCGCCCAGCGTAAAACTGGGCCGGATCAGCACCGGGAAACCCAGCTTGCCCGCAAAATCGAGTCCATCGCGAAGATTGTTTACCAGCGCCGACTTTGAAACCTCGAGTCCGATGCGGATCATCGCATCTTTGAAGAGCAGCCGGTCTTCGGCCTTCTTGATCGCCTCCAGCTTGGCGCCGATCAGCTCAACGTTGTACTTTTCCAGAATGCCTGCGTCCGCCAGATCAACGGCAAGGTTGAGCGCGGTCTGCCCGCCGACGGTCGGCAGCAGCGCGAAGATGCCTGAGCCGGCCGACATCATCTCGGTTTCAATGCGGATGATCTGTTCGACGTACTCGCGGGTGAGCGGCTCGATGTAGGTGCGGTCGGCGAGTTCCGGATCGGTCATGATGGTGGCCGGGTTCGAATTCACCAGCACCACCTCGTAGCCCTCCTGCCGCAGCGCCTTGCAGGCCTGCGTGCCGGAGTAGTCGAACTCGGCCGATTGGCCGATCACAATCGGCCCGGAGCCGATCACCAGGATCTTCTGTATGTCATCTCTGCGGGGCATTTTATTTTTTGACTTCCTGCTTCGGGCTGATCGTATTCTGTTCAAAAAACAGCGGAGCCGGTGGCCCCGCCCGGGTTGCTGAAACCCTTGTCTGTTGCCGCCTGGCTCATCCCTTCCATTGCTCCATCATGGTGCGGAAGTCGTGAAAGAGGTAGTGCGAATCGTGCGGGCCCGGCGCCGCCTCCGGGTGGTACTGGACACTGAAAAGCGGCAGTGTCTTGTGGCGCAGGCCTTCAAGCGTCTGGTCGTTCAGATCAACGTGCGTCAGCTCCACTTCATTGGCGTTGATCGAATCCGGATCGACAGCGAAGTTGTGATTGTGCGCGGTGATCTCGACCTTGCCGGTAACGTTATTGCGCACCGGATGATTGCCGCCGTGGTGACCGAACTTCAGCTTGTAGGTCTTCGCCCCCAATGCCAGACCGCAAAGTTGATGGCCCAGGCAAATCCCAAAGACCGGCACCCGGCCCATCATGTTCCGGATGGCTTTGACGGCGTAGTCCACCGGCTCCGGATCGCCCGGCCCGTTCGATAAAAAGACGCCGTCAGGCTTCAGTTCGAGCACCTCTTTGGCGGTAGTTTCGGCCGGAACCACAGTGACCCGGCACAGTTCGCGCGTCAACATGCGCAGGATGTTGTGCTTGATGCCGAAGTCGTAAGCGACCACATGCAGGCGCTCGGGCGCGTCTTCGTTCTGGTTGAGCGCTGAGGCCAACAAAGGATCGCCCGACTGGTTGCGGCTGTCGTCCTGATCGAACGTGTAGCTGGACTTGGTCGAGACCACGCGCGCCAGATCCGTCCCATCCATCTTGGGGATCGCTCGCGCCTTGGCCACCAGCGCGTCAGGATTCGAGACATCGGTCGAGATCACCCCACGCATCACGCCGTTGGTGCGCAGATGCCGCACCAAGGCACGCGTGTCGATCTCGGCCAGCACCGGAACCGCGTAACGCTCCATGTACTCGTCGGTCACCTGCTCGGAGCGCCAGTTGGAGCTGATGGGCGAAAACTCGCGAACGATCAGGCCCTCGATATACGGTTTGGCCGACTCGTTATCTGCCTGGTTGGTGCCGTAGTTGCCGATCTGGGGGTTAGTGAGAACGACGATTTGCCCGGCATAGGAGGGGTCGGTGGCAATCTCCTGATAACCGGTAAGGGATGTATTGAAAACAACTTCGCCCTGGCATTCGCTTGGGTGGCCATAACCGAGGCCTCGGAAGATGCGCCCGTCTTCGAGCGCCAGGATCGCCTGCATCGCGTCTCCAAGGAGTAGATTCAACCGATTCCCGCGGTACCGTTCTATCTTATTTAATATCAGCAGTTTATGTTTCAGATTATCCATTCTTCTGAAAACCTGCTGAATTGCAAAGAGAGGCCGGATGCCGACTGCTGAGCCGATTGCCTCACTAACTATATCAGTGTTCACGCGTCACAGCGGGGTCTCCCCGCAGACAAATCCACAGTGGAACGGAGCGGTTGCCGCAGGTCACTCTACGTGAATCGTGCCAAGGGGCCCGGCATTGGTGCCGGGGATGGATCGGCGCAGCCCTATCAAGAAAAAAGCCGTTGAAATTCGATAACGGGGTATCTGCTTAGCTCACCACGCCACAATCTGCTGTGGCATGGTGAAAAAGTTCAATAATATCTGCGTATTAGCTCGGGCAATCCTCATCATCCTGTTGCTTTTCGTCGCACTGAGCCAAAAACCTATTCAATTCTCCGAACTTGCAGCGCTGGCACATGGAACATTCGACTCAATCGTCGATGTGGATGACCGATGGTGGTTTTTAGAGGTGAACCAAAGTGGTCAAATGCTTTGGATTGACGACCAACGACCGACAGCATCGCTGACGAGCTGATGAGCAAGGCCAGCTGCGTCCGCGGAAAAAAAGGCGCGCCGACGCCATTCTCAAACGCATGACGCTCGATCAACTGCGTAAGGACCGCAAGATGACTCAGGGAAAACTCGCACTTGACATGAATATGCAACAAAGCGAGGTTTCCCGTTTCGAAAAACGCGCCGAATTTAAACTCGGACACTGCGTAATTACGTTGGCGCCCTTGGCGGACACAGCGAAATTCGCGCCGTCTTCCCAGACTAAAACGTTGAACTCGCACTCGCCGAATAGCGCAGTCCCCAAGGACAAAGCAGGTCACTGCTCGATATCACAAGGTACATTTGATTGCAGGGCTTTCGCGTGCATCGTCTGGGACCGTGATCCCGCGAGATTTGCCAGCTCCATTTCCTTGAGGTAGTCATGACAATTCAGCGGTGGCTCTTCGCCGCCTCCGTCTTCGTAGCGTCTTTTTTGCTCTTCCTCGTCGAGCCGATAGCAGCTCGTCAGCTGCTCCCGGTTCTTGGCGGTTCTGTCGCCGTTTGGATGACCTGCCTCGCCTTCTTCCAGAGCGCACTGCTTCTAGGTTACTTATATGCACACTTGCTTGCGCGCTGGCGATCTCAAGCCTTACACCTCGCTCTGATCGCCGCCGGCGCCGTCTCGGCAACCTTATGGGTCACGCGATCCTTCATCGGGAGCAGGAGCGCAACCCATCCGGTCACTACCGTCTTTGTCCACCTCGGTGGCTCAATAGGTCTTCCCTTTATCCTGCTGGCCGCAACTAGCCCGCTTTTGCAGGTCTGGTGGGCTCGCCTCGAAACCGGCCAGATCCCGTACCGGCTTTACGCATTATCGAACCTCGCCTCTCTCCTTGCCCTGGCCGCCTACCCGACTTTAGTAGAGCCCAACCTCACGTTGCGCTCTCAACGCATTTTATGGTGCTGCGGATTCGTGCTTTTTGCCTTGCTCTGCATCACTCTGACGATCAAAACCCATTCGGTTCAAACCCCGCCAGCGCAATCGGCTTTAGTTGACCTTCCTTCCGAGTGCCGCGCTCCGCTGCTCCCTAAAGTGCTCTGGTTCGTACTTCCTATGGGCGCCGCCATGCAACTGTCGGCCATTACCGCCTACCTCACCGCCAATGTGGTCGCAATTCCGTTGCTCTGGATTTTGCCACTCGGCGTCTATCTAATCACGATTATTCTTCCGTTTCAGTTTCGCGTCACGCTGCCGTGGAGAATCATCGCCCGGTTCATGGTTGTGTTGCTGGCGGCGCTCGCCTATTCCATTACGAAAAGAAATGCCATCTGGCCTCTGTGGCTCTTGATTGTCTTCTTTCTTGTCGAACTATTCTTTGCCTGTATTTTCTGTCACTCTGCCGCAATCGATGTTCGCCCAAAGCGCGCGTCTGAAGCCACGCTATTTTACTTGCTGTTCGCGGCTGGCGGCGCATCCGGCGCATTCCTGATCGGTGTGGCTGCTCCCTTATTATCAAATATCAACCTCGATCTACCTATCGCCTTCCTGGCAATGGCCCTGCTTCTGCTGGCTGTCAACTGGCGTGGTACTTGGAACGAGCGCCTGCTCTGGATCGTAGCAAGCGGCGCCATGGTCGTGCTCGTTTTCATGGTCCGCCACGTCATGGTGCATGATGCGATCGTCACCGCCCGCAACTTCTATGCAAGCTTGCGAGTCACAGAGGACCCCTTTAGCTACCCTGGAACTAAGATCCGCACATTAATGAATGGAAGTATCCAGCACGGCACTCAGATTGTCGGCATCGATGAGCTGCGGACGACTCCAACGACTTACTACTCTGAAGACTCCGGCGTCGGCCTTGCGATACGTTTCTGCTGTAGCGCAGACGGCCACGATCCGCGCCCGCGAACTATTGGCGTCATCGGCCTCGGTGCTGGGACGATCGCCGCGTTAGGTCGGCGCGGCGATCGTATTCACTTCTACGAAATCAATCCTGCTGTCATCCCCATTGCTCGCAACGCTTTTTCTTACCTGCGGGACTCGCCGGCGCAGATCGACATCATCGAAGGCGACGCACGCACCTCGCTCGGCAGCGAGGACCCTCAAAATTTCGACGTACTCGCCATCGACGCATTTTCCGGCGACTCCATCCCCATTCACCTGCTTACGCGCGAAGCCCTCGCCCTCTACCGGCGCCACCTTGCTCCCGGAGGTATTCTCGCGTTCCATATCTCCAACAGGCACGTCAATCTTGAGCCGCCTCTCGCCCTGCTTGCGGCCTCGGTTGGCATGGAGGCGCGACGTGTCGACTCGAGAGGAGACCATAGCCCGGGAGAGTATGCCTCCACCTGGATGCTTGTTACGGATAATGTCGCCTTCTTTTCGCGACCGGAATTGCTCGCCCGCGCCGCGCCTCCCGTCACAGAGCCAGGTCTCCGGATCTGGACCGACGACTACTCTGCCCTGTTACCTGTCTTACGCTGGTAAGCGAACCGGGTCTTTTTATCGTCGCTGACTGCTAGATTCTTCTGTGCATCGAAATCCATTTCTGCAGAACAGTACAGGCCCCCAACTGGCCTGAATCCCAACTATGGCCGCAATCTTCGCTTTGCGCCTGGGTGGTAATTCATTTGGGCCAGCGAAGAATTCTGAAAAAGGTC
>Ga0116129_1001780_pt1 | contig 11537 bp, 13 predicted proteins | sample June2015DPH_17_2_FD_89732 | JGI IMG/M metagenome (GOLD analysis project Ga0116129, IMG submission 89732) | Peatland microbial communities from SPRUCE experiment site at the Marcell Experimental Forest, Minnesota, USA - June2015DPH_17_10 | ecosystem: Environmental > Terrestrial > Soil > Wetlands...
CGACAGAATCTCCGCCAGCTTCGAGTCGCTGCACGGATTTTCCGGATTCTCCTGTGAAATGAGCTTCCTGATCTTGGCGCGGATCGCGGTGGACGACATCTCGGTACCGTCCGCGGCCTCGACATGGCTGGAAAAGAAATATCGGAATTCGAACACGCCGCGCGGGGTGTGCATGTACTTGGCGGTGGTGACGCGCGAGATGGTCGATTCGTGCATTTCCACCGCCTCGGCGACGTCCTTGAGTATCAAGGGCTCCATGGCTTCCTCGCCGACGTCGAAGAAACTGGATTGCCGCTGCACGATGCAGCGCGCCACCTTGATCAGCGTCTCGTTGCGGATCTCGAGGCTGCGCATCAGCCAGCGGGCTTCCTGCAACTGAGTGCGCAGCATGGCGTGGTCGGGGGAGCGCGAGATCAGATTCGCGTAATTCTGGTTGACGCGCACCTTGGGTACGGTCGCTTGGTTGATCTCCACGGTCCAACCATGCTCCGTGCGGCGCACGAACACGTCCGGGATGACGTACTCGGCCTGACTTGGATTGACGGCGGCGCCGGGGCGTGGGTGGCAGGATCGCACCAAGGCCAGCGCCATCTCCAAATCGCTCTCGCTGCAGCGTAATTGCCGGCGCAACAGCACCAGCTGCTGCGCGGCAACCAGGTCCAGGTGTTCGAGCGCGACGCGGATCGCCACATCGCGGGCGGGCGTCACCGGGTCGAGCTGGCGCAGCTGCAGGGCGATGCATTCTCCCAGGCTGCGGGCGCCCACGCCCGCTGGTTCCAGCGACTGCACGAACTTGAGCACGCGTTCGATGTCGGCGGCGCTGGCTTCGATTTCCGGCAGCAGGCTCGAGCGAATGTCTTCGAGCGCGTCCTTCAAGTAGCCATCATCGTTGATGGCATCGGTGATGACCCGGGCAATCGCCGTGTCGATCGCCGAGAGCTTGGCGAGTTCCAGTTGCTCGATGAGCTGTTCCTGCAGGGTCTGGCCATGCTGATCGCTGAAATCGCTGCTGCGATCATCGTCGCCCGACCAGGAGGAGTCCGACGGGCCGGCGGAGGCCGCCTCCCAGACATCGTCCGCGATCTCGACTTCGGGTTCCTCGCGCTGGTCATTGGGCGGGCTGTTGCCGTCCAGTTCGGCGTACTTTTCCTCGACCGGCGCCGTTTCGCGCTCGCGGGCGAGCTCCACCGGAACCTCGAGCGTCTCCTCGTCCCCTTCGAGCATCACGTTGGTCTCGAGGGTTTCGCGCACGTGAGCTTGCAGATCGAGGGAGGGCAGCTGCAGCAGTCTGATCGCCTGCTGTAGCTGCGGCGTCATGGTGAGCTGCTGGCCGATTCGAAGCTGCAGACTTGGCTTCAACATACGTTTTTCAAATCCAAGCCTACAGTTTGAAGTCCTGACCCAAGTACACCTCACGGACCTGCGGGTTGGCAAGAATCTGGTCCGCAGAACCTGAAGCCAGTACCGCGCCCTGGCTGACGATATAGGCCCGGCCGCAAATGCCCAAGGTCTCGCGCACATTATGATCGGTAATCAGGACACCGATACCCTTGTCGGACAAGTGCTTGATTATTCTTTGTATATCCGCGACCGAGAGCGGGTCGACGCCGGCGAAGGGCTCGTCCAGCAATATGAAGCGAGGATCGGCGGCGAGGGCGCGGGCGATCTCGACCCGGCGGCGTTCGCCTCCGGAGAGACTCATACCGAGGCTATCGCGCACGTGGCCGATGTGCAGTTCGCCGAGGATCTCCTTCAGGCGGGCGGTGCGGCCGCCATCGTCCAAACCCGGGCGAGTCTCGAGAATCGCCATGATGTTGTCGGCCACCGAGAGCCTGCGAAACACCGAGGGCTCCTGAGGGAGGTAGCCCAACCCCAATTGTGCGCGGCGGTGCATGGGCAGCTTGCTGATATCGCGATTATCCAAGAAGATTTCGCCCTGTTCGCAGCGAGTTAGCCCCACGATCATGTAAAATGCCGTGGTTTTCCCGGCGCCATTCGGCCCCAGCAGACCGACCACCTCGCCGCTTTCTACCTCGAGCGACAAATCCCGTAATACTTGGCGTGACTTGTAACTTTTGGCTAGGTTGAGCGCCCGGAGCACGCTCATGGAGTGGGTGGGGCCGGAGTGGGGGCGGCCGGAGCTGGGGCGGCCGGCTTGGGCGCGGCCGGGGCCTGCGATTTGGGCGTGATGATGATGTGCACGCGCTGCCCCTGCTGTTCGGACGGATCTGCTATCAGGCTCTGGGTATTCAAGTTGTACTTCAGTGAATCGTGGCGAATTTCATCCTGCCCATCGCTGAGCCAGGCGTCGGTGATCAGGTGCACGATGCCTTGGCCGGCGTCGTAGTCGATGTTGTCGGCGTGCCCATTGACGATCTTGTCGGCTTTGGCGAGCTTCTGCTGGAAGGTCGCCGGTTTGCCGGTGGCAGTGGCGCGCACCAGCTCATTGTTGGCGAAGAACACCTGCGCATCGTCGGAGTTGAGCACGCCTTGATCCACGGTGATCTTCACGGAATCCCGAAAGGTCCAGTGAGTATCCTGAAAGTTCACCCCCGTGCCCTTGACCTGCCCCTGATCGGCGGTGATGGCCATATTTCCCTGCGTGATCTGCACCTTGCGGAACGAGGTCAAGCCGTTCTTGTAGTCGATCTCGGTGGATTGGGCGGTGAAGACGATGGGCAGGGTGGCCGATTTGGGCGGTGCGGCGTGCGCCGGCAGCGCCCAGGCAAAGGCACAGGCACAGGCGAGCAGAAGGATTCTAACGGTGGAAAACGCCATGGACCTTGGATTCTAGGCGCATCGTGCGGTCTTTCAAATTCGCCCACAAGCCGCGTGCAGTTAAGGTGTTCGGGCCGAAATCGAGACGCACGTCATCGCGCGTGGTCACGATCTGGTTTGCGACGTCGTAGCGCAGCGTGTCGGTGCGGATGAGGGGCACCAAGCCTAAGCGCCCGGTGGCCTCGCCCAGCAGGCGCACGTTGCCCTGCACGTTCACGATCTTCGTGGCCTGCTCGACCTGTGCGGTATCGCCGTACATGGTCCAGGATTCTCCCTCGGGCGGCTGGTAGTCGAGCTTGACGTTGAACAAGGCCACCTGGTCGCTGTTCGCGATTTGTTCAATACGCTCCGCCTCGATGCGAATTCCCGGCGCACCGGTGGCGTCGTAATCGGTAAGCACGGCGTTCTTCAGAAAATACCCGGGCAGATTGGCGCCATCGCCCGCGGTCGCAAGTTTCGGCCGGTGCGAGGGGGAACTCAAGATCCAGGTACTGACACCCAAGGCGATGACGGCGAGCAACGTAAAGGCTCGAAACCACATCAGCGAAAGCTCGCACGGGCGCGCAGAATCTCGTCGCACAGTTCGCGCACGGCGCCGCAGCCGCCCGCGGCGCGCGCCACCCAGTGCGCCGCCGATTTGACCAGCGGATGCGCGTCAGCGACGGCGGCGGCGAGGCCCACCGCCGACATCAGCGGTAGATCCGGCGTATCGTCGACCATGCAGGCGCAATTCAAGACGGGCACCGCCAGACGCTTCGCGATGCGCCGCAGCGCGCCGACCTTGTCGTTGCATGCCTGCACCACGGTGGCCACGCCGAGCTCACGCATGCGCACGGCCACGGCGGCGGAGCGTCTACCGCTGACCGCGGCCACGTACACGCCGGCGTTCATGAGCAGCTTGATGCCATGTCCATCGCGCACATGGAACACCTTGAGCGCTTCACCGCGCGCACCGAAATACAGGCGGCCGTCGGTGAGCACGCCGTCGACATCCAGCACCAGCAGCTCGATCTTGGCGAGCGCGGTCGGGCGGCGAGCGTTGAGCCTCGCTGCGCTCAAAACACACCGGCACGCAGCAAATCATGCACGTTGAGCGCGCCCACGATTTTATCCTGGGTATCGAGCACGATCAGTGAGGTGATGCGGTGAGTCTCCATGAGATGCACCGCCTCGGCGGCCAGGGTGCCAGGCTGCACCGTCTTGGCATGCCGGCTCATGACCTCGTCCATGCGCGTGCGCTGCAGATCGGCGGCGCGGTCGAGCGCGCGCCGCAGATCGCCGTCCGTGAACACCCCCAGCAAGCGGTCGGCACCATCGACGACCGCGGTCATGCCGAGGCCCTTGGAAGTGACTTCCATCAAACCGTTCGCCAGGGTGGTGTCTGCGCGCACCTTCGGCACATGCTCGCCGCTGCGCATCACGTCCTTCACGAACAGCAGCCGCCTTCCCAAGCTGCCTGCCGGATGCGAGCGCGCGAAGTCTTCCTCGGTAAAGCCGCGTGCTTTCAAGAGAGCCACTGCCAAGGCGTCGCCCACGCCCAAGGCCGCGGTGGTGCTCGCGGTCGGCGCCAGATTGAGAGGGCAGGCTTCTTCGGGAACTCCGATGTCAAGATGTACCGTGGCAATGCGGGCGAGAGAGGAATTGATATCGCCGGTAAATGCTATCAACGCGATGCCGAGGCGTTTGATGACGGGGAGGATGGTGAGTATCTCGTTGGTCTCGCCCGAATTCGACAGCGCGATTACGGCATCGTCCCGCGTTATCATGCCGACGTCGCCGTGGCTGGCTTCGCCCGGATGCACGAAGAAGGACGGGGTACCGGTACTCGCCAGGGTCGCGGCGAGCTTGCCGCCGATATGGCCGGATTTGCCCATGCCGGTGACGACCACGCGGCCCCGGCAGGCCAGACAAATGCGGCAGGCGCGTGCAAAATCCGCTCCTAAGCGCGGCAGCTGTGCGCGTAATCCGTCGATTTCGATGGACAGTGCCTGACGGCCCAAATCGACCAGCTCGGCGTCGGTAAAGTCGCGATACATGCAGGAATGATAACGCGTAGGCTTGTATGATTTTTAGGAGCTTGCAATGAATTCACGAGAGGTTGCGGAGCGCATCGAAGCCGGCCTCGATGGCAGCCGCGCGCTGGTGAGCAGCGCCGACAATGTGCACTTTGAGGCGGTGGTGATTTCACCCGCGTTCGCCGGCAAGCGGGCGGTGCAGCGCCATCAGCTGGTGTACTCGACCCTGGGGTTGGCGGTCGGCAACGAAATTCACGCCCTCGCGTTGCAGGTGTTCACGCCCGAGGAATACGCAGGCCAAACCCTTGGATAAGCTGCAAATCAACGGCGGCATCGCTCTCGAGGGCGAGATCCGCATCTCGGGGGCGAAAAACGCGACTCTGCCGATTCTCGCCGGCTGCCTGCTGGCGGAAGGTCCCGTGACTGTATCGAACGTGCCGCATCTGCAGGATGTCACGACCATGATCGAACTGCTCGGCCGCATGGGCGTGTCGGTGACCATCGACGAGAAGATGCGCATCGAGGTCGACGCATCCACGATCAAGGAATATTTCGCGCCCTATCAGCTGGTGAAGACCATGCGTGCCTCCATCCTGGTGTTGGGCCCGTTGCTGGCGCGCCACGGAGCCGCGGATGTTTCCTTGCCCGGCGGCTGCGCCATCGGTGCGCGCCCGGTCAATATCCATGTGGCGGGCCTGCAGGCCATGGGCGCCGATATCCATATCGAAAACGGCTACATCAAGGCGCGCGCCGGGCGCTTGCGGGGCGCGCGCCTGGTGCTCGAGACGGTCACGGTCACGGGCACGGAGAATCTGATGATGGCCGCAACGCTGGCCGAGGGCGAGACGGTGTTGGAGAACGCCGCGCGCGAACCCGAGGTGGTTGATCTGGCCGATTTCCTGATTGCGATGGGCGCCAAGATCACCGGCGCGGGTACCGACAAGATCGTGATTCAGGGCGTGAAGCGTCTCGAGGGCACCGCTTACGAGGTGCTGCCGGACCGCATCGAAGCGGGCACGTACTTGGTCGCCGCGGCCATCAGCGCCGGCCATATCCGCGTCAAGAACACGCGCCCCGATCATCTGGACTCGGTGATCCTCAAGCTGCGCGAGGCGGGCGCGACCGTGGCGGCGGGCGATTCCTGGATCGAGATCGACATGCGCAAGCGGCGCCCCAAGGCCGTGGATATCCGCACGGCGCCGTATCCTGCCTTTCCCACCGACATGCAGGCGCAGTTCGCGGCGCTCAACACGGTGGCGAGCGGCGTCGGCACCATCATCGAAACGATCTTCGAGAATCGCTTCATGCACATGTTGGAAATGCGGCGCATGGGCGCAGAAATCCGCCTCGAAGGCAACACCGCCATCATCAAGGGCGTGGAGCGGCTGACCGCGGCGCCGGTGATGGCCACGGATCTGCGTGCTTCGGCAAGCTTGGTGTTGGCGGCGCTGGTAGCGGACGGGCGCACCGAGATCGAGCGCATCTATCACATCGATCGCGGCTACGAGGCGATCGAGGAGAAACTGCTGCAGCTGGGGGCGAAAATCAGGCGCACGCCCTGAGCGCACGGCCTAGGCGCAGGCCTTAAGAGGGTTGCTGCAGCTGCCGCGTCGGCCGCTCCACGACCTTGAGCTTGAGTTTGAAGCCTTGGCTGCCGCGGCGGCCCTCGAGTTGCACCTCGGTGCCGGGCTTGATGGCTGCCAAGCGGCTGACCAATTCCTGCGCGCTGCGCACCGTCTCGCCGTTGAGCACGGTGATCAAATCGTTGGGCTGAATGCCGGCGGCATCCGCCGGGCTGCCCAGTAGCACATTGGCCACGACCACCGCCGCGCCGGCGCTCTGTGCCTGCTCGTCGCTCAGATCCTGCGGCACCAGACCCAACCAACCGCGAGTCACGTAGCCCTGCGCCAGGATCTGTTCCATGACGCCGCGTACCAGATTGACCGGTATCGCAAAGCCGATGCCCTCGGGTCCGCCGTACTGCCGGTTGAGCACCGCCGTGTTGATGCCGACCAGGTCTCCCTGTGCGTCGATGAGCGCGCCGCCGGAGTTGCCGAGATTGATGGCGGCATCGGTCTGAATGAAATTCTCGAAGGTCGCGAGTCCCAGCTGACCGCGCCCCGTGGCGCTGACGATGCCCTGGGTCACGGTCTGGCCGATGCCATAAGGATTGCCGATGGCGAGCACGATGTCGCCGACCCGCAGGGTATCCGAACGGCCCAGCGAAATGCTGGGCAGATTGTCGACTTTCAAACGCAGGATGGCGATGTCCGTGTCGGGATCCATGCCGACGACGGCCGCGTCGGAAATGCGGCCATCGGCCAGCTGCGCTTGGATCGATTCGGCGCCGGCAATCACGTGCTGGTTCGTGACGATGGTGCCCTTCGCATCGACGATCACGCCGGACCCTAAGCTGTTCTCGATGCGGCGGCGATAGCTCGGCCAATAATCGCCGAACAATTGGCTGAGCGGCGTCGACTGCATGCGCTCGGTGACCACGCGCCGCGTGTAGATGTTGACGACTGCCGGGGCGGCACGCGACACGGAGTCGGCAAAACTCTGCATGACGACAATGGGGTGGACCGGCGCCGGCGCCGGCGCCGCGGGTGCGGACGGTATGGCCGCCGTGGCAGTACGCGCGGCCAGCAACGTCGGTTTCCACCAGACCAGCAGAAACGCGAGCGCCAAGCCGACGATCACGGCCTTGACCAAAAAACTTACGAGGACGCGCGCATTTTGCAATTAATATCGCTCCTCGAGATCGCTCCTCGAGCGGTACAGGGATGTTTGTCCGAACTGTGTATAATGCGCTCCCAATATTCTTTGGGAAACTCTACGACTACAGGGGTTTGCGTGAAGATTTGTCAAAAATTCGGGGTTGATCGATGAGTGACGCGGTAGATCCCATCAGAGCGGTAGATCCCAACAGTGATGTGCCAGACCAGGGCCGGCGCCGCTTGTTGACCGCGGCCACCGTCGGTACGGGCGTAATCGGTGTTGCCTTCGCGGCCGTGCCTTTTCTTGCGTCGTGGAAGCCGAGCGCACGCGCCAAGGCGCTTGGCGCTCCGGTCGAAGTCGATGCCTCGAAACTCGAGGCCGGCCAGATGCTGAAAGTGGTATGGCGCGGTCAACCGGTGTTCGTCGTGCGCCGCGCCACGGCCGTGGTCGGCCAGCTTGGCGGCCACGATGGCCTGCTGGCCGATCCTACATCCGACGATTCGATGCAGCCCGAGTACATCAAGGCGAGCGGCGCCGTGCGGGCGCGCAACCCAGAATACTGGGTGGGCCTGGCGGTCTGCACGCATCTCGGCTGCTCGCCGCTCGGCGCTTTCGAACCGAACAACGCCGGTCAAGTCTCGGGCGTCGATCTGGGAGCCAGCTGGCCGGGCGGTTTCTATTGCCCGTGCCATGGCTCGAAGTACGATTTGTCGGGCCGCGTCTTCAAGAGCATGCCGGCGCCGAAGAATCTGACCGTTCCGCCATACGCGATCGCCGCCGACTTGCGCATCGTGATCGGCGTCGACGACGCACCCAAAACAGTTTCGTAACGGAAGAGGTTAAGCGATGGCTGCAGGTCCTGAGTCCGCGCATCCCGGCAGTGGCGGAGGTTTACTTGGTTGGATCGATCGGCGCTTCCCGCTGTCGAAGTTGTGGAAGGAGCAAGCCTCCGAGTACTACGCGCCGAAGAATTTCAATTTCTGGTACTACTTCGGAGTCCTGTCGCTGGTGGTGCTGGTCAACCAGCTGGTGACAGGCATCTTCCTGACGATGCAGTACAAGCCATCGTCTGCGGAGGCGTTCGCGTCCATCGAATACATCATGCGCGACGTGGATGGCGGTTGGCTGATCCGCTACATGCACTCCACCGGCGCATCGGCGTTCTTCATCGTGATTTACCTGCACATGTTCCGCGCGCTCTTGTACGGCTCGGCCCGCAAGCCGCGCGAGCTTCTGTGGATTTTCGGCTGCTTGATATTTTTGCTGCTGATGGCCGAGGCGTTCATGGGCTACGTGCTGCCGTGGGGCAACATGAGCTATTGGGGCGCGCAGGTGATCGTGTCGCTGTTCGGCAGCCTGCCTTGGATCGGCGCCGGCCTGGTGGAATGGATTCGCGGCGATTACTACATCGCCGACGCGACGCTGAACCGCTTCTTCGCGCTGCACGTGGCTGCACTGCCTCTGGCGCTGGTGTTCTTGGTGATCGCGCATCTGATGGCGCTGCATGAAGTGGGCTCCAACAACCCCGACGGCATCGACATCCACGAGCACAACGACGCGAAGGGCCATCCGCTCGACGGCGTGCCATTTCATCCTTACTACACGGTCAAGGATTTGGTCGGCGTGGCGTTCTTCCTGCTGCTGTTCAGCGCCGTGATCTTCTTCGCGCCCACCTTCGGCGGCTTGTTCCTCGAATCGCCGAACTTCGAGCCCGCCAACCCGCTGCAGACGCCGCCGCATATCGCGCCGGTGTGGTATTTCACGCCGTTCTACGCGATGTTGCGCGCCGTACCGTCGTTCGCGGGGACGCAGGTGTGGGGCGTGCTGGTGATGGGCGCCTCGGTGCTGATCATCTTCTTCCTGCCATGGCTCGACCGCTCGCCGGTGCGCTCGATCCGCTATCGCGGACCGATCTACAAAACCATGCTGGGGATTTTCGTCGTCTCCTTCATCACGCTGGCTGTTTGCGGACTGAAGCCGCCGGCGGGGATTTATCCGCTGCTCGCCAAGATTTGCACGGTTTTGTACTTTTCGTTCTTTTTGCTGATGCCCTGGTACACGAAATACGAAGCCGTGAAGCCGGTGCCGGAAAGGGTCACGGGACATGATTAAGCCTTGGCGGGACATGACTAAGTCTTGGATTTTGATCAGCGTCGGCCTGCTGGCCGCGGCGTCGGCGTCGGCCCAGGAAGGCGGCGGCATCGCTCTGCTGAAAGCCGACACGGACATCACCAACACCGATTCCCTGCAGCGCGGCGCCCGCAATTTCATGAACTATTGCTCAGGCTGCCACTCGCTCAAATACCTGCGCTACAACCGCATGGCCCAGGACTTGAAGATTCCGGAGGCGGAACTTGAACATAATCTGATGTTCACCGCGGGCAAGTCCTTCGATGGCATCGATTCGGCCATGCCGGCGGACGCGGCAAACTGGTTCGGCAAGCAGCCGCCGGACCTGTCGCTCATGTCCCGCGAACGCGGTGTCGACTATATGTACTCGTATCTGAAGGGTTTTTATGTAGACAAGACCCGTCCGTGGGGCGTCAATAACCTGTACCTGCCGGGCGCAGCGATGCCCCATGTGCTGGCGCAGCTGCAGGGTTTGCAGAAGCCGGTGTTCAAACCAGGGTCGGACGGCAATGGCGGCGCCCAGGTGGAATTGGTGGGGGTCGAGGCAATGACCCCAGGCGCAATGAAGCCGGAGGAGTATGATCAGTTCGTAAGGGACATCGCCAATTTCCTGGACTATGCCGGCGAGCCCATCAAGGATAAACGCCAATCCATGGGCGTTTTTGTGATGCTGTTTCTGCTTGTGTTCTTTGTGTTCGCGTACCTGCTCAAGAAAGAATATTGGAAGGACGTACACTGACGCAGCGGGACAGTCCCGTTTGTCCCGATTTTTAGGAGATTGCGTTAGTGGCACGTCGCTCGGTGATGACATTGTTTTCAGCACCGTCCGACCCGTGGAGTCACCGGACACGCCTGGTTCTTGCGGAAAAGGGCATCGCCATCGACTTGGTCAATGTCGATCCGAACGACCTGCCCGAGGATTTGATCGACCTGAATCCCTACCATAGCGTGCCGACGCTCGTGGATCGGGACCTGGTTCTGTACGACTCGCGCGTCATCATCGAGTATCTCGACGAGCGTTTCCCGCACCCGCCGCTGATGCCTATCGATCCGGTGACGCGGGCGCAATTTCGCGTGGCCCTGTACCGCGTCGAGCGCGACTGGTATGCGCTCGCCAACGACATTCAGGCGGACCCGGAAAGCAAGACCGCCGCGCACAGCCGCAAGGTGCTGGGCGAAGCGATCTGTGCCAGCGCGGAGGTGTTCAAGGCGAAGCCGTTTTTCCTGAGCGACGAGTTCTCCTTGGTGGATGCGAGCATCGCGCCGATATTGTGGCGCTTGCCCGCCTACGGCATCGATCTGCCGGTGCAGGCGCAGCCGATCACCAAGTACATGAACGCGATTTTCGCACGCTCCACCTTCCGATCCTGCCTGACCGAAGCAGAGCGGGAGATGCGGCATTGAAGCCGCGGCGTCCTTATTTACTGCGTGCTCTGCACGAGTGGATCTCAGATAGCGGCGAGACCCCGCATATCGTCGTGGACGCCTCCGCCGACGGCGTGACCGTGCCGCGCCAGTACGTAAAGGACGGCAAAATCGTCCTCAACGTGAGTTTCAACGCGACCCAGATGCTGAAGCTGGGCAACGACGTGGTCAGCTTCGAAGCGCGCTTCGGCGGCGTGGGCTTCGCCGTGCAAGTGCCGGTGCGGGCAATTTTGGGCATTTATGCGCGCGAGACCGGCCAAGGGATGATTTTTCCGGAAGGCGACGCGGATCCCGATCCTACCGATGCACCGCCGACGCCGCCGGCGTCGGGCGCTACGCCCACCACCACCGTCAAGCGCCCGAAGCTGCAGGTCGTAAAGTAGCGCGTGGCTCATGGGGCGCGAAACGCGTCCTTGATCCAAGAGATATGGTGCGCGCCCGCGGGCGCCCCCTGCACCGCCACCACGTCGA
>Ga0116129_1001781_pt1 | contig 11534 bp, 9 predicted proteins | sample June2015DPH_17_2_FD_89732 | JGI IMG/M metagenome (GOLD analysis project Ga0116129, IMG submission 89732) | Peatland microbial communities from SPRUCE experiment site at the Marcell Experimental Forest, Minnesota, USA - June2015DPH_17_10 | ecosystem: Environmental > Terrestrial > Soil > Wetlands >...
CCTCCAAGCGTTGCTCCGAAAAGCGTGTACGCCACAAAATCACGGTATTGCGATTGATCGATAACTGCTCTGCGATGGCCACATCGGAGTGCCCTTGGGCATTCGCTAATACGATCTGGCAACGCATCACAACCTGCTGAGGAGTACCGTGGGCCCTTGCCCATTGCTGAAGCTGCTGTTGCTCGGCTGAGGAAAGTTCGATCCGGGAACTCATGCCTAAGCATAAAACGACTATGAATTATTGTCTAGTTATTTGTTGGACACTACACTAGGATCACACGGGTCGATGCATACCACAAGCAGACACATGTTCCCATCAAACACCCTCTAGCGACCCTGTGGACTCCCATAGACCGCCAATGATGTTTGATGACTACCGCAGCACAATATCTCCCGTGATGGAATGAATAGCAAGAGTATAAGAATGCGCGGGCTCGGTAAAGAGATAAAGATAGTTTCAGGGGGACATCATGATCAACAGACCTTACTGACGCTGACGCTTACGTACCCTCAGCAGTTCGAGATTAATGGCTGCGATCTGCTTCTGGAGTTCCTGTGTCTGAGCGTACGCGCGGAGGCTGTCCTCGACCTCTTTCATCATCTCGCCGGGAACTTGAATCTGGCGCACCTTTCGGTCCCCCCGACTGACAGAGAGAATCACAATCGGGCCGTGGCCCTTTCCTTTACCCTCTTCGCAAAAGCGGCAACCGGGCTTATTGCAGCGCACCATGCGGGTTAATAGGGCCCCTGGCAGGATAGTGGAAGGATCGGGGATCTGCTGAACGAGCTTCTCGCGGGAAGCAATAAGTTGGGCTTTCGTTTAATTCATCTTCATAAGATGAAAGATATCAAGCCTGAAACCGTAATGCAAGTGAAGAAATGACAAGCTTCTGGTCACACGGGAAAACGTCCTCAAAAAGTGCACAACACTAGTCTGGCGGCGTCTCGAAGTATGGCCCTGGGCGTGCTCGTGAACGAGGAACCGAACGTAGGACCGTTCGCAGCAAAAATCCATGCGCCCAACAATGCAAGAAGCAAACCGCTGTATCTTGCAATAAACGGAACCAGCGACGGATGCCCCGACAGGTATCACTGAGATTGAATTGGAGTGCGCGGTTGTGTTCGAGATTTTGACTGCGGCTTGCATGGTGTTCATTCGCTTGTCATTCCTGGAGGTGAATGCAACGTTAAAGCTGAGAAACGTCCTTTCATCTGCGATCATAACGGGCATCTTTATGTGGCACCTGCTCGTTGATTGCCGACCCGGTCGAATTCTCGGCGCCGTGGCGTTCGTGGGCGGACTGCTCTGTGCCCGGCTCGCAATTAAATTCGGAGACGAGTGGCTCAGGGGCAACTTTCTGACTGCGGTTTGGCTACTTGGAATGAAGGGGTCACTTCTTTGGCCTGCTCGGATATAGAAGGGGCTGCAAAGCATCAGGACCGGTTAAAGAATGATGGACGTCTACAATACTGCCAGCCAACCTTGAGGTGGACTGCTTGGAGGCTCCGCAGTCGGGGATTGACTTGCGCGAAAGTTGCAACCCGCAGGCCGCAGAAGCCTTGTGACCAGATCCTTTCGCATGCTGTTGTTGTAGTTTGTGATATCGGTCCTGTTTATTTAGTGCGGATAAACCCCTTCCTCGGGTGGTAGACCGCTAGCGGATGGATGTAGAATATACACATTCAAATTCGGGCTGCAATTTTTAGCCGTTCGTCGACTCAGGTCAGTCAAACATCCGAAAGGGTGATTCTATGGCAGACGTTCCCAAGACCAAGTTTTCTCGTCGCGGATTTCTGAAGGGTGCAGGCGTGACGGCCGCAACGTCCGTCATGGAGTCCGCAAGTGCACTGGCTCGCGAGGCGAAAGACGTCTTGCAGCGTGACCGGCTAGTCGGCCCGGATGCTCTTGCCGTAAAGCTGCGCGTCAACGGCCACGAGCATTCAGTGATGATCGAGCCTCGGTATACGCTCGCCGAGACGCTGCGCGACAATCTTAGCCTCACTGGAACCAAGGTTGTCTGCGACCGCGGATCATGTTCTGCCTGTACGGTCTGGATCGACAAGACCCCGGCGCTTGCGTGTATGACCCTCGCCATTGACGCGGTAGGCCGTGAGATTACGACCATCGAGGGCATCTCCCAGGGCGATACTATGCATCAGGTGCAGGCTGCTTTCGTGAAGCATGACGCCATGCAATGCGGCTTCTGTACGCCGGGCATGGTCATGAGCTGCGCGGCGCTGCTCGATCGCAATCCGAATCCCAATCTCAATGACGTGAAGCACGCTGTCAGCGGAAATCTGTGCCGCTGCGGAACCTACCCCAAGGTATTTGCCGCGACATTGGACGCCGCACAACAACGCCGGCAGACAGCGGCTCTGGTCTCGCTCGTCACCGGAAGGGAGGCTTAAGATGGCGCTCGACGCAATAATCCTAACCGATGATGGTTTGCAGACTCCTGCTGCCGCGCCAAAGCCGGACGCAGCCAAACGCACCGAAAGCTTTGTCTGGGGGATCCCGCAGAACGGGCTCCAGCAGAAACAGCGGGAGGTCCGGCTCGACGAGCCTCCACCGCTCCCCCCCAACTCCGAACTCACCTATATCGGCAAGCCCACTGTACGCTACGACGGCCCGGCAAAGGCCATGGGCAAGGGCAAGTACACCGCCGACATCAATCTTCCCGGCATGCTTTATGCGCGTCTGGTTGATGCCACAATTCCTCACGGCCGCATCCTCTCAGTTGACACCAGTGCCGCCGAAAAGCTTCCCGGCGTGCGTGCGGTGCATGTCATTGAACACGTCTACGGCGTCGCTGAGCTACGCGATCCCAAGCTTGAGCCGCCTTCGCGGTATCCGGTCATCCGCTACGCCGGCCAGCCCATTGCTGGCATCGCTGCCGTCTCGCAACAGATTGCAAATGATGCTGCCAGGTTGGTAAAAGTGCAGTACGACGCGATGCCGTTCGTCGTCGATCGCACAGACGCGCGTGCCGACGATGCCCCGATGGTCTACCCCGGACCCGCTGACGAAGCGGGCAGCGCTGGCGGTGGTGGTGGACCGAAAGGTGTTCCCCAGAAGGGCAATGTTCATGGGCCGCAGACGAAAAATGTTGGTGACATTGAAAAAGGCTTTGCCGAGGCCGATGCTATCGTGGAGGGCGAGTATTTCACCCAGGTGCAGACGCACTCTGCCCTTGAAACGCACGGTTTCGTCGTCGATTGGAAGCCCGAAGAGGTGACCGTCTACGCCTCGACCCAGGGCACATCCAGCGTTCGCGACGAGTTCGCCGACGTCTTCAAGCTGCCCAAGAGCAATGTTCGCGTTATCACCGAGTACATGGGCGGCGGATTCGGCGCGAAGTTCGGCGCGGGCAACGAAGGCGTCATCGCAGCAACCCTCTCGCAGAAGGCGCATGCTCCCGTCAAGCTGATGCTCGACCGCCGCCAGGAGCACATTGTTTCCAATCGGCCCGACTCCCACCAGACTTTGAAGATTGGCGCAAAGCGCGACGGCACCCTCACCGCGATCCATCTAATCAGCTACGGTACGGCTGGTGTAGGCACCGGAGCCGGTACCGCCGGTCCCGCAACCAATTTGTATAAGTGCCCCAACCTGCTCACCGAAGAGTACGACGTCTTTGTGAACGCCGGTCCCGGCGCGGCATTCCGCGCCCCCGGCCACCCGCAGGGTTGCTTTGCATTTGAACAGGCCATCGACGAAGTCGCCGTCAAGCTCGAAGAGGACCCGCTCGCTTTCCGGGAGAAGATCGATGCGAGTCCCGCTCGCAAGGCCGAGAGGCAGGTCATTCTCGAGCGTACCAACTGGCGCAATCGCCGGCCAGCTGCTTCTGATACTGGCCCGATTAAGCACGGCATGGGAATCGCCCAATCCGTCTGGTACCGCTTCGTTAGTATGGATTCATCCTGCGAGGTGCGTATCTCCCGCGATGGATCCGTCGAATTGATGTCCGCCGTGCAGGACCTCGGGACGGGCACCAAGACCATGCTGGCAATCATCGTTGCCGAGGAGTTTGGCATTCCTCCCTCCAGCGTGGTCGTGCGCATCGGCGACACACGTTTTCCTATCGGGCCTGATTCGGGAGGCAGCGTCACCGCTGGTTCGATCACTCCCGCGGTCCGCAATGCGGCGTATCAAGCGAAGCAGCAGCTTTTTGCCACTGTTGCTCCCCAGTTCGGCACCACCGCGGACAATCTCCTACTTCAGAACGGGCGCATCGAGTTGAAGAACGACGCGTCGCGCTCCTACACGCTCAAACAGCTAACGGCGAAGATGCCGTCTGCTGAAATCTCCGCCCGCGCAACCCGCGTCCCCGAGTACTCAAAGGATCGCCTCACCTACGGCGGAGTCGATTACGTGGAGCTCGCCGTCGACACCGAAACCGGACGCGTGCATATCGAGAAGGTCTTCGGTGCGCACGATTGCGGCCGTCCCATCAATCCCACAGGCGTCATCAGCCAGATCAATGGCGGCATTCTGCAGGGCATCTCCTATGCCCTGTTCGAGCAGCGAATCATGGACCGAAACGCCGGTTACATGCTGAATGCAAATCTTGAAAACTACAAGATTCTCGGCGCCCGCGAAGTCCCCGAGATCGACATCGTTCTCGTCGAGAACTACATCGCGCAAAGCTCAACCGATGCAGCCGGCATTGGCGAGTCGGCCGGCATCATCACTCTGGCTGCCGCCATTGGCAACGCCTTCTACAACGCAACCGGGGTTCGCATGCGAAAGATTCCCATGACTCCCGCCAACGTACTTAGCGTGCTCGGAAAAGTGCAGGAGGTGAAGGCATGAACAAGTTCGCGTTCGTCGATTGCATCACGGTAGACGAAGCCCTCGGTCAGCTCGGCGAAGGCGCCACCATCAAAGCCGGCGGCATCGATCTACTCGACCTAATGAAGGACGATATCATCTCGCCTTCGAAGCTTGTCAACATCCGCAACGTTGCCAGCCTTCGCGGTATCATCCCCAGCAAGGATGGCCTGCGCCTCGGGCCGCTTACTACCTTGAGCGAGATTGCAGATCATCCTGAGATCCAGAACAGCTATACCGCCCTGGCTGATGCTGCTGGCCATGCCGCCACGCCGCAGGTGCGCAACATGGCGACGCTTGGCGGCAACATCATGCAGCGCCCGCGCTGCTGGTACTTTCGTTCCACCGACTTCGACTGCAAGAAGAAGAACGGCTCGAGCGACGAGTGCCACGCGCACGCAGGCGAGAACCAGTACCACGCGATCATAAACAATGGCACCTGCGCGATGGTGCATCCCTCCTCGACCGCAGTGCCTTTGCTGGCAATGAATGCTGAGGTGGAGCTCACTTCGAAGCGTGGCAAGCGCACCGTCGTCATGGGCGACTTTTACGTGCCGCCCGAGAAGAGCCTCATCAATGAGACGGTTGTCCTGCCGGGAGAAATCATCACCGCCGTCTTCGTCCCTGCACCCGAGCCCGGCACACGCTCTGCCTATCAGAAATACGGCGAGAAGGAGAGCTTCGACTGGCCGCTCGCCGACGCTGGTGTCGTGCTCGTTATGGAAGGAAACCACTGCCGCAAGGCATCGATCGTGCTCGGTGTCGCCGCCCCGACGCCTATTCGCTCCGCCGCGGCAGAGGGCATCCTGACCGGCAAGACAATCGATGAGGCTACTGCCCGCGCAGCTGCCAGTGCCGCCATGCGAAGCGCCACGCCGCTCTCGCAGAACGGATTCAAGACCCAACTCTTCCAGACCGCCATCTACCGCACGGTGCTGCTCGCGGCCGGGAAGATGCCGCGTGACCCAAGCTCCATTGGTTAAGGAGATCCCATATGACCACTTCTCTCGTGCAGCTCCAGTGCGCTTCGCTCCGCAGCAAGTCTTCTTACGCAGCCTACGGTGATTTTCATGAGGAGCACACCGAATTGATGGGAGCTACCGCAACCTTCTGGTGCCTCAAGACCATGAGCAAAGCCGGCCCGGACAATCATTACGTGCATGGCTCAATCTGCCAGAAAGGGCGATCCTGTTGGGAAAGTTGTGATGCTGACGGCAAAAGTTAGCTGTTAGCTCTCCGATACGAACGGTGACGTACGCCGCGCTGCATTGGAGCCTGATATGAGCTTGAATCTCAATACTCTGAGCGAATAAATCCAGACCTTATGTGCCGGGCAAATCAACGAGGTCGAGGATTTCGTGGAATTTCTCCGTGTGCGTGGGTAGGAACGGGAATTGACCCGCGCTGCGACTACGGCGAGTGCGCCCGCCTTCGCCGCGGTCTGGAATAACCCGGAAGACGACGTTTACGATGCCCTTGGAGTACGGGGACGTAGTGCTCGTCCGATTTCCGTTCACGAATCAGACAACATTGCCGCAACCTAAGATCAATGCTCGCTCTTTGTCCAACCAAACCCGCTGATGAGTCTCATTGCGGGCGCACACGGTGAGTGACGAAGGAATCCACTTCAGAATGCGACTAGTCGAGAATGGGTTTGCCGTATGGATCGCTGCGAACCTGCATGGTCCGCTGTCTGAAGAGAGCCTGGATGTGCTCATCTGTGATGGTGTCCAATCACTGCATGACGGTCCGCCGGAGCAATCGTGGAGCTACGATCTTGCGAAGGATCACGGCCGCAACGATGAAGAGCAGAGTGGTAATCATGGCGACGGCATCCCGGTAGTGCGCCCCCCCCCAATTTAACGAAACAGATTCCCCCGAGGATCGCAACAAGTAGGACGACTCCCCAAACCGTACCTGTTTTTCCTTCGCGCCATGCCACAGAAGTTGTACTGCCGTCTCATTCTCTTTGATTGGCCCTCTGGTGTTAGCAGTGGGAATCTATCGGACTAGACCATCTAACACTGAAGTGCCATTCCCATTTCTATGGGGCGCGAGGTTCGCCGACAAGGCCAATTCATTCCAGCCAAAATGAGACCAAAGTGGGATATTCAGCCGTCGCCATATTGGTAAATGATGGGTGGTAGGAGAATCTGAAATGGCCCAACGCGATTCAGCTTTAAAGTTCGTGTGTCCCGTCTGCGAGGCTTCACCGCAGGAACGATGCCATGTCAACGCTCGTATTCTCTGTTTTGAGTCTCACTGGGAACGACGCGAACTTGCGACAAACATGACATCGGCAAACGCGTCGTTTGCCGGTCAAGATGCTTTTTTGCCGCGTAAGTGGCGCGTGCCCAATATGAATGCGCATAAATCGCCCTACACAGGCGACGAGATGAGGCATGATTGGGGATATGCGCCCTATATTTGCCAAAGGCAACAATCTTCAGGTTTGTGACCTGCTTTGCTCGCATCTCTGAAGGCAGTTCCCAGAAATTTCCCGTGGCCAACTTGAACCGAGCCATCGCCGGCGGTCAGCCTGTGCGTCGATCAGGCGTTCGGTGTCATTCTCCCAGGAGCGCAAGAGTTCGCTGAGCCGGCGATCAGTGGAGATCGCCTGCCGCAGCAGATTCGCCTGCTCGCCGGAGACGAGAGTTCTTGCAGGTCGGCGCGCACGGGGATTTCGCGGGCCGATCCATGCTGTTTGTCATTGGTGTAGCGAGTCGTGTGCCGGTTCCTAGCGGTCGCTGGGAGCCGGTTGCCATTTCCGTCGTGAGTAAAAGACGCCTGATTGCCGAGCAGATCGGTGATGTCCGTGAATTCACTGAGGGAAGTGTATTCAATGTCAACCTTGCTGCCCAGCGGATCAGGCTCTTAGGTTAAGGCGCTGCCGGGGGCGTGGAGAAGAGTTTTTTGGCGCACATGGTGTGGACTCCTTTGTTGCCATCGACCAACTCGGTGATGTCGACGTCGCAGGCCACTGAAATAAGAGAATAGGCCTCTTCGCGAGACATGCGGGGATGGTCGGTCATCTGCTCGGACAGAAATGTGATCATGTTCCGGACGGAGATGGTGGCGGCCTTGGTGAGGTCCTGGTCGAAGCCCATGGAGATGTAGTAGGCAGGAGTTTCGGCGCGCGGCCAGAGAAGTGGGGAATCCCCGCTCTTCTTGTGGACGATGAACTCGAACGTGCCGGTGAGTTGGGTTTCCATGGCGGTGATGTCGACCTCGCCGTTGCCCTGGCCGGCGTGGCCGTCTCCAGCTTCGAAGAGCGCGCCTTTAGCATGGACGGGAATGAAGAGAGTGGAGCCTTCGACCATCTCCTTGTTGTCCATGTTGCCGGCGTGGACATTGGGCGGCGCGGAGTCGAGCTTGCCCATCTCCGGCGGAGGCGCGATGCCCATGCTGCCGAAGAAAGGATGCAGCGGGATGCTGATGCCGGGAGAGAATGAGCCGGTCATTTTCTGAAGGTCGAGGGGAATGATCTTGGAGTAGCCTTTGGGAAAGTCGGCAGCGAGGAAGCCGTTCTTGCCGGCTCCGTTGCAGGCCCAGGGGACGTCGATGTGGATTTTCTTGATGCGGACTTCGAGCACGTCCCCTGGCTCGGCTTCTGCGATGGCGACGGGGCCGGTAAGAATGTGGCCGCCGGGGCCACGCTCGGACTGGGGAACCTTGTCGTAGATGTCAGAGACGTAGGACGGGATGTCAGCATGGGCGATGCCGCGGGCTTCGAGGCGGGCCGGAGGGCCGCAGGTGGAGAGGGTCTGCATGACGACCGTGTCACCCGAGTGAACGCTGAGGACGGGTTTGGCCTCGGACCAGTAATAACCCCAGGCGACTGTGTCGGGAGTGGCGAGCAGGGTGTGGGTCTGTTGGGCAAAGGCTGCAGGCGCAAGGAGAGAGAGGGCGGCGCAGAGAGCGGCGCCTCTGCGGGAAAGGATGATGGTCATAAGACTTTATATCCCTCGAGGGTGGGTATTGTGGGCTTTTTTCAAAAACTTTCGGACAGGCATGAATTGTGACGGAGTCGCGGATAAAGAATCCGCAGCGAAAAGATCAAAAAACGAACTGCGGGTCTCCTGCCCGGAAGATCGCAAACAGGCTCTTACAAAATACCGGCATGAAGACAACCCAATCCTCCCTCCAATGTCAAAAAGAAACCTTGGCTGCAAACTGAATGATACGAGGAGCAACCGAGGTGCTTTGGATTAATCCAAAGGTAGGCGTATTGATGGCAGTTCCAGGATCTGAATATTGCGCATGGTTGAATGCGTTGAAAAATTCAGCGCGAAAATCGAGAGCGCGCTTTTCATTTGCTCCAAGTCCGAATAACCGGGAGATGGTGAGGTCGGAGTTATCCTGCAATGGCCCACGTACGACACCGTCGCTGCTGTCTCCGTATCCGGTTCCATCACCGATGGTAGGAGCCGCAGTGAAGGCCGCAGCATTGAAGTAACTGGTCAGACGGCCCTTTACGCCGCCTGAGGTTTCAATGTCGCTGTTCTTGGCGCCGGGCGCGAGTTGGGCGCGAGAGGTGCTCACCGAGCCATAGATTGAACCACCATCGGGATCGGTGATGGTGAGCCTGTCGCCGTTCTGTATGGTGGTTACTCCAGACAGAGCCCAGCCGTTCACTATTTCCCGCGTCAGCAGGTTGGCGCCATTCAATTTGGGAAGTTCCCAACGATAGGCGAAGATGAAGCGGTTGGTGCGATCAAAGCCTGCCGGACCCCAGCGCTGCTGACGATCGTCGGAGTCGTTGCTGTCGCCACTGCCGCCGGTAAAGACTGCGGCTTGGCCAAGCCCCTGTACGTCGGTCATAGCCTTACTCCAGGTATAGGCGACTTGCAGCAGCACTCCGTGACTGAGCTTCCGGCGCAGATTGGCCTGCATACTGTTATACATAGCGCTGCCATAGGACTCGATGCGATTAAGTCCACTGGGGGCAAAGCCCAGGTAGGGGACACGTTGCGAGGCATTCGCGACCGTGTTGGCTGTGACTCCGTTGATGGGACCTTGCGGGCTGGCCAAGAGCGCTTCATTGATATTGCGATTCTCGAGCAAGCGTGTGCTGCGAGTCCCGACATAGGACAAGTCAAAGACGGTCGAGCCGGTCAATTGCTGCTGGATGTCGAGATCGTATTGCTGGGTGATTGGCGAATCATAGTTGGGCGCGATGATGGTTGCGGTCAACTCCGATGTATTTGTGCGCAGCGGAAAGGCGCCGGGAGCTGGCAATGGATTGAAGGGATCCTGAAATGTTGCCGCGGTGTTGCCGGCTCCGACGAGGATATTGGTACCGACGAAAGGCGGGTTGTTGAGGACCTGCAAGGTTGCGTTACCGTTGGGGCGTGTATAGAAAACTCCGTAGCCACCGCGCAGAGAGGTCTCTTTCGAAATGGCAGGCACCCAGGAGAAGCCGATCCGTGGACCGAAGTTGTGCAGCGGCAGATCCTGCGTGGTTACCGACTTGCCAGAGAGAGTCTGAACACCCATAGGGAGTGGAAAGCTACTTGTGGGAAAGTTCGACGGAACTGTCCATCCAACGTAGGAGCCTGCGGCGGTTGCGGGCGTGGAGGTAAGCTGATCGGGGAAGACATTGCTGATGCGGCCGTGAGCTTCGCTAATGTTGCTGTTGATTTCCCAGCGCAAGCCGAAGTTGAGAGTGAGGTTCGATTTCAGTTTGAAATCATCCTGCGCGAAGGAAGCCATATCGACGGCGCGGAAGTCTTTAACGATGGTTCCGGCAATTCCCTCGCTTAGGTTAAGGTTGCTGAAGCCGCTTCCGTTCTCTGTGCCACTCTGGCCGAGAAGGAAATCGGAGAATGTCTGAAATTGCAGGAATCCGCGTCTTGGTCCAGGGTCGGTGAAGTTAAATTGCTGACGTTCAAATTCATAGCCGAATCGCAGATTATGCCGTCCACGATCCCATGACATTTGATCTCCGGCCTGATAGGTATTGACGATCGAATCGGAGAAGTCGTTGAATCCGCCTCCGAGGCTGAACAGACCAACGATGTCCATAATGGGGAGGAATGGGAATCCCGCATCGCCGGGAGTGATACCGAGGGAACTGTCGGTGATGGATGTCTGGCTGACGAGAACACCGGTATTGCGGATGAGGGCAACAAATCCTTCATTCAACAGGTGCGGCGTCAGAGTCGAGGTGAGCTTGATGTTGCCGACGTCGTTGGTGTAGGAGGTGTTGAGGGCGAAGCCTGGAGGGCAGCCGTAGTCGCAGGTGCTGAAGGCGTTGGATTGGGGATCGCGCGAATAGAAGTAACGTGTGCTCAGACGTTCCTTTGCAGACATCTGATAATCCCCGTTTACGATGACCTGGTCTTCCGTGAATTGACCGGGAATGCTGAAGGCGGATTGTCCGAAAGGCGAGCCGGGAGTCGTAACCAGAGGGGTGGGGATAAGGTACCCGCCCGTGCTGTTCTTCAGAGTGAGCAGCGCGAGTGCAACTGGATTTATGTTAGAACCGTCGCAGCTCACCTGTGTGCCTCCATGGGCGGTAGGCACATTACAAAAGGCGCTTCCGATCTCTGCGGCGGTACGGTCGGACGACGGGATATTGGGAAACAAGCTGCTGGAGAGCGAACTGGAACTGAGGCCGTTGATCTGGCGAGTCCCCTGGTAGGAACCGAAGAAGAAGAGACGATCTTTCAAGATCGGTCCGCCAATCGCGCCGCCGAATTGA
>Ga0116129_1001782_pt1 | contig 11530 bp, 8 predicted proteins | sample June2015DPH_17_2_FD_89732 | JGI IMG/M metagenome (GOLD analysis project Ga0116129, IMG submission 89732) | Peatland microbial communities from SPRUCE experiment site at the Marcell Experimental Forest, Minnesota, USA - June2015DPH_17_10 | ecosystem: Environmental > Terrestrial > Soil > Wetlands >...
ATCACGAACGGCATATCCAGGATGGTGGTGACGCCGCCGGGAGGCGCCGAAAACACCCAACTCGTCATGGCCAACATCGCGAAGGCGATGAACATCATTTCGACGGCGGGACCTGCGGCGGCTGAATGCTCCCGGGCGCGCAGCCGAACCGCCCACCCCATCACGATCGGCGCGATGCACAGGGATCCCAGCCAATTCCCGGCCCACCAGATCTGCCATTCGCGCAAGTAGTCAGGTCCGCTCAAGGTGTGCGCCGTGGCATAAGCCCCCACCACGGCGCTGGCCGCCGCGCCGATCGCGACCGAGATGATGAACAACAGTACGTTGCGCAGGCGCGGAACCCGTGGGGCGGCGATGAGCCGCGAGGCGACCCATGCGCCGACCATGGCGTCGAGCGAGTTGGCCAGCGCAAACGGCAGGTAGTCCCGGAAACTGAAATGATCGGACTTGACGACCCCGGCCAGCAATTCGATGGTCACTTGGAGACTCAAGATCCAAATCCACCGGCGGCGCGGCGCGAGCCACAGCGCCATGAACAAGAGGCCCGCCGCCGGCCACATGATGGTGAGCGCTTCGACGTTCTCGTGCAGGACCAATCCCAGGGCCACGAGCATCGAATAGAGCACCGCGAAGGAGCTCAAGGCGATGGCCCCTTTGGCAAAACCGCGGCTCGTGAAGTCCCATTCAAGCCCCGCTTGGCGGTCCGCGGGCGCGGTCGGCGTCGGCACGTTCAAACCTCCCTGTGACGAGGTGATTGTGCGCCTGTTCTTTGCAATACTCCAAAACCCACATGGCCTACAAAAGCACCACCCGCCCCTTGGGCACGACTGGACGACAGGTCGCGTGCGTTGGGCAGGGAACATGGAAAATTGATGAATCGGCAGACGACGGCGTCATCCTGGCGCTGCGGCACGGACTCGATCTCGGCCTCACTCATATCGACACCGCGGAAATGTACGGATCCGGAGCTTCGGAAAGAATGGTCGGCAAAGCCATCGAAGGACGGCGGGACGAAGTTTTCCTGGTGTCCAAAGTGCTTCCCGGGAACGCATCGAGACACGGCACCCTGGCCGCCTGCGAACGCTCGTTGAAGCGCCTGCGCACCGATCGGCTGGATTGCTACTTGCTGCACTGGCCAGGGAGCTTCCCTCTGGAGGAAACGATCGCCGCATTCGAAACACTCGTGCGTCAGGGGAAGATACTCTCCTGGGGCGTGAGCAATTTCGATGTGGAGGACCTTGACCATGTAGCGGCCATCGCCGGCGCCGGCCATCCTGCCTGCAATCAAGTCTTGTATCACCTGCTGGAGCGCGCGATAGAACATGCCGTACTTCCCTGGTGCCGCCGGCACGGCAGCGCGGTCGTGGCTTACACTCCTTTCGGCCAATCACCCAAGATTTTCGAGGGCGAATCGAAGCAGGCGCGCGTACTGCGCGAGATTGCGCAAGCGCATGCGGCGACACCCCGGCAAGTTGCCTTGCGATTTCTGCTGCGCCACCCCGAGATGTTCGTGATCCCGAAGGCATCCGATATTTCACACGTGAATGAAAATGCCGGAGCGAGTACTTTGAAGCTGAGCGACTCCGACATCGCGAGGATAGAAGCCGCATTCCCGCCCGGGAAGGCGCCGCGCGGACTGCCGATGATCTAGGCAATGCGCCGTGACGCCGCGTCATGTCCGCAATATGTGCCGCCCGACGCTGTCGAGACCTACCGTTCCGGTCAACGCCAAGGTCACACGCAGCTCATTGCGCATGATTTCGATTGCCCGCGTGACGCCGGCTTCCCCGGCCGCCGACAGCGCATACAGAAATGCCTTTCCGATCAGCGCCCCGCGCGCGCCAAGCGCCAGGGCCTTCGCAATATCTTGACCGGAGCGCACACCGCCGTCGAACATCACCTCGCAGCGTCCGCCGACGGCCTCCACGATTTCGCTCAAGACCGAGATCGACGAGGGAGCGCCGTCAAGCTGGCGCCCGCCGTGATTCGATACGACGATCGCGTCCGCGCCGGCGGCGACGGCCAGACGCGCGTCTTCGGCATCGAGTACTCCTTTCAGGATTAATTTTCCCGGCCAGCGGCTTCGCACCCACTCCACATCGCGCCAGTTCGCCGACGGATCGAATTGAGTCGCCGTCCACTCAGCCAGCGTATTGATTCCGCTGGAGCCGCCGATGCGGCCGATCAGATTGCCGAACGTGCGCCGTTTGCCGAACAGCACCTTCAGAGCCCAGCTGGGCTTCGTCGCGACGTCCCAGGCATTCTTGAACGTCAACTTCGGCGGAATGGTCAGGCCATTACGGGGATCGCGGCGCCGCTCGCCGATGACCTGCAGATCGAGCGTGAGCATGAGCGCGGAACATTGAGCGGCCGCGGCGCGATCGATGAGTTCTTGATTGAATCCGCGGTCCTTCATCAGGTATTGCTGAAACCAGAATGGCTGCTGCGTGGCCGCGCGAACATCCTCGATGGAGCAGATCGACATGGTGCTGAGGCAAAACGGGATGCCGCAGGCGGCGGCGGCTCTTGCGCCGAGAATCTCGCCATCGGCGTGAAAGAGCCCGGCGAGACCTGTCGGGCCAATGGCCAACGGCATGGAAACCGGCGAGCCGAGAAAGGTCGTCGCCAACGGTATATTCGACACATCCACCATCACCCGTTGCCGGAAGGTCATGGCGTCCAGATCCGCGGCGTTGCGTCGGATCGTGCGCTCATCGTAGGAGCCGCCGTCGGCGTAATCGAATATGGCCCGCGGAATCCGGCGCCTCGCGAGCTGGCGCATATCCTCGATACTGAGAATCAGCTTCAATGCCGCCGTGCTTCGTGCAGAAAATGCTGGCGCATGGCGCTATTCTCCAAGGGTGAAAGGTGAAACCCATTCTAGAGGTTGCAACCGGCAGGCGGCAATCCCGGCCGCTCCCGGCTCATGTCGGTGTTAGCCTACACCGGGTGCTAAGCTTTAAGGGCCTTCAGGAGATTCTCTTGCAAAAACATAAAGCGTTGGTCTGCGCGGCCCTTGGACTCGTGGCGGGTCCGGCGCTCGCGGCCACGGGTGGCGCCGCGGGAAATGTGGACGCGGCGCGGCTGGAAGCGGCGGATCACGAGCCGCAGAACTGGTTCACGGGCGGCCGCGACAAGGATGGCACGTATTATTCTCCGTTGAAGACGATCGATGCCGGCAATGTCAAACAGTTGGGCTTCGCCTGGAGCTACGACATGGGCGAGCCGCAGCGCGGCCAGGAAGCCACGCCGCTCGTCATCGATGGCGTGATGTACACCTCCGGCACGTGGGGCTACGTGTACGCGGTCAACGCCGCCACCGGCAAGGAACTGTGGCGCTATGACCCGAAGGCCGACTACTTCATGGGGCGGAATCCCTGTTGCGACCTGGTGAGTCGCGGCGTGGCGGTGTGGAAGGGCAAGGTATTCGTGGCCTCCGTGGATGGACGTTTGCATGCGCTCGACGCGGCTACCGGCACGAAAGTTTGGGAAGCCGACACCATCATCGATCGCAAACTGCCGTACTCCAGCACCGGCGCACCGCAGATTGCCGGCAGCGTCGTGGTCATCGGCAACAGCGGCGCCGACATGGGGCACGGTGCCGTGCGTGGATACATATCGGCATACGATTTGGAGACCGGTGCGCTCAAATGGCGTTTCTTCACGGTGCCTCCGGCCGTGGGCCAGCCCTATGAAAATCCCGAGTTGGCGGCCGCCGATAAGACCTGGGATCCGCACCGCAAGCCGGAGTTCAAAGGCGGCGCGACGGCGTGGGATGGGTTTGCCTACGATGCCAAATTGAATCTGCTGTATTTCGGCACCGCCAACGCGGCTCCCTACGATCTTCGCCAGCTGGGCCCGAAACAGCTCGATAGTCTCTACGCCACTTGCATCATCGCAGTCGATGCGGCCACAGGGCGCATGGCCTGGTACTACCAAGAAACACCGCACGACAGCTGGGACTATGACGCGGTTCAGAAGATGGTGTTGGCGGACATCATGATCGACGGAGCTCCCCGCTCGGTGATCATGCAGGCATCGAAGAACGCCTTTTTTTATGTATTGGACCGCAAGACCGGTCAACTGCTCTCAGCCCAGAACTATGCCTTCATGAATTGGGCCACGCACGTCGATATGAAAACCGGAAGGCCGGTGACCACTCCGGAGGCGGATTGGTATGGCACCGCCAAGAATATTTACCCCTCTTGGTTTGGTGCCCACACCTGGAATCCAATGTCGTACAGCCCGCAAACTCAACTGGCTTACATTCCGGTCATCGACGTGCCGACCATCTGGGTCGACCTGCTGCATAACGGCAGCAAGGTGAAATACATCGAAGGATTTTTTACCGCCCAGGGCATTATTCCCGATGACACCTATGATTCCAAGGATACGGCGCGACTGTTCGGCCCAGTGCCGGATGAACAGGCCATCAAGGCGATGCGCCATGTCAAACCGGTGCGGGAACTGATCCGCGCCTGGGATCCCGTGCGCCAAAAAGTGGTTTGGGAACATGAAACTTCCTCCGGCATACGCGGTTACGACGGCGGCGTCATGTCGACCGCCGGAAACCTGGTATTTCAAGGGCGGGGGAGCGGCGAGTTATGGGTGTATGCAGCCGACACCGGCAAAGTTTTGAAGGTTCTGAAAACCGGCAGCCACATCATGGCGGCGCCCATGACTTATGCGGTCGGTGGCGTGCAATACGTCGCGGTTCAGGTCGGTTACGGCGGCACGCCGATCACGGTGGGACCCATCCCCCCGAGCAGCGCAGCACTCAAGTATCAAAACACCAATCGCATCATTGCCTTCAGGCTGCGCGGAGGCGCCGTGCCGACCCCGCCGGCTCGGGTCGAACCTGCCTTCCCGAAGCCGCCCGAGCAGAAGGCGACGCCGGCGCAAATCGAGGCCGGAGAAGTCACCTTCATCGAGCAATGCACGCGCTGCCACCAACTCGGCCCCAGCACCACACCGGACCTTCGAAAGCTCGATGCCGGGCTGCACGCCCAATTCAAGGATATTTTGCTGCGCGGTATTCTGGCACCGGCCGGGATGGAACGCTTTAGCGACATATTGAGCGATCAGGACGCCGAAAACGTCCACGCTTATTTGATCGAGCAGAGTTGGATTGCATACCGCGCCCAGCAAAGCGCCGCCGCACACAAATGAAAATGCCGATGGGAGACTAAGCGCATGCTTCAGCCAGGACTGATAATGGACCGGCCACTGCTGATTTCCGCGATCATCGAGCACGCGGCGGCACAGAATGGCGGTGCGGAAATCGTCTCGCGCGAAACGCATGGTCCTGTATTTCGCTATACCTATGCGCAATGCGCCGCGCGCGCCAAGAAGCTGGCCAATGCGCTGGCCGACCTAGGGCTGGCCCCAGGGTCGGTGGCCGGCACCCTGGCTTGGAACAACCACCGCCACGTCGAAATTTATTATGCGGTGTCGGGCAGCGGCCTGATCGTTCATACCTGCAATCCCCGCCTGCATCTCGAGCAGCTGATTTATATCGTGAATCATGCAGAGGACGAGGTGCTGTTCTTCGACACGACCTTTGCTTCCTTGGTCGCCGGCATCGCCGAACGTTGCCCCAATGTCCGAGCGTGGATATGCATGTCCGATGCGGAAAACATGCCGGCGCTTGACGGAGTGGCCAACGTCTATTGCTACGAGACGCTGATTGAATCGCAGAGTGAAGAATTCCAGTGGCCGGAATTCGACGAGCGCGCGGGCGCCGCCATTTGCTACACCTCGGGCACCACGGGCAATCCCAAGGGCGCGCTGTATTCGCATCGAGCGATCGTTTTAAATGCCATGACCATCTGCATGCCCGGCATGCTGTGCCTCTCCCCTCGGGATACGATGCTGACCGTGGTGCCGATGTTTCACATCAATGGGTGGTGCGCTCCGTACGGATGCTTGATCGGCGGCACCAAACTGGTCCTGCCCGGACCGCGCATGGACGGCGCATCTCTGTACGAATTGATGGAAAACGAGAAAGTCACGGTGAGTGCGGGCGTTCCCACCGTGTGGCTGCAGCTGCTGCAGCACGTCGAACAGCACAATTTGAAGTTTTCAACCCTCCGGAGGGTCTTGTCCGGAGGTTCCGCCGTACCGCTCACCATGATTGCCAAGTTCGACGAACGCTTCGGCATCGAAGTGCGCCAGGGCTGGGGAATGACGGAAACCACGGCGGTGGCGACCTTGAGCTGCGCGACCGATACCCAGCTGCAATGGGAACCGGCGCGACGGCACGCGGCCGCCGCCAATTGCGGCAAGTCGGTGTTCGGCGTGGATATCAAAGTCGTGGACGAGGATGGCAGGACATTACCCCGCGATGGCAAGTCGCAGGGTGAACTCATGGTGCGTGGTCAGTGGATTGTCAGCGGCTACTACAAGAGTGGCGGCTCACCCTTGAAAGATGGCTGGTTTCCTACCGGCGATATCGCGACCATCGATCCGCATGGGGTGATGCAAATACGGGATCGCGCGAAAGATCTGATCAAGACCGGCGGCGAATGGATCAGTTCGATCGACTTGGAGAATGCCGCCATAGGCCATCCTGCAGTGGCTGCCGCGGCCGTCATCGGCGTCAAACATCCCAAGTGGCAGGAGCGGCCGCTGCTGTTCGTGGTCTGCAAAGCGGGCCACTGCCTGGAGGCCAAGGAGATTCTTGGGTTTCTCGCGGATCGCGTCGCCAAGTGGTGGGTGCCTGAGGAAGTCATATTCCTCGAATCGCTTCCCGTGGGAGGCACGGGCAAGGTACAAAAAACCATCCTTCGTGAGAAGTACGGCGGCGTTTTCGGCCAATGATCTACAGTGGGCGCAAATGCGCGCGGTAATGCGCGCCGCGCTCGGCATAATTGGCCGCCGCTTTGAGCAGGTTTTCGCGCTCCTCCGCGGTGAGTTCACGAACCGCTTTGGCCGGCGCACCGATGATGAGACAACCGTCGGGAAAGATTTTGCGCTCGGTGATGAGCGCGCCGGCGCCGACCAGACAGCCTTTGCCGATGACGGCACCGTTGAGCACCACGGACTGTATTCCGATGAGCGACCCGTCGCCCACCGTGCACCCATGCATCATGGCCTGATGGCCGATTGAAACCTGAGCGCCGATCGACAGAGGAAAACCCGGATCGGTATGAAGCACCGCGGAATCCTGCACGTTGCTATTCGGACCGACGTGAATGACCTCGTTATCCCCTCGGAGGATGGCGCCGAACCACACCGTGGCGTTCTCAGCGAGGATGACTTTGCCGACCACCGTCGCAGTCGGCGCGATGTAGGCGCTGGGGGCGATGACCGGTGAATCATCGCCCAATCGATATACAGCCATGCGCGCTCCCACTTGAAGATTCTGACATCATCCCGCCGAGCGCGGGTCGTGCGCAACACTAGCAGCCTGTCCTAGCGCGGCAAGCTATCATCCGCGGCCATGGATGAGAACGAAACGCCGAGTCCGCCGATCGAGGCTCCGGAAGTACCGGCTGGGCCGGCACCCGCCGGCCTGGCTTTTCTGCTGCGCACGTGGGCTTTGAAGGGCAACGCACCGGTTCAATGGCGTCATTCGGTGCCCCTGCTCATTGGCTTGAGCGCGCTGTGGCTTTTGCTGTGGATGGCGATCGACTGGTGGAATGCGCTTCCGGATCCGCAGATTCTGATCGCCGGCGTGCCTTTGTTCGCGTGGTATGCGCTTGCCATCCTGGCATTGGCCGCGTTACTGCGTTGGCGATCGACACCGCAACCCGCTTTTGGGATGACGCTGTTGTTGTCCCTCGGCCTGGTGCCGGTTCCTCTCGGCCTTGCGGCCGTGGCGGCGGACTACTTGCCGCCCATTTGGCTGATTTTGATGGCCGTTGCGTCGGGCATTTACGCGCTCCTTTACTTCTCGCGCGGCTTGACAACGCTGACGGGTGAACCACAGCGTGCGGCCGCGATTGCCGGCGTTGCCTTCGTCGCGGGATTCATTTGGCTCACCGATGCGCTGGACGTGATTCCCGATGTCTGGGCACCCGCGGAGGCCGAGGCGGCCGCAGACAATCATGACGCTCAGGCTGACGCGGAAGCTCTATTGTTCGAACAACCGGCGCGCATCGATCGCGCCCTCGCAGCGGTTCACAGAGGTGCATCGGCCGGTCCCCAGGCCTTCTTTCTTGGTTTCGCGGGCGTCGGCGAACAGCGTGTGTTCGCCCAAGAAATCGGCCTGGCGTCGCGCGTGCTGTCCGAGCGCTACGGGATGGATGGCAGGGGTTTCTCGTTGGTCAACGATGAGCGCGACTTGGAACGCGCGCCGCTGGCTTCCGTTTCCGGATTGAAGTACGCGCTTCGTGGACTGGCGGCGCGAATGAATATCGATCGCGATGTTCTGTTCCTGTCCATCTCCTCGCATGGCGGCCAGGATGCGGCTATTGCCGTGTCGAATGCGCAGCTTCCGCTCGATGACTTGACCGATGAAGATCTGGCTCAGGCCTTGAGCGATTCGGGCATCAAGTGGCGGGTGATCATCATTTCGGCGTGCTACGCGGGAGCCTACATCGATTCGTTGAAAGACCCGCGGACCATCATCATTGCCGCGGCCGCCGCCGATCGCACATCGTTTGGCTGTTCCAACGACCGCGATCTGACGTACTTTGGCGAGGCTTTCTACCGTGACTCACTGCCCGAGGCTCGTTCCTTGCGGGAGGCATTCGACAAAGCCAAATCCGCGATCACGGCGCGTGAACGCCGCGAACACGTCGATCCGTCAAAGCCCCAAGCCTATTTCGGCACGGAACTGGAGGCAAAGCTTGCCTCGATGGACGCAAGAGCGCCTTAGGAGCCTGGGTGCCTCCTTGGCCCTTACCGCTCGCCGATGGCACTGATACGCTACGCCCATGAGCGAGCCTACTCACCGAACTCTTGACGCCAACGGCACTCGCATTCACATCGCCGAACAGGGAAGCGGACCCTTGGTGCTGCTCTGCCATGGATTTCCGGAGTCCTGGTACTCGTGGCGACATCAATTGCAGGCGCTGTCGCAGGCTGGATTTCATGCCGTCGCTCCGGACATGCGCGGCTACGGCAACACGGACGGCCCCGCCGACATCGAGCGCTATACGCTGCTGCACCTCGTCGGCGATATGGTCGGCGTGCTCGATGCGCTGGGAGAAAAACAAGCCGTCATCGCCGGGCATGACTGGGGTGCGCCCGTTGCGTGGCACGCGGCGCTGATGCGCCCCGATCGCTTCCGCGCGGTCATCGGACTGAGCGTCCCCTATCGGCCTCGCGGCAGCGTCGCGCCCACCACCGTCATGCCCCAAAACGCCGATGCCAGCTTTTATCAGTTGTACTTTCAGGCGCCGGGCGTGGCGGAAGCGGAACTCGAGGCCGACACGCGGCTCTCGCTTCGCAAGATTTTGTTTTCAGGGTCGGGCGACGTCCCCAGACGCAGCCCCGGGGGCTCCTCCTCCGGCGTCGGCATGGTGTCCCGAGCCGGCGGATTTCTCACTCGAATGCCGGATCCGGAAACGCTCCCTCCGTGGCTCAAAGAGGCCGACATCGATTTCTACGTGCGGCAGTTCCAGCACTCGGGATTTCGCGGCGGACTCAATTGGTACCGCAACATCGACCGCAATTGGGAATTGATGGCGCCTTACGCCGGCGCTGCGGTCACTGTGCCGGCGCTCTACATGGCCGGAGATCTCGATCTGGTAGTTGCCTTCCCGCGCATGAAGGAAGTCATCGCGGACCTCGCACGCTTCGTACCCCAACTGCGTGCAACCATCATGCTGCCGGGTTGCGGGCACTGGACCCAGCAGGAACGCCCGGCTGAAGTCAATAAAGCCATGATCGATTTCCTGCGCAGCCTGTAGCCAGAGGCACATTTCATGATCCAGCCGAGCGTTGCGGAACAGCCCGAGGGCAGACACCAGCTCAGCCGTTCGTTGAAAGGCCGTCATTTGGCGATGATTTCCATCGGCGGCATCATCGGCGCCGGTCTGTTTGTGGGCAGCAGCACGTCCATCATCGCCGCCGGTCCTGCGGTTTTCATCAGCTACGCCGTGACGGGCATGCTCATCCTTCTGGTGATGCGCATGTTGGGCGAAATGGCCACCGCGCTGCCCAATGTGCGTTCGTTCACGGAGTTCGCGCGCTGTGGCCTGGGTGATGGTGCCGGCTTCGTCGTGGGATGGCTGTATTGGTATTTCTGGGTCATCGTCGTGCCGGTGGAAGCGATCGCAGGCGCGAAGATTCTGCAACTCTGGATGCCTTCCTATAGTCAGCTGCAGATCGGTCTCGGTTTGATGGCCATCATGACCGGCGTCAATCTCATGTCGGCACGTTCGTATGCCGAATTTGAATTCTGGTTCGCCTCCATCAAGGTCGCGGCGATTCTGGTGTTCGTCGTCATCGCGGCATCATTCGCATTCGGCTGGACGGCACCGTCGGGCCCAACCTTTGCCAATCTCGTCAATTACGGCGGCTTCACGCCGAGCGGGTGGATCGCCGTGATCGGAGCGGCACCCACGGTGTTCTTTGCCATGACCGGCGCCGAGATCACGACGGTGGCGGCAGCGGAATCGGCACAACCGGGCCGCGCGATCGCCAAAATGACGACGACGGTGATATGGCGCATTTTGATTTTCTACGTGGTGTCCGTTTTTTTGATCGTATCGGTGGTGCCCTGGAATACGGTCCGCTCCGGCGAATCGCCATTTACCCTGGCGCTCAATACGATGCACGTCCCCGGCGCGAGCATCATTATGAGCGTCATCATCCTCACGGCCGTGCTGTCCTGCTTGAATTCCGCTTTCTATGTCAGTTCGCGGGTGCTGTTTATCCTGGCCGAACGCGGCGATGCGCCGCAGTCCCTGGTCAAATTGAATAAGCGCCGCGTGCCCGTGGTCTCGGTATTGATCGGCGCGGCGGCGGGATTCCTCGGCATCATTGCGGCAACCGAAGCGCCGCAAAAAGTGTTCGATTTTTTATTGAGTTCCTCGGGCGCGCTCATTGTGTTCGTTTATATGATTACGGCCGCCGCGCAAATTGCATTGCGCCGGCGACGCGAACGCAATGGCGAAGCCAAGCCCGCGGTCAGCATGTGGTTATTCCCTTATTTGAGCTATGCCACCATCGCCTGCATGGCTGCGGTGTTGATCGCCATGGCATTCACCCCGGGCCAGCGTCAGGACTTCAACGCCAGCTGCATTACCTTGGGTGTGGCGGTCGTCGCTTACTTGATCGTGCGCCGTCTTCGCCAACCGCGCGCGGCTACCTCGCCCGTGACCTGAACTTTTTCGCGCTTAAGAACTTCTGTGCCTAAGCTGCTGACAGTCGGTGCTGGCGGCATCCGCCACACCGGATATCGCCAGCCGCTTCGAGGGATATTATCTAAATAATATCAATAACTTGAATCGACCTAGCACGGAATTATTATTTTGACAAATGATTAAATTCTGGCGACTACGTACAACATGTATCTTTCTATCCTGTAGGTTTTTGGCAGGATGCATCGCAAGAAGTTTAGGAGAACCTCGCGCCGGCA
>Ga0116129_1001783_pt1 | contig 11526 bp, 9 predicted proteins | sample June2015DPH_17_2_FD_89732 | JGI IMG/M metagenome (GOLD analysis project Ga0116129, IMG submission 89732) | Peatland microbial communities from SPRUCE experiment site at the Marcell Experimental Forest, Minnesota, USA - June2015DPH_17_10 | ecosystem: Environmental > Terrestrial > Soil > Wetlands >...
CATTGTCGAGCAGGAGAACTTGACCACCGTCACCACCGATACCACCGTCACCACCGAGTGCCATCGACGAGCCGAATCCACCCGAGTAGGTTTTGCTATAGGCAGCACCGCCCATGCCGCCGCCGCCACCGATCGATTGCACGAGGATGCCCTCACCATGTGCGCCGTTGGTCTCGATGACGCTGCCGGCCTGGCTGCTGACAGACGCGGTTGACCCGTTGCCGCCGGCGCCGCCCAGGCCACCAATCACCATGTTCACCAGGACGCCGGTGCCTATTGCATCGCCACCCTTGCCGCCGCCGCCGCCGATCGATTGCACCGCGATGCCGTCGGAATTGATGCCATAGGTCGTGATGTTGGCCAGAACGTTGACAGTCGCGGTGTTGCCGTTGACCGCGTCGCCGCCATCGCCGCCAACCGCGAACACGCCCTTGGAGTTGCCGCCGCTGCCGCCGCCGCCGCCGATCGACTGCGCCAGTATCCCAGGAGCGAGGTTGAATATAGTTGGATCCGGATCGTTGTTCGGGTCGCCCGAAACGATGGTGGTGACACCGCCCTGAGGGGCAGTCACCACACTGACGGAGCCGGCTGTGCCACCCCCGGCGCCGGCGCCGCCGGCGGGCCCGATGACGAATTCCGACGGCGTGCCGCCATTACCGCCATTGCCGCCGAGTGACTGGGCAAGGATGCCGGGTGAACCGCTTTCTGCATAAGATCCTATCGTGCCGCCGTTGAGGGTGACTGTGACGTTGCCGGCGTTACCGCCCGTCCCGGCATTGCCTCCCGAGCCACCCCCCGAGCTGCCGGGCGGCTCGCCGTTGCCCCCGATGCCGCCGGCAGACCTTGCGATGAGACCGCCATCCTGATTCAGAAAGGTCTCGAGGTGCGCGAGCGATCCGACCGTCACGTTGACATTGTTGCCGTTGCCGCCGTTCCCACCATCGCCGTCTTGAGCACCGTCAACGTCTTCGGCCAGGCCGCCATAGCCGCCGGCACCTCCCTGGCTTACTATGCTCACGCCCCCCTGATTGCCGCCGAAAGTACCGTTGAGCGTTACGTTGATCTGACCGGCGTTGCCGCCGTTGCCGCCATCAGGTGCCTGGCTAGACTGGCCGACCGACCAGTGGCGACCGCCGCCGCCCGCACCACCGCCGCTCAAGATATTGATGGCCCGCGACTGATTGTCGAGGTTGTTCGGGAAGTTTCCGGAAAGATTGGCGGTGATATCTCCCCCATTCCCGCCAACTCCCCCGGTGCCGGGAGGGTTATTAATAGCTCCGAAGGCGCCCTCGCCGCCGGCGCCGCCAATGCTGATCAATTGGAGCCCGGGCACAGGGTAAGACGACACGGTGCCACTCACTCCGGCGCCGACGACTGTAGTGATGTTGCCCGCAACGCCGCCCGTACCGCCATTGCCGCCCTCGGCGGAGCCACCGCCAGTGAGGTGTCCATCGGCACCCTGGGCGCCGGCGCCGCCGTAGGTTTCGATGTCGAGCGGCGACACGGGAGCGTTGAAGGGGGAGTTGGACCAGGCATCGATAAAATTGATGACATAGGTGCCCAGCTGCAGGTTCCAGCTGTAGCTGGGGCCGCCCGCGCCGCCAGTCCCCCCTGGGCCCGGCGCGGGTGTCCCGGTCGTACCGGTCTCTATCAAGGAACAGTTGGTGCCCGAGGTCTGTAGGGGACAATCCGCCAGGGCCGGCGAGCTCGTGCCCAACAGCAACGCCGCCGATGTCGCCACGTACGGCGACCGCAGCAGCTTTCCTTTCCAGGAGTGCGCGGCATGTTGATTCAGAATACGCGAGACGGCCGAAGCGACGTTGTTCATGATGATGTTCCCTGATGAAAGTTTGTTTGAAAAAAAAGCCAAGCCGATCCACAGGCCGCCGCTCCTGGCGCCGACCGCACGAAGTTGAATTTGATTTGGCGCGCCGCGTAGCGAGAGTCAGCGCGGCACCGCAGGTGACTAGGTTGCCGCGATCACGGGAGCGCGCCGCCAATGAACGGCCACAGCGCGCGGGACGCGATCAGATGGTCTCGATAACTGGTGTTCATGGCCGCTCCCGCTCACTGTTGATTTCCGATGCGGACCATTCTGAAGCGTCGGCGTATATGGACGCCAATATGACTTTGGTATACGGGTATCGTTGCCACTGATAGCCGTTGGAAGGAGAGTTTGCTCCGCGGAGTATTGCGACCGCGAGGTACATGGAGTCGATTTCACGATATTGCGGCCAATCACTTCACCAATTTATCACTCGACTCCTTCAGCAATCAGTGGCGCGATCACTCACGAGTCGACCGACTACGAACAACCTCCGAGCAGAGTTGGGATCGAGCGCAGCAGCGTGAATTGATCATCCTGAAGCTTGTTCTTCTTGCCGTCGCGCCTGTAGCGGATCTTGCCTAACGGACAGTCCGAGATGCTGCAACGAAGGCGCTAGACGTGGTAAGGCCAACAGCAGCTGGCCACTCACCGGCACGTCCGAAAATCGCCATTCGGCATGATGGTGTCAAAACCTACAGCCATAGATTTTGGCTATACCCGCATCGTGAAGACCTATTGGCGGCGCGGCGCGCGCCGGCCGAATATCGAGTGCTGTTGGCCTCGAATCGTTGAGGCGATTTCGGAGGGCAGTCAGAGTGTTAATGCTGCTGCATCGATGGCAAACTTAATATACCGCCTTATTTCTCCTTGCCGCATACTCGGCTCCGGGTTTCCATGCGCGTCGTTCGAGGCGGCGCTCGACGGGCGCGTGGATGCAATTGTTTGTGCAGGTGTGTCGATAACGGCCGATCCTTTTCATCTCGGGACCGGTAATGGTTATTTCACTCTCGAGGAAATTCGAGCGGATCTGCTGAAGCTGATCTCGGCTGCAAACCGAATCGGCTGCCCGTTGATTATTGGAAATGCGGGATCGAGTCAGGGAAACTGGAATATTGCTGCGGCCTTGAGCGTTTTTGAAGAACTCTTCGAGCACCTCGGGGTCAGTACGGCGACGATTGCGACGATCGGCTGCGAGTTTCCCATGAAAAGGGCGATCGCTGAATTCCACCGCGGGGGACTCTTGCCGGCAGATCGCGGCATTTTCTTGAATGAGGCGGCACTCCGGCAAAGTACTGTAGTTGCGCAGATGGGTATTCACCCGATTGTGAGCGCCTTAGAGGGAGGGGCTCAATACATCATTGCGGGTCTGGCCGATGGCGCAGCTCTATTTGCCGCCGATATGATCCGTCGCGGGATCAAGCCAGGTTTGGCCTATCACGTAGGGCAAGTGTTGAAATGCGGTGCTATCGCATGCGAGCCAGCCTCGTCGGCGGATTGTCTGACGGCAGAGATCTATGACGATCAATCGGCTTTTTTTATTGCCCCGAATCCGGAGCGCCGTTGCACGATCCAGTCGATTGCTGCGCATTCTCTTTTTGAAGAAGGCCATCCCCAGATGCAGATCCACGCGGAAGGGATTCTCAACACCGACGCGACCGAATTTCGCGTACGCGGCTCGCGTACGGTGGGCATTCACGGCAGCCGTCTCGTGCGCACCAGCACCGGCCGGCGCGTCAAACTCGAAGGGGTGCGCCGGGTGGGTTCCCGCAAGGTCTCGCTGCTCTACATCGATTCCTCGGACATAGACTTAATACCAGCGGATCTGATCGTTTACGGCCGTAATGGCGTTCAGTTGCTTCCCCGATCTGATCCAGCGGGAGAGCTGGGAGTAATCATTGAGACCACGGCGGCCACTTCGGAGAACGCTCTGCTGTTGGCGGACTTGCTGAGACGGCACCTCCACGAACTCGAGCATCCTGGCCGTCGCGGTACCGCTGGTAATCTCGCCCATCCTTGGTCGCCGCCCGCTGTTTGCTTCAGGCGCAGCGACGGCAGCTTCGGAACGCTCATTCCGTCCGGCACCGCAGATCGGGCTTTCTTCAAGCTTTTGAGGCGCGTCGAAGCTGCCGTCGTCGAGCGTATCAAAGTCGAGAGGCCGCATGCGTTGGCATATGCCAGCCATTCCATTAGGATGCTTGATTTCAACTGTCCGGCGGTGCTCGTCACGACTGTGGACGTTGATCCGGATATATTGAGGGCTAGACATTCAGTGGACATCGCGCGAGTCACGTCTGTGGCACAAGTTAAGTCCTCATCCCTTTTTAATCTCGATGCAGCCGATGCTTACGAGTGGTCGGTGTCTCATCTGCTGGAGAACGGACAAGCGTCTCGAGAGGACCTCTTTTCAATCACTTACTACGAAACCAGGGGTCGCAACCGGATTTCAAAGGGCCGCCAGCGGACCGTCTATAGTGAGATCGCCGAGTCTGAGTCGGCCGACAGGATGGATCCGGTCACAATGTCGCTCATTGATGAAGTCGAGCCGCAAGGCTTCTTCTTAGGCCATCGACCCTTGACGGACATGGTCGCCGTCATTCGAACGACGAATGTCGGGATCGGGCGGTTAGCTTTCGACCTCATATTCAACTCCGGCGAAAACTACGAGTCTGCGCTCGTCTCGAATGCGTTTTGCCGATCCAACATCGCAAAGGCGCTGGGTCTTGCACCTGAGAGGGTGATCGGTACCTATTTTGCCGATGCCTGCAACGCAATCAAGATCACGATTGATCGGCCGCTGGTGGTCGGCGGCGCTCGAGAACGGGATGTGTATGGCCACCAGCAGCAGGGAATATTGGAAAAGCTGATTATTCCAATCTATTCGCAAGCGCTGACAGCGCCCTCCTTGTCTTAGGGCGTCGTAGTGCAATTCCGCCAGTTGCGTTACTTTTGCAAAATCGTCGAAAGCGGTAGCTTCTCGCGAGCGGCAGCGACTGTCCATATTGCGCAGCCGGCCCTCAGTCAACAAATTGCCGACCTCGAGGCGCGCATGGGGGTTGAGCTACTCCATCGTAGTGCTAGAGGGGTTCGCGCGACGTGTGCCGGCGAGATCTTCTATGCCGAAGCCACCGAGATCTTGCGCGAGTTGGATGCGATTCCGGAGCGAATACGCTCCATCGAGGGCATCGTTGAGGGCTCAGTCCGCCTTGGCATCACGGGCGTTCTCGGGCCGCGGATGACGATGTCTCTCGTTACTGGCTGCCGGGAAGCTCTGCCGAAGGTCTTTTTGAAGCTAGTTGTAAGTGACAGCACGACTCTCAAAGAGCAGGTATCTGCGCGCGAATTGGACATGGCGATCACCTTTGAAAGTGAGCTGTCGCCGAACGCGCTCTCGCGGCGGGTTTTATTTCGACAGCGCCTTTGTTTGGCTGTGCACCCACAGTTAGCAACGCCGTCTCGATCGATCTCTCTTGCAGAACTCGCCAAAATTCCCCTGGTCATGCCCAGCAAGCATACCGTCGTACGAAAGGTCCTCGATCACTCCCTTGCTCAGCACGGACTGTCTGCAAGGATTGAGACGGAAGTAGACGACATTCCGAGTCTAATCGCGGCAGTCCGCACCGGATTGGGTGGGGCTGTGATAATGGCTTCGAGCGTTGCGGATATCGGCGGGGAGGATCTGCCGCCGCCCATGTTGATCGAACCACCCCTATTCGTGACCGCCGCCATCGTATCCAGCAGTGACGCTCCCCTCACGCGTGCCGGTGAGGCAGTCGGCGCCCTGTTACCATCCCTGATAAAACGTTACCTGCAAACGGAAGATTTGCCGGGAGTGGATTGGGTGGGAGTGGAATAACATTGTGATCGAGATTTCCATCAGCCTCATCGGTTACACTTTAGGCATTGAGCACCGATGCCATCGGTGTTTGAATGAGGAGCCTCGTCATTCGATCGCGACAGCTACGATACTTCGTGAAGATTGTGGAGGCGGGCAGTATCTCGCGCGCGGCCGCGCTTCTCTACGTCTCGCAGCCCGGTCTCAGCAGCCAGATCACCGAACTCGAGCAAGGGCTGAAAACTAAGCTGCTGCATCGAGGCGCACGAGGCATCCAGCCGACCCATGAAGGCAAGCTACTCTACGAGGAAGCGCGCCGAATCCTAGGTCGCCTGGATTCATTGCCAGAAAAAGTTCGTGCAGGTGGCTCCAACGTAACAGGATCGGTGCAGCTTGGAATCACGGCTGTTTTGACCCAGCCCGTTGCTGGCGCATTCATGGCGGCGTGTCGCGACGAGTTTCCTGAGGTCTCGATAAGCCTGGCGAGCGGCGACAGCAGTGTTTTGCGATCGCGGGTCATTCAACGCTCACTCGACCTAGCGCTCGTCTTCGAAGAAGATCCCCTCCCCGGCCTCGCTCGCACCGAATTATATCGACAACGGATGTATGTCCTACACATCGATGAGTCGCATCGAGAAACCGCCGCCGTGCGTTTTGCGGACTTGGCGCAATGGCCGTTAATCTCGGCTGGAGATATCTGGCGGCGGTCCATGGAGAAGAGGTTTGCAGCCGCCGGCGTCACGCCGAACATCGTGGCTGATACTCAGGAATTAGGTAGTCACATCGCGGCTGTGGCCGCCGGGATAGGATCGATCATACTGCCGATCGGCGATCCCTCTCTTCTTCCCGGCGCCGGCGCCATCATCGCCACGGCCATTTCCGATTTCCATATGACGGCCAACCTCATCTGGCTTCATGAACCGGCATTGTCGCGTTCAGGACAGGCTATCCGAGCATTGTTCGTACCTTTCATCGCTCAATACATCGAAGAAAAACGGCCGGCCGGCGCCGAATCGTTGCATTCTCAAGACCGGTAAGGGCGACACTCTGCCGGGGGTCTCGCGCATCTTTGAAACTCTGTTCACGCGACAACATTTCTCCTAGGCGCGCCAATATGCGCTCGTGGTCTGCAATTCTTCGGTGAGAGCACGCCGGCTGTGCCATTCTCCTCGCTCATTTAGTTAGTGAAAGGTGAATCGGCGTACCGCCACGCCATGCGGATTCCTCGTGGAGCCGGTTCCGTTCGACGACGATTGCCTCAAGGATGCTCGATGAGAGCGCCGGACGCTTCGCCCGCTTTAAATGCGGCGTCAAGGCCTCGAGTGTCTGAGCGATATCTCCGGTGAGCTCGACATAAGGGCGATAGGAATTGTCGAGATCGGCCGGCAAGACATCCACATGGATGAGCTTGCGCGAGCTCGTCTGGTTCCACTCGGAGGGAGGGTATTCGACCGGGTCGTAGCCGACGGTGATGACCAAATCAGCAGACTCCAGGAGCTGATCGGCTGGCTGGTTGGCCAGCTGCCCGACTCGGCCACCGAAATTCTCGAACTGATGGGCGCCGACGGCGCCTGCAGCCTGGAAGGTTCCAACCACCGGCAGGTTGTTCCTTTCAAGGAACTGGCGGACGGCGGCGCTGTTGATGGGCTTGCTTGCCAGCAGTCCCAAAAGCACAACTGGATTCTCTGCGGCGTTGATCAGTCGCGCAGCCTCCGCCAAAGCGGCGCTATCGGCCGGGCCGAGACCGGAGAAAGCAGGCATCGGAAGAGCGGTGTGCGCACACGGCGCTGACATGATGTCTTTCGGCAAGTTGACGTAAGCTGCGCCGGGCCGCCCAGATTCCGCCGTGCGAAATGCATTTGCCATGACCTCGCCGATGGCGTCCGAAGCACCGACAGTCACGCTTAACTTCGTGACTGGTTTGCAGATGGAGACCGCATCCATGGTCTGATGAATCTGCTTCAAGGACTCGGATGTGGCAACCGCGCCGCCGAGGGCCACGATCGGGTCGCCTTCGGAATTGGCGGTCGCCAGCCCGGTCACCAGGTTGGATACGCCCGGACCTGAGGTCGCGATCGCAACCCCGGCCTTGCCGGTCATCCGGCCGATGCCGCCGGCGATGAAGGCGGCATTCTGCTCGTGCCGGCACACCACCGTTCGAATTTTGGAACCGACGAGAGCGTTGAAGACGGTATCGATTTTGGCGCCGGGGATGCCGAACACATGCGTGACGCCGTGAGCTTCGAGTGCGCGGACCACGAGTTGCGCGCCATTCTGTTCGGTGGTCGGGGGATTCTTCGACATCATCTGTCTCCTAGTGAGCCTGTTCGGCGTATGCGAGTTCGTTGGCTGCGTTCTTGCTGAGGTCAGCTTTGAGAAAGCTTTCGTTCTCAGGCAACGCGAGGTGGAAGTCAGTCAGGGGTTCCATTCTCAAGCGCAGCGGCCCGGTCATGCAGTCGAGAAGATGGCCGCCGTGCTGCCGGTCCTGGGAAAGGAAATGGAAGTGGTATCCGGGAACGCTGAAGGCGCTGGCAAACCCTGGCGACCACAGCCCGACCAGAGTGCCGCCTAGGTTCTTGAAGTGAAATTCGCTTTGCGCTTTCGCCGCATCAATGAGCCGCTTGCCATCCCCCGGCGGGTTCACGGCCCGGGTCCGAATGCCGTTGAACCAGCCGTCCAACCGCACGGCATAGAAGATGTTGGCAGATAACCGCTGGGCATCGCAGCGTGATGCGAGGTCGCGTAGGCTTCCAAGAGGGCCGATCTGGACATCAACCTCCGGTGAGAAGTGTGTCACGACCGCGAAGGGCGCGTCGGCATTGGGAGGCGCTTCCGAAACTCGACCGCTACCCTGAACCTGGTAAACCCGGCCGTCGAGGACGACCATTTCGCCGTCAAGATTGGCGAAGGTCCCGAGGCCGAAATCACCACGATCGAGAATGGCTTTCACATTAACCATACCGGAATAGACACCCGCCACCAGCGCACCCGAGGTCAAAACTTGGAAGAGTGTATGAATGGGCGTTCCGAGGTATTGCCCCAGCGCCGCAGTGATGACGGAGGAGGCGGATCCCTTGATTCTCACGACTTCCGCATCCAGAGCGGCTTTCAGGGATGTTGGAATATCAGCTGTTACGATCGACATTTGGGTTCCTCCGGCTGAAGTCTCATTGCTAAGGACGGCGGCTAACGTGAAACGGCGATGCTGTTCACGACGCGCGTCACGCCCTTGATTGACTCCGCCGTCTCGCTCATATTGCCCTCACTGACCTCACCGGACAGATACACCACATGATTCAGTGTCTTTACGTTGATGGAATTCGGCGGTCCCAATTCCGGATGATGATCGAACGCTGCCTGTACCTTCGCCGTGATCTTGGCGTCGCCTGGACAACCCTCTAAACCACACTTCTCGTATGTCGCACATCCCCCCAGCGCGCCCATCAGGACAATGAAGGTCCATGCGGGAAGTTGTCTCAGTGTGCTCATCGCGATCCTCTCCTCGCCGTGTCGGCGCTGTGTGTTTACGGTTGGCATTTGGGGTCTCTGGTTCAAGTCTTCACAACACGATGGCGCACGCCCGCCGCCGACGCCGCGTTCGCAGGGGACTCCTGTAAATGCCCGCGAAGAAGCGTCAATGCCCCGTCTAAGCAACACCATGAAAAGCCCTACTTCCAATGCGCGCACTTCGACGTGTGGCCGAGGCCAGGATTGAAGGAATTACTTGGATCGAGGTTGCGGTAATGGCTCGCGAGCGCGGGCTTTGCGAAGTACAGATGCCCGACGTTGTGCTCCGCGGGATACTCCGCGCCTCGCGCATCGAGGATTTTCCACATCTCATGCTCGACCTCCATCGGATCGAACCCTTTTTTCACGAGATAGTCCTGGTGCATGACATGACAGAAGAAGTGGCCGTAATAGAGTTTGTGGAGAAGTTTTGAGGAGATGCTCTCGGGCAGTTTCTCGAACCATTGAGTGCAATTCCTCGGTAGGGCGATATCGAGGGCGACCATGTCTTGCACCGTCTTTCGATGTACCGCCCGTTAGCGAATTGCGGCTCCCGCGGCAGCGAAGCGAAGAAGGAAAGCCTTGATGCCCTCCTCTTTCGTGCATTCGAAACAAGCGCCTCTTGTTGAAGGGAAGACCGAACTCAAATAGGTGCGAGCCTCCTCAATGCCCTCGTCCGCCATACGGAGCATCAGGTGATGCTCAAAGCGGGCGTGATAATCGTAGAGCCGCTTCGGCAAGTGCTTCGGAAAGAGCGCGCTCAAGGCTTGCATCACCCGATCCGAGAGGTCATGCGGAATGAACTTCAAGCGCGCACACCAGGCATCGAACCATCCTTTGATAGCAAACATTGTTGGGAGGCGATCCGTCCCCAGGTATTGAATCGAGAGAAAGGTGTCCTTGCGGTACTTCTCCGCGATCGTGAAGGCATCGCGGTGCAGGTACTCCCCTTCGACGGGTAATGCCTTGAATTTCGAGAGGATGTGCCGGCGGATTTGCTCGAGTTCATTCGGGTCATTGGTGCCGATGTAGAAATCCACGATCCGGCCTTCCTTCGGAAACGTATCGAGACGCGCGAACAGCATGACTTTTCCAGCACTTCCCGATGATTCGAACAGGCGCTTCGGGTCGGCATTGAACCGTGCCGGGGTTGGGGCATCGATCTCCCGGACGTGCTCTTGATAGCCGTGATCGGAACAGAAGCGCTCGGGATCGTGCTGAATGTCTTTCTCCCCGAACTCGCCTCGCTCAAGGCGGCCGAGCATCTCCTCGGGATCTGAGCCCAACTCGATGCCCAAATGATTGACCAAAGTTACATTTCCTGAAGCATCGATCTGCGCATAGAGCGCCATCTGGGTGAAGGCAGGTCCGCGGTGAATCAGTGCACCACCTGAGTTGTTGCAAATGCCCCCAAAGACCGAGGCGCCGATGCAGGAGGAGCCGATCACGGAGTGTGCATTACGCCCGATCGCGGCTAAGGCCTTTTCGAGCTGGAAGAGCGTTGCGCCCGGGAAGCAAACGACCTGTCGACCGCGATCCAAGAGATGAACCTTGGCGATCCGCATCGTGTTAATGATCACGATTTCGCGATCGTATTGAGCGCCGTCGGGCGTTGAGCCTCCCGTAAGCCCCGTGTTGGAGGCCTGCATAATTACGATCTTTCCCGCGGCTGCGCACAGACGTAAGGCACGCCACTGTTCGACGAGCGAGCCCGGGCGCGCGACTGCAAGCGCCGGGCCGTCGCCAAAGCGAAATCCCTTCCGACACCTCCGGGTGCTTGCCGGACTCATGAGCACGTATCGGGACCCGACGACTCGCCTGAGCGAGTTCAGTAGCGTCGCATTGTCGGGCTTGGCAGCTGACATCAATCTGGCCGAGGCGCTCATGGGCCTACCCAATCGCATGCGCAGCTCGCGCGTGCGCTTCTGCTTGGATTTGATACCGTGGACATCAATCCTCGTCCTCGGGACGCAGAACGATACGACGGCGGCCGAACCGATACCGATCGAGCGAGTAGGCACCCGGGCCCAGCAGCGCAAGCGCTAAGGCGTTGAGCGTTATCCTAATGATGGCGACGGCAGCATGTTCGCCCCGGAATGAGACATCTCGCGATGACGGCAAGGACGGAAGCCAGGGGTGTGAGGACGCCGATACAAAGGATCAGCGATAGTCCCCAGAGCGCAATGAGTAACCATAGTTCCAAAGTCTTTCCGTAAGTAAGTACATCGAGGAGCAACGGAGCGGCCACCGCGACCCGCAGCAGCACCAAGCCAACCCCCGGCCAACCGGTGGGAAACATGGAAAAGAGCCTCTGCACGCCTCAAAGGATGAGGATCGGAGCCTCTGGCCGCCACACCAG
>Ga0116129_1001785_pt1 | contig 11517 bp, 7 predicted proteins | sample June2015DPH_17_2_FD_89732 | JGI IMG/M metagenome (GOLD analysis project Ga0116129, IMG submission 89732) | Peatland microbial communities from SPRUCE experiment site at the Marcell Experimental Forest, Minnesota, USA - June2015DPH_17_10 | ecosystem: Environmental > Terrestrial > Soil > Wetlands >...
CCGAGGTGCTGCACTCCGATCCACAAGTGCTGCGCACCGTAGCGTGCAATGCCCGCCGGGAATGGGAGCTGCGCTACACGCTGGCGAGGTATCGCGAAGGCATCCTGCATCTGATGGAACAATGCGCCGGCTATCGTGTTAGAGCGAACCAGCGGACCGCGCCGATCGCGACCCCTGGCAGCGCGCCCAGGTGATGGATCGCGCGCGACGCCGCGTATCGGGCGTAGCGCCATTTTCGCCGTAGCGCGATGCGCCAGGTGATCTCGCGATCAGGCAGATATACGGCATCGACAGGTCCCGGCAGGGAGGCGGGTAGCAGGCGGCGCCGCAGCATCGAGTATCTGTCGCGCCGGGAATCGATCAGGTTCCAATGGAGCCACAGTTCGTCTTTATTCGGGCGAACCAAGCCGATCAGAGGCGAGAACGCGGACGTTTCCAGCCATCTGGTTACTTCGCACGGGAGCAGCCCGATCTCTTCCGATGCCGCGGGGGACAGGCTGCAATGGAACCATCGGCGGGCCAGATCAAAGCAGATGGCTTGGATCCGGCGCAGCGAAGGATCGTGCCATTCCATCCATTTGGACCAGAACAGATCGTCGCCGGCGGAGTCATTCAGGAACGACGCGAGTTCGTAAACATGAAACGGCTTCCCGTCGCCGCGCAACAGGTGGCGCAGCAAATGAAGCGATGCGTATGCTACCGCATCCACCGGACGCAGAGCCATGAACGAGAGCCCTTCCAGATTGCGGCGTTCGCGGCGCTCCCAAAATGAATCAAGATCAGCAGGCCCGAACTGCTCCGTATGGCGATCCCATAGACGGAAATGAAGCTCCAGAGAAACCGGAATTTCGGGGTCGAACAGATCGCCGCGCCACTGCCAACCGGTTTTGCGGATCATTGCCGGCAGATGATCCTCGCGGCCGTTCGATTTCTTCAGTGGCTCATAGCCCAGTGAACTGACGATCTCGCGCGCCCGCGCCAACTGCTCCCGCGGCAACAACAGATCAATATCATACTGCGGCCGTAAACGTGGATCGGAAACGAAATCCGGGCAATGCGAGAAGCCCTTCAGGACAGCAAACTCGATACCAGCTTGTTCGAACGGCTGCGCTACTTCGCGATAAGCCGCCCGAATACGCTGCCATCGTTCGGCATTTCCGGCGAGGTTTCGATCGGTACGTTCGCGCACATCGTCCGGAAGATGCTCGCGGCATCGCAGCGCCAGCGGCAGCGTGAGCTGCGCCCGGTCGCAGAACTGCAACGCGCGTTTCCACTCCTGACCGGTGAGCTGACGGAGCGGTTCAAAATCGGGCGATGAGAATTGCAGCGCGCTCATGGGAGCTCGCATATAGGAAGGAAGTGCTGTTGCCGATGGCCTCAGATTAAAGCTGTTCCAACAGCTTCATTGCGTCGGAAAGATTGGAATAATGCAACTCCCAAATCCCCGCGTCGAGGAGCCGCCGGTATGCCTGACGCTGCGATGCCTGTACTTCGGCGGGTCCGTAAAAATCTACCTGTTCCAGCCATTCCAGCGCGCGGTCCGCGTCAAACGGCTCGATTCTCGCCGAACCGGAGCTGGAGCGCCGTAGAAACACCAGGTGATCGATCGGACAACCGTTCGCCGTCGTCACCGGCAATTCCGACGTGGGGACCTCCATCCCCGGGGCACCGTTCAGCTTCGGCGCGAAGCGGTAGTTCCTCAACTCGGGAAACAGCAGCTTCGCATGTTCGCGAAAGCGCGCGCTGTAGGGATTCCCTACGGCGTGGCGGCCCGTCCGATTCCGAAGCAGGAACGTCGCATCGTCCGAAACAAAGGTCCAGCCGCTGCGTGCGCAGGCATAAGCCAGCGTACTTTTGCCGGCCAGAGTTTCGCCGCAAAGAGCCACTCCCACGCCGTGCCGGGTGACCAGCGCGCCATGGACCGGCGCCAGGTGAGCCGCCACCAGCATGGTCATCACAGGGGCTTCGAGAAAATGAAACCGCAGAAAGTTCGCCTCTTCCGCTACCCGCCGCGTCACCCAACCGAAAGCGCATCCGCGGCTGAAATCGCAGATCACGTGATTCCGGGCGTCGGAAACAATCGACATCAGATGCCCATGCGTCCGGAATTTCGGCGGGGACGGCAGCCGCTCGTCTTCGTGCTCCGTGACGGTGAGAGAAAGCGATAACGGCGTTTCCCGATACGCGGATGGAAATATCCCCCAACTCTCGCGCGCCGCCGCCATCACGGCCTCCGAATTTGTGGCGAGCTCGACCGGGAATCCAAGCGGGAAAAACGTCGCGCATCGCGGCACCGGAAGTTCTTCCAAGAAAAGATCGCCGAGCGTGGGCGTTGTTTCAATTTCGACGGGCATACAATAGGTTTCGATGCCAGAGTACGTGATAAGGCGCTCTGAATCCACTATTCGTGGCTACAAAACAGCAAATTTTACAGCAAAAATACAAGCCCGCCACAAGGCGGCCCGAAGCGCGCGCGATCATGCTCTCATGAGGGCAGCGATCGTCCACTATTGGCTGCTCAACATGCGCGGCGGCGAAAAGGTCTTGGAGGCGCTGTGCCGCCTGCTTCCCGAGGCCGACATCTTCACCCTTTTCTACGACCCGGAACGCGTCTCACCCACGATTCGCGCGCATCGCGTTACCTCTTCGTTCCTGCAACCACTGCGCCGCCATCATCGCAACCTGCTGCCGCTGATGCCGATGGCGCTTGAAAATTTCGATCTGCGCGATTACGATCTGATCGTCAGCAGTGAGTCCGGGCCGGCCAAAGGGGTGATCGTTCCATCCCATGCGCGCCACGTCTGCTATTGCCACACACCGATGCGCTATCTGTGGGACCTTTATCCCGCCTATCGAAATGAGTGGACACATTCCCGAGTGAAGCGAGCCCTGATGACGCCGCTTTCGCACTATCTGCGATTGTGGGATTATGCCTCGGCAGCCCGCGTCGATGAGTTCGTTGCGAACAGCGAAAATGTGCGCCGGCGCATTTTGAAAACGTACCGCCGGGAAGCGCAGGTGATCTTCCCGCCGGTGGCCGTCGAAACATTTTATTCGAAACCTTCTGAGGATTACTATCTGATTGTCTCCGAACTGGTCAAATACAAGCGCATCGACGCTGCCGTACGGGTCTTTTCCGAATCCGGGCGCAGATTGAAAATCGCGGGCGATGGTCCGGAGTTCGCCGCGTTAAAGAAGATCGCCTCCTCGAACATCGAGTTCTGCGGGCGCGTGACCGATGCCGAGCTGCGGGAGTTGTACGCCCGCTGCCGCGCGTTCCTCATGCCCGGAGAAGAGGACTTCGGCATCACTTCAGTCGAAGCCCTGGCCAGCGGAAAGCCGGTAATCGCGCTGGCCCGCGGAGGAGCCCTCGAAACGGTTCCCTGCGCCGGCGGACTGCTCTACCCCTGCCAGACTGACGACGCGCTTCGCACCGCTATCGAGCAATGGGATTCCTGCGAACAGCATGTCGATCCGCGGACCTTACAAAAATGGGCGGCAAGATTCTCCGAAGAGAATTTCGCCGCCAAAATGCGTCCTCTGCTGGCCGCTACTTCAGACTGACGGTCACGGCAGCCTGGGAATTGACGCCGCCCACGGTCACGACCACCGGAACTGGACCAGTTCCAGCGCCTGTCGGCACCACCGCTTCCACCTGCATCACGCAGGAGAGTTGTCCCGGAGCCGCGCCGGCGTAAACCACCTGTGCCGTTTGCCCGCCGATGGTGACCGCTACCGGCATCACCGTCTCGGCGATCACGGTCTCGCTGTTCACTACGCCATCCTGTCCCGGAGGATCGGTCAGCCCCAACCCGGTCACGTACAGAACCACCACCGACCCCGCCGCCGCCGCGTTCGAGGCCGAGTTTAGCGTGCCGTCCTGATTCAAGGTCAGCGACGCCCCGCTGCCGCCGTCATTCGCCGTGAATATCCCCGGCGCTGTGGCTGCGATCGGAACGGTGGTCGTCGCGATTGCCGTTCCCGACGTAACGACGATGTTCGCCGACGTACCGGTGATCGCCCACGGCACCAGGACATTGGTCTGATCGGCCTGCGTGTAGAGAATCGGAACGGCCGTACCGTTGATCGTCACCGTGGTCCCGCCCAGCGTGGTCCCAACGGTGGAGCTTGCGGACACGGCCGGCCGCGGCCCGACGGCGATTCCCGTCAACGCCAATACCTCACCCGGCGCAATCGACCCCGCAGCGCTGCTGGCGCCGTTCAGCACTCCGGTCACCTGCGCCGGCGGGGCCAGACTTCCCAGCAGCCCATGCTGCACACCGTTGACCATAATCCCCGCTGTGAAATAGAGATACTGTTTGTCTCCACCGCTCGAGCCATTTCCAAACTCGATGGCCCACAGCCCTTGAATCGCAATCGGCGTGCCCGTCGAATCCTGCAGCGCGCCCAGCAGGGTGCCCGTCTTTGGATCGAACGCATTGATCCACCCGTTGCCGAAATTCCCCACCAGCACCGCGCCTCCGAACGCTCCCCAGTTGGCCGGCGCGACCGCGACGCCCCATGGCGAATCCAGCGGACCGCCGCTGGTCAGCCGCTGGAGCAGATTTCCGTTCAGATCGAAAATATCCACCACGCCGTTGCCGAGCGCCTGCACATCTTCCGTTTTCGTCGAGTTCTGCACCGCATACGTGACATACAAGCTGCCGTTGATATTCCAGATGTTGAACGGCGCATACCCGGGAGGCATGTTCGGGTCCGCGAAGTTGCCGGACACCGATGTCAGCTTGAAATCGGTGCTGATCACGTCGATCGTGCCATAGCTGAAATTCGCGGCATAGAGCAGAGGACCGGCGGAACCGTTGCCGATCGCCAGCCCTTTGTACACTGTGCCCGCCGGCGAGTTATCGACCATCAGCGTGGCCTCCGTCCCGCCGTTCCACGCCGAAATCGTTCCGTCCTCGGTGGCAAAAATGAAGGACGCCGCCTTGCCGTTGGCCAGCACGAAACCGGTGGTATTGTTCTGCACCTGGCCGGTCGGAACGGATGGCGTCGGTCCTTTCGAGCCGGTCGGAATGGTTACCACCAACGGGGTAATGGTGATCCCGGCCGACGACGCATCGTTATACAGCGTGGTATTTCCCTTGCCGTGGTTGGAGACCCAGAAAGGACTCGTGGTGCTAAATGACAAGCCCCACGGGTCGATCAGATTAGGATCCGTCAAATCCGCCATTCCGGGGATGTCGGAGATGAGATTGTGTTGAACATATACGTTCGCGCCGCTTTGCGCGGCTGCGGTAACGATAGGAAATAAGAATGTAGCCATTCGGCTAGTGAATCGAGTCATTAATACCCCTCCAGGATTAATCGAAGCGTTCTGAGTATACCGTCGCGAATTCGGCGCGCTGCGGGTCGCGTGGGAAGATTTTACGAAAGCTTCACAGGAGGTTACACAGCGGAGTAAAGGCGCTACGCCGACACAAGCCATTCTCGTCGCAGTGGCGCAATTTCATGGCTGTTATAGACCCATACGGATCCCCTGACTGACGCCAGGGGTTATAACCCCGTCCCGTCAGGGCGGGGATTCTGTGGTGTTGGCCTAGACAGACAAAAAGGGAGTGTTGCTCGCCACACTATTGGCAAACGCCTGAACCATCAGGGTCCCACCGCCCAACAGCCCGGCAGGAAGCTGGACTTGTATTTGATAAATTCCCGGATAACTGACGCTCAGCACAGGAGGCAGGGAAGAAACCGGAATGCCTCCGATCGTCACCTTTACCGAGGCAAGTACGCCGACCCCGACGGGTGGTAAAGTGCCGGCTTCGACCGGATGATCCACCGCGCCCAGCCCGGTGAGGAACAGGGTGATCTTCTCGGACCCGCGCGCCGGGGAACTGGGGCTTACTGCAGACCCGTCGGCATGCTTTGCCATCACCGATCCATCCGCGTTCATGAAAAACTGCGGCGCGAGCGCGGCCACCTGAATCGTGGTTTGCGCGGTCCCGTTCCGCGTGAGAACTATCAGCGTCACGGAGCCCGAAAAATCGAATGGAATCTGACAATTCATTTGCCCCGCATCGGCGTAAAGCACTGGAACGGCTACGCCATTGAGAGTCACGGACGCACCGTGTCCGCCGGGCGGATGTTTGGGCGATTGGACCGAAGCTTCCAGCTCCGCCTGAAACGGAACAGGGCTCAAATTCCTTCCCGAAATAGTGAGCGCGCCTCCGCTGGCCAGCGCCGTCGTAAAGGATGCCGAATTCAGCGCCGAGAAAAGTTGCGGTTCAGGCTTCAGAACCACGGAATCGATCGCGCCGCTCACTCCCAGTCCGCGAACCTTCACGACAGTCTCCGCTCCGGAGACTTCCACAACTACGTAATTATTCACGCCGATGCTCTTCGCAATCAGGTCGTTGGGAGCCGTATAATAGGGGCCCGCGCCGCCGCCGCCGGAGGTGAGATAAACGATTCCTCCCGAATTCGGCGCGACCGCCTTTCCTTCGAGCAGTTCGTGAGTCCGCTGATAGGTATGTTCATGCCCGTTCAGGACCAGTTGCACGCCGTGTTTTTCCAGGATCGGAACAATGGCCTGCCGAACCTCACCCGCCGGAGGCTCGTCCTGATGCTCGCCTGTCGCGTAGCCGGGATGATGAAAGAACACGATGCGCCAGAACTGGCCGGTACTCTGCAAATCCTGATCGAGCCATGTCAGCATGGACCCCGTTCCGGCAATGGCGTCGTCGAGCGGAGCATTCGAGTCCAGTGCCACGAAATGCGCATTGCCCCAGTCAAATGAATAATACCGGCCCGCATCGCTTGCCGGAACCCCGGCGGTAGGCGTGACCCGCCCCAACAGCATCGGACTGGCGTTGTCGGTGTAATACTCATGATTCCCAAGGCTCGCGAAGAACGGAACCTGCGCCATCATCTGCCGATATACACCGTAATAGTTCGCATCGATGCTGGCATAGGTCGCCATTTGGTACGCCAAATCGCCATTGGCGATCACCAGCGAAGCTTTCTCCGCGATCATTTGCAGGCTAAGCGCGAGCTGGGCGGCATTTCCTTCACCGGAATCGGCAAATTGAAGGAAGCTGAACGGACCGTCGCCGGGCGTGGTGAATTCGAACTGTCCAGGAAGCGAATTCAGAATGGTCTGGCTGTCCGCCTGCACTTGATACGCATAAGTGGTCCCAGGCTGAAGGTTTCCGATCGAAGCCGAGTATTGGTAATAGATTTGCGATAGCCCTGTTACCGGTGGATCGAATTCGGTAACCATGGCCGGATGGGTAACGGCATGCCCGGACGGGTCTGTAACCACCACAGAACCAGTAACTTGGGTTGCCAAGGTCCAAATAATGCTCCCGCCGCTAGCGCTCAGGTTTTGGATGTTTGGATATCGGATAAATCCTAGCGGACTGGTAGCTGACTCCGCCAGAAGGGATGACCCTACCGACGCCGCCAGGGTCGCCTGTAAAAAGCGGCGTCGCGAGAGCCCAGAATTTTGACTCAACCTGAAACACTCCCCCCAGCTGAACCATCTAGCTTTGATGGCAGCATAGCACCGCCGAAAGGCCACGGTCAACTGTAGCCTTTCGGCATACCGGATCACCAGAAACTTGCCACTGGCAGTGGTGTTTAGAGAAGTCAGTCATCGTTCCGGGACCGTTTACGTCGAGATAAGTACGGCTGATGCCATATCGTCATTCCTGCCTGCAAATATGATCAGAAACTCTTTTTTATTTCCTGTTTTCCTGTTTTTCGTCGTCGGCACGTTTGCCCAGGCGCAAATTAATCAGTTCATTGACGATACAGTCGTGCAGCAGATTTCATTGACCGTGGCCCCGGCGGATTGGGCGGCGTTTCTCCAGAACTATTTGGATAGCACCTATTACCATGCGACGTTCGTCTGGAACGGAGTCTCCCAGGACATCGGCATTCGCCAGCATGGGGGAGGCAGCCGAAGTCCCATTAAACCGAACATCGATCTGAATTTCGCGCACTACACCTCATCGCAAACATTTTTCGGCGAAAACCTCCTCATTTTGAAGGCCAATAATGAGGACCCCTCCAATCTGCATGAGTGGATCTCGATGAAGCTTTTCCGCAAGATGGGATTTCCGGCGCCCCGCGAATCCTTCGCGACGGTGACGGTGAACGGAACCTTGCTCGGCTTTTACATGATCGTCGAACACGACGACCCGGCTTTCGCTCAACGGAACTATGGGGAAAGCAGCGGCTCTCTATATGAATGGCAGAACCAGGGCGACGAGTACGACTTCGGAAACCTGGGAACAAATCCCCAGCTTTACGCTCCCTATCTCGAATTGAAGTCCAATCAATCCGCGCCTGACTTGCAGACCTTCACGAATCTGGTGCAGGTCATCAATCAACCATCCAGCAGCACCTTCACCAACGACCAGTTCATCACTGCGCTGGAGCAATATCTGGACCCGCAGATGTTCCTGACTTACGCCGCGACCGAAAATGTTCTTTCCGAAGCCGACGGCCTGGTGGGTGGCCTGGAAGCGATGAACAATTTTGATTTTTACCAGTTTCAAGGGACCACGATTTATGCTCTTTTCCCGTGGGACAAGGACCTGACCTTCGACAACCCCAGCCGGGATATCTTTCAGGGATTTACCATCGGTCCATACATTAACGTCCTCGCGGCTCGCCTGATCGCGATTCCCGGTTATAAGAATATCTATATGGATCAGATCAACCGGGCCGCAAATCTGTTTGGAGGCACCGGCGCATGGGCAGATTCGGAAATCACGCGCGAATATGGAGTGATCAACACCGCCTCCTCCAACGATCCGAATAAACAGTGCCTGAATACCGGTGTCCTGCTCCCTTGCGGCACCGCCGATTTCGAGAGCGGAATCGCCTGGGTGCATACATTTATCGGATCGCGGTCGCCATTCGTGTTGGCCGAGATTGCCGCCAACGGCTATCAGGTTCCCAGCACGGACCCCGTGATCCAATCGGTATCGACCACCGGCCTCACCAGCTCCTCCGGCATGAGCCCGGGCACCCTGGTTCAGGTAGACGGATCTTTATTAGGCGCCTTCGGCGTCGCCAAGCAGTATCCACTGCCTCGCTCGCTGGCGAATACGTTTGTCGCGATCGAAGGGGTGCGGGCGCCGCTGTTTTTCGCCACCTCGGGCCAGATCGAACTGCAAGTGCCGTGGGATATTCCCACCGCCGATGCCGCCGTAGTGGTATCTGCCAATGGCTCGATGAGCAATTCATTCGCCTCTACCATGCAGGCGTCGACACCGGTGATTCTCGCCGTCGCCCACGACGATGGCAGCCTGGTTTCGTCGGAATCGCCGGCAGTCGCGGGCGAAGGAATCGTGATCTACATGACCGGCCTCGGGACCGTGAACGCGGCGCCCGCATTAGGCTCCGCCGCGTCCGGGACCCAGCTTGCCAACACCACGGTTTCTCCGCAGGTTTCGCTGGGAAATGTTCCGCTCGCAGTGGGTTTTTCGGGCCTCGCTCCAGGGACTGCGGCTCTCTACCAGGTGAACGCGACCCTACCCCAACCGCTCGGGCAAACCGGCTCGGCGGGTCTCAATTTTTCCTTAGCGGGGCAGACCGCGTCGACAACCCTTCCCCTTCAGTAGAAAAACAAAAGTGGACCAACCCCTTATGCGGGGGCTGATCCACCTTTAAATCATTAAAAACTAAACGCTTTTCTGCTGAAACTGAGATAAAGTAGTCTGCTGGGCCGGGGTCAGAATCTGATAAAAGCTCGCATTGGCCTGCGCGCTTAATGCATGCCGCTGCGCCCCGAGCGTACTGATATCCGCCGACGCCTTCGTGATGCCCGCCCCGTTGTTGGTCTTCACTGCATCGCTCAACGCTACATGAGCCGCCTGCACCTGAGTGCGAAGCGCCGTCTTCGACGCGATCGCTGCCGAGAAAATGCTCGTCACCTGCTGTTGCTGCGTCGAAGTCAGAGACAGGAATGCCGTCAGAAAGTGGACATATTTCTCCAGTTTCGCGGCTGTTTTGGGGACCTTATAGGCATACTTCGCCCGGCCATATTTGCTGGCGGATTTCAAGGCTTTGTGTGGCGTCAATCCCGTGGTCCGGGCGACCACAGCGTCGCTTTGGCTTTGCGCGAATGCTGCTTCGGTTGCCAGCAATGCTGCTCCCGGAAGTAAAACCATCTGTCTTCGATTCATCAGCGTGTCTCCTCTATCCTCTCTTTAAATGCAGTTCCTCAGAAAATGTTTCGCAGTTGCCGCACTTTCTTTCCTCTGAAGAGAAGTGCATGCCGCTAAGACGCGAGTTACTGCTTGTCAGTTTACGGGAACGACACTTTTCCCTGGACTGCTTTTTGGCATATTTAATATATAAGATATTTCCTACCTGCGCGGAACATCACTTCTCTCCATTCCCGTTAATGCTGGATCCCCACGCCGCCGAACTGCCCCAGGCAGCAGAACTACCCCACGCAGCCGAACTTCCCCATGCCGCCGAACTTCCCCATGCCGCCGAGCTGCCCCACGCCGCCGACGACCCACTCAGCGACTGTACGACCGTGCTTCCCCACACATTCGTGAGACTCCATATTCCGTTATTCCACCCGCTGCCTGACGGATTCAACAGCACCGCTAGCGACAGTAACTGGTTAAACTCCACACTCGGCGAAAGCGCCACTCCCGGAAATACAGCCGAGTTATCTAATGCCGCCGCTATATCCAGATATCCCGCGCCCACCGTGAAAATGTCATAGGTGTCGGTATAGACCACTCCGTCATCCACGGTCACGCTGGCCACTGGAAAAGTCTTGTAAGCCGTCATCATCAGCCGCGCCTTCACCGTGTCCGGAGACAACGATGGATTTTGCTGCAACAGGATCGCCGCCGCGCCGCTCACCACCGGCGTCGCCATACTGGTGCCACTCAATTGGAAATAGGTCGGCCCAGCCGAATATCCCGCCTTCATATAGAACGACGGAGCCGTCACATTTCCCGGATAAGTCTTCGATAGCGTCGACCCCGGCGCCAGCAGCGACGTCACCAGATTTCCCGGCGCCACGATATCCGGCTTCACTTCATAGTCGATATAGGTCGGCCCCCGAGAGCTATAGCTCGCAATCAATGAATTATTCCGATTCGGACTACCCTCCGTCTTCATCGCTCCCACCGTGATCGCGTTCGGACTGTTCCCCGGCGAAGTGATCGTCGCGTATCCATTACGCCCCAGATTGCCCGCCGCCACCACCACCACAATGCCCTGCCGATACGCCGCCGCCACCGCCGCACAAATCGGATCCAGCCGATAGCTCTCGAAAATCGGCCTCCCCAGCGATAAATTCAACACCCGGATGTTGTACTGGGATTTCAAGCTGATCGCTTTATCGATCGCAGAGAGCACAATGCTATCCGTGCTCATCCCGTTCAAATCCAGCGCCCGCAAATCGATCAGGTGCGCCCCCGGAGCCACTCCCCGGAAAGTCCTCGTGAATTGCGCGCCCGTGGACGATGCGCCGCTCCCCGCCGCAATCCCCGCCACATGCGTCCCATGCCCGTAGTCGTCGTA
>Ga0116129_1001786_pt1 | contig 11512 bp, 7 predicted proteins | sample June2015DPH_17_2_FD_89732 | JGI IMG/M metagenome (GOLD analysis project Ga0116129, IMG submission 89732) | Peatland microbial communities from SPRUCE experiment site at the Marcell Experimental Forest, Minnesota, USA - June2015DPH_17_10 | ecosystem: Environmental > Terrestrial > Soil > Wetlands >...
ACGACCTCCGGCCCCCACCTGCGAATCACATCCTGCAGCAGCTTCACGCAATGCTGCACGGCGCCGATCATCGCCGCGAGGTCGCCCGCGAAACTCTCGAAGCGGTTGTTGCGCGTGACGAGATTGAACACGTCGTTGCGCCGCTTGCCGCGATGCACGAGCTTCAGGCACGGAATCGCCAGGCCCTCGGTAAAGATATCGGTCGCCTCGAGCGTAAAGCCGCCCGGGTCCTTGCCGCCAGTGTCGCCCTGGTGCGCCTGCAGCGCCTGGATCAGGATGAGCTCGCCCTTCTCGTCGTACACCGGCGCGTACACGTTGTAGTCGGGCAGATGGCCGCCGCCGTAATCGGGATCGTTGCCCAAGAACACATCGCCGGGCCCCCAATCGAACTCATCGTAGTTCATGAGACCGTAGCGCACCGTGAGCTGCGAAACGAACACCAAGTGCGGCGTGCCGATGGATACGCCGGCAAGACGGCCGTGCGCATCCAAGATGCTGCCGTTGCGCTCGTTCGATTGATTGATGATGGGGGAGGTGGCCGCGCGTCCCAGATGAGTCGCCGCCTCGAAGCAGACGGTCTCGAACGAACCGCGAATGATGGCGGCGGTGACCGGATCGACTTTCGCTGCAGTCTTGAGAGGCTCGCGTTTTGCGGCAAGTTTCTTGTTCAGCTCGAATGACATGGCGATTCTCCTGTTCGAAATATGTAATCAGACCGCGACGGCGACCGGGCGCAACTGCGGCTGCGCGCCGCTGGCGCGCGCGGCGATGTCGTTGGCAGCGACATAACCGAAGGTGAGCGCCGGACCGATGGTACCGCCGGCTCCTGGATAGCAGTTGCCGAACGGGCTGCCGGAGGCATTGCCCGCCGCATACAGATTGGCAATCGGCCGGCCCGTGCCGTCGAGCACGCGCGCCTGCGCGTCGCACTTGAGGCCGCCCTTGGTGCCAAGGTCGCCCAAGTTGATGGCCACCGCGTAGAACGGCGCCGCTTCGATGGTCCCGAGCGAGGGATTCGGCGTCGAGGTCGGATCGCCGAAGAACTTGTCGTAGGCGTTGCCGCCGCGGCCGAACTCCGGATCCACGCCCGCCTTGGCGTAACCGTTCATGTTGGACACGGTCTTGCGCAGTGCGTCCACCGGCACCTTGATCTTCTGCGCCAGCGCATCGAGCGTGTCCGCCTTGAAAATGTAGTGATCCCAACTATCGAGCGGAATCTTGCGATCCGGCATCACCGGCGTGGGCATGAAACCGCCGGCCGAGAACTTGGCGCGAAAGCGCGCGTCGAACACCAGCCAGCACGGGCAATTCTTGCCGGTCTTGAGTTGATCCGCCGCCATGCCCTTGCCGAAGTCGTCGTAGCCGCTGGCCTCATCGACGAAGCGCACGCCGTCGCGGTTGACGCAGACGCTGTGCGGCCGGCCGACATCGAACGCCGCCTGGTGTATCTCTTCGAAATTCGAGGTCGTCGGCATCGGCATGTGCATGGTGGGAATCCACCAATTGGCTTCGGTGTGCTCGGTGGCGGCGCCGATCTTCAATCCCGCCAATAGGGCCTCGCCCCGGTTCGCGTCCTCGGGCGAGCTGCTGTGGCGGGTCAATCCCGGGACATCCAAGAAGCGATCGCGAAGTTCCTGATTCCATTCGAAGCCGCCCGCAGCGATGACGACGCCATGTTTTGCGGCAATGTCGTAACTGCGCCCGAAATTGCTCACGCGCACGCCGCTGACCTTGCCGCCGGCGAGCAACAGTTCGTCCAGTTTGGTTTCGAGGCGCACTTCGATGCCACGCTCGAACACGCGCTTGTAGATCGGCCCCATCAATGACGCGCCGTTGGTGAGCCTGCGATCACGCCGGCTGATGCGCCGCGTGCCGAAGTCGATCCAGTAGCGCCAAAGTATTTTCAGCAACACCGTGCGCCATCCCTTGGCGCGCGATGACAGCGAGAAGAACTCGGGCAGATCCATCGCGTAGCGATTGAGCAGCTTGAAGCGCGTGAATTGCTCGCGCATCAGTGTAAATTTCGCGCCGAGCTCCAGACCGTCAAAGGTCGGGCAGACGATGGAGCGGTCCGAGCGCGCGCCGGGGACGTCCGGATAATAATCCGGCCATGTCGCAGCCATTACGGCTATCCCCAACGACGTCATGAATCGCACCATCTGCGGGGCTTGATCGACGAACGCCTCGAGTCGATCGCGCTGGATGTCGCCTTTGACCAAACCACCGAGGTATCGAAGCGCCTCTTCGCGGCTATCGCCGTTCTCGGTGAGTCCGTGGTTCGGCACCCATAGCACGCCGCCGGAGGTCGCCGACGTACCGCCATACTTGTGCGCCTTCTCGACGATGAGCACAGATAGGCCTAGCTCCTTGGCGCGCAGCGCCGCCATCGCGCCCGCCGCACCGGATCCCGCCACCACCACATCGTATGTTTCTGTTTGCATTATGCCCGCCTCCACCGCCAGCGCCTTAGTATCTCACGCTCCCTATGCGCTGGCCTCATGCTTCAGATGTTGTATCGAATGCCTGGTTGGCGTCTACGGCGCAAACCGCATGGAGCTCTCAGTGCTAGCCCTGGGGGGAGGGGCGTATTGTCCAAGAGTGAAAACGTTGCGGCGGCGGCCGCATGGGTTCCGACCCCCGCCCTGGTTGCGTATACTGCCCACGCGGATCACTGATCCAATGGACGGCGAATTTTGCCAAAACAATTGAACAATTAACGGTGACAATCCGATCATGACTTCAGCCCAATCCTCTGAAAAGCCGGTGGTCCTGGTGACCGGTGCCAGCTCAGGTATAGGCGATGGGATCGCCCGGCGGTTTGCCAAAAGCGGCTTTCGCGTGGTTGCCGTGGCCCGCCGCAAGGATAGGCTGGAGAGCTTGGCGAGGGAGCTGTCGGCGACCAGCGCTACAGTGGCTTTTGCCGCGGACGTCACGGCGCCGCAGGCCGCCGATCAGGCGGTTGAGTTCGCCATGAAGTCCTTTGGACGGCTCGACTGCCTGGTCAACAACGCGGGCGCCGGCAAGTGGGCGCCGGTGCACGAGACCGACGACGCGACCATCGACGAAGTGGTCGAAACCAGCCTCAAAGCCCCGTTCCGCTTCGCTCGCGCTGCCTTGCACGTCATGAAGGCCGGATCCTCGATCGTCAATGTCGGCTCGGTGTTCGGCATCATCGGGGGCTTGAACGGCGGCATCTATTGCGCGGTCAAGGCCGGGCTCATTGGGCTTACCCAGGCACTGGCTGTGCAATACGGCGCCAAGGGCATTCGCTCCAATCTAGTCGCGCCCGGCGTCATCAAAACCGACATGACCAAGGATTACTGGGACGATCCGTCGTTCCGGCGCATCAATCAGGATATGACCCCGATGAACCGCGAAGGCACCATTGCGGACGTGGCCAACGCGGTGTACTTCCTCGCTTCCGAGGAGGGTAGCTTCATCAATGGTCAGACGCTCGCCCTGGATGGCGGCTGGTCGAACACCAAGTACTTGAGCTATGGGGCCCTGCTCGCCAAGTCAGTTGAGGCCTGACCCCCGGTAATGTCGCGTCAGACCCCGCTGGCGCCGCCTCATGGTGCGACGCGATTCCCGACGCACACTTCGATCCAGTCCTCGACGACTCGAACGGGAAAGGTGGCGATCGGCTGTTTCGCCGGCGGGTTCATGGCGCGGCCGGTCGCGAGGTCAAATCGCGCGCCGTGAATCGGACAGGCGATCCAGCCGCGCGACATGCGCCCGCACTCCAACTTCTCGTGCGCATGCGAGCAGATGTTCGACACGGCGAACAGGCGATCGTTGCTGTGGCAGATCAGGATCGATTGCCCGTTGACGTCCACCGCTTTCTTGGTGCCCGGCTGAACCTCCGCAACGCTCAATACGCGCGAAAAAACCTGCTCTTCCGTCATCCGTTCAGCGTTGCCGCAATCTCTCCCGATCGGGCCGCTTGGGCTCCATCGCGAGATATTTTTCGACCGCCTTCTCGAAGTGCCGGACACGGATTTCCTGATAATTGCCGAGCGTAAGCCCGTGTTTGGCGCTCGCTTCGAGCCCTTCCTGCTGCAAGAATAAATTGTCCGTGTCCTGATCGAGAATGGCGCCGAATCCTGGATCCATGCCTGGCGCCTCCACGAACGACTGATTGTCGGCCAGATGGGTGACCTCGGCCGGTTCGGGACGCTTGCCGTCTTTCGGCACCGGGCGCAGGAACAGCACCTCGTAGATGCACCAACGGTGATCGCGCGGATCCGGACGGAATCGATACACCATCGGCAGCGAGATGCCGGGGAACAGGAAGCAGTTCGGGAACAGGGTGTAGGAGTAGCAATCCAGCAATTCCGAATCGGACACGCCGCTCAAATCGGTGTTGGTGGCCTTCTCGAACATACCGCGCAGCATGTCGGCCATGACCTGCCGTGCCGTGTCGCCCTTGCCGAGTGTGCGCTTGGAGGAACCGAGCGCGCTGCTGTCGCCCAAGGTGAATTGGGCCAGGATGTCTTCTTCGGTGTACTTGCCCTTAAGATGCGGACTCAATACGCCGAGCGGCGATATGAAGCGATTGACGTGTTCGCCGTAGACATCGTATTGCGAATTGGCATCGCCGTTGGAAACCGCCACCTGAGGATGGGTGACGATCACATGGTAGGCTTCCAGGAACGCTTCGATCGCCAGCTTCCAGTTGCAGTTAAAGCGCTTCGAGACGTGCACGGTGATGTAGCGGTCCTCGAGCTTCCACGCATCGATGTGCTGCTTGAACTCGGGACCCAGATACTCGGCCAGCGGCGGCGCATCCGGATCCATGTTGATGAATACGAAACCGCCGAGCAGTTCCACCCGCGCCTGCGGCAGCGTCAACTTCTTGCGGTCCACGTGCGGGAAATCCCACTCGCACACGATGCCCTTGTTGGTGCCGTCGACATTCCAGCTCCAACCATGGAAGCTGCACTTGAATTCGCTCGCCCTACCTTCCGTACCGGAAGCGCGCAGCTTGGTGCCGCGGTGCAGGCAGGCGTTGAAATAAGCGCGCACCTCGTTCTTGGCAACCCGCGTGATGATGAAGGAATAAGCGCCGATGTCGTACACATGGTAATCGCCGACCTCGGGGATGTGCTCCTCGCGGCAGGCGAACTGCCAGGTGCGCGTCCACAGCTTATCCATCTCTTCCTTCGCGAACTTAGGATCGATGTAGCGGTCGGTTGAAATGTCCTCATCGCCCATGAACCGGTAGGACTCCGAGCATACCCAGCCCGGAGCGGCCACCTTGTCCTTGGCGATGATCTCCTGCGTGCTCTCGGCGCTGGGACAACGGGCCTCGCCCTTGTCCAAAGCCTTGCGTTCTTCCAGTTCGGCTGCCATATCGGAACTCCTCAAGTAGTCTGTCAAGCCGCCGCGCGGCGTACGCTAAGCGTGCTGGTGTTCTTGTAAACCTGCCCGTCCTTCATGATGAGCTTCAATCGCTCGGCGTTCACCAGGATGGACAGATCGGCGAGCGGATCGCCATCGACGAGCAGCAGGTCGGCCAGGTAGCCCTCCGCCACTTCGCCCATCTTATTACTATTGCGCATCGTCATGAGTGCACCGCCGTTGCGCGTGCCGCAGCGCAACGCCTCCGACGGCGAATAACCATAATAATCGACGAAGTGTTTCAGGTCGCGCGCGTTGGTGCCGTTCTTGCTCCACGCGAACCCGTAGTCGCCGCCGATGACATGCCGGATGCCGCGCTTGCGCAACTCCGTATGCGTTTTCTTCGACTCATCGATCAGCTTATCGATCCCCATGGCGCGCGCGATCTCCGGCGTGACCCAGGGCGTGGCCTCATGCAGCATGGTATGGAACAGACTGATGGTCGGCGCCACGAAGATGCGGTCCTTGGCCGCCTCCATCATGTCGAGAGTCTCCTCGTCGGTGTATTCGCAGTGGTAGAGCACATCGACGCCCGCACGCACGCAATTTTGAATCGAGCCGATGGAGCGCGCATGCGCATTGACCGTTTTCCCGAATGCGTGCGCCGTCTCCACGGCCATGCGCACTTCCTCGTACGACATGAGCGTGGCGTGCGAGGGCGTGGCGGGATAAAAGGGATCGCCGGACACATCCAGCTTGATATTGTCGCAGCCCTCGCGGCAGCACAGACGCACCGCCTTGCGCATCTCCTCCGGACCATCGACCACCATGGACGGTGCATTGCGCACATTATGCAGCCTGCTTTCATCGCCGAGACCGCCGGTGACGGTGATTTCCAGCGAGCCGGCGCGAATGCGCGGCCCAGGCAGGCGCCCGGCATCGACTTCATTGCGAACGGCCACCCCTAAGCGCAATTTCGCCTCGGCCGCGCCGTATGCGCTCGTAAATCCTTGATCTAAAAGTATTTTTGCGATCCGCGCGGTGAGCAACGTGTGCTCTTCGGGGGGCGGCGTAATAAGATCCTCGGTGGCAGTCACCGACTCGAAGGATAGATGCGCGTGCCCCTCCACCAGACCCGGCATCAAAAACATGCCGTTGGCCTCGATGACTTGGCAGCCCGCCTGGGAAAGCTGTCCCGGCACCCGCGACACGGCGCGGATTCGGTTGCCTTCCACCAGCACATCGCCGTCGAAAGCCGCGGCGCCGCTCGCGTCCCAGACTTTCGCTCCCAGGATCATGGTCTTGTTCATCGCACACCCTCCCCGGGGCATCGCCCCAGACAGTATAGGTTACGATCGATCCCGCGCGGGCGCACTCGCCCTGATGACGGCTATCGAACAGTGCCTTGTCCAGGATGGCACATAGCTACCGCACCCTGTCATAACATCTGCATACCCGGCGCGCCTGCCTTGCCTCATCCTCCCCCAGGGCGTCATGATGCCCCCGGGCGGGTTGGCGCGAGGCGAAGCATTTCATGATTAGAGGAATACATCACGTTGCGGTTCACGTTAACGACCTGGATAGGATGATTAAGTTCTATGCCCTGGCATTCGGGTTCGAGATGGTGGGCGAGAAGTTCAGCTGGAGCGATAACGCCTTGCTCGATCAGCTCATCGACGTGCCCGGATCCGCCGCCAGTGGTGCCATGCTCAAATGCGGCACTTGTTACCTGGAACTGTTCCAGTTCAACGCGCCCCAGCCGAACTCGACCAGGCCGCTGCGGCCCTTCGACAAGGGCTATACGCATTTCTGCGTGGATGTCACCGACATCGACCGCGAATGCGAGCGCCTGCGCACGCTCGGCATGACCTTTGGACGCTCGCCCATCGATATGGGTCACGTCAAGTCGATTTACGGGCGCGATCCGGAAGGCAATGTGATCGAGGTGCAACAGACCGCCGATCATTGCGACTTCCGACTGGATAAATTGCCTCCCGCCGCGCGGGGGTAACTTTGAGCGCCGCACGCGTCCGATGACGAAAACAGCAATCACTCTCGACGACAAATACCTTCAGCCCAGCGGACGTATCTCGCTTTCTTCGAACCAGGCATTGGTGCGCCTGCCGCTCGATCAGGCGCGCCGCGACCGCGTGGCAGGGCTCAAGACTGCGGGCTACATATCGGGCTACCGGGGCTCGCCGCTCGGCGTCTATGATTCAGCCTTGTGGGCTGCGCAAAAACTGCTCGATGAGCATGCCATACGCTTCGTGCCGGGGCTCAACGAGGAACTCGCGGTGAGCGCCATCCGCGGCACGCAGGAACTGGATTGGTTCGGCAAATCCCAGTTCGAGGGTGTTTTCGGTCTGTGGTACGGCAAGGGCATCGGCGTCGATCGCGCCTGCGAGTCTCTCAAACTTGGCAATCTCGAGGGGGCGGCGGCCAAAGGCGGATTTCTCGCGCTCGCCGGCGATGATCACGGCGGAAAATCCTCCGACAGCGCCCATCAGTCCGAGCAAACGCTCATGGCGGCGTTCCTGCCGATTCTCTATCCGGCCACGATCGGCGAGATCCTGGAGTTCGGATTGTTCGGCTGGGCCATGTCGCGCTACAGCGGCTGCTACGTGGCCTTGAAGTGCGTCACCGATACTTTGGATCTCACCGCAACGATCGAGCTTCCCGACATCCATCGCGTCTATGCCTCGCCCGCCGACATCCTGCTGCCTGCGTCCGGTCTGAACCTGCGGCCGAACCAGCCGCCGCTCATCGAGGAGGACATGGTAGTGAATCGGCGCTTGCCGGCCGCCACCGCGTTCGCGCGCAGCAACGGTATCGATCGCACGGTCATCGACGGCGAGCGGCGTACGCTGGGCATAGTGAGCGCCGGCAAGGCATACCTCGATACCCGCCAGGCACTCGTGGATCTCGGTCTCGACGAGGCGGAGTGCCGGCGCTTAGGTGTACGGCTGTACAAACCGGGCCTGATCTGGCCCATGGACAAGGAACGGCTGGTCGAGTTCGCCCGCGGCTGCGCCGCCGTGCTGGTGGTCGAGGAGAAGCGGCCGGTGATGGAAGATCAGGTTGCGCGCCATCTCTATTCGGTCAGGGCGGATCAGCGCGCCGACATCGCCGGCAAGCAGGATCTGAAGGGCGCGCCGCTGCTGCCGGCGGCCGGCGAGTTGACGGCAGCCCATGTGCGCCGCGCGATCTTGGTTGTTTGCGAGCAGATCGGCATTGCGGATGCGCACCTGCAGGCGCAAGCGGCGGCGCTGCGCCAGCTGGAAACGCGCGCCACGAAGCTGGGTGCGGGACAAATCAGACCGGCGTATTTTTGCTCCGGCTGTCCGCACAACACCAGCACCAACATCCCGGATGGCTCGCTCGCGCTCGGCGGAATCGGTTGCCACGGCCTGGTGGCCGTGGTGATGGATCGCAACACCCTGCAGTTCATGCCCATGGGACACGAGGGCTCGAACTGGGTGTCCGTCGGTCCGCTGGTGGACAGACCGCATGTGTTCGCCAATATGGGCGATGGCACCTATTCGCACTCGGGCATCTTGGCGATTCGCGCGGCAGTCGCCTCACAGGCGAACATGACATACAAGGTGCTCTACAACGACGCGGTGGCCATGACCGGAGGTCAACCGGTCGAGCTTAAGATGACGCCCATCGACGTCGTCAAGCAGCTGCTGTCCGAAGGCGTGAAACCGGTGCGCCTGGTCTCCGATCAGCCCGATCAATATCCGCAGGCAAGCTTGCCCGCGAACGTCAGCGTGCACCATCGCGATCAGCTCGATGAGGTGCAACGCGAGTTGCGCGAGAGCAAGGGCGTCTCCGGCATCGTCTATGAACAAACCTGCGCCGCGGAAAAACGCCGGCGCCGCAAGCGCGGCCTGCTGGAGGATCCGGACCGGCGCGTGTTCATCAACCCCGAGGTCTGCGAGGGCTGCGGCGATTGCTCGGTGCAATCGAACTGCATCAGCGTGCTGCCGCTGGAAACGGAGTTCGGCCGCAAGCGCAAAATCGATCAGTCCACGTGCAACAAGGATTACAGCTGCGTCAAGGGCTTCTGCCCCTCATTCGTCACGGTCACGGGGGCCAAAATTGCCGCGCGCACCAGCGGCAACCTCGAGCGCTTCGATCAGCACACGGCCCGTTTGCCGCAGCCGGCCGTGCATGCGCTGGATGGGGCGGGTTACAACATTCTGGTCGCCGGCATCGGCGGCACCGGTGTGCTCACCATCGGCGCACTGATCGGCATGGCCGCGCATCTCGACCGCAAGGCCTGCACCGTGCTCGACCTCACGGGCATGGCGCAGAAGGGCGGCTCCGTCACCAGCCACATTCGCTTAGGTCTGGATCCGCAGCGCATCTACACGTCGCGATTGAGCGAGGGCATGACCGATGTGCTGATCGCCTGCGACATGATCGTGGGTTCGGGTGCGGCGGTCTTGAAAACCGTGCGGCCCGGCCGCACGGCCGCGATCGTCAACACCGATGTCGCGCCCACCGGCGAGTTTCAGACCCATAAGAACATGCATTTCGGCGGGCAGACCATGCATACGGCCATCGCCGAGGCCATCGATGGCGGCCCGCTGTTCGATGTGCCGGCAAGTGAGCTGGCCACGGAATTGATGGGCGACAGCATCGGCACCAATATTCTGATGCTGGGCTACGCGGCGCAGAAGGGCCTGTTGCCGCTGTCGGTCGCCTCGCTCGAGCAGGCCATTCGGCTCAATGGCACGTTCGTGGAGGGGAATCTGCGCACTTTCGCGCTGGGCCGGCTGGCGGCGCATTCGCCCGAGATTCTCGCGCGCGAACTGCGAGGCACGAGCGAGGTACCGCTGGCCAGCGTCGAGGACGTCCTCGCCAGCCGCTCGCGCAGGCTCGCCGCGTATCAGGACGCGCGCTACGCGGAGGAGTACCGCGCATTCGTGCACGACATAGGCCGCCGCGTCGAAGCTCGGCAGCTCAAAGGCCCTGAAGCAGAGGGCTTCGTTCGCCAGGTGGCACTGACGTTGGCGCGACTCATGGCTTACAAGGATGAGTACGAAGTGGCGCGTCTGTACACCGATCCGGCGTTCATGAAACAAGTGCGCACACAATTCTCGGGCAACTTCAAATTGACCTTTCACCTGGCGCCGCCGAAGTTGCCGGGCCGCGACGACAGCGGACGCCCGAAGAAGCGCGCCTTCGGCGCGTGGACCATGCAGCTGTTCAAGATTCTCGCGTCCCTCAAGGGTCTGCGCGGCACCGCGTTCGATCCTTTCGGCTACACCGCCGAGCGGCGCATGGAACGCAGGCTGATCGAGGACTACCGAATGCTCATCGAGCGCATCGCCCCGCAGCTTAACCCAAGCAATCTCAAAGCCGCCGAGGAGCTCGCCGCCGCGGCGGCGCAGGTCGCAGGCTACGGCCCGGTCAAGGACGCATCGCTCGCCGAGTACGAGTCCAAGCTACCCTCGTTGCTGCAGGCGTTCGAATCGGCTTCGACGCAATCCCGCGCCGCCTGATAGAGCAACGCCACGCGTGCCGGCGACGACATTATTATCCCGCTCGATCCGGGTATCATGGCGAGCCTCCATTCACTGCTCGCGGAATAGATTGACGTTGCCCAAAGCAAAGGTTTCCAGGAAATCCGTCCCGCCTCCCGCACGACGCAAGCGGCGCTCCCGCGACGACATCTTGGACCGCATCGTTCGCGCCGCCGTCGAAGAGTTCAAGCGTTACGGATTCACGGGAACCACCACCGCGGCGATCGCGCGCAAGGCCGAGGTGACCGAGGCTCAGCTGTTTCGCTGCTTCGGATCGAAATCGAATCTGTTCCGCGAGGCCATCTTCAAGCCCCTGGACGCGCACTTTCTTAAATTCATTCACGACAACCTCTCCGACGACGGCGCCACCGCCAGCATCAGGGAGATCACGCATCGCTACACGTCCGAACTGCAGCGCTTCATTCGCGAACACTCCGACGCGCTCACCTCCATGGTCTTTGCACAGAATTACGATCCGGCGACATCGCGGGGCGCGACCGAGATCCAGAGTCTGAGCACTTATTTCGATCGCTGCGCGGCCATCACCGAGGCGCGAATGGACGGCAAGCCGAAATTCGATCTGCAGATGATGGTGCGCGTCTCGTTCGTCGCCGTGCTCGGGTGCGTGATATTCAAAGACT
>Ga0116129_1001787_pt1 | contig 11506 bp, 11 predicted proteins | sample June2015DPH_17_2_FD_89732 | JGI IMG/M metagenome (GOLD analysis project Ga0116129, IMG submission 89732) | Peatland microbial communities from SPRUCE experiment site at the Marcell Experimental Forest, Minnesota, USA - June2015DPH_17_10 | ecosystem: Environmental > Terrestrial > Soil > Wetlands...
CCCACTTTGAGGCTCACATTCCCCGTCACAAGCTGGCCCACCGAAACCACCAGCGCCGTTTCCACCGTCTCGAAACCGCTCTTGGTCACCGTAATCTTATAGCGATTCGGCTTCACCAGCGTGAAACGATAGTAGCCTTGCACGTTGGTCGTGGTCGATTGCGCGGAGCCGGTATCGAGGCTGGTCAGTCTCACGTCCGCGCCCGGAATCGTCGCCCCGGTTGGATCCGTGACCACTCCCGCCACGTCACCGGTGGTCAAAGATTGGGCCGCCAATGGCGTGCCCGAAAAAGTAAAAATGGCGAGCAGCGCGAATATGGCAAGCGCTCTGCCCGCTAAGCTATGTGTCATTCAATAACCCCCAACTAGTAATATTTCGAGATTCGGCCGTGCGAGCCCGCGGCCCGCAATATCAATCTTCAAAAGACAAAGCCCCGTTTTTTAAAAGACAACCCCGTGACAATCCATGAATTCGCAGCGACCCATGCCGCAATTAATTGCCGAAGCAATTGCAATTACCCCTAGATTACTCACATTTGCGGCGATGTCAATACTGCCTTATGGCAGGATTTGTAAGAAAACGGCATCGCCGGAAAATATGATTTCTCCTACTCCTGCTTCCAGATACCATACATCGCCGGCTTTGGTAGGCCGGCCGGCCAAGGTACCGGAACCCTCCAGGAGAATCAGGTGCCGCATTGTCTCGGAAGGGGGTAAATACTTGGTTGTATTAGAGATGCACCACTTGGATGTGGTGAAGTAGGGACTGGAAACAAGCAACTCGCTTGAGTCATGGGGAGTGGTCTTTTGGCGGGCTAAATGGGGACCTAAATGGCTGACTTCAACTGCTCGATCGAGGTGTAATTCGCGCGGCCTTCCGTAATCATGTAGACGGTAAGTGACATCGGAATGTTGCTGAATTTCACAAAGCGTTAATCCCGCGCCAATCGCGTGGACTGTGCCGGCGGGAATATAGAAAGTATCGCCCGGTGCGGCGTCGTGCCATTGCAGCAGATTTTCGATTTCGCCCGAAAGCGATGCTTCCCGCAAACGCCGCGGCGTGATGGTTTCCCGAAAGCCGGCTGCGATTTGTGCCCCCGGCTCCGCGGCAAGCACATGCCACATCTCGGTTTTTCCACGGGAATTATGATGAATCCGTGCGTAAGCGTCCGCCGGATGGACCTGTACCGAGAGCTTTTCCGTGGTGAAGAGAAATTTGACGAGCAGAGGAAGATGGTCGACCCCTTCAAACCAAACCTCGCCTATCTTATTTTGGGAGTTAGGGAAAAAGGGTTCGAGGCGGGTCGAACCCCAGACTTTTTCTTTAAAGCTGGGAGTTAGCTTGATCATAAGAAGAATCCCCTCCCTGACGGTCAGGGTTCGGTCTCAATCAGCACCCGATCGCGGCGGCCGCAGCGCTAAGTCCCCACCGGCTCCCGACCGTCCGCGCCCCCCCCCAACGAACCCTGACCGTCAGGGAGGGGATAAACGCTCCAACTCGCGCCCCTACTATCAGAGAGGGATAGACCCTCACACCACCCGCGCAGCCACAAAACTCCCCAGCCGGTCGAGCCCTTTCTTCAGTTCCTCCATCGATGTCGCGTAGGAGATGCGAATATGCTCGTTGGTGCCGAACGCCTCGCCCGGCACGACCGCGACATACTCTTCCGCCAGCAGCCTTTCGGCGAACTGAAGCGAGTTCGTGATTCCGCCGGTATACGCCGCGCTAACGTTCGGATAGGCATAAAACGCCCCCTGCGGCACTTGCGTCTTGACGCCCGGCATCGCCCGCAGCCGGTCAATCACATAGTCGCGCCTGATTTTATATTCCGCCAGCATGATTTTGACCGAATCCTGCGGCCCGTTCAGAGCTTCGAGCGCGGCCTTTTGCGCGATCGAAGTAGGATTCGAAGTCGAATGCGATTGTAGCTTCGTGATCCCATTCGCCACCGCTGCCGGCCCCAATACGAATCCGATGCGCCAGCCGGTCATGGCATAGGTTTTCGAGAGCGAACCAGCCACTACGACTGTCTCCTTCGCGCCCGGTAGAGACGCGATCGAGACCGGCGCGCTGTCGTAGAGAAATCGGTGATAGCACTCGTCGGTCAGCAGCCAGATGCCGCGGTCCTTGGCCAGGGCGAAGATTTTTTCCAGCTCCGGCCACGCAAACACCGCACCGCTGGGATTCGAGGGCGAGTTAATGAGAATCATCTTCGTCTTCGGCGTCAGCGCGCGCTCGATCATGGACGCGCGGAGGTCGAAGCCCTCGTTCTCGTCGGTATCGACGAAAACGCACTTGCCGCCGGCGTAGTTCACGACGTCCTTATAGGTCACCCAGTAGGGCACTGGGATCACCACTTCGTCGCCCGGTTCGACCAGCGCCTGCATCAGGTTGAAGATGGCGTGCTTGCCGCCCACCGTGACCACGCATTCATTGGCCGCGTAGGAAGTCCCGTAGTCCACCCGGTGACGGTCGCACATGGCCTGTTTCAACTCCAGGGTGCCGGCTGCATTGGTGTACTTGGTGAAGTTATGGCCGATCGCATCGATGCCGGCGCGCTTGATGTTGTCGGGAGTGGGAAAATCCGGCTCTCCGGCGCCAAAATCCACCACATCCACGCCTCCTCGGCGAAGCTTTTCTGCGTCCGCCGCTACCTTCATCGTCGAGGAGACGCTAATCGTCGAAATTCTCTCTGCCAGCGCTTGTAAGGTTTGCATAGTCTTATTTCTTCCGTCTGAATTTAGCCTTCAACCGGGTCTCCACCGTCGGCGGGACCAGACCCGCAACATCGCCGCCCAAAGAAACCACTTCCTTCACCAGGTTCGAACTCAAAAACGAGTACGCTTCGCCCGCCATCAGGAAAGCCGTCTCCACTTCCGGCCGCAAACGGCGGTTCATCAACGCCATTTGCAGTTCGTATTCGTAATCCGAAACCGCGCGGATACCGCGCAAAATCAGATTCGCGCCGCGCTCCGCCGCATACTCCACCAGCAAGCCGTCAAACGATCCGACTTCGACGTTGGAATACGGCCTGGCCACTTCCTGAACCATTTCCACGCGCTCCTCGACGGAGAAAAGCGCCGTCTTCGACTGGTTCTTGAGAACAGCCACAATCAGCCGCTCTACCACCCGGCTGCCACGCGCGATCAGATCCAGATGCCCGTTCGTGATCGGGTCAAAGGATCCTGGATAGATAGCGATCAGTTGCGATGGCTGCTTGTGCAATGGCTGCGTGGCCAAACATCCTCCCAGGGTTCTCCTGTTAATCTTTAATCTTATCAGCCCGCATGGATCTTTTACACGGCTCCTCCGCATTCGCTTCCGCCTTCGCCGCCGGAGCGATTAATTCCGTCGCCGGCGGCGGCACTCTGCTCACCTTCCCCACGCTGATCTGGCTGGGGCTCAACTCCGTCGCCGCCAATGCCACCAGCACCGTCGCGATCTGGCCGGGCTCCCTCGGCGGAATGTGGGGATACCGCCGGGAGCTTCGCACGGCTGACCGGCGCATGCTCGCCCTGACCGTTCCGAGTTTGATCGGAGGCATCACCGGCGCACTGCTGCTACGTTTCACTCCGCCGTCGATTTTCGACGCTCTGGTGCCCTTTTTGATTCTGTTCGCGACTGTTCTGTTTATGGTCCAGGAAACCGTGCAGCGCATATTCAAAACCGGCGAAGTGCGTCAACGCTCCACGAAATGGCTGGCCGGTGCGATCCTGTTTCAATTCTTCGTGGCGCTGTACGGCGGCTATTTCGGAGCCGGAATCGGCATTCTGATGCTGGCCGCGCTCGGTATTTTAGGGCTCACGGATATTCATCAGATGAACGGATTGAAGAATTTCTTTGCGCTGTGCATCAACGGAGTCGCGGCGATCTATTTCGTATTTGCGCACATGGTGGAATGGCCTTATGTGCTGATCATGGCGGCGGGAGCGATTGCCGGAGGGGTGGGTGGAGCGGACTTGGCCCGGCGGTTGGGTAGAACGGTGGTGCGGCGAGTCGTCATCGGAATCGGGTTCGCGATGGCGCTTTCGCTGTTCCTTAAATGGGCATTAAAGCGGTAAAAAGTGATCTGGAAGAGGCCTTAGCGAGCCTTAAACGCGGTCCATTGCGAGGAACTCCTGAATGTGCGGATGCGGGCAGTTTTCGAGTTCCGAGACCGGCCCGAAGTAAATTACGCGGCCTTCGAACAGGAACACCACCCGGTCGGCGACCTTGCGCATTAAATCCAGATCGTGCGTAACGACAACACTCGTAAGGCGCAATTGGGTTTTGAGGCGCAGCATCAGGTTGCCGACATGGTCGCCCATGATCGGATCGACCATGGTGGTCGGCTCGTCATAAAGGATACATTCAGGCTGTGCGGCCAGCGCCCGCGCGATCGCCACGGCGCGCTTATGCCCGGTCGAAAGATCGGCTGGATAGGCGTCGCGATAGTCAAGCAGATCAACCATTTGCAGAAGTCCGCGGACCACGTCCTCCTTGTTCTTTTCGTCGTAATCTTCACGCAATTCGAGCGAAAACAGGATATTTTCGCCCACCGTCAACGAATCGAACAACGCGCCGGATTGAAAAACCATGGTTACTTTCTTGCGGATGCGGCGCCATTCGGCTTCGGTTTCATCGGTCATATCGGTGTAGGCGACGTGGATACGGCCGGCGTCGGGTTGGATGAATCCCATGATGTGGCCCAGAGTCACGGACTTACCGACGCCGCTGCGGCCGATGATGGCTAGCGTTTCGCCGGTATCCACGTGAAAATTGACATCGACTAAAACGGGGTGGTCGAACGTCTTATAGATGTGCTCGAACTCAATGTAATGACTCATATTCCAACTGTGTGTTGACGTTACGGAGAGGACGGGGGTCGGGAACGGGCCAACGGAAAGTCCGAAGGGAAGCGATAAAATCTTGCATTTTGAACAATTTATGGAGAATCGCCGACTCCGCGGCGGCAGCCACGCGGCGATGGTAGACGGCGCAAAGAGGATGAATTTTGCCGTCGATTTCGGGCACCACGCAATCGGCGTCAGAGGTTTTGGCGGCGTCGAGCAATTGTTGGAGAAAAACCTCGGTAATGTCCGGCATATCGCAGGCAACGAGAAGATTCCAATCGGCTTGGGTATGGCGAAGCGCGGTCCAGAGGCCGCCGAGGGGGCCGCAATTTTCGACGGCATCGGGAACCACGGAGAAACCCAGGCGCCGGTATTTATCGGCCGGGCCGATGAGAGTCACATTGCCGGCCGCACGGCGGACGATCGAGGCGATTTGTTCGACCATACTCGTTCCGTTGAGCGGCAAGAGGGCTTTATCGCGTCCCATGCGGCGGCTGGCTCCGCCGACCAGAACGAACCCCGCGTGAGTCATGAGATGATATTAGCAACGTCAGGCCATATAGTGGAATTGAACAAAAGGGTGTATATTTGTTTTTTAGTGGCTTTTGCCATGCTGGCCGCCTCCCCCAGTCGCGCCGCAGAGTCGATCCCTGCCATGACTGCGCCTGTTGTGCGTAAGACTACAGTTGTGCGGACCGATCCGCGCACGGGGAAATTAGTACGCAGCGTGATGGTTTCCTCGGTGGCGATTCACGGCTCCTCCCCACAGTTACACGGCGATTTGAACGCGATTGTCGATAAGGCGGCCAAGGCTCACGACGTGGATCCGCTGCTGGTCCATTCGATTATTAAACAAGAGAGCAATTACAACGTCCACGCGGTTTCGAACAAGGGCGCGGAGGGGTTGATGCAGTTGACGCCTTCGACGGCGCGCATGCTCGGGGTGAGCAACAGCTTCGATCCGGAGCAGAATATCGAGGCGGGCGTGAAGTACCTGAAGTACCTGCAAGACCTGTATAAGGATGATAAGCTGGCGCTGGCGGCTTACAATGCGGGGCCGGGATCGGTGAATAAATATAATGCGATTCCCCCTTACGCGGAGACGCAGAATTACGTTTACCAGGTGGAGAAGCGTTACGCCGGAGCGAAGCGCGAGGCCGACGCGGCGAAGCCGGCCCCGGCAGAAGTGACGACAGTGGAAGAGAAACCGGCTGAGGCAAAGCCGGCCGCGGTGGAACCATTCATCGACGAAAATGGCAGGCTGCACCTCAAGACCACGCAATAGATCGAGACTCACCGGGAGTTTCCTGCTTGCGGCCGTGGTGTGCCTGGGCGCGAGTTCGAAGGCCGCCACCAATAAAGTAAGTGCCGTACGGTTCTGGTCTCTGGGCGAATTGACGCGAGTGGCCATCGATGTTTCGGCGGATTTCAAATTCAAATCCGAACGGCTGACCAATCCGGACCGGCTATTTTTCGACATTGAAGGCGCCAAGCCGGAGATGATCGCGAGGGGCTTGCACACGATTCCGGTGGGCGACGGGATTCTGAAACAGATCCGGATCGCCGAGACGCAGCCGGGCGTGACGCGGGTGGTGCTCGATCTGGAACAACCGGCGGATTTTACGGCTTCGCAACTGACGAGTCCCGACCGATTGATGATCGAGCTGCGCGCTAAGGGCACGGCAAGACCGGCGGTGACTAAGAACATCGAAACAGCTCCTCCGGTTCCGGTGCCGCCTGAGGTGAAGCACCCGATCGCGGTCTACGACGCTACTCCAGCGCCGGCGGCTGCGGTCGAGAAGAAACCGGAGCCGCGCAAATTCGAACCGCCTCCGCACACTGAAATCGCGCGCGCCGATGCCAGCGCTCCGTTGGTGAATCCCGAACTGATTCCGCCTCCGCCGATGGCGGTGATGGCGAAGCCGACGAAGCTTCCGGCCACGTCTTTGTCTTCGATGAGAGGCTCTCTGCCGCCTCCTCCCGTCACCACGATCCCTGATCCGGGGCCCAGCCTTCCGGTGGAGGCGAAGGTTGAAAAAATCACGCCGGGCAGCACTTCCGAGCCGGCCAGACGGAATGCGAATGGCGACCGCTCGCTGACGCGCGTGTTGGGGCTGAAGCTGGGGCGCGTGGTGATCGACCCGGGCCACGGCGGCAGAGATGTCGGCACACATGGGCCTTCCGGACTCTATGAAAAAGAGGTGGTGCTGGATGTGGCGCGGCGGCTGGGCGCGCTGATCGAAGAACGGCTTGGGAGCGAGGTGGTTTACACGCGCTCCGACGACACCTACATCGGGCTTGAAGAGCGGACGCATATTGCGAACGAACGCAAAGCGGATCTATTTCTCTCGATTCACGCCAATTCGTCGCCGATCCGAACGGCGGCTGGCGTTGAAATGTACTATCTGAACTTCACGACTTCGAGAGCGGCGCTGGACGTTGCCGCGCGCGAAAATGCGGGGTCCGGCAGCTCTATTCACGATTTGAAAGACTTGCTCGAAAAGATTGCACTGAAGGACAAGATTGACGAGTCGCGGGAGTTTGCCACCCGTCTACAATCCTCGCTGAGCACTCTGGAGACGAAGGGCAATACGGGGGCGAAGAATCGGGGATTGAAGAAAGCTCCGTTCATCGTATTGATCGGCGCGAACATGCCCAGCGTGCTGGCGGAGATCGGTTTCCTGACCAATGCGGGCGATGAGGCGCTGCTGCGCAAGCCCGAGCATCGGCAGAAGATCGCGGAGGCGTTGTATAAGGGCATCTCGAATTACGCCGACACGTTGAGTCATTTCCAGGTGGCGAAGCGCGGGGAGTAGAGCGTCGACGCTCGCGAAAATATCTACGAAGACACCGCTCCCTGCGGTCACGGCTCGGTAGAGATATATCGCTGGCAGCGCATGGCGCCGCCCCACAAGGTGTCCGGGCTGCGCCCGGATGGACCGATTGGCAATCGGTCCGCGCATCCAAAACACGACTGTCGACGCGGCGCGCCTGGAGGCGCGAGCCACACCAAAGCACAAAAAATGCAGTAGTTCACTAGAATATTCAAATGGGTCGGGTACGGCTGGTTTGCTGGAAGGAAGAGGTCGCCGCGGAGCGGGCGGAGGGGCTGAAGAAGGCGGGGGTTGCGGTGGACGCGTCGCCTTTTAATCCGGCGGGGATGATTACGCGGCTGCGCGAGGATCCTCCGGCGGTGATTCTGATCGATCTGGACCGGTTGCCTTCGCACGGGCGCGAGGTTGCTGTGGCTTTGCGGAACAGCAAGGCTCTGCGCGGGATTCCTATTGTCTTTGCGGGCGGGGCCGGCGAGAAAGTTGCCCGGATTCGCGAGGAGCTGCCGGACGCCGTTTTCACCGATTGGGCGAAGGCGGATCGCGCGGTGAAGGCTGCTATGAAAAAGGCGCCGGCTGTGACGGTGAAACCGGCGCCGCACATGCAGCGCTACGCGGGGTCGCCGCTGGCGAAGAAACTCGATTTGAAGGCGGGTGTCAAGGCGGTGTTGATCGGACCGGAGCCAGGGTTCGTCGAATTGCTGGGCGATGTGCCGGAGGGTTTGGAGTGGCAAGCGCGGGTGACGGCGGAAACGAAGCTGATGCTGTGGTTCGTTAGGGCAAGCAGCGACCTGATGCATGCCTTCGAGATTGCCGGGGCGCGGATGGTGCCTGGGTGTTCCTTGTGGATCCTCTATCCGAAGAAGGCTGGGCGGTTCAAGGTGGACTTCAACCAGAACAACGTTCGAGAGGCCGGACTGGCGGTGGGCTTGGTGGACTATAAAATCTGCGCCGTGGATGCGGATTGGTCCGGGATGAAGTTCGCAAAAAGAAAGTAGTGCGCTAAACTCTATCTAATCGGCCAGGTTGCCGCTCCTGCCTTGTGGCATGGATCGACTTCTCATCATGTCACTTGGCCGCCTCCTGATTTTCATTGCCGTGTTGGCACCGGCTACCTTCGCCGAGAAGCCTTCGTTCACTGTCGGCTGGAGCGTTTACGTCGGCTGGAATCCTTATTACTACATGCAGAAGTCGGGGATTCTCAAGAAGTGGGCCGACAAATATGGCATCGCGATCAAGGTGCAGCGCTTCGATTATGCGCCGTCTCTGGATGCGTTTGTCGCGAAAAATATCGACGCCTGCGCGATGACGAATATGGAGGCGCTCGATATGCCGGCGGCGGCTGGCGTGGACACCAGCGCAATTATTGTGGGCGATTATTCGAACGGGAACGACGCGGTGATGACGCGCGGCGGGCTGACGCTGGCGCAGATTCCCGGCAAGCAGGTGCTGATTGTCGAGAAGACGGTTTCGCAGTATCTGATCGAGCGCGGGATGGCGATGAACGGGCTCGACAGCAAAAAAGTGAAGTACCTGAATACGTCGGATTCTGATATTGCGTCGGCGTTCCTGACCAATCCCAGCAAGCAGGTGGTGGTGACTTGGAAGCCGATGGTGTCTCAGATCGCGAAAGCGAAGGACGTCAAGGTTGTTTTCAATTCGTCGCAGATTCCGGGGGAAATTCTTGATCTTCTCGTCGTGCGGACGGAAGTGTTGAAGCGGCCGGATGGGGAAAAATTCGCGAAGGCAATCGCCGGCGCGTGGTATGAGGTGATGGGGCAAATGACGGGTCCGGCGGCGGATAAGGCGCTGACGTCGATGGCCGAGGGATCACAGGATACGCTGGCTTCTTATAAGGAGCAACTGGCGACGACGCATATGTTTTATACACCGAAGTCGGCGGTGGAACAGACGACAGGCGCGGATGTGAAGAAGACGATGGACCTGGTGCGCAAGTTTTGTTTCTCCCACGGGCTGTTAGGGGAAAAGACGGCGTCGGCGGACGATGTGGCGATTCAGTTTCCAGATGGCAGCGTGCTGGGGAAGGCGGACCGGGTGCGGCTGCGATTCAATGCGGCGTACATGCAGATGGCGGCGCAGGGGAAGTTATGAGCGTTGCGTCCGGGCTGCGCCCGGATGGACCGATTGGCAATCGGTCCGCAGGTTGGCAACCTGCCCCACAGGAGCAGAGGTGACGATGTTTCGAATTGACGCGCAGCCTGCGAGGATTCCGGCTTGGGTGCTGTCGTGGATTTTGTTTGCGGCGGGGATTGCCGCGTATTTTTATGCGTCGCAGGCGCGGCATCGTGAGAATCCGGATGAGCGGGTGATGCCGACGGTTTCGCAAATGGCGCGAGCGTTTCAGGATGCGGCGAAAAATCCGGCGGAGGGCGAGGATCGGCGGAGTATGCTCATGACCGATACCATCGCCACGGGGAGGCGATTTTTAATTAGCGTCGCGCTGTTATTTCCGGCCGTGCTACTGGGATTGCACATGGCGATGTTTCCTTATGTCGGGGCGTTTTTTCTGCGATTTTTTCAATTTTTCGACAAGATTGTCGCGCTGTCGCTGCTGCCGATTTTGTTTATCGCGTTCGGGATCGATGAGCTGTCGAAGATCATGCTGATCGTGATCGGGGTGGCGCCGACGATCATTCTGGATACGGTGAATCTGGCGAAGAGCGTTCCGCGCGAGCAAATTGTGAAGGGATTCACGCTGGGCGCGGGAGATTTCGCGATCACCTACCGCATCGTACTGAAACAGATCTGGCCGCGGGTGATGAATAGCATCCGTCTGAACCTGAAAGCGGTGATGCTGTTTCTGTTCGCGGGGGAAATGATCGCGTCGACGGACGGATTGGCGTATCGCATCGCGCTGCTTCGGAGGCACATGGGGATGGATACGATTCTTCCTTACGTGCTGTGGGTGGCGCTGCTACTGTTCGCGGTGGATTTAGGAATGAGCACGCTCAATAAGAAGCTGCATCCCTGGTTTCAAGAATGAGCATTAAGATCGAGAACGCGGTGGTCGAATACGCTGCGCGGCGTATCTTGAACGGGATCGAGCTGGAGATTGAGGCGGGGGAATTCGTCTCAATTGTCGGCGAGACAGGGTGCGGGAAATCGACGCTGCTGCGGCTGATTCTGGCGGAGGAACGCCCTACGGAAGGGCGGGTGCTGGTCCAGGAGCGGGAGCGGTCGAGGCCGGATCGAACCTGCGGATACGTGCCGCAGCGATATTCGTTGTTTCCCGATAAAACCGTGCTCGAGAATGTGATGTTCGGGCTGGGATGGCGGAAGCGGCGCGAGTTTCGGGAAGAGGCGCTGCGGTATTTACGCCACACCGGCTTGCAGGAGAGCGATGCGAAGAAGTATCCGCATCAATTATCGGGCGGAATGCAGCAGAGGGTGGCGATCGCGCAGGCGCTGATCATGAAGCCTCCGGTGCTGTTGATGGACGAGGCGTTCAGCGCGCTCGATCCCGGGACCCGGCGCGGGATGCAGCGACTAATGAAAAATCTGTGGCGGGAGAGCGGAACCACCGTGGTGTTCGTGACGCACAATACTCGCGAGGCGGTGTGCCTGGGAACGCGGGTGATTGCGCTGGCGAAAGGGGAGCACGGAGCGTCGGTGGCCCTGGATTTAGAGGTTCCGCATCTGGATTTCGATTCCGATGAGGAAGAACTGGCGCGGCTGATCGCGCGTGTGGAAGCGGCTAGCGTAAAGGCGGAGTGGCCGCTGGCGCATGACGATGATGCGTCGCCTGTTCGTACGCATACGCGAGTTTGATCAGCTCCGGCTCAGACCAGGCGCGGCCGAAGATCGTCATACCGGCGGGAAGCG
>Ga0116129_1001790_pt1 | contig 11472 bp, 5 predicted proteins | sample June2015DPH_17_2_FD_89732 | JGI IMG/M metagenome (GOLD analysis project Ga0116129, IMG submission 89732) | Peatland microbial communities from SPRUCE experiment site at the Marcell Experimental Forest, Minnesota, USA - June2015DPH_17_10 | ecosystem: Environmental > Terrestrial > Soil > Wetlands >...
GCGACGGGCCATGCGTTTTCAGGGCGGGCGACGATGTGCGGGCCGTTGTTGACGGCCTCCTCGGGGTGGGGCGCGGGAAGATCTCGGATCGTGAGCTTGTGGCGGACGCCTGGCTGCTGCTGGTTCCAGTCGGTAAAAGCTGCCTCGCCGGTGAGCACTGGAGCGTCCTGTGCCTTCAGCGTTCCCGGACCTTCCGCTCCGATCATCAATAGGGCAAAGGAGGAAATGAGCACTGTGGCAGAGCACTGGATTTGACGGTGCATCGTGAGACATCTCCTGATATGAAATGAAGGTTAAGATGGGGTGTCTGTGCGGATCCTGAAGCACAGGCGGGCGAGGAGCAGACCCGGGCTCAACGTCTAAGATTCTAGCGCGGGGCCTTTTGATTCGTCCACCATGAGTCGGCTGCGGCCGGCTCAGCCTCTATCCCGCTCGTGCCGTCCTAAGTCGTTAATATTGCTGATATTACAGCCGACGGCGGGGCAGCGCCCGCGCGCATCGCCATCAAAGCCTTCTTAGCCTTGCATGAATTTGCCTCCCGACAGAAAATTTCGTTTGCTGTCTGCCGTTTTGCGCCCGTCAGCGGCGGGTAGGAACCGATTGAGCGTCGCCTGTTCTTTCCGGTCGCCCCCAACGGGTGCGGGCGTCCCTTAGTAAGCCATCTGGGTAAGCCATCTGGCGGTGATCAACTTGATCGCCAGCACAGCCACCTGGACGGCATTGAGAACACGGCAGAATTGGACGCGGGGACCGATCCGACCAGGGATCAAGGTCTCAGACCAGGAACAGGCCGCTGGCGGCCTCAAGACATTTGAGTTCCCGTTCCCGATCGAGTGCGCTCGTTCTATCGCTTTGCCGGCGTTGTGATCGGATCGCAAGGATGGCCGCGCGATCGCCGCTTCTGATCTGCTCGACCAAAGGCCGGCCATTTGATACCGTCCCAGAAGGAGAGCAAGTCTTGAAGGCTATCGACATCAGCTACGTCCGGAATCAGTTTCCCGCGTTCGAAGATGACTATCTTGCTGGAGTATCCCACTTCGATAATGCCGGCGGTTCCTATGCATGCGGGCCAGTGATCGAACACCTTACCCGCTACTACCGACAGACCAAGGTTCAGCCCTATGGAGCCCATCCGGTATCCCGGCGCGCCGGCCAGGAGATGGATCTGGCCCACCACCGGCTCGCCGAATACCTGGGCGTTGACGCCGAGGAGGTGCATCTGGGGCCGTCGACGTCGCAGAACACCTACGTCCTCGCCCAGGCAGTCTTGAAGTGTCTGGTGCCCGGAGATGAAATTATCGTCACCAATCAGGATCACGAGGCCAATAGCGGCGTCTGGCGGCAACTTGCCGGGCACCGCATCGTGATCCGCGAATGGCGGGTTAATTCCGAATCCGGCTCGCTGAACCCTGAGGACCTCGATGCTCTTCTAAGCGAGCGCACCAGAGTAGTGGCTTTCACCCACTGCTCCAACATCCTTGGCGAGATCAATCCGGTGGCGGAGATCTCCGCGCGCGTTCACCGAAGCTCAGCCATTGCGATCGTGGACGGGGTATCTTACGCGCCCCATGGCATGCCCGATATCAGCCAGTTGGGCGCTGACATTTATCTGTTTTCCCTCTACAAGGTTTTTGGTCCGCACTTAGGCATCATGTCGATAAGACGAAGCGTGATGGAATGGCTCGGCAATCAGGCCCACCATTTCAACAGTGCTTACATCCATAAATGGTTCGTGCCTGCCGGGCCTGACCATGCACAGGTTGCGGCTACCAACGGCATCGCCGACTATTTCGATGCGCTCCACAGCCAGCACTACCCGCTCGCGGACCCCTCCAAAAAAGCGGAAGATGTGCGAGTTCTCCTGCGCGGCGCCGAGCTGACAAATTTGCGAGCGGTACTCGATTTTTGTCGAAACGACCGTCGGGTACGGCTGATCGGCCCCGACCAGGCCGATCGGCGCGCCGCCACGATCTCGGTCGACCCACTGACAAGGTCTCCGCGGGAGATCGCCGCCAAGCTCGCCGACCAGGGCATCATAGCCGGAGCCGGACATTTCTATGCCGTGCGCCTGCTTGAAGCGCTCGGCCTGGACCCGGATCGGGGAGTTCTGCGTCTGTCGTTTGTACACTATACAACCCGCGCCGAGATCGAACACTTGCTGACTACGCTCGATCAATCACTTTAGCCCCAAGAGTTTTGCACTCTGGCCGCCGTGAGCGGGAGAGGATATCTCTGCAGACAGCAGGGGACTCAAATGCGGAGGATGAGCGGCGGGTTTTTGTTCACCGCGCCGAGCTGTCTGCTGATGGCTTCCATGCCAACTGCGAACGGCCAACGGTTGACTGTGGGCCGTTCGCGGTCGAAGGGATGGTTGCTTGCGGGAAAATACGAACTGTCCAAGGGATCGGACAGGACCGGCTTTAGTGTGTGGCGAGGTTATGGGCCCGCAGATAGGTGGCTAGTTCCGCGGGGAGGTTGGTCTGTATGCCGGCTGCTCCGAGGTCGATGGCCTTCTGCCAGGTGTCCGGGGTGTCGGCGTCGCCCAGCCGGTCGACGTAAATCTGAGCGTTGGCAGCCTTCGCGCAGGCGATGACCGGGTCTTTGAAGTCGTTGGCGTCGAATGCGAGCACCTGCAGGTGCATGCCGTAATCGAGAAATTTGCAGATGTCAGGGCTGAGGGCTTCCGGCATCACCTTCAACGTGGGGCGAATCTTGTGCACCTCGTAGAGGAAGAAGGGATTGCCATAGATGACGACGTGATCCTGCATGTCATGCTTCACGATGGTGTCGACCAGTTGCTGAGGGTCCGCGTTCTTGGTATCGACGTAGACGTTAATCTTTCCGTGGGCGAGGTCGAAGGCTTCATCGAGAGTGGGGACCTTGGTGCCGGCAAACGACGGGGAAAACTTTGCTCCGGCATCGAGCGCGCGAATCTCGTCGAAGGTGTGACTGTGGACTTCTCCGGAGCCGTTGGTGGTGCGGTCGAGGGTCTGATCGTGCATGATGACAAACTTGCCGTCGGAGGTGGTGCGGACGTCAAGCTCGAAGTAGTCCGCGCCGGCGTCAATAGCGGCCTGGAAGGCCGCCATGGTGTTCTCCGGGTGGTGCAGGTGCTCGCCGCGATGGGCGATGACCTTGATCGTTTTTCCATCTTCTTTCGGCGTCCATGCTGTCTGGGCGAAGGCAACGCTGGTTGCCAGAGTGGATCCGATCAAGAGCTTCAGGATTGAGCTAGGCATTTTTCTTTGTCCTTTTCTTGTGTTTCGAAGTGCGTGTGTGGATTCGCCCATTTAAAACCTGAAGCGACCGACGAGGAGCAACATGCGCGGGTCCTCGGCACCCGTGACCTGGCCGAAATTCGCGCTGGTGATCGTCGTGCCCAGGCCATCGAACTGTGGATGGTTGAATGCGTTGTGAGCGTCGACACGGATGGTGAAGGCACCGTGCTCCCGCACCGGTATATCGCGCATGAGGCTGATGTCCCATACGTTCTGCCCGGGTCCGTAGAAAGCAGCGCGAGGTGCGTTGCCCAGAGTGTCGGGAGGCGTGATCGTAAAGGCCGAGGTGTTGAACCACTTTTTCACCGTGCGTGATCCGCGTGCGATGTTAGGGTTCCCGACCTCGGTTACATACTGACCTCCTGAAAAAGTGCCGAGTTCATTTCCCTGGGTGATGAAGTATGGGTAGCCCTTTTGAAACTGGGCCACAGTGCTGACTTTCCAGTGTCCGATGACCTGGGAGATGACCGGCGAGTGGGGAAGGAATCTTCCTCCGGCGCCGACCGGCAGGGCGTAGACCGAAGAGAAAGAAAAACGCTGGGGGATGTTGGTCATTGCCGTCCCCCACTGAGCGCGGATGTCGTACACGTTCTGGACGGGCACGCCATCGGCGCGGGAAGGCGCGTCGACATCGTCATACGCATGAGCCCAGGTATAGGCGGCGCGCATGGAGATGCCGTTGCTCCAGCTACGGCTGAGGGTGGCAAGGAGGGCGCCGTAGGCCGACGCTCCACCGTCGACCAGAGAGGTGATGGTAAGGAATTGAGGATAGGGACGGAGGCTCTGGGCATCTTTCACGCCGAAGCAGCAGTCAGCGGGCGGATTGATCTGGTTGATGGGCAGCTCGACCGGCAGATGCACACCATGATTTCCCTCGTAGTCGATATCTGCGATCCAGTTATGACCAAGTGCCTGCTCGACGCTCAGCTGCCACTCCTGCAGATAGGGCAGGATCGCGCTCCGCGGCAGCTCGACCGGGCTGAAAGAGGGATCGGTGAGGCTGGTGGGGATGAGGGGTTTGCCGTTGGGGCCTACATTGGGACTGTAGGCGGGAACGCCCTGGTCGAGTTCGTAGGCCGGGGTGACGCCCGGATCCGAGCTCTGGAAGCTTTCCGCGACGGTCGAAGCCGAGGTGAATCCGGCGGTGCCGAAGCCGATACTGGGAAGCTGGTAGATTCCGTAGCCGCCGCGGACGACGGTGTTCTTGAGCAGATGGTAGTTGAAACCGATGCGCGGCAGAACGCCGGTGTAGATATTGGGAAACAGGCTGTGGGGAGCTCCGTTGTAGCCTGCGAACTCGATTCCTCCCGGCAGCCCGGTCGTTGAGTCGGTGACGCTGGGGCTGAAGGTGTACATGTTGTTGTGGATTTCCGAGTACGGACCGTCGAACTCGTAGCGCAGACCGAGATTGATGATGAGATTGCGTGTAATCCGGTAGTCATCCTGGATGTAGCCGGCGAAGTAGGTCAGGTCCTCGTGGAAGATCGTATTGGTCGTGCTGATACCCGAGCTTCCCGGATAGCCGAGTTCGAGGTCGGGAAGACCCAGTCCGGATTGGCCGCCCGCAGTGGTGAAGGTTCCCGTGAAGTCGTAGGTTCCAGACAGAACGCCGGGGGTGTAGTAGCTGTAGGCGTAGCGCATGAACTCGCCGCCGATCGAGAGGCTGTGGCGGCCCATCTGCAGGGCCATCGCATCGTTCAGGATGTAGTGACCGTCCCTGGTCCGGGAGAAGGAGCCGGCGCCGAAGCTGGCGTACTCGGTGGTGGAGACAGAGGGGAACTGGGTGAGAGGCACGCCCTGAAGGCCGATCGAAGCCGCGTTGGCGGGCGCCGGCGAACTGAAGTTCTCCTCCGAGACATAGCCGATGCGGGCTTCGTTCGAGATGCGCGGCGAGAAGATGTGGCTCCAGGAGATCTCGTCATGGTTGTCGACCCAGCCGTTGGTCGCCGAGGGGTTGGCCGAATTCAAAATATACTGGACGGCCAGGTTGGTCGGCCCGTCGCGCGAAAACTTGGCCCAGATGTGGTCGTAGTCCGAAGCGTTAAAGTCGACCCGGTCGGCGTTATATAGGTAGCTGCTGTGGGCAATGGGGGTGACGCAGTAATTGTACGTAAGGTAGCTGCAATTGGGCAGGGGGAAGAAGGAGACGATATTTTGGCCGACAGGATCCAGTCGCGACTGCGGAATCATGTTGCCGCTGAAGGGGGTCCGGGTGATCTTCCCATTGGCTACGACGGTCGTGTTGGGATCGTAGATGGTGGGCGTGGGGACTCCCTCGGGCGCCAGGCCGGAGAAGTCTCCGCTGCGCTCGGCCATGGTGGGCACGTCGGTGTTGATGGTATCGGCTGCGTTGGTGAGGGTGTCCTCCCAGTCAGTGAAGAAGTAGAGCCGATGCTTACGGCCGTCGAGCAGCCTTGGAATCCAGACCGGACCGCCGATCGAGCCGCCGAAGTAGTTGAAAGACTGAGCCGGTTCGACGGTGCCGGGAGCGGTGAAATAGCCCAGCGCCACCAGATTCTGAGAGTTGTAGGACTCAAAGCCGCTGCCGTGGAACTTGTCGGTGCCGGATTTGGTGGTGGTCAGGATGGCGCCTCCGCCGCTCTGTCCGTACTGGGCCGAGAACGGAGCGGTGAGCACCTGAAGCTCTTCGGTCGAGTCGGGGGTGGGGATCAGACCGTAGGTGCCGTCGACGCCCATGTTGCTGGGAAGACCGTCGATGATGATGGGATTGGTGACCGGCCTTCCGCCGCCGAGCGAAAGGTTGTTGACGTTGGAGTAGTCCTGGCTGGTGCTGGCGGCGCCGGCGAAGGATTTGGTGATGAGGAATTCGTTCGCGCCCTTGGTGCCGATCTCTTCGGGAAGATCGATGAGCTCCTGGTTGTTGAACTCGCCGCCGACCTGCGGGTTGGTGTCGTTCAGTGCACTTGCGGCTCCGGAGACGGTGACGACCTCGGAGGCGGCTCCGACCTTGAGCGCTCCGTCGACGATCAGGTCCTGGTTGAGGACGATGTCGAACACGTCGGTGGTGTACTGGGCGAAGCCGCTCTTTTCAAAGCGGACACTGTAGCTGCCGGGCTTGAGGAAGGAGATGCGGTAGGCACCGGCTTTGTTGGTGACCGTCTTGTACTCGGTTTCGGTGGCGTTCTCATGCACAGTGACGGCTACGTCGGGCATGACGGCTCCGCTGGGGTCTTTGATGACACCGCTGATCGATCCGTAGAAGGTCTGGGCATAAAGACGAGTGCCGGAGACAGCGAAGGCCAGCAGCAAAGCGAGGAAACCAAGGACGGGAAGAACTTGTTTGCCTTTCCCTGGGGATCGGCGGATGACATCGGGGCGCAGACTGGCAGTAACAAGAAAGGCAGCGATGGTGCAATTCATAGAGGCTCCGAAGATTTGGCGTTTGTGGTGGAGACTGCGGACGGGGAGCGATAAAACTGCGACCGCTCCATGTGCGTCGAGGACAGGCCAGGTGCTTCAAACTTGATACGGAGACATTAACAAGCAAATGTTAATAATGGACAAATTTAGGATTATCTGTGATAAATAATTACATTTGATGTTGAGACCCTGTTTGCCGGATTTTTGCGGGGCGGCAACAATTGATTATTCACCTTGTTTAGTAAGTGACTGTAAAATAAAAAGTTTAGATGCTGGCCATATGCCTGGGAACGGATTGCGATGAGCGAGATCGCGGAGTTTTCGAGACTCGATCCCGATCGTTGAAGTGTTAAAAATAAACATCCCTGTTTCGATTTTTAGCTGTGCCTAGGTTTTTCGCTTCGCTTCGCGTCGCGTCCCAACTTGCTCTTGCTGAAGTCGTTCGATGGACTCGCCGAGAAATGACATGCGATCGAGCCCGATGGAAGTCAGCAGAATTGACCCAGTCACGTTCAGATAAATTGACCCCTCACGACCGTTTCTTCGGCCGTTAAACCGAAAATGCTGCTTAGAAAGAAAGAAGTTGTCTTTACTCCTTTTTTAAGGGGGATGGATCAATTTATGTGAGCACGCCGCGGGTCAAATTAAGTGGCTGCCGTAGGCGAGCCTCTGACCTTGCCAATCGCTATCCCGCCAAGCAACGGAGGAAGCAAAAAACCTCCTCATAAAGGTGAATCGGGTCTGGCTGTGTTGGCCAACGACTTGAATCCGATCCAGATCGAGCGGAAAAGCAGCTAGAACAGGCTGGCGTCAAACAAATTCGCGGGCCTCATGGGGCGCCCTCTGGAATTTGTTAATTTGTAACAATAAATCAAAATCAAAATGTGATAATTTACCATTGCTTAACAGCCACTCGCTATTCTGAGATTGACCACGCCATCTCCGGCACAAGCTTTGCGGCGTGACACGTGTGTATCAGTCCCAAGAAAGAGATATCCAGAGGAAAGGGAGACGGAGTTGCCCTCCTGTCTTGCTGTTCGACCTCACACCTGACCTGGAGGAACGCCAATCTTGCTCGAATCGTCGTTCGGTCGTCCTGTTCTGCTGTTCATTAGCGTGCTCTCATTGATACCGCTCGAGGTGGTCGCCCAGGCGCCGCCCAAGCCTCCGGCGTTGCCCTTGTCCGAATCGATCCTCGCCCGCATTCCCTCCGACTACCGCACTGAGGCACAGGCCAAGATCCGGCAGAGCGAAGAGATTCAGCAGCAGGCCGAGAAGATGCCGGACGATGTTCTTGTCGCAACGGTGTTGCACGTTCTCGGCGATATGCCCTCGGAGTCCGCGTTCTTGTTGGACCGGCTTGCAAAAGAGCCCTCTGCGACGCTGCGCATCGACCTGATTCAGGCACTCGATAAGACTTGGCACACCGACGGCCAGGACTTATCTGTCCTCGACAGTCATGCCTCGTCGGACCCTGACGTGACCGTCTCGATCGCAGCCGCCGAGATGCTTAAGACGGTCCGCATCGACTCGCTGAACCGCTTGCTGAATGCCCGGCTCCAAGCCGCGGTCGCCGGGGGTGATGTAGGCAGCGCAGGGCGGGTGCTGGATGAGCAAAAGCTGCTCATGCAGACACGCTACGGTATCGATCTTCCCTCGTTCATGCGTGTTCCGGCGCCTCTATTCTCCGTGGTTCCGCCCAGCAAGCCCATCCGCGTGTTGGCGTTTGGCGACTTTGGAACTGGTTCGGCGGCGCAGAAGCAGACCGCGGCGGCGATGGTGGCGTATCACAAGACTCATCCATTCGATTTCGGTTTGACTCTCGGCGACAACTTCTACCCGCGCGGCATGACCAGTCCCCATGATCCGCGCTGGCAGACCGAGTGGGAACAGCTTTACAGTCCGATGCACATTCCGTTCTACGCCGTGCTCGGCAACCATGATTGGGGCGGGGCGGACAGCCCGGCGGCGGAGATTCTTTATTCGGCTGAAAGCCCAAGCTGGCATATGCCCTCGCCGTATTACACTTTCACCGCCGGCCCTGTGCAGTTTTTCGCCTTTGATACTCCAGCGGTCGACGAAGCGGAGCTGAAGTGGCTTGACGAGGAACTTACCAAGAGCACCGCACCGTGGAAAGTGGTCTTCGGCCACTATCACATCTATTCGGCGACGCGCGGCGACAACAAGGAGCTTATCGCGCGGCTTCTGCCCATTCTGAAGAAGAATAACGTCGACGTATATCTGAACGGCCATGACCACAACCTGCAGGAGCTGAAGCCGGAGGGAAGCGTCCACTTCTTTGTCAGTGGCGGGGGCGGGGCCGGCCTCTACGAGATGAATCCGTACGACCGCTCCGTGTTCCGGCAAAAGGTCAACGGCTTCACGGTTCTTGAGGCCGACAGCAAGACCCTCGCAATCTGTTTTGTAGGCACGGATGGAAGTGAACTCTATCGTCGAACCCTCACTAAATAAAGGAGTCTTCAGAGACGGGCTGCTGACGCGCCGCGGTTTTCTTTCCGCTGCCGCCTCGGCCGTCGCCGGGACGGCAGCATGCCCGGCGTGGGCAGCCGTGCCGGGAGACACCTCACCCGCCGATCTCACACTGCGCATCGGCCCGGTGAAGGTCGACGTTGCCCCGGGAAAGTCGATCCTCACCACCGGATACAACGGCAGCGCACCGGGGCCGCTGATCCGTCTCGGCGAAGGTATTCCCGTCACCGTGGACCTGTTCAACGACACCAGCATTCCAGAGTATGTGCACTGGCATGGCTTTGCTTTGCGCGCCGCACTTGACGGCACCAAGGAGGAGAATAGCTCATCGGTGCCGCCGCATGGGCATCTTCGCTATCGAATGACGCCGCGGGCGGCCGGTTCGCGATGGGTTCATTCGCACGTGATGACCATGGACGATCTCACCGTGGGCGTCTACAGCGGCCAGTTCGGATTCGTCTACGTTGAGCCGAAGCAGAATCCCGGGCGCTACGACCAGGAGATCTTCCTCGCCACGCATGAGTGGGAGCCGTTCTTTATGGACATGGACGACGATGACAACCCCTCCGCCGGGGAGCAGTTCGGCGAGTCCGACTGGGGCCCCAGCATGGTCGAGGTCGGCTACCGCATCGGATCCATCAACGGCAAAGCGCTCGGTCACGGCATGCCGATTTGCGTAAAAGAAGGACAGCACGTTCTGTTCCATATCCTCAACGCAAGTGCGACCGAAAATATTCAGATTGCCCTTCCGGGCCACGAATTTCTTGTCATCGCATTGGATGGAAATCCCGTGCCGCGGCCTCGTAAGGTTCCTTCGCTCGATCTGGGCGCCGGCGAACGCATCGACGCCATTGTCGAGATGAGCCATCCCGGCGTGTGGATTCTGGGCTCGACCGACGATGACGTTCGCGGCGCGGGTCTGGGTGTCTTGGTCGAATACGCGGGCCAGAGCAGGAGCGCGACCAATGCACGCGCCGCTATAGCGCCGTGGGATTACGCACAGTTCGGTCTAGAGCGGCCGCAGCCGCCAGCCGAGGTCACCCTGCCGATGGTCTTCCGACGTATCCCTGCCGCGGAGAGCGGCTTGGAGCAGAACGGCATGGAACGATGGACCATCAATGGCAACAGCTATCGCGCATCCGATCCGCCCGTCGTCTTGCGCAAAGGTGTGCACTATCGGTTGGCATTTCACAACACCAGCTCAGACGCGCATCCCTTGCATCTGCATCGCAGTTCGTTTGAACTGACGCGCATTGACGGCAGAGTTACCAGCGGCCTGCTGAAGGACGTTGTGCTCATCGGCCCCCAGCAGCGGATGGAGGTCGACTGGGTGCCCGAGGATGAGGGCTCGACGCTCTTTCATTGTCACAACCAGTTCCACATGGACCGCGGCTTTCAGATGTTGTTTGACGTCCGGTAAGGCGAAAGCCGGATAGTGCGCCCGATGGTGTGCCGGAGGCCGGGCTGCTTCTCACCGATCGTGCGTAACGGTCTTTCTGCCAACAGGATTATTCCCGGGAGAGATTTAAAATGGTTGTTGCTTTCCGTCAGGTTTGCGCCGCTGGCCGGCGCAGTTTGCGATCCGTTGCATCCCTCGCCTTGCTGCTTGCCCTGGTAACGACCGCCAACGGTCAGTCGATTGCCACACCGGACATCACCAAGACTCCGACACTGTTCGTCGTACCTTACGCTCATCTGGACACGCAATGGAGATGGGAGTTTCCGCAGACGATCAGCCAGTTCCTGCTCCAGACAATGCGGGTGAACTTTGAGCTGATGGATAAGTATCCGCACTATGTCTTTAACTGGACCGGTGCCAACCGCTACCGCCTGATGAAGGAGTACTTCCCCGGCGACTATGCGCGGATCAAGCAATACGTCGCCAATGGACAGTGGTTTCCCGCCGGCTCTTCGGTCGAAGAAGGCGACGTGAACCTGCCCAGCGCCGAAGGAATCTTCCGTCAGATACTGTATGGCAATCTGTATTTCCGTCATGAGTTCGGCAAGGCCAGTAACGAATTCATGCTGCCGGACAGTTTTGGATTTCCCTCCTCTCTGCCCACGATTCTCGCCCATGCCGGACTCAGGGGATTCTCGACCCAGAAGCTCGGCGTTCGCTGGCATCCGGGCGCCGAAGTCGGCGGACCCAATTCGCCTGAACACACCCTGGACGGTGTACCATTCAACGTCGGCATATGGGTCGGTCCGGACGGCAAGAGCGTGGTCGCGGCCTTGAATCCCGGTGCGTATGGTAGCAACGTCTATACCGACCTGAGCCAATCGCCGGCAACGTCGATGGAGCAGACTTTGCTGAGCAGCGCGC
>Ga0116129_1001791_pt1 | contig 11472 bp, 14 predicted proteins | sample June2015DPH_17_2_FD_89732 | JGI IMG/M metagenome (GOLD analysis project Ga0116129, IMG submission 89732) | Peatland microbial communities from SPRUCE experiment site at the Marcell Experimental Forest, Minnesota, USA - June2015DPH_17_10 | ecosystem: Environmental > Terrestrial > Soil > Wetlands...
CTGGCCCTTCTCGTCGATCGCGGCGCCCTAGTTCGGATATCTATTTCAACCGCTCGGCGGCGAGGACGCACCCGAGATGGCAGCAGCAACGCTTAGCGTGCGTTTTGAAGAAATGGCGCTCTGACCCGCAAACTGGTCTACGTCAAGTCGGTGCGGCCGTCAGGCCACTTTGACCGCGAGCTTGTCGACGGATTGACGGCGCGCTAAATCCACGGCGCGGGGCCAGGGCAAGCACGTGCGCCACAATCGAACACCTTCGAAACAGGCCCAAGCAATCAGCGGAAGAACTATCAGCATCGCCAGCGCAATCAGCGGCCCCACCATCGACGGACTCGGCGATGGCGGGATCAACCAACCGGAGCCAACCAGCGAGAAGTAGCCAAGAATGCCGACAATGAACCCGCCGAGCGCCCCCAGCATCGCCAGTTGTCCGTCGGCCAGTCGGGCCAAGGTCGAAAATGCGCACGCTCCGTTGATTGCAGCGCCGACACCGAACACGAACCCGCCGAAGAGAGTCCCTATCGACAGTTGCCATCCCGTCAGGCGCCCGCCCGCGGTCGGCATGAGCATCAGAAATGGCACCGTGAGCACGAAGACCCATAACACCGATTTGAAGATGCCGGCGAACATGTAACCGGTCCGCGAAGTTATCGCCTCGGCGACCGCTTTGACATTGCAGATGCTGGCGCGCTGCGCCGCGAAGCCCAGGATCGCGGCGAGTACGCAGGACACGATCAGCACACCCATTTCAGCACCGCTTATTCGGCGCCCCATCGAGCGGGAATGAAAAAGCGTCCGCCGACGGTCCTGAGCACGCCGTCGTCGCTTGTGATTGCCAAGACTCGAAGCGCCTGGACGCGAACGGCAAAGCAGCGCAGCTTTGGCGTAGCTCGACACCGAAGCACGCTGCCGCACCACAACGCAGCTATTTGACTTTTTATAACGGCCGTTTCATAACGTCAAGGCAGGCTGGAGTATCGCTCGCCAGCAGATGAGAATTGTTACCTGCTCGGTTATGGAGATATGGCAAGACCGCGAGAATTCGACGAGGTTACGGCACTTGACGCGGCTATCGGCTGCTTCTGGCAGCGCGGCTTCGAGGCGACGTCAATGCGCGATCTCGCAGCCTCGATGGGCCTGTCGGCGCCCAGCCTCTACAACACTTTCGGCGGCAAGCGGGCACTCTTCACCCGCGCTCTGGAACATTACCTCGATCAAACGACGAGGATGCGGCTTCGCCGCCTCGAAAAGACGTTCCCTCCCAAACAGGCGATTCATCAGTTTTTCGGTGAAATCATCGATCGCTCGGTCGAGGACCGGGAGCGGAAGGGGTGTTTTCTTGTCAATTCAGCGCTTGAAATCGCGCCGCATGACCATGAGCTCGGGACCGTAATCGCAGAACGGCTCGGCGAGATTGAGGGGTTCTTCAGGAAGTGCATCGAGGGCGCCCAAGCCGACGGTGCGGCGCCCGGTGGAATTGACGCAAAGGACGTGGCCCGTCTGTTCCTCGGGGTGCTCCTGGGTATCCGTGTACTCGCCCGCTCGAACCCCAACCGATCACTGCTCGAAGGCGTCGTGAGGCCGGCGCTCGCGCTGCTCGACGCACCTCGAAATCAAGGAAAGAAGACACGATGATCGATCTTCATTACTGGACTACTCCGAACGGTTACAAAATCGTGATTTTTCTCGAAGAGGCCGGTCTTCCCTACCGGATTATCCCGGTCAACATCAGCACGGGCGATCAATTCAAGCCCGAGTTCCTTGCGATCTCACTGAACAACCGCATTCCAGCTATCGTCGATCACAAACCGAAGGATGGCGGCAAACCGGTCTCGATATTCGAATCCGGCGCCATTTTACTTTATCTCGCCGAGAAGACTGGAAAGTTTCTCCAAAATGGCTTTCGCCACAGGTGTGAGGTCATGCAGTGGCTGTTCTGGCAGATGGGTGGTCTAGGGCCGATGGCGGGCCAGAACCACCATTTCAGTCAATATGCTCCAGAAAAGCTCCCCTACGCCATCGAGCGCTATGTGAAAGAGACGAACCGGCTCTACGGCGTGCTCAACGAGCGGCTCGCGGATCGCGCCTTCATCGCCGGTGACTACTCCATTGCCGACATGGCGTCATATCCGTGGATCGTGCCGCATGAACGGCAAGGCCAGAAGCTCGAGGATTTTCCGCACCTCAAGCGCTGGTTCGATACGATCGCCGCAAGGCCCGCCACCAAATGCGCCTATGAGTTGGCGAAGACGATCAACATTCAGCCGACCGTGAGCGATGAGGCGTCGCGAGAAGTCTTATTCGGCCAGACGGCCTCTGTGAATGCCTGACGAGGCGCTCGATGAACACTCAATTGTTTGACCTCGCTGGCGCCGAGCCGGATCGGAGGTTCAGCCCTTATTGCTGGCGCACCAAGCTGGCGCTCGCTCACAAAAGCTTCACCGTCGAGACGATGCCGTGGCGCTTCACCGACAAGGATCGCATCGCGTTCTCCGGCCAAGGTTGGGTTCCAGTTCTGTTGGACGGTGACAAGGTCGTGTCCGACTCCTGGACGATCGCGGAGCACCTCGAAGACACCCATCCGGACCGGCCCTTCCTGTTCTGCTGTGCAGAAGCGCGGCGCGTAACGCGCTTCGTCAATTCATCGGCCGATACGGTCGTCATCGCCGCTCTCGCCCGCCTCTTGCCAACCGACATTTACGCCCATCTTCACGACAAGGATCGGTACTATTTCCGAGAAAGTCGGGAGAAGCGGTTTGGCATGCCCCTGGAGGAGGTGTCGGCCGATCGCGACGCCCGGGTCGTCGGGTTCCGTCAAAGCCTGGAGCCCGCGCGGGCCGTCCTCACAGCCCAGCCCTACCTTGCCTGAGACAGACCGCTCTATGCCGACTACATTTTATTCGGATGCTTCATGTGGGCCCACAGCATCATCAGCTTTCCCGTGCTGACTACGGACGATCCGATCTATTCGTGGCGAGAGCGCATGCTCGACGGCTTGGACGGATCGCCTCGGAAAGCGCCCGGTTATGCCGAATGAGGCTCGTAAGCTGACTGCTGCTAGGGGATCAAAATTGGATATTCGATGAAATCTGCGCGACGTCCGGAGCACTGCCGCCGACCGACCTTTGCACCCACGCGTCACCGGTCACAGAAAGGCATTACCAGAAGCCACCGGAGCTACATCAACTGTCTTCGCATTTCGCTGGTCCATCAAAGGCGGTCCATGACGAACTTCGGTCATCAACGTTCTTAATCAAATGGAGTCTGGAATGGAGATCATTCTCTACTACGCGCCTATCACGTGCGCTCTTGTGCCGTACATCACCCTCACCGAAGCGCATGCACAATTTGAAGTGAGAACGTTGGATTTCAAGAGGGAGCAACATAAGTCTCCAGATTATGTGAAAATCAATCCGAAACACAAAGTGCCGATGCTGATGGTCGATGGAAAGCAACTCACCGAAAATGTTGCGATCCAGCAATGGATCAGTCGGACTTTTCCGGCCGCAAGCCTGTTGCCCAGCGATCCTTGGAAGGAGCTAGAGGCCATCTCGTTACATTCGTGGTGTTCAGGAGGCATCCACCCCTACCTGACGCGGATCAACTCGCCATCGAAGGTGTGCGACGTTCCTGGCGGCGACGAGAGCGTGCGTCGATTGGCTGAGGCGAATCTCCATGAGACCTTTAAGATCGCTGACGGTATGCTGGCGGGACGTGAGTACTTTTTTGATCACTTCACGTCACCGGACGCACATTTCTTTTGGTGCTTCCGTCGGGCCCAGCAGTTTGGTCTTGACCTATCTGGCTACAAGAATTGCCTAGCTCACTTCCAGCGCATGAAGGGCCGCACGAGCGTTCAAAAGCTCTTGGAATTTGAGAAATCTGTGCAAGCGGATTTCGCAAGGGCAACTTGACGTTTAGGCGCCTATAAAAAGAGGGCTGCAAGAATGCTACTTGGAATAGGGCTCAGGGAAATGCTCAGTGGGCGGTCCTGAGCAAGCGCGCCGCCGCCGACTTCGTGTCGGAAGCAAAATTGCAACAGCTCCTGAACCGTATCCCGACCAATGAGCGCCGCGAGCGCTGGGAAACCTTAGCACGGGAGGGATTTACCGAGAGGGAAATGCAGGACGCTTATTACAAGATGCGGCCTCGATGTTGCCCGAGGTATGTGGCTGTTCTACGGCAAGGCAGGCGCGGCATTGGACGCGCACCGGAGATAGCGTATCAACTGCCGAGACGGCCCCGGCTCCGGGATTTGTCCCCGCTACTCTGGCCGGGAGCAACGGTGGAGCAAAACATGGGGAGCACCGTAGCGCATGGCGGCGGTCGCGCCGAGGTCGTACCAATTCCAGCTTTCACCGGTACTCCAGTGGCGAATTTCCTTCCGCAACGGATTGACCTGAACGCGGCGGAGGGCCTTTCGAGAGCGAGCGAATAGAGAACATGGGTGCCGTTCGAGCTGATCTGGATGCCAGCGCCCACCTCTCCCAGCCGCGCGGACTGTTCGTACACGTCCACATCAAGGCCGCGCTTAAGCAATGCAAGTGCGGTCGCAAGACCACCTATACCACCGCCGATGACGACGATCGTGTTCGATATTGCCATTGCGGAGCGCCGAGGACTTCCCCATACCATCGAAAGCATCGCATTGCACCGAACAGGAAGCGATGCCCCGTCGTCTGTTACTGCTGGCGCCGCAATATCGCTTGTCGACTGCTGCCATGCTGATAGGGCTCGCGAACGGCGGCCTTTATTTGATCCACGGCGCCTGGGGCTACACCGGGACGCTGCATCAGACCGTCGAGGCGGCGGTGTTCGGCGGAAATTTTCCGGCTCCGCAGCGCTGGCTCCTGTTTGCCGCAATGCTGCTCGGCATGGTTTTGTCGACTTGGCAACGCGGCAGCCTGCGCGTCGACTGGCGCCCGCAGTTCGCCTGGATGCGAAATATCGTCGGCGGAATTCTCATGGGCCTTGGTGCAGCGCTCATTCCCGGAGGTAACGACGCGCTCGTGCTCTATGGCATCCCAAGCCTCTCACCGCACGCGATTCCAAGCTACTCGGCAATGACACTGGGCATCGCCTCGGCGCTGATGGCGATGCGGTTCGGTCTCGGAATCGAGACCCACGTCGAGTGTCGCGGCGACATCTGTATCGCTGATGTCGCTCCCCGACCGCCGGCATTCCCGCAGAGCGCACGGCTCACGTCATAGTTTATTCACTCTTGCAGCGATCTGCGCCTGGCGCTCACTGGTAAAAGTACGGCGAGAACCGGCGTTTGTCGCTCTGCGCCTTGTCATGCTCGATCCATAATTGGGCATTGTTCTGTGTGGCGACATCGGCGAGACGCTGGAACGAAGCCACGGTCTTCTCCTTGTTCCACACGTTGCCGGGAACGATGCGATGATCCCAGCCGTCTTGGAAGTGGATCACATCCCCGCTCAGCAAGATCGCGCCGCTCTTCGGCAACTTCACAAGCAGCGATTGATTGCCGGGGGTGACGCTTGGTGTTGCGATGATTTGCACGGTTCCGTCACCGAAAACGTCGTAGTCGCCCTCGATCTTCATCACCGGACGATCGGTTCTCAGACGCGCCTCATCGAGCATGCCTTCGAACCGACGACCCTCAGCGAAGTCCCACTCCGCTCGCTGCATAAGGATCGTTGCGCCGGAAAACATCGCGAGATTGCCGATATGGTCGATGTGGCTGTTGGCAAGGCCGACATAGCGGATCGTCGATGGCCTGATATCGAGCTGCTCAAGCTGCTTCGCCAAAGGATTGGTCACCACCCAGTTGGGCCGGCCGCCAACGCTTGGCACACCTGCGGCTATGTGCAGGAACTTGTCGGGAATCCCCGTACCCCACAGCAGATAGCCTTGTCGGTGACGGATCAGGTAACAGTTGTCGACAAGATCGAAGGGCCTTCCGTCATTGTACCCCGGCGAGAATCGTCCTTGGTCCGGTGCGGTGCCATGCCCGCACTCGAGTACATAGATGCCTTCGAGCCCCGCCATTTGTTGCGCGGGCGCAGGAGAGGCAGTAGCGAAAAAAGTCGGAATGAGAAAGCCGAGATGGGCATAATTCATCGCTTTCCTCCTGCGAACGACGGCTTCGTTGTGGGCGGTCGTCTTTGATTTGAATGATGCTTACCATTCGGGGCGACGCAGAGCCAGAGATTTGTAGTGTTCGATACAGAATAGGATAGATTACTGCGGAACCACAGCGGAGTGCAGATCATGAGACTGAACGACGTCGCGAAGCCAAATCAACAACTAATCCCGAAGCGCACCCGCGCCCTCGCCATCGCGCTGCTGCTTGGAATCGCCCTCGTGCAACCTGCCGGCGCCCAGGTTTTGCAGCCGCAAGACCTTATCAAACAGGCGGTGGAGGCAATGGGGGGCGTCGATGCCTTGCGCAGTCTCAAGCGGATGGCAATCAAGGGGGAGGTCAGACATTGGGAACCCGAGGAGTCGTACGTAGCGGCTGGTCCTCCGGTGTTTACGGACCACTCGACCTTCGCGGTGGCTTGGGACCTGGAGAAGGGGATGGCGCGCACCGATTGGGACCGCGCGATCCAGTTCCCCGCGGTGACCCACGACATCTACAGCGAGATCGTCACGCCGGGACTTGGATACGCAGACGTGGCCGGCAGCGATCTGGTCATCAACCAATCCGACCTCCCGCCGAAAGGCAAGCAAGCAATGTCGGGAATTCGCGTTGCCGCGCATCTGCGCGAGCTAGCGCGCAGCTCGCCGTCCCTGCTCCTCAAGGCGATCGACGCACCACAGAGATTGAGCGCGTTGCCCGACCAGTTGCTCGGCGGCGGGGCATTTGAGGGCGGCTTTGGTGGAGTTTTCCCTGCACGATCCTTGTCGGCGGTTGCGTTCGCCGATGGCGGAACGATGTTCACGATCCTGTTCGACCGCACGACCCATTTGCCGGCGGCGATACGGACCCTCGACGATGACGCCATCCTCGGCGACTCGAACTATGACCTGATCTTCTCCGATTGGCGGCCGATCAGCGGTGTTCAGGTCGCCCGTTCGCTGACCTATACGCTGGATAACATCAAGATTGCGAAGACGGAGTATAAGGAGATTGTGGCAAATCCCTCGATCCCTGAGGAGACCTTCGTTGTCCCGGAGGTGATCAAGGGAACGGCGAAGCCTCCGGCAACCGGCGCGGTGCCCTATCAATGGGTGTTGCGCCGCCTCAATTTCAACCGCTTCCCCGATAGCGACGCGATCAATTTTATGCCCGGCGGCGGTCTCAAGCTCGTCGCGCTGGCGCCGAATGTGCAGCAGGTTGTCGGCGGTTCGCACAACGGCCTCATCGTCGCGATGAAGGACTATCTCGTCGTATTCGACGCGCCCATCAATGAGTGGCAATCGCGGTTTACCATCGATGCGGCCAAGGCAAAGTACCCGGGCAAGCCGGTGAAATACCTCGTGCTAACGCACCACCATACCGACCACGCCGGCGGGGCCCGAACCTATGCGGCGGAAGGCGCCACGGTCATCGTTCCGCGTCCCGACAAGGCTTTCTTCGAGCAAGTCTTCGAGGCGCCCCATACCGTGATAGCGGATGAGTTGCAGAAGAACCCGAAGCCGGCGACGGTCATTGAGGTAGCCGATCAGATGACATTGAGGGATGAGAGCGGCGAAATCCGCCTCTACAATGTCGCGAATCCCCACGTCGAAGGGATGCTCATCGGCCACATCGTAAACGATGACCTGGTCTGGGTGACCGACATGTATTCGCCGGCACGTGACCACCACAGGACGCCCGGCGCGGTCAATCTCTATGAAACGTTGAAGCGGCTCGCGATCAAGCCGGCGCGGCTTGCTGGTGGCCATGGCGGAACGGCGAGCTATGCGGAGTTTGAGGCGATCGAGAAGTAGCGGCGGAGGCCGGCACGGGAGGTTTTCCGGCACTGTATTGCTATCCTTCATGCCCCCTGGGTCCGTTTGGATAATTCTGCCACAGGAGACGCACATAGTTTTCAACCGGCGTTCCCTCGTTGCCGGCCTTGCGGCTGCCGGCACGCTTGGCGTTGCGCCGCGTCTGGTGCGGGCGCAGAACTTCAAGGCGCGGCAATATCATCCACAGCCGGCCGCGAGCCATCTGCATAAGGGCGCCGCCGTCGCAGCGCGATGCGGCTGTCATTTCGAAAGACGAAAGTCTGTCTCTGTCAGCTCCGCGGATACTCGATGCCAGGCTCTCTGACCGTACATTCCTCGCCGGCGATGCCTTTTCCATGGGCGATATTCCGGCCGCAGCGACAGTTCATCGCTGGTATGCGCTCGACATCCATCATCTTGACCTGCCGAACGTATTGCGTTGGTATGATTTGATGAGAGAGCGATCTCCTTTTCGGCGGATCGTTATGACACCAATGAGCTGAAACGCTGCCAGATCTATCCACCAAATAGCCCACGCGGTCGCTCCATCGAGGTACGATTGCGCAAAAATGTAAGGCGGAATCAAGAGATCCGACACGCCGCGTATTCGCGGTCATCGACCAAAACGATTACGTGGTCACCAGGCTTTACCGGATTCAGCCCAAGCGGCGTGCCTGCCAACACGAGGTCCCCAGGTCTCAATAAGGCGCCGAAGCGACCGAGGTCGTGGCGGAGCCATTCGATCGCCTCGGTAGCGCCGCCTCTCATCGCCCACAACGCTCCGGCATCGATCGTCACACCGTTAACTACAACGGACAAGGTCCGGGCGGTTGTCCAATCCTCGAGCATCAGCGTTGTATGGCGACTAGAAATCACAGCGCCGGCGTTGATCCCGTTATTGGCGATCAGTTCTGCAAGCGTCTTCCGGGGTCCTCGAAAGACGAAGTGATGCAGTTCAATGACTGGGAAAGCCGCCTCGATTCCACCGTTCGTACCGATGCGAACGGCCATCTCACCCTCGATCGCGAGATTGGCGTACGCATTGTACTGCAGCTTTTCTCCGGAATTCTTGATCTCACTGCGGAAAAGACGTGCGTGGATCGGACCGCTCATGCCGAATTGCTCGACCAGGCCGGATCCGATGCAGCCGACCTTGTATCCCACGACGGCGTCGCCGGCCTCGCAGCGCAAACGCGCAACCTCCATCTGGACGGTGTAGGCCTCGTCCAACGTCAGCGTATCCCGTGCTTCGGCGAAATAGGTTCCAGGCGTGCGCCTCTGGTAGTCGTGCCATTGCCGCATAGCCAAAGTCTCGAGGACGGAACGCGATTGTGCGTTCGCCATCGCTTAGTCCAGTCTGTATTTTGCGACGACATCGGTGTTCCAGGACAAGCCGTTGCTGGCGCGGGACGGAATAATGGCCATGCCGTCCCTGATCTGGATGGACTCTTGCAAAATCGAATTGGTCCAATCGACGTATTCGAGCCAATGACGGCCTGGCGTCGCAGCGAGTAGATGCGCGCTCACTTCCGGAAAAAGATGGGACGAGACTTCGCGATTGTAGGCGGCGGCAAGCCCTGCCGCGCGCTGCCAGCCGGTGACCCCGCCGATACGGTCAAGGTCAAGCATGACGTAATCCGACGCCCCAGCGGCCAGGGCCGCAGCCATCGGCGGAAGCCCTGTGAAGTTCTCGCCAATCTGTATGGGTGTCTTCGCGGCCTGCGCGATCAGTGCCATGTGCCGGTAGGTGCGCCCCTCGATGCCATCCTGGGTCAGGAGATCGACGAGCAGCAGACACGCGTTGTCGATGCTTTTTGCGCTTGTACCGAGCGGTCGCTTCATCGGCAGCGTGACGGCCGTGGCCGGGAGCGAGCGGAGTGTGAGCTTTCTGTTGCTCATGGCATCTGTTCCTCTTGGAGCAGGCTAAAGCGGCCAGCGGAATCCGCTAACTCGGCATCGATGACAAGATTTCGACCAGCGCGGAGAGCCCGTTGACGCGATAGTCCGGTTCAAGGCCCAGCTCATCCATCTGCATCCGGAGTGCCCTGAACATGGTCAGCGGTGCGATGAGATCGTTTTTCTGGCAGGCCTCGGCCATGGCCTCGGGCGTCACCCGCTCGATCCACGCTACTTTCAGTCCGAATGCCTTGGCGCCGCAAGCATCGAACGGATTTGAGGACACGAACAGCACGTCGGCAGGCACGACCCCGAGATTCGATTCGATCAGCGTGTAGGCATCCGGGGCCGGCTTGAAGATCTGTTTGGAATCGACGCTGATCGTGGCATCCAGTATCCGGTCCAGCCCCGTATTGCCAACAAGAGAATTGAGCATATCGGTGCTGCCGTTCGACAGTATCGCGAGCTTGCGACCCTTCATCGCCGCGAGCGTTGCCTTCGCGTCGGGATAAAGATCGAGATGGGCATATTTGCCCATGATACGCTCGAACACGCCAGGATCGTTCTTCAGCCCGAGGCATCGCAGCGTGTAGGCTAACGACTCGCGCGTGATGATCGAGAAGTCCTCATAGCGCTGCATCAGCGATCGCAGCCAGGTGTATTCCAGCTGCTTCAGGCGCCAGATTTGGGTGATGATCTCGCCATATCCGGGAAAGGCTTCATCAGTGATCGCGGCTACCGATTGGATATCGTAGAGGGTACCGTAGGCATCGAAAACAACCGCTTTGATCTTCACAGAGCGCACCCTTTCTTTTACAGGTTGTGGAGTAAACTGATCGGCCACGGTGAACCGCGGCTGAATTCATTCAGTAAGGACAGCTGCCCATCTATCCCGGCGCGACACCAGTGTGAACCTGCAGCAGGAATGCGTCGAAGCGTTTTTCGTTTTCTGCGTCGCGCCCCGAGATCAGCGTGCCCAACGCGGCGCCGAGGAACCCCAGAGGCAAGGAGACGATCGTCGGATTGACCAGAGGCCAGAGTGCGTCGGCGCCGCGCATCGCCGGTCCGATCATCGCTAGCATGACCGAAGAGATGAGGCCGACCGTCATGCCGCCGACTACGCCACCGGTATTGAACCTCCGCCAGAACAGCGACAGAATTAACACCGGGAAATTTGCGCTCGCAGCTACGCAGATTGCAAGAATCACCAGCACCGCGACATTGACGCCCTGCGCGAGAATTCCGAGTGCAATTGCCAGCACGCCGATGGCGACGGCAGCGATGCGCGCGATCCGTACTTCCTGTTTGCCGTCGACCTGTCCGCGCTTGACCCAGTTGACGTAGAAGTCGTGGGCGATGGCGCCAGAGGTCGACAACGTCAGCGCCGAGACCACGGCGAGGATCGTGGCGACCGCCACCGCGGCGACGAAGCCAAGCATCAAATCTCCGCCGAAGCTGCCCTTTCCGCCGCCGAGATATTGCGCGAGGAGCGGTAGCGTCAGGTTGCCGCCCTTGTCGGCGGCTCGGATTGCGTCCTGACCGACGTAATTTGCAGCGGCCAATCCGAACAGCGTGGTGCCCGAGAAGAATGCGCCGGCGAGAAACATCACCCATACCACGGAACGACGGGCCGTCTTGGCGTCGGGTACCGTGTAGAATCGCGTCATCACATGCGGC